>JAABUN010007991.1_pt1 | contig 11064 bp, 10 predicted proteins | sample 5559311 | NCBI WGS metagenome assembly JAABUN01 (sample SAMN10711877, study PRJNA513370) | rock metagenome | isolation source: Antarctica rocks | place: Antarctica: Victoria Land, Siegfried Peak sud | reverse complement strand
GGACATGGGCGAGGACATGGCCGACCTTCCCGATCCGTTCGCTGAGAGCGATTTGTAGCGACTACCTGCGCAGGGACCGGGACCATAGCAAGCGTGCGACGGCACCAGCGCGGCGCGGCGCGGCGCGGCGTGGGGTAAAGCGAACATAGCTACCATGAGCCGCCAGATCAGTGATTTGAGCGTGGATAACCTTCCAGATGGCCGAAATCTCTGCCTTTTGGTCAGGCTTTCATCGGGGCACCGAGTACGCTGAGATGGCGGCAAACAGTGGCCAAACCCGCTGATAGGTTTTTGGCCAGGAGAGATTGACCGTTCAGGTCAATGTGGCGGCTGGTGGTAGCTATGTTGGTTCCACCCCTGCAACATCGCCGCGTTGAGCACAACCGCAAGCGCGTGGGCGAGTGGGTGGCCGTCACTGCTCGTCGGGTCGATCAGCAGTGGCAACAGCGTCGCCAGTACGTTATCCTCGTTTTGGTAGGCCATTTCTCGTTGTTTCTCTTTCTTAAGCAATTGAGAAGTTCGAAAAATGGCTTGCTGTACCTGCAAAAGCCAACTTTTACAGACGATATGTTACGCTACTTGTAAGAACCACTTCTGATTATTTGAACCAGAAGTAACGTATTCTATCTGGGCAGAATACATATCAAAGACATCATGTAATTCATTGTCTGAGATAATCTTTACGCTGATAGAGTCCCGTATTTCATCTCTTTTATTGCTAACAGCACCGTGCGGTGAACCTTTTAAACGTAGTGTTGCGCGTAGAGACGCGCCTTTCAACGTGAAAGTCAATTCTAATCCGTTTATTTTTTTGACGATCCACTTTTCGCGTATTATAGCGGACTTCCCTTGCTGCGGATAGTAGGTGTCTTACGCAACACGCGAGCGATAGCATCTAATCGCGCCGTTCCCTGATGTAGAGTCGGAACCAGCCAGCCCCCTTCGTCGTTCTCGTTCCAGGCGTAGAGGATAGATAGTTGGGCCAGTGCGGACTCCCGGTTGCGGCTCAGCCATTGCATGGCTCTGGAAACGTGCTGCGCGAGTTCATCGGGCGTGGGCGGCTTGTAATACTTTTCGATTCCGACCCCCGGCTTCTGCCACGTCTCCCACGGCATGGGCCGCGCGACCCGTGGACGGCGATCCCACCCCGACATGATAATGGGGACGACCTGCGCGCCCGTCGCCTTGCAGGCATCCCAGAACCGCTCCGTATGTTCCGCAAGCGCCCGGTAGGGAGCCGCCTCCCCGCCCGCGCTGGTGGCGTAGCTGCTGATGGCCTGGCATCCCAGGTCGTCCATCCAGCGCTTTCCCGCCGCCGGGTTGAAATCCATGAGGACGATGTAGGGATCGTTCAGGCCCTTCCGCCGAACCGAGGTGCGGAACGCATCGAGAACCTGACGCAGTTTTTGAACGTCGCCCCAGAGCCGTTTCACCTCCGCCTCGGAAAGGAAGCCGAGATAAAGCACCGGGCGGTCGTCGAGCACCTTCAGGTAACCCGCCTCGGCCATGATCTCTGCCTGTTTGTCAACAAACGCGGCGTTCTGAAGGCGCGACCCCTCCACGAGGAGGCAGAACTTAATTTTGTTTCGCTTGGGGCTGGACAGGTAGCGCTTCAGCCCTAGGCTCATCGGATCGTCAAAGCCGTAGGCGACGAACGCCCAGTAGTCCAGACCGGCCTGATGGGCGAATTCGATCTCCCGGTCCATTACGCTCTGCGTCGAGCCGTCTATACGAACTTTGTCCTCACCTATGACTTGAGCAAAGAACGGCAGCCGCGAGTGCCACTCTTTCGGACCAAGCGCGTTCTCCACGGCCCGGCCCGGCCCGCCGCGCTCCCCATGCCAGGCATCCCAGCGTATAGCGCCGATGACGGGCGCTTTGTTTGCCAGCCCGGATTGGATGTTTTTCATTGCATTATTGACTTTCCATCAAACTGGTAAACCGGCATGATCGAAGAAGGCGCGTATCGTCTCCGGCCTGCGGCGTAGCCGCGCCACGGCCAAGCCCAACGCGTACTTCAACTCCCTCATGTCCTGACAACACCCATTGCCCAGAGAACGCTTCAGCCAGTTCCATACGCCCTCGTCGGGATTCAATTCCGGCGCATACGCCGGAAGACGGATCAGGCGCAGGCGCTTCGCCGCCCCCGCAGAAAGGAACGCTTTGACTGCCTGGCAATGATGGATCGTGGCCCCGTCCCACACCACAACCACCGGCCCCACGACGGTGCGAAGCAACTGCTTCAGTGCCGCAACTGCTGATCCGCCAATCGGTAACCTCGCCGTCGTTTGTTCCGGGAAATTTCTTTGAGCCGCTCCACGCGTGCAAGCACGCTTGCACCAGTTCGTCGTTGTCGTGGCGTTTCGCTCGGGCGTGGTACCGGGCCACGGTTCGGGAAAGTCGCACCAGGCGGCAGGCGCTGCGTTCAGACAGTCCTCGTTCCCGCGCGCAGACAACGAACCGTCGCTTCTGGGGAGCGGTCAGAAGTTTTTTGTGAGCGCCTCACGGCGAGCGACGCTCGCCTCAGACTTAACCACGTCGGGTTCCAGAACACGCTCGGCCAGCAGCCGTTTCAGACGCGCGTTTTCCTTTTCCAGTTCTCTGAGGCGCTGCACGTCTCGGGTCTGCATTCCGCCGAACTTCTTGCGCCAGGTGGAGAACGTTGCTTCGCTGATGCCCTTGTCTTTGCAGAGTTCAACGATGGGCTTGTCGCCCTTCTCGGCCTCCTGCAAAATGGTCACGATCTGCTCGTTCGAAAACTGTCCCTGCTTCATCTGGTCCCTTTCTGCAAGGGCCGAGACTCTGCCTCCTGTTGGTACTATTAAAAGGGGGATGCCCACACCTATGCGTTAGCTTGGGGGCTCCGCACTGGTCTTGTCCCGGCCGAGGGCAGCCATGCTCGACAGGCAGAGCAGATCGACTATACTGGAGCAAAGGAGGGGACAACCATGTTTTCCCCATTGCACCGGCGTCGCTGCTGGCTTACCTCGGGGCGTACCGTGGGCGTCACCCCGGGTAAACGCGCCGCCTTCACGCTCATCGAGCTCTTGGTCGTCATCGCGATCATCGCGATCTTGGCGGCCATCCTCTTCCCGGTCTTTGCCCAGGCGCGGGAAAAGGCCCGGCAAACCGCCTGCCTGTCCAACTGCAAGCAGATTGGCACGGCGACGATGATGTACGTCCAGGACTATGACGAGACGTATCCTTCCCACGACTGGCGGGCCGGCGAGGGCGCCTACCCGCTGCCCGACGGACGGATGTTTCAGGGCCACGTCGGCTGGCCGCTCAAGTTCTTTCCCTACGTGAAGAACCTGGGCGTGTTCGTCTGCCCCAGTGACGCCAACCCCCGCACGGCCTACAGCGACAACGGTACCGCGAACCCGTACCGAAACACCTGGGGCAAGCCGATCCCGCTGAGCTACGGCGAGAACGCGGACATCTACCTGCGCTCCGCACCGCTTTCTCTGGCGGCGATCAACTTCCCGTCCGACACCTACTGGATCGGGGACGTTCACCCCAACCATCCGGTTGGCTTCGAACGCCACTGGGGCACACCCGCCCAGGAGCCCTACGGTCCCAGCCACTTCAACCGCCTGCGCTTCTCGAAACCCTGCTCGGGGATGACGCAGCCGGGCGGCCAGGTGCAGATCCCGGCCAACCACCCGGACCCCGACAGTTGTGCGCGCCACCTGGGGGGCAACCTGATCGTCTTCGCCGATGGGCACGCCAAGTGGGAGAAGTGGAGCCAGATGCGGGCCACCAAGGTGATCGCCACGCGCACGAGCCCATAGAGCAACGGCAAGCCGCCCTGCCCGCTGTTTCTGGTAGGGAAGAAGGCTCCGTACACCCGTGTCCGCAAGCCCCCGAGACGGGCTTTTGGAGTCCCTTGGTCGCGGCCTGGATGAGAACCATACGACCCGCAGAGATGCGGAGCGGCTGTCTTGTCGGGGCAGCTGCTGCCCTGCTCCTCCGGGCGGCTCCGAAGGCTGCTTTCGGAGCCGAGATCGTGCGCGTGTGCGCGCAGAACTGGCGGCTCGTTCCGGGCGGCAAGGAGGCCGACGCCATCTTCGGTGACTATCTGCTGCGCAACGACCAGGTGGCGGCGGTCATCGGCGACGTGGCGCCGGGGCGGCACGCGCACATGAGCTGCCCCAACGTGCAGGGGGTGGTCATTGACTTGGCGCCGCTGGGCACGGACAACGACCAGCTCACCGCCTTCAAGCCGCACGGAGAATCCGAGGGCGCGCCCGCGGCCACGCGCGCCCCTCATGCTCATGGCCCTTCAGAGACGGGCGGGGGGCGGGTAAGACTCAGGACTCAGGACCTAGGACTCAGGACATGTCGCCGTACAGAACCTGGATGTAGTTGACCTGGCCCTCGTGATAGACGTTGTTCCAGTAGAAGAAGTGGGCGAACTCCGCCCAGGTGCTCGGCGCTTGAGTGAAGGGGCTGGTGAAGGTCTCGCCCAGCTTCTCGGCCGGGAAGGCTTCGACCGCGGCGGCAAGGTTTTCCGTGCCTTGTTGGAGCTGGGTGAGCGCCTCGCCGCTGGATTTGAGGGCCTGCGTCTGCGCTTTGTAGGCGTCCTTGTCGAAGGCAGGGAGCGAACCGGCGCGAAACGCCCCGGCCGCCCAGTTGTTCAGATACGCGCACTCGGCCAGTTGGTCGGCAGCGTCACGACCGGTGTTGCCCTCCGTCACCGGGTGCCAACTGAGGCGCTCGGGGGGCATCTTTGCGCCGGCGGCATACAGGGCCTCACCCGAGGCGCGCAGGCGCTGGGCGAGGAAGGCGGGCAGGTTGAGTTGGGGCATATCTTTCTCCTTTTCCTCAGCTTTTTCAGCAGGGAAACCAAGCGGTAAACGCAGCGAGGTGCCTGCTTGCTGCGTCGCGCCCTAGTCAAGGCGCCCTGGGACAAGACGCTTTGGGTCAAGGCGTGTCGTCGTGTCATGGCGCGCTGGCAGGCACGACGCGCTGGCAGGCACTGCCCCATTCGCCTCGGCCGGGCAACAATCCTGCTGCGAATGGCTCCTCCCGTTGGCTCATCTGGCTCATCCAGAACAGGGGTTAGGTGAGCTTAGAGACTATCGCCACGAAGAGCCGTATCAGGAAGATCGGGCTTTGACAACCAACGGAACGAAAGACTGCATTAGCGGGGTTTGTCGGCTTGTATTGTGGGCTGTTGCTGCCCGAATCCCCTGTCCAAAAGGTACACCTTTCGGTCACCCAGAAACTGCAGCCGAGCCACACGGGAAAACGGGGCAAACAGCGTCCCTTTTTCGAGAGGGTTTTTGGCCACCTCCCAAGAAGGCTGCGGCTATGCTGCGCGCCGCTCTTTACACCCGCGTCTCCACCCACGACCAGCAGACGCTGCCACTGCAGCTCGACGCCCTGCGCGAATACGCAAAGCGCCGGGGCTGGGAGGTCGTTGGGGAAGTCGCCGAGGTTGCCGGAGGTAATGTCAAGCGCCCCCAACGCGAGGATCTGCTTCAAGCGGCCAAACGCCGGGAGGTGGACGCCATCCTGGTCTGGCGCCTCGACCGCTGGGGCCGCAGCGTGGCCGACCTGGTGGGCTCGCTGGCCGAACTTGAAGCGGTCGGTGTCGCCTTCGTTTCCGTCACCGAAGCGCTGGACCTAACGACTCCCGCCGGCCGGGCCATGGCGGCGATGGTGGCCGTCTTCGCCCAGTTCGAGCGCGAGATACTCAAAGACCGGGTGAAGGCGGGCATCGCCCAGGCAAAGGCCAAGGGAAAGCCGATGGGGCGGCCCCCAACAGCGGCCAAGCAGGGGGAGAAGGTGCGCGCGCTGCACGCACAGGGAGTCAGTCAGGCCCAGATCGCGAGACGTCTGGGCATCGGGAGAACCTCCGTACGCCGCCTGCTCAGTACGAGCGGCTAACCCCGATCTGGCGGTTGGTGGTAGCTATGTTGGCTTTACCCCTATCGGGTTCTTCCGCACTTTCCGCTGCGATTCCGCTGCGGTCCCCTTCCGTAACCCGCCAGATCCTTTGGCCGCGTCCCTGGAGCGGAGCCAGACGCCAGGCGACCGTCGCGCCGTGCGTCTCACAGACCTTAACCGGGAAAGCGGCTGCGGAAGGCTGATTTTGCCCTGCTACTTTGCGGCTGGCTGCAACAATGTCGGGTTCCCCCGTTATTACCGATTTTCTCCCGAATGTGGCTAATACCCCTTGAACCCTCTTCACCCGGAGGGCCGAGCATTACTACCTACTACCCGCCACCCTCTCTATTCTCCAGATCCACAGATCTACAGATCGAGGGGCGGGTAGTAATGCTCGGCCCCGATCTTTCGGACATCGGAGAGCCAATCCCCCCCGTAGACTTCCGTGGCCGTCCTGCCCCGTACCAGCAGGCTCCAAGCCTGACGCTTGTACGTCCAGTTGTCCGGATGTAGGCGGTAGGCGGCCCGGAAGTGCGTGACAGCCGCTTCGGGGTTCCCCACGCGATGCAGGTGTTCCCCCAGCTCAAAGTGCGCCGCCGCCTCAGCCTCAGATAGTGGCCGGGGGCGGCTGCGGTGTATTACCTCGTCTGGACCCAGTGCGAAGCGGCTCTGGTCTCCCCGCATCACCCAGTCGCGCAGCGCGGCGACGTAGCGCTCGGCCTCAATGCGCAAAGATTTGACCAGTGTGACGCGCTCGATCACCTCGGGTGCGGCGTTGAGGGGAAGCTCCATATCCAAGAAGCGGGGGCGGCGCGGATACGCGGTCTCGGGCGGGCGCACGATAACGCCGATCTCGTTGATCCAGATCCCACTGGGCACGTTGACGATGCCGAACCGGGCGTCCATCACATGCGCCTGGTCAATCAACGCAGGATGATCGGGGTGAGCCGCCTCAATCCACGGACGGGCCGCCTGTACACCCCCCGTGTCCAGCGCCACGGTGACGATCTCCAGCCCCTTGGGCCGGAGCTCCCGGCGCAATTCCTGCCACACGGGCAGGTCCAGGCGGCAGCCTCACCACGAGGCCCAGGCCACAAGCAGAATCTTACTCCCCCGCAGGGAGCGCAGTGCAAAGGCATCCCCGTTGACATCGGGCAGAACCAGATCGGGTGCCGTTGCGGATGCGAGCGCCCGCCCCCCGGCTTCCGGCCCAAGGCACCACAAACCGCTCGCCTCATCGCGCTCATCGCGCTCGTCGTGAAGGAGCGGCATATTGAGCTGTTCCGCCAACGCCGTCGCGTCAATGCCCCCGGACAGGGTGTGAACGGTCCGGGACAGCGGGACACAGCGCTGCTCGCCATAGCAGGCACCTTCCGGCTTGATCGCCCAGCCCGTTTCCCGCTCCAGGTCGGCCGGGTCTATCTCAAGTGTCTTGAGGATCACCAGGGACGCTCCTTCTTTGTCCTCGGAGGGTCTGCGCGGCGGGATGGTCTCAGAACCAGCCCCTCGGTGACGTTTTTGCCTCGACGCAGCACCGGCTCTTACCTCGTATCATGAGGTTGCAACACTCTGACGACCGGAGGCAACTTCATGGTTCCGCAGGAGGTAGTGGCTCAATGCGCGTTGGTCAAATCAGTATGACCGGTTGGTTCAGTGCAACGAGAATAACGCCCGTCAAATCTAAGTAACCAATCTTACAGCGACTGGCATTGAGCCACTACCCCGCAGGATTGCCTGCTCGTCCTGCTGCTTTCGCTGGCGGGTCCTTTGCATACAGAGCGCCCGAAATCTAACGTCACCCCGAAGCGGTCTGGCTGGCCGTGTCGATGAGCGCCTGAGCACGAGGCGCTTTGCTGCCTCGGATTACCCACGCCCGCCTCTCTTTGTCCCAGCGCGCTCCCAGCGTCCGCAGCGCGTCCTTCACCGCGAAACTGATATGAACCCCTGATTTCGGACACTAACGCTCTTCTTCGAGCAGGACTGTTTTGGCCCGCCCTCTGCGCGGCGGCAGTCGCAACATTTCACTTCGGAACAAAGTAAACAGGACTATGAAAACATCACCGCAACGGAGCGTGGTTCAACCCCAAAGCGTCATCGCCACCACCGCCACCACCGCCACCACCGCCACCACCGCCACCACCGCCGCCATGGTCGCCATGGTCGCCACCGCCGCCATGGTCGCCACCGCCGCCATGGTCGCCACCGCCGCCATGGTCGCCACCGCCGCCATGGTCGCCACGGTCGCCATGGTCGCCACGGTTGCTTTTGTCAACAGTATCGGTGCCTCCTGCGCAACCGCTGCTGACCCGCCGAAACTGACCAATGCCGCCCAGACACGGTTCGGGGCGCGCGTCAGCGTCACCACTACGAAAGACGGCAGCCGCGACCCGCAAACCTCGCCCGATGCCACCTTCGATGGCAATACGCGTACTCGCTGCATTTTGCGCGGCAGCACCCCCTACACGTTCACCATTGAACTGCCGGAAAGCCTGCCCATAGACCGCCTTGCTTTCTCACAGTCCGAGTATGCCTCCGAGCGCGCCCCAAAAGATATTGAGATACGACTGGAAGACGGCACGATTCTCACGCACTCGCTCACACTCACGCGGCCCGCTGCACGTCGTCCCGCGTGGCAGGAAGTCGCGATTGGGGGAAAATCTTCGCGGGTTATCAAGGTGACCGTGCTTTCCAACCATGAGCCGGGCGGCGACAAGGTCAACTGGGGAGGGCTGTCTGAAATCTCCGTTCTTACCCCCGCCAATCTCGAAGCCCGGTTTCGCATAGCCGGAACCGAGGGTCCGGTGTTTGTGCATCAGCCGCCGCTAACGGCGGGAATTATCCCAAAGGTAAAGCTGCCCCCGGTCGCAAAGCCCGGCGAGCACCCCCGCCTGCTTCTCACTCCCGGCGAAGTCGCCGACCTCAAAACAGCGCTCTCCACCACCGAACGCGGAAAAGCAACCCGGAAAGCCTTCGACAACCTCGCAGCGGTCGCGCTGAAAGCGACGATTGATTTTCCCGATCCCGCCGGACCACCCGCGCAATTAAAAGACCGTGGCGATGAGGGCGCTCGCCGTCACAGCGCTCTCTCGGAACGGGCGGGAACACTGGGGATGGCGTACACGCTGACCGGCGATAAGCGGTACGCGGCCCGCGCGGCGGAGATTGTGAAAGGTTACGCCGAACGGTATGCCGCCTACCCCGAGCACAAAGGCGCGAATAAAAATGACACCGGCAAGATCATGGCGCAGCGCCTGAGCGAGGCGATGTGGCTTATTCCGCTCATTGAAGCGTATGACCATATCTATTCCAGCGGAGTATTGAGTTCCGAGGACAAAACGCGCATCGAGGGCGATCTGCTGCGCCCGTGTATCACGTTTATCTGGCGTAAAAATCCCGACACCGAAGTCGCCGAGCGCGACCGGGCAAACCCGAACTGGCGCACGGACGCCCCGCGCAAAGGCCATGCGTCGAACTGGCTGCTTTTTTACAACGCCGCGACCATGATGGCGGGCGCGGTGATGGAAGACCAGAACCTCAAAGATATGGCTGCCGCCAACTTCCGCTTTCTGCTCGCCAACGGCATCGGGACCGATGGGATGTGGGACGAAGGCGCTATCGGCTATCAGTTCTTCGCGATGTCCGCCTTGATCGGCGGGGTCGAGACTGCCGCGCGGCAGGGAATTGATCTGTGGAGCTTCGATAACAACCGATTCAAGCAGCTATTCGACTCCCCGCTGCGCTACGCCTACCCGGATGGCAGCGCGCCGGGCATCAACGATTCGGGCCGTGTACGCTTCGGCGACTGGTCTACGATGAGCTACGATTACGCTTTCGAGCGGTACGGCGACCCCGGTTACGCTTTTCTGGTCAATGCTTCGCCGCGCCAGCTGCACATGAGTTCGGCGGTTTATTACCCGACGCGTGTTTATAACCCGCTCCCGGAAGTGGCAGCGACCACCTATCCCAGCACCATCTTCGAGAGTTTGGGCTATGGCATCCTGCGTGCCCCGCGCCTCTACGCCCTGATGGACTACGGCCCGCATGGGGGCACCCACGGACATCCCGATAAACTGAACCTTATCCTGTATGCGGCGGCGAGCGCGGAGGGCAAAGGCGATGAGATCGGAGGGGAGCCGCGCTTCCATCGCTATGAGGATCCGCTGCACGGCGAGTGGACCACACAAACGGTCGCTCACAATACCCTGACGGTGGACCAGAAATCGCAGGTCGCCTCGGAAGGCCGTCTTCTGGTCTTTGAGGACACTCCCACCTTCCGCGTGATGCGGGCAGCCACGACAACCGCTGTCCCCGGCGTACTTCTGGACCGCACCGTGGTCGTTACGCCTGACGGCGTCCTGGACTTGTTTCATGGGGGCAGCGCCACACGGCGCACCTGGGATCGTACCCTCCGCTTTCAGGGCGTTCTTGATGGCGTTCCTGCCACCGATGGCAAGCCCCTTGGCACCAGCGATGGTTACCAGCACCTTTATGCCGCTTCCCCTATTCCCGCTGCTCAGGGGTGGGCAGGTATCTGGCAGACCAGTGCGGGGGAGTTCCAGGCCACGCTTGCCGGGGCGCCCGGGCAGAACGTGGTTTTGGCACGCGGTCCCGACAAGGATCAAATTGCTCTTGCCCGTCAGGAAGGGGAAAAAGCCGACTTCGCCGTGGCCTATAGCGTGAAGGGCTGGCCGAATCCGGTTCGCTCTCTGCGCCGGGTTCCCCTCGACGATGTAAATGTTACCGCTGCCGAAATGACTCATCAGGACGGCACGGTGACCACCGTACTGGTATCCTACGGCAACGCTCCCTGGAAGGCGCTCGGGTGGAGCAGTGACGCCCGCGTTCTGTGCCTGCGCCGCCAGGGCAGCGACCTCAAAGTTCTGCTCACGGGAGGCACCTTCGCCGAAGGCCCGGACGGCGCTCTTCGCCGCGCTACTCCCGGCAACTACGCCGCCGAGCGACGCAGCAGCGGCGGCGGCGGCGGCAAGCAGCTGCAAATCGTTTCGGAGTGGATTCCGTCTCCGCCCTCCAAATAAAGGATTACCTAACTGACCTATCCCGTCGGCTATGGATTTGACCATGCCCCGAATCTACAGACGGTGAGTTAAGCGGTCCCGATTGGCCCCATAATCAGGGGCAGGAGCAGGGACCATGACAACGGCAACACAGGCA
>JAABUN010007990.1_pt1 | contig 11065 bp, 14 predicted proteins | sample 5559311 | NCBI WGS metagenome assembly JAABUN01 (sample SAMN10711877, study PRJNA513370) | rock metagenome | isolation source: Antarctica rocks | place: Antarctica: Victoria Land, Siegfried Peak sud | reverse complement strand
GATGCCGAGCTCCGCATCGGCCTAATCGGAAAGGGAAGACCCTCGCCCCAATCACGGAGCGCACCCCGAACGATCCCGCATCCGACTTCTTCAACAGAATAGGGTCTTTTGCGGACGTTCCCGCCTCATCCACATAGATTAATCGCACTAGCGGCCCTCTTGCTCTGTGTTGGCCGCCGACGCTCTCAGCGACGCTCTTCGAAGGATCGTAGCCTAGCGCCTTCCCGCTACGCAGGCGAGGCATAACACCAGCTTTGACACAACCAGATCGGCACAAACCCCGTTACGTCTCGAACCATCTAAGCTAGACCCCTCACATCGGACGAGCGATTCGGCCCGGCGGGCCCTCGGAACTCTCTCCCCGGTTCCTCGCGCCCCGGCCGTCCTTTCCAACTGTGCGAGGGTGTTCCCATGACGGAGACGGTGATCCGACGTGCCGGTGGCGGCGTGGCGCGGTGCAAGGCGAGGCCGCGCAGCTTTTCCCACGCCAGGCAGACCAAGTTTCTCGACGTGCTGGCCGAGACCGCCAACGTGTGGGCGGCGGCGCGCGAGGCGGGCGTCGGGCGCAACCTGCCCTATCGGCAGCGCGCCGCCGATCCGGAGTTTCGCGCCCGGTGGGACGCGGCCCTCGTCCACGCTTGGGACGAGCTGGAGCGCACGCTGCTCGATTTTTCCTTGAACGGCTACTCCAAGGTGCTGACCCACGCCGGGCGCATCGGCGACACTGTTCATGACAAGGACACCAAGCTGATGCTGGCGCTCTACCGGACCCACGCCATCCGCGTGGCGGCCGTGCGGCCCGGCGGCGGCGCGCCCGCGTCCTTGCCCGATTATGCCACCAGCCGCCGCCTCATGGAGGACAAATTGTCGCTGATGGCCGAGCGGCTGGCGCGGCCCCTGCCGCCGGGCCTCGCCGCCCACGAATCCGCGCCGGCCGAGCCGGACGACGATCCCGATGCGGAGCGGGAGCGGGAGCGGGAGCCGGGCGCGTGAGCGGGGGCGGCCCGTTCGCAGCGGGCCGCATCCTCCGCTCCCTCGCCGAGGAGATGGCCGAGCGCACTCTCGCCGAACGCATCACCTGGTTCGACTCCCTGCCGCCCCACACGATGCAAACCCTGCCATGGGATTGGCCGTTCTGGACCCACCCGGCGCAGGCGGTGCCGCCTGGCCAGTGGCGAACCTGACTGGTGATGGCCGGGCGCGGGTTCGGCAAGACGCGGATGGGGGCCGAATGGGTTCGCGAGATCGCCGCTCGCCATTCGTCCGCCCGCATCGCGCTGGTCGCCGCCACCTATGCCGAAGCACGCGCAGTGATGGTGGAGGGAGCGTCCGGGGTGCTGAACGTCCATCCCGCCGACGAGCGCCCGCGCTTCGACTCGTCGCTGCGCCGAATCGAGTGGTCGAACGGCGCCACCGCCCACCTCTATTCGGCCACCGAGCCCGAGGGCCTGCGCGGGCCGGAGCACACCCATGGCTGGGGCGACGAGGTGGCCAAATGGCCCGATGCGCTCGCCGCCTGGACGACCTTGTCGATGGGAGTGAGGCAGGGCCGCAGCCCCCGGATGCTGGCGACGACCACCCCGCGCCTGGTGCCGCTGATCGCCCAGCTGAACGCCGACCCGAAGACGAAGGTGACGCACGGCACGACCGTCGCCAACCGAACCCATTTGGCGGCTGATTTTCTCGACGAAATGGCCGAACACGCCGGCACGCGGGTCGGCCGGCAGGAGCTCGATGGCGAGCTGCTCGACGAACTCGACGGCGCATTCTGGACCCGCGCCATGCTCGACGAGTGCCACGACCGGCCGTTCGAGACGTCGGTGCGGATCGTGGTCGGCGTTGACCCGGCGGCGGGTTCGACCACCGGGCGGCAGGGCGATGCCTGCGGCATCGTCGCCGTGGCGCGCGACGCCCAGGGCCGGGCGTGCGTGCTGGAGGACGCGAGCGTCGCTGGCCGCTCGCCCGACGGCTGGGCCGCCGCCGTGGCGCTGACCGCCGGGCGGCACAAGGCTGACCGGGTGGTGGCCGAGGCCAATCAGGGCGGCCAGATGGTCGCCGCCGTCCTCCACGCCGCCCACGCGGGCCTGCCGCTGCGCCTCGTCCACGCCAGCCGCGGCAAGACCGCGCGCGCCGAGCCGGTCAGCGTCCTCTACGAGCGCCGACTGGTCCGCCACGACCTACCCATGCCGGAGCTGGAGGAGGAGCTGACCGGCTTCACGTCCGCCGGCTGGGAGGGCGCGGGGCGCTCGCCCGACCGCGCCGACGCGCTGATCTGGGCCTTGACCGACCTGATGCTCGGCCCGCGGCGCCGCCCGAGCGTGCGCGTGCTGGGCTGATCTCCAAACCATAAAGGATGTTTGATGGTGAACCTGTTTGGCTGGACCGTGGCGCGTGCGCCGTCCGCTCGCCCGCCGCTCGCACGCGCCGGGTTGCGGTCCTTCGCGACCGCGAGCGGGGACGAGTGGACAGCCGAGAGCCTGGTGCGCGCCGCCTATCTGGACAATCCGGTGGCCCAGCGCGCGGTGCGGCTGGTGGCCGAGAGCGTCGGCGCGTGCCCGCTCGACTGTTCGGACGACGCGCTCACCGCTCTGGTGACCCGGCGCTCGGCCGGCCAGCCGCTCACCGACACGATCGCGGCCCATCTGCTGCTCCACGGCAACGCGTATGTGCAGTGCGTCGCCGACCCCGACGGGGCGCTCGTCGAGCTTTACGCGCTCCGCCCCGACCGGGTGACGGTCGAGGCCGACGAGCGCGGCTGGCCGGTCGCCTATCGCTACCGGGTCGGGGCCAGCGACAGCGTGCTGACGGCGGAGGACGGGGCGGGGCGCACCCAGGTCATCCATCTGCGCGGCTTTCACCCGCTCGACGACCATTACGGGCTCGGCTGCCTGGGCGCGGCGAGGGACGCGGTGGCGGTCCACAACGCGGCCACGCGCTGGAACCGCTCGCTCTTGGAGAACGCGGCCCGGCCGTCGGGCGCGCTGGTCTATGACCCCGGCGAGGGCGAGACGCTGAGCGGCGACCAGTTCGAGCGGCTGCGCGACGAGTTGGAGGTGGCCTACTCGGGTGCCACCAACGCCGGCCGGCCGATGGTGCTGGACGGCGGCTTGAGCTGGCAGGCGTTGTCGCTGTCGCCGGCCGAGATGGACTTCGTGGCCTTGAAGGGCACGGCGGCGCGCGAGATCGCGCTGGCGTTCGGGGTGCCGCCGCTGATGCTCAGCCTGCCGGGCGACAACACTTATGCCAATTACGCGGAGGCCAACCGGTCGCTGTGGCGGCTGTCGGTGCTGCCCCTGGCGACGCGGATTTTCACCGGATTGGCACAGGGCGTCGAGCCGTGGTTTCCGGGCGTGGCCCTGGCGGTCGACGCCGACCGGGTGCCGGCCTTGAGCGAGGACCGCGAGCGCCTGTGGAGCCGGGTCACCGCCGCCGACTTCCTGAGCGCGGACGAGAAACGCGCGCTGCTGGATCTGTAAAACTGTCCCTCTCCCGTTGGGAGAGGGAAGGAGCAGCGCAGCTGCGGGAGGGTGAGGGTGACGCCCTCTCCCGCTCGACCCCTCACCCTTCCGCGCCGTTGGCGCTCCCTCCCTCTCCCAACGGGAGAGGGATTTTGAGGACCCCCCATGACCGACCGCACCGACTTGCTGGCGCGCCTGGTGGCGCAGGGGCGCGATCAGGGTGGCGACCTGGTGCTGATGCGCGCGCTGGTCGAGGACGCGGCGGAGGCGGGTGTCGCGCGTGGCCTCGCCCGGCTCGGCCTCGCCGACGAGAGCGCCGGGCGTGACGTCGCCGAGCTGCGCCAGCTGCTGACCGCCTGGCGCGCGGCCAAGCGCGATGTGTGGTCGGGCGTGTGGGGCTGGCTGACCAAGGCGCTGATCGCGCTGCTGCTGCTCGGGCTGACGATTAGGCTTGGGCTGACGGAGTTGGGGAAGTGAGGGCCTTCTGTTCCTCCCCGAGCTTGTCTCGGGGAGGGGGACCGATCGGCGACAGCCGATTGGTGGAGGGGCCGGTGTCATTCTCCTCCACCATGCTGCGCATGGTCCCCCTCCCCAAGCGGGCTTGGGGAGGAACGGGTGTCCTCCGCTTCGCCGGCTACGCGGCCGTGTTCCACCATGTCGACCGGGGCGGGGACGTCATCTCGCCCGGAGCCTTTGCCGGTGTCACGCCGGTCCCGCTGTGCTGGAGCCACGACCCGGCTCGGCCGGTGGGCGCGATTGAGACGCTGGCGGAGGATGCACGCGGCCTGCGCGTGGTCGCCCGGGTGACCGACGCCGCCGCCGCCGCCGAGCTCGCCGCCGCGCGAGTCACCGGCCTGTCGATCGGTTACCGCGTGGCTGCCCAAGCCCCCCGCGACGACCCGCGCCACGGCCCGGGCCGCACGCTCACCCGGCTGGAACTGGTCGAGATCAGCCTGGTCCACCAGCCGATGCAGCCGCTCGCCCGCGTGCTGCGGGTGGTGCGATCGAGCTCCCCTCCCTGACCAGGGAGGGGCTGGGGGTGGGTGCGCGCGATCAGCGCGCCCCGAAGACGCCCCCGCCGAGAGCCCCGCCGCGGCATCGAACCGCGCCGGGGCTGACCCACCCCCAACCCCTCCCTGTTAAGGAGGGGAGCCTTTGTTCACCCCCCAAGGAGACCACCCCCATGACCACCCACACTTTGTACGAAACCAAGATGGACCCGCTCGCCACCGCCTTCGACCCCGTCCCGCTGATCCCGGCACCCATCGCCATCGACCCCCCCGCCGACGAGGCGGTCGAGCCCGACGCGGTCGCCGAGCTCAAGGATCAGGTCGCGCGCATGCGCCGCTGGATGGAGGCGCACACCGTCGCCGCCGCGCGGCCCACGCTGTCAGGGGCGACTCTGGCCGGCGGCGACCCCGGCGCGACCGAGGCCAAGTCGCTGTTCGTCGAGCGTTACCTCAGGCGCGGCGACCGCCACGGCTTCGAGGCCAAGTCGCTGTCGCTCGGCTCCGGCTCGACCGGCGGCTATGCGGTGCCGCGCGAGATCGACCGGGCGATCGCGCGCACGCTGAAGTCGATCAGCCCGATCCGCTCCATCGCCAACGTCGTGGCCGTCGGCACCTCGGGCTATCGCAAGCTGGTCGCCGTCGGCGGCGTCGAGTCCGGCTGGGTGTCGGACGCGGCACCGCGCCCGGAAACCCGCACGCCGGAGTTCCGCGAGCTGGCCCCGCCGATGGGCGAGCTCTACGCCAACCCCGCCGCCACCCAGGCGATGCTCGACGACGCGGCGTTCGACGTCGAAGGCTGGCTGGCCGACGAGATCGCCTATGAGTTCGCGGCCGCCGAGGGCGTGGCCTTCGTCAACGGGTCCGGCGTCAACCAGCCCAAGGGGTTCCTGAAGGCGGACACGTCCGACCTGCCCGACGACCGGCGCGCGTTCGGCCGGTTGCAGACGGTGGCGACCGGTGCGGCCGGGGGCTTCGACGACGGCGCGCCGGCCGATGCGCTCGTGCGGCTGGTGGCGGCGCTGCGCTCGCCGTATCGGCAGGGCGCGGCGTGGGTGATGAACGCGAGCACGCTGGCGCGCATCCGCACGATGAAGACGGCCGACGGCGCGTTCCTGTGGCAGGCTGGCCTCGCGGCGGGCCAGCCGGATACGCTGATGGGCTATCCGGTGGTGGAAGCCGAGGCGATGCCCGACGTGGCCGACGGCGCGACCGCGGTGGCGTTCGGCAACTTCACGGCCGGCTATCTGATCACCGAGCGACAGGAGACCGCGATCCTGCGCGATCCGTTCACCAACAAGCCGTTCGTGCACTTCTACGCGACCAAGCGGGTCGGCGGGATGCTGGCCAACGCGGACGCGATCAAGCTGCTGCGGTTCGGGGTGTAGTCCTGCTGTTCCTCCCTGAGCTTGCTCGGGGAGGGGGACCACTCCGCGAGAGCGGAGTGGTGGACGGGCATCGCACCATCGGCCGAGGCAAAACGCGGCCGAACGACTGCACCATCCCCCTCCACCGCTTCGCGGTCCCCCTCCCCAAGCGAGCTTGGGGAGGAACGGCTGCCGACCCCTCCCCACCCACCCCCCCCAATCCGAAAGCCCCGCCATGCTCGCTCTCGCCACTTCGCCGCCCGCGCCCTCGCCCGTGACCCTTGCCGAGGCGCGCGAGTGGTTGGGGCTGTCCACGCCGGCCGACGACGCTCTCGTGGCCCGGCTGCTCGGCGCGGCGACCGCGGTGGCGGAGGGGTTCCTGCGCTGTGCGCTGATCGACCGGCCGGTGGTCGAGCGGCTGCCGGCGGCGGGCGGCTGGCGGGTGCTCGGCCAGGAGCCGGTGAGCGCGATCACCGGGATGGTGGCGCTCGACGCCACGCCGTCGGGCATTGGGCGCGCGCTGTCGCCGACCGACTGGGCGATGGACATCGACGCGGGCGGGCGCGGGCATGTGCGCGTGCTTGATGCGGGCCGCGCGCGGGTGGTGGAGGTCGCCTACCGGGCCGGGCTGGCGAGCGGACCGGACGGCGTGCCCGAGGCGGTTCGCCACGGCATCCTGACGCTCGCCGCCGACCGCCACCGCGCGCGCGATGCGGGGGTGGAGGCTCCCGCACTCTCGCCCGCCGTGCGCGCGCTGTGGCATCCCTTTCGCCGGCTGTCCGTGGGCGGACCTAGAGATCTAGAGCGTGCGCGGGAGCGGGTGTGGTGAGCGCGGCGGGGGCGTTGATGGCGGTTCTGGTGGAGACACTCGCCGCCGATCCGGCGGTCGCCCGGCTGGCCGAGGGCATCGAGCCCGACCGGCGCGAGCCGGCGGGTGCCTTGCCGGCGCTGACCCTGGCCGAGCTGGCGACGGCCGACTGGTCGACCAAGACGGAGGCCGGCGCGGACGTCCTGCTCGCGCTCACCGCCCACGCGCGGGCCGGGCAGACGGAGCGCGCCCGGGCGCTGCTGGACGCCGCGTGCGCAGCGCTGTCGCCGCCGCCGCCGGTGCCCGGCTGGCAGCTCGTCAGCCTGGTGGAACGCGCACGTGCCTCGGCGCAGGCGAAGGGCGCGGCCGGTCCGGTGCGGGCGACGGCGGAGTGGCGCGCGCGGCTGTTGCGGGTGGCGTCGTGACGGGGCGCACGCCTCCGTCGGACGAGACGGAGATGCGCCTTGGTGCCGGCCTCGTCGCGGGCGAAGGCCCGAGCGGCGGCACGCCCCCGGTGAGCGGCGGTGGAGTGCCCAACGATCCCATGCCCGCTCCAGCCGTCCCACCATAGGGAGTGCGGTTCGGGTCCGGCGTCGGGCCGCGCAGCTGAAGCAGCGTCGGATAGCCGGCCGCCACCACCCCGCGCAGCCCGTCCGCATAACCACGCGCCGCCGTCTCGGCCCGCGCGCCCGGCTCCTGCCCGGTCAGCGCCGGATCGCGGTCGGCGCGCTGGACCACCACGGCCTGCACCAGCGCCACCTCCTCATCCGCGCACAGCTCCGGCAGGCCGGCATCGAACGCCTCCCGCTCGACCCCCGCCCGCGCCGCCCGATCCGCCCCCGCCTCCAGACACGCCTCATAGGCGCGCTGGGTTTCGAGCGGAGTGGCGAGGAGGAGGGCGAGGGAGAGCATGGAGGGAGTGTAGCACGCCCTCGCCGGAAATCAGCCTTCTCCCCTCGGGGGAGAAGGATACGCAGACTTGCCAGCTCGCTGCCTAGTCGGAGTTGGATGAGGGGAGGGGAGGCGAGGCGAACGCCTCGCGCGGCTCGTGTCGAGCCGCCCACCCAGCGGGAGAGGGCCACCCCCACCCAAGAAAAGGACCTCCAATGCCCGCTCAATCCGGTTCCAACTTCCTCCTGCGCGTCGCCGACGGCGGCTCGCCGCCCGCGTACCGCACGGTGGCCGGGCTGCGTTCGACCAGCCTGGCCGTGAACGGCGATCCGGTGGCGGTCACGTCCAAGGATTCCGGCGGCTGGCGCGAGCTGTTGTCGGGAGCCGGCGTGCGCTCGGTCAGCGTGGCGGCGGCCGGCGTGTTCATGGGCTCGGCCGCCGAGGCGCGGATCGCGGCGGCGGCGTTCGCGGGCGCGCTCGACGACTATGAGTTGAGCTTCGAGGACGGCGAGCGGCTGCGCGGCCGCTTCCTGGTCACCCGGCTCGACCACGCCGGCGACCACAATGGCGAGCGCTCCTACGCGATGGCGCTCGAGAGCTCCGGCCCAGTGGCGCGGGTATGACGCGCGTGGCCAATCCCGCTCGGGGTGAGGCGGCGCTGGGCGGGTGGACGCTGCGCCCGTCCTTCGAGGCGCTGGTCGCCGCCGAGACGGAGCTCGGGCCGTTGTTCGCGCTCGTCGACCGGGCGGCGGATGGTGGGTTGAGCCTGGCGGAGACCGCCGCCCTGTTCTGGCATTGCCGCACGGATGCGGGGGTGGCGCGCGAGGACACGGGCGAGGCGATCGTGGCCGGTGGCTTGGCGGCGGCGACCCCAGCGTTGCGGATGCTGCTGACGCAGATCCTGGCGGGGCGGTGAGGGCCTCGGAGCCGGGCCGCCTCACCCCCTCCGCCACCCTCCTCGCCGGCCTGGCGGGCGCGCTCCTCGGCTGGCGGCCGCCGGAGTTCTGGGCCGCCACCCCGGCCGAGCTCGCCACGGCGCTCGCCCCCTTCCAGGAACCGGCGGTCCAAGCCCCGGACCCCGCCACGATTGCACGCCTGCTGACGGAGAACCCCGATGGATGACCTCGACCGTATCGCCGCCGGCTGGCGCTCGGACGCCGACCGGTTCCGGCGCGAGGTGTCGGGCCTGCGCCAAGACATGGAGCGCGAGCTCGGCGACGGGGCGGAGCGCGCGGCGCGGCGGTTGGAGGGCGCGCTGACCGGGGCGATCCGCAAGGGCTCGGTGGGGTTCGAGGACCTGCGCAAGCTGGCGCTCTCCGTGCTCGCCGACATCGCGGGCGCGGCGGTGCGGACCGGGCTGGACTCGATCCTGAACCCGGGCGGGAAGGGTGGAGGCGGCGGCGGTGCGGCGGGGCTGGCGCAGTTCGCGGCCACGCTGCTGGGCGGCCGAGCCCAGGGCTTGGCCGGCCGCGCCACCGGCGGGCTGGTGTCGCCCGGCCGGCCCTACACGGTCGGCGAGCGCGGGCCGGAGGTCTTCGTGCCCAGCGGCAGCGGCGCGATCGTGGCTGCGCCCCTGCGCGCCGCCGGGCCGGTGACGGTCAACATCCGCGTTGACGCCGGGCGTGGGGCGACGGATGAGGCGTTGACTCGGTCCAGCCGCCAGGTCGCTGCCGCGGTGAGGCGGGCGTTGTCGGATTAACGTTCCTCCCCATCGAAGATGGGGAGGGGGACCGCCGCAGGCGGTGGAGGGGCCGCGGTTCGTCCGCCTCACCCAGGCCTGACGCTTGTCCACCACCACCCCTCCACCACTGGCGTGCCGCCAGCGGTCCCCCTCCCCATCGAAGATGGGGAGGAATGGGAGTGTCGCCCCTTCGCTCCCTCATTCTGAAGGACACCCCCACCATGCCCCACGCCCTCGTCACCTCCCGCGATAACCGCGAGGAAACCCACGTCCGCCGCTTCGATCCGCGCTTCTGGACCGTCAACTTCCCGCGCCCCGCGATGGCGAGCGTCGTCACCACCGCGCCGGACGCGCTGCGCGTCGACCTCGCCTGGCATCGATCCGACGCCTTGGTGGGCCTGATCTGGGAGAGCCAGGACCGGCTGTCGCCGCCGCTGATCGCCTATGAGGAGCGGCGCGACTACGCTCGCACGCGCCTCGCCTTCCGCTGGCGCTCGGCCGGCTGCCGGGCGCTCGATGTGCTCAACGGCCCGGTGCTGACGATCGAGAGGCTGGACGCGGCCGGCAACGCCCGCGCCTGGTACGTCCGCCTGTGGAACCACGCCGTCGGCACGCCAACCGACGCGCTCATCACGCTCGACTTCGACGCGCTCGACGCCGGCTACCTGCTGCCCGCCGAGGCCGACCGGGTGTGGCCGCACGCCATCGAGCGGATGTTCGTGTCGCTCACGCCGGATGGCAGCGACGCGGGCTGGGCGGAGATGAGCGCGGTCGACTGCACCGGCTCGGGCTCGATGCTCACGATCGGCGATGCGCTGGTGCCGCCGCACGAGCTGCGACTGGCGACCGCCTATGACGACAGCTTCAACCAGACCCCCGCCCGGCTGCTGCGCGCCGCGCTGCACCTCGGCTACCGGCGCGAGCTCTTGCATTATGTCGGCATGAGCCACTTCATGGCGCTTCCCGTCCACGCCGGGTCCGGGCTGTGCGAGCCGGCCCGCGCGTGGCACGCGGACTATCTGAGCCGGGCGCGGGCGCTTGGTTTCGACATCATCCTGTCGCTGTCCTTCGAGCTTCTCGACCAGCTCTGCCCGGAGGCGTGGAAGCAGCGCGACGCGGACGGCGCGCCCGCGCTGACCGGGTGGGAGCCGCCCTCGACGCTCCTCTCGCCGGCGAACGCCGAGGCGGTGGGCTGGCTGGCGAGCGTCGCGCGCGCGTTCGTGGCACTGGCCAAGGCGGCGGGCCAGCCGGTGCGGTTTCAGGTGGGGGAGCCGTGGTGGTGGGCCCGCGATGGCCGGCTCCACGCCCATGACGACGCAACCCCCGCGCTCGTGCCGAACGCGCCGGACGATGTGACCGGCCCGCAATCGGCCGACGCGGTGGCGGCTCTCGACCGGCTCGGCGCGATCCTGGCGGCGGCGACGGCGCGGGTGGCGGACGCGGTGCGCGCGGAGGCTGGTGGAAGCGCCGAGCTGCTGCTGCTCGTCTATCTGCCGACCGTGCTCGACACCGCCACGCCGGAGTTGAAGCGCGCCAACGTGCCGGTTGGCTGGGTCAGTCCGGCGTTCGACGTCCTCCAGCTGGAGGATTACGATTGGGTCACGGAGGACCGCCCCGAACGCTCCCGCGCCGGCTTCGCGGCGATGGCCGACCGGCTCGGCTATTCGCCCGAGCGCACTCATTATCTCAGCGGCTTCGTGCTGCGGCCCGAGGATGCGGCGGTCCAGTGGCCGCTGATCGAGCGCGCCGCCGCCGCCGCTCGGCCGCACGCCGCCACCCGCTTCGTCTGGGCGCTGCCCCAGGTCGCGCGCGACGGCTTCGTTCATTTCGAGGGGGAGGACCCGATGCAGGAC
>JAABUN010007989.1_pt1 | contig 11065 bp, 10 predicted proteins | sample 5559311 | NCBI WGS metagenome assembly JAABUN01 (sample SAMN10711877, study PRJNA513370) | rock metagenome | isolation source: Antarctica rocks | place: Antarctica: Victoria Land, Siegfried Peak sud | reverse complement strand
CGGCTGGAGAAGGAGGCTCGGCTGAAGAAGGAGAACGCTGCGCTGCTCGAGGCGGTGCGCGAGGCAGAGGCTGCGCTAGAGAGCGGTACGCCGATCACGGCGACGGAGATCGACACGGCTGTGTTGCGCGAGCTGTCGTTGATGACGGCCAAGCCGTTCATCTACGTCTTCAACTGTGACGCCGACGAACTGGGGGATGAGGAGCTGAAGGCGCGCATGAGTGATCTGGTCGCGCCTTCGGAGGCCATCTTCTTGGACGCCAAGTTCGAGGCCGAGCTGGTCGAGCTGGGCGACGACGAGGAAGCGCGGGCAATGCTCGCCGAGACGGGAGTCGACGAGCCGGGGCTCGACGTACTCGCTCGGGTGGGCTTCGAGACGCTCGGCTTGCAGACCTACCTCACCGCCGGCCCGAAGGAGTCGCGCGCCTGGACGATCCGCCGTGGTGCTACCGCACCTGAGGCGGCTGGGGTGATCCACACCGACTTCCAACGGGGCTTCATCAAAGCTGAGGTGGCGTCGTACGGCGACCTGGTAGCCGCCGGTTCGATGGCGGCCGCCAAAGCGGCCGGCAAGGTGCGCATCGAGGGCAAGGACTACCTCATGGCCGACGGCGACGTTGTCGAGTTCCGCTTCAACGTGTAAACCCGCAGGTCAGAGGGCATTTATGCGTTCTCTGCCCTCACAGTGCCCTCACCAGCGCCGAGGACCTCGGCCGCGAGCAGCGTGGCGGCGTCCCTGACGCGCTCCTCGGCACTTGGCCACAGGTGGGCGTAGGTCGTCAGGGTGGTGGTCGACTTCGCGTGGCCGAGGGCGCGCTGCACCGCCACCACGTCGCAGCCCGAGGCGATCAGGCCTGAGGCGAAGAAGTGCCGGAGGTCGTGCAGGCGGACGCCGTCGACGCCAGCTCGTGTGAGCGTGGTGCGCCAGCGGTGGCCAATGGTGTTCTGGTGGGGCGGGAGGTCCTCGAGACCGGAGAACAGCCAATCGTTGCGCAAGCCCAATCCGACGTGTTCGGCGAGCATGGTGATGAGCGCGTCGGGCACGTGCACCGTGCGCTCGGAGTTGTACTTCGGCAGTCGGATGTCGACCGCCCCGCCCTCGAGACGCTGAACCTGACGCCGGACGTGGACCTGCCTGCGCAGGAAGTCGACGTCGCCGACCTGCAGAGCAGCGGCCTCCCGAGGCGCAGCCCGGCGAAGGCACACAGCCCGACGAAGGCGCGGAACCGCGGGTCGGCCGCGTCGAAGATCTGCCGTACAACGTCCGGCGACGGGATCGTCATGGCCGCCTCGCGCTTGCGTTGGCGGGGGAGCCGGACGGTGGTGGTCGGGTCGGTCGCGATCATCCCGTCCCGCACGGCGGCCCGAAAGACCGAGCGCACGTTCACGAAGCGCGTCTTGATCGTGCCGGGAGCCAAGGGCCGCGGCCGGTCGGCGGTCTTCACCGTCATCGACTTCACCCACGCCTCGACGTGCCTCGGCCTGACCCGGCGTAGATCGACATCGGCGAACGAGGTGGACCGCGCCGCCAGCGACATGGCCTTCCTGGTGCCGTCGGTCCAGACCTGATCTCTCTCCCAGGCCTCGAAGTAGTGCAAGAACGACATCTTGCCGGCCTGCGGGTCGACCCACCGGCCGCGGTCGAACGCGTCGAGCTGCTGACGTCGCCAGCGGATCGCATCGGCCTGCTTGGCGAACGACTGCTCGTGCTGCCGCCCCGTCTCGGGATTGCGGTACCTCGCACGCCACGAGGTACCTCGACGGGTGATGCCCTCAGGCATGGCGGGTCTTCCCCTCTGTCGCGCCTCGATCTCTACGTGCCACGACGTTGCCTCCATCTGTGGGCGGACTGGTGCACTCGCTGGGACAGTCATGTCCTCGCCGCTGTCCCACTATGCGCCTCCGACCGTCGTCCGTTCTTGGTAGTCGTCGTGCCTGTGAACCCAAGCCGTCTACTGCTCACGCTCCAGCTCGACGGTCCAGGTGGTGACCGTTGCCGCCCTCCAACGGAGGTGCTGGCCGACGCGGAAGCCCTGAGGGCCGTAACCCGAGGTTCGCCAGCAGTAGATCGTCTGCTTCGGCACGCCGAGGTAGTTGGCCACCTGATCGATGTTCCACAGGTCTTGGAATTCCATCGGCTGGCTGGGCCGGCGGTCCGGGAGCTCGGCCCTGGCCTCAGTCATGGTGCGCACCCACGTCCGTCGGGGCATTGACGACGGCAGCGCCGATGAAGCGACGGGCTTCGGCGACGGTGATGTAGAGCCGGCCGCAGCCGTTGAACCTGGCCCAGCGGGGGCCGATGCCGCGCTGGCGCCAGTCGCGGACGGTGCGTTGCGGGGTGTGGATGAGGTCGCAGAACTCCTCGAAGGTGATCAGGCCGTTCTCGTGCCAGTCCTCGGGGATGTGGATGGGGTGCATGGTGTCGCTCCTTCTCGATTCTGGATGTGATGGCGTCGTGCGCGGTGGTCAGCGGGCGGGGCCGCGGCGGCTGTTGGCGTCCGGCTGGTGGTGGTCCTCGGGGCGTCGCCGGCGACGGTCCGGCTCCGACGTCGTCTCGTCGTGGGTGACGTGGCGTTCAGAGCTGATGTGTGCGGTCTCGTTGTGGGCGGCGTCGAGGCGCCGGTACAGGTCGACTGCTGGATCTCGGACGGCGTCGAGGTGAAAGTCGCGCGGTGTCGATGGCGATGTCCGGGTCGACGATCTCGGTCATGGCGTCCATCGAGAGCCGGTAGTCGTGTGTGGCGCGGTCGAGGATGTCGCTGAGTTGTGCCGCGACCTGGGGGATCGCGGCGAGAGTGTCGGCGAGGTGGGCAAGCACGACGGAGACGTCGGCCGGTGCGACGGAGGGCCGGGCGGTGGTGAGACGGGCGAGACGTCGGATGGCGTGATCGGCGTCGCGGGCGACGCCGATCAGCTCAGGTAGTGCCTGCTCGGTCGGCTTGTCGGGGATGGCGGCGGGATCTTGGTCGGGGTGCATGGGTGGTTCCTTCTGCCGGTGCGTAGAAGTCCTGTCAGGTCTCCTAAGGCGAAAAGACCGCTCTCAGCGATCACTGACGTCACATCGCCTTAGAAATCCGCACCTGGGGGTCGTGCCGTCACCGACCGATCGACCTTGGCCGGACTGGGGGTGCGCCGGGTGTGGGCGGGGGCGGACGACGGGGTCCGTGTTGTGGGGCCGGGGCGTCGTTCTCGGTGCGCGGGTGGGCGAGGGTTCCGTAGCGGTCGATGGCCTCGAGCGCGGTTTCGGCGGCGCGGGCGGGCCCGAGGTCGGCCCGGTCGCGGCTGAAGACCGCGACCCACTGGGTGCGAGCGTCTTCGACGGTGTCGGCGGCGAGGTGGGCGGTGTTGTGTTGCCGACCGCGCGTCATCCCGACGTAGGCGGAGGCCGCGCCGGTGCTCTCGCCGATCAGGAGGTGGGCCTGGTCGACGGTCTCGCCCTGGACGCCGTGGACGGTGGTGGCATACGAGAGCTCGACATGGGTGTTGGCATATGCGGCGGGCAGGGTCCGTTTCCCGCGGCGCCCTTCGATGAGGAGGTCGCCGTCATCGGTAATGCCGGTGACGGTCCACTGGTCGCGGTTTGCGACGTCGAGGTCGCGGTTGTTACGTCGGGTCGCGATGTGGTCACCTGCGCCGACCTGGGCACCACCTCGTGTGGTGACCTGTGCGCCCGATGCGACGTCGCCGTCGGTGAGGCGGCGGTCCCGGATGGCGGCGTTGAGTGCGGCGACCTGTTCGCGGGTGTCGGCGATGACGTGCTCACCGCGCGAGTCCGCGGCGATGGTGGTGACGGCGGCGAGGCGTTCGACCTCGGCGGAGTGGATGACGACGTCGCCACGCTCAAGCAGCTTGTCGAAGACCTCGCCTGGACGTTCGCCGGTCCGCATCAGCAGCGTCAGGTCGGCGTAGGCGGGATCGGCGAACCGGTGCACCGCGTCCAGGGTCACCTGGTTGTCGGGGTGGGACCATCTGGTGGCGTGGTCGAGCACACCACCACGCCCGACCGCGGGGAGCTGGTGCCGGTCACCGACCAGCGCGACCCGGGCGCCGCTCTCGTCAGCGACGGTGAGCAGCGCGCGGGCGGTGTCCTGGTCGAGCATCCCGGCCTCGTCGATGAGCAGCAGGTCACCAGGCAGGAGTCGTGCTTCGGCGGCGGCCGGCTTGGTCTGCTCCGGGTCGAGGCGGGTCCAGCGGCCATCGTCGTCCCAGCGGAACCCGTGCTGATGGACCAGCCACGCTGCCGAGAACGCTGCGGTCCCCAGTTCGTCGCCCGCGACCTGCGCGGCCTTGAGGGTCGGGGTGACCACGACGAGACTCTGATGCTGCATTGCGAGGAGTTCACGCGCGGCGGACAGGGTGGTCGTCTTCCCTGCACCAGCCGCGCCTTCGACGACGACAAGGCGCCCGGTGCCGGCCAGCGCCGAGACGGTCCGTTGTTGCGCGGGGTCCAACTGCACACGGGCGACGACGGAACCGACCGGCTTGGACTGACCCGGGGTGGTGGCGCGAGCGGCGAGACGGTCGACGAGGTCAGCTTCAACGTCGAGGACCTGCCGTGAGGTCAGCGCGCGGACGTGTCCGGGCACGTCGTCACGTTCGAGCAGCGGCTCACAGGCAGCGACGGTGCGGGCGGTGAGGTCCTCGACCAGCTCACGACGCACTACTGGTGTGGTGATCACGTTGACCGAGGCGATGAGCTTCTCGACCTCGCCGCGGATATCGGCGGCGTTCCACGACGACCGCTTCGCCCCGAGCCGCGAGAGGGCGACTTGGGTGACGGCGTCGCGGTTGATCCGCCCGACCGCCGTGGGACGTAGTTCGACGGGTGCGGTGGGTGGGGTGAACCCCAGGTCATGGAGCTCCTCGACCCACCGCCGCTCCAGCTCCCGTCCGTCGGCAGGCACGACTTTGTCGGGGCGGGCCTGCGACCACGCGCGGCGGTCCCAGGAACGCCGCAGCTTCGGGCCGGGTTCCTCCCCTGGATGTTCGGTGCGCCAGGCGGATTCGTAGCGGTCGACGTTCCTGGCGATCTGCGCGGCCCTGGCGCTGAACTCGCCTGCGTACCTGGCGAGTTCCTGGACCTCCCCGGACTCGGGGTCGAGGGTGTACCCCTGCGCGGCGAGCTCCTGGCACAACTGGGGGTCGCACATCACCGCGGCATGGCCGATCCCGTTGATCGCCTCGATGGAGTCGACCACTCCGACCGAATGCAGACCTCGCCACCTGCCCTGAGCAAAGACGCGCGCGTTGACCTGCAGATGCAGATGACGGTGCGGATCCTCGGCACGCGAGGTGTAGTGCCGCACCACCGCGGCCTCGAGGCGCTCGACCGGGACCTGGACCTGCCGGCCACGTGGACCGACCCGGGTCGTGGAGTGCTCAGCCAACCAACCGATGATCTCAACCGCGGCGCGTTCCTGCGCCGCGTCGTACGCGTCTGCGACCGCGGGGTGCAACGCCGCCGCCAGTGACCAGGTCTTCGGCCCGTTGACCACGACCTCGACGAACCGCAACGCGTGCTCATCGGTCCGCAGCCGGCCATTCGGTCGGTCGGTCTCGACGTCGAACCCGCCGACCCACCGCTCATAGGTATACCCGTCCAGCGTCCCCCCGTCCCTCACGATGCCGGCGGAGCGTTCTCCCGCGCGTTCCCCCTCGTGTCCCCCCGCATCGACGCTCGAGCTGATGGTGTCGGCGACGTACCTTGCGGCCACCCCGGTGCCCTCGGCCAGGTAGTAGTCATCGACCCGCGAGCGGTCCGCCTCGACATAGGTCCGGGCAGCGGCAGCCGAGCCTCGGTAGAACTTCACCCCGCCATGCACAGGCCTGCTCACCGCCCGTCACTCGTCGTCACCTAGCCTGGAAATGACCCTCGGCCCGCCCCCGGGGGGACGGACCGATCTACGAACCTTCGTAGCATGCGTGCCGCTCGATTGGGAGGCTCGAGACAGGGGTTGTGGCGGCGGTTTTCGGGACACGTCGCTCCTCGTCAAAGGACGTCAGTGGCGATCGTGTTGACGGCGTTCGAGGGCCGGGGATCGAGGGTGTCAACAGAGAGCGTCACGAGGGTCTGTTGGTGTCCCTATGACCGCTCGTTTGGGCGCCCGCCATCTACCGGATCTGCCGATGTGCGGACGTGTGGTCAGGGCGGGCTAACAGCCGCGAGGGAGTCACCGGGGTAGGCGCTCCTTTGCTCCCGACGCAGTCGTTGCTCACGCTGCGAGGGATATTCGAAGCCCTCACACAGCGGTCGACCCAGTTCCTGCCAGTATCTTTTCCAAGGTGGCGAACCTGACCGTGACCAGCGGCATCGACCAAGACCCCGCCAGCTATGTTCGGCAGTGCAGCACCGTCCTCCGGGAGTTCAACCATCTCTCCCAGGACTCCGGCAACGTCTCCTGGCTCGTTGAGTCAGGGGGCCAACGCTTGTTCGTGAAGACGGCAGGGACGACACAGATCCCGGCGCCAGGTGCGCCGGTGCCTTATCTGGATCACGCCGGACGCGTGCGCCTGTTGCGCAACGCCATAGACCTGGCGCGGTCATGTGATCACCACGCTCTGCCCGCCTTGCTGAACGTGATCGAATCGCCGGCGGGTCCGGCACTGGTCTACGAAGCGGCCACTGGAGGCCTGGTCGGTGTGCCCAGCGAGGAACGTGGCAACCCAGCCTCGCCGTACCAACGTTTTGCTCACCTGCCAGCACCCATTCTGTTTGGCCTGTTCGACACGCTGATCGACCTGCACGTGGCCCTCGCCGCCGCAGGATGGGTCGCCGGCGATCTCTATGACGGGTGCCTGATTGTCGACTTTCAGGCTCCCGATCTGCGCGTCATCGATCTCGACTCCTACCGCCGAGGTGCGACCACGAACGACATGGGTCGAATGTTCGGGTCCACCCGGTTCATGGCGCCGGAGGAGTTCGAGCTCGGGGCCCAGCTCGATGAGCGAACGACCGTGTTCACCCTGGGGCGCATTGTCTGGCACTTCACGACACGGCTCACAGAGAACCGAGCAGAGTTCTGCGGGCCCGTCGGCCTGGCGGAGATAGTCCAGAAAGCGTGCCAGCCGTTGGCGACTGACCGACAAGCCAGCGTCGCTGATCTAGCCACGTCGTGGTTCGCCGCCAGGTGGCGTAGCCGCGGCACGTGAACCCAGGAACGAAACAGTCACGTCCAAGCCTTCCGACTCTGCCGCTCTCCGCGCGGTCGTGCCGTTGAGGGGGCGGCCCGTGGCCGGCTGGGCGTTAATGGTTGCTGCGTAGCCGGGCGACGGTGGCCGTGAACGTGTCTCGGATCAGGTCGGCGGCTGTCGGGGACATCGGCAGGGGCATGTCGGTACCCATTCCGTAGCAGATCGGCATCCACTCGATCTCGTATCCGCCTCGCGCGTGCTCTTCGGCGGTCGCGAGGTACCCGTAGTAGCCGTTGATGTAGCCGCACAGGAGCACGGTCGAGGTGGCGTGTTCGGCTTGCGCGTCGAGGGCGATCTGGGAGAACAGTTCCCAAGGGGCGCCTCCGATGTAGACGTGGCCCAGGCGCAGGACGGTGATGTCCGCGCTCAGACCGTGCCCGCCGGTCTCCGTCAAGGTGTGGGCGTGCCAGTCAAGCCAGTCCGCGACGGGTTGGCCCCACTCCGTGTGCGCGGTCCGCGCCACCTGCTCGGCCGCTGCCCGGTCCGGGATCGGTGCGAAGGGCACCTTGACCCGTCTGGTCGCGACCCCAACGTGAGCGCCGACGGCCGTAGCGTCCGGCAAGGTGTGGATCACGTCGGTGGCCAACCTCGCGCCGGTCTGCTGGGCCTCGTGCTTGCCGCCACGCAGGCGTGGGTTGATGTCGCCGGCGGCGCCCTGCACGAACATCGCAGGCGCGCCGGTGTGCTGGGTGAGGTGGTCGCGGAATGCCCCGACGAAGTCCGCCGACAGGCAGGTGTTCTGGCCCTTGAGGCAGTTCGCGTGTGCGGTGGCCACGGTGATGGTGCCGATGATGTCGCCGCCGGGAACGGTGAACACCACGGTGCCCACCCGAGCATCGATCGGCCCACTGGGGTTCTCACCCATCACCGCTCGCCCATCGGGCCCGTCCACGCGCCGGTTCACGCCGATGGTCGTTTCACCGAGCGCGACCCCCGCCTCGACCTCGCGCAGCCGGGCAGGCATGGCCTGGGCCTCGGCGACGACCTGAGCGATCATCTGGTTGGCGGACTCGATAGAAGCGGTGTCTGTGTCGAACCAGTCGGGCCCGGCATGGGTGTGGGTGCAGCTGAGCATCACCGACTCGACCGGTACACCCACGGCACCAGCCACGGCGTAGCGGACGCGATCGGCGACGGCGACCCTGACCCCGACTGCGTCCAGTGCAATCACGCACGCCCGCTGATCGTCGTCCTCGATGAGGGCGAGCACCGCACAGATCGGGTCTAGGACCCCCGTGGAGACACCACGAGCTCCGTAGCCGGCAAGCGGACCACCGATAGGTGGCGTCACATCGACCAGAGACATCGCGAACCTCACGAGCGTGATCCCATCACGACCACACCCCATCAGTCACCTGCACCACGAGGACTCGGCTGGCCTACTCAAAAGACCGGACATGCCGCGATCCGCGCGGGGCCATGCCGATGTCAGGCCGCTAGCGTTGCCGGGAGCGCAAGGTCTCCGTTGTCGTCAGTGATCCGTGGTCGTTCGTGGACGATCAGGGATCGAACGTCTTCACGGCGGAGGTGCTCAGCACAGACGGCGACGTCGCGTTGCTCGAGTTGGCAGGAGGGCTCTACGTCGCAAGCCCCAGAGGCGACACCGGCTACACCCTCATCCCGATCACGGAGGAGCAGTCGCGGGAAGGGCCACCTTGGGGTCGGGACCAGTGGAGGGGTCAGCCCCCCGCATTGTTGGCAAACATCCGCGACCTCTAGCGTCCGCTCATAATGCCGCGATCCGCGCGGTCATGCTTGATGTGCGGACGCTGCGCTAGGAAGGGTCGTGGTAGAGCGGTGACGATTCCCCGTCGTGCACCCGCCGAACTGCACCGGGCAGGGCTCGGTCCAGAGCTTAGGACGCGTCGAAGGAGCCTCCCAACTGGCTAACCGGGCGCCGTGGAGTCAGCCGGCGTACGGCGCGGGCAAGCGGGAGCCGTGCCCCCAGCGCGTGATGGCCTCAACGAGGCCGTCGGCTGCGCTCATCCGGATCCGCAACAACGAGGTGCCCGGCTGCCAGTCCTCCCCAGTCATGTCCCGCACAGACGCCAACCACTCCGCCTCCTCGGCAAGGTCCTCGTCGGTCGCAGGACCCTCGTCAGGGTCAGGAAGCAGGTCCCACGAGTCGAGGAACGGCCGTGCGCTCTCCCCAACGGTCGTGATCAGGACGTCGGTCAGACGTACCGGCGAGATCTTGCCGCCCAAGGACCTGAATCCCACCGGACGACTTTCCGCTGCGACCACCTCCCCCCAAGGTGCGGCCCAAACCTCGTCGGCATCGCCCTTCAAAAGGCGGCTGACGATACTGAGGCGCAGTCCGCCCGGGTCAAGGTCGAGGCGCACTCGGACGCCTTCAGTGATCCACAGGGATTTCAGCAGCCCAATGCGCACGTCCGGCAAGAACCGCTCGACATCCTCCTCGTCGACGACGCCCTCCCACGACCCGGTGCCGGTGATCGCCACGTCGACATGCCGACGCCGGGACCTGGCCCGGCTGCGGACCGTGGTCAGGTAGAGCAAGGCCACCAACAGGACCACCGGCACGACGGCGAAGAGGACGTCCGCGGTGTCGGTGGACATTGCTGCGGCGACAAGGGACATGCGCACGACGACATGAAATCACCCCCCACCCGCAAGACGCGGTATGAATGCCGCAATCTGTACCGGAGCACGTCCGCTTCTGCCGCTGATCGCGCGCGTGGTCAGGCGCCGAAGCCGAGGAAAACGAGGAGTCGCCTCTCGAACTCGACCATCGCTGTTGCCTCGAGCCTTCCGACCACCGCGTGTACGTTGCTCCTTCGGACAGTGGTGATCTTGTCGACCATGAGGAAACTGTCTTGGTCGAGCCCGTTCTCCTCGTCAGCAGTCACTCGCACCCGCATGAGGGGTGCGTCGACTTCCGTGCCCGTGAATGGGCAGACCGTCAACGAGTCTGTCGCATCGAACCGGTCATCTTGGACGATCAGGGCTGGCCGCGGCTTGTTCGCATAGACACCGCCTGCGACGGTGGCGATGTCACCGCGTCTCATTCGTTCCAGTCGTCAGAGACAGCCTCGACGAAGCCCATGTCGTCACTCGCGCGATCAGTGGCCGCAACGAGTGCGGACTGCCGGTGAGCTTCGGCGGCGAAATCAGGCGATCGCACGTCGGGTACCCAAATCTGGACAGGGCGAAGACCTTGGGCCCGCATCCGGGCCCTGTACGCGTTCACTCGCTCTCGTACGGCCATGAAGCCATGTTACATGTAACGCCACGGACCGCCACGGGTCCCGCCCGGATCAGGCGCGTTGCGGCCTTCGAACTTGGCCAGACGCTCGGCGGCCGGTTGTGGGATGCCCTCCTGCCCTCAATCTGCCCTCAGTAGGACCACGACGGACCAGAATCGACAGAAGGCGTCAATTGGTGTTTGTGCAGGTCAGAGCCTGTTTTCAGTCACCGGACATCACGGGGCGCACGCGCTCGCGACGTTCCGCTTCAACGTGTGAATCGACGCGTTTGCGCAGGTCATCCCTGAAGGAGCGGGGCCGGTCAAGAGTGCAGACCGGTCCCATTTCTTTGCCCCGACCCAGCGGATGAGCGCGCCGAGGTAAGGGGTCGGGGTCAAGGCTCGGGCGTAGCCCGACCGCGTAGCGGCCGGAGGGCCTTGACGCCGACCCCGTTCGGCGCACGATGTGGAGCTGTCGGGGCTAGCGGGTGGTGGTTGCCGAGGGTCCTTCTCAGGTGGGGACGTTAGGGGACGGTGTCTCGAATCATTGCCGTTGCCGGGGGTGGGGAGCAGGCAGGTGCCGCTCGGTCATCCCTTCGTGGCGCCGGGGCGTGCAGGCCACGCCGCGGGCCGCATGATGGGGTTCGCCGACGTTGAGGGCGACGGTCAG
>JAABUN010007988.1_pt1 | contig 11068 bp, 12 predicted proteins | sample 5559311 | NCBI WGS metagenome assembly JAABUN01 (sample SAMN10711877, study PRJNA513370) | rock metagenome | isolation source: Antarctica rocks | place: Antarctica: Victoria Land, Siegfried Peak sud | reverse complement strand
GCGTCGCGCGTGTGCGGGCGGCGCGAGCGGACGAGCGCGTCGAGGGCTTGCAAAGATCCGTTCGGGGGCGTCGGCAGCCGTTGTCGGTGGGCTGGGGTGGTCACGTCGGTCTCCTGTAGGTGGGGTTCGCGTCCGCGGCGGTGGACGGGTCACGAGCGCTGCTCGCTGGTTGAAGCCCGGTGGCTGGTGCGACCGGCAGTGGCCTGGGTGGTTCGTGTCGGGTAGGGGTGCAGGAGGCGAAGGGGCCGCGGTTGCCGAGCAGGATCGGCAGGTGGTGGTCCAGGTGCTCCCGATACCACGTGGCGATGCCGGTCACGGGGTCGGTGCGGTGGTGTTCCCACGTCCGCCAGAGCGCCTCGAGCCGGGAGCAGGCCTCCGGGTGTTGGTCCCAGCGGGCGCACCAGCGCCACTCACCACCGAGCGGGCGGACGAACGTGACGGCGAAGTGTTGCTCGACCCACTCGCGGGCGTTGGCGAAGTACGCCGCGCGGTCCTCGTCGGTGAGGGCGGACGGTCCGGCCCGGTCGATGAGGTCGGCGAGGACGTCCTGCAGCTCGCCGAGGTCATGCTCGACGCGAGCAAGTCGGGCCTGGAGCACGTCGTCCGGCCCGTTCGGGGTTGGTGCGGCGGCGGTCATTCGATGGCCTTCCCGGCGTCGGTGGTCATCCGGTCGATGGCGGTCCGGACGGCGGCGCCGATCTCGTCGCGGCGCGGGCCGGCGTACCAGGGGGTGAGCCGGACGATGGCTGGCCGGACCCCGGTGGCGAGCAGCAGCGCCTGACCGCGGGGGAGCTCACGCAGCCGTTCCGGCGGCAGGATCGGCTCCCGGCGCATCGAGGTGGAGGTCGAGCGGCTGCCGTTGCCGCGCGACACCGAGCGGGTCGGGACGTCGTGGTCCCCGACGAGCCGGGACACGTCGGCGGCGAACTTCGGGTCGTCGATGCCCGGGCCGATGAGCTTGACGGTGGCGGCGGACCACAGTGCGTCCATCCCGGCTTCGCCCCACACGCGGACGCCCTGCCGGTAGGACTGCAGGATCGTGACCGGGACGACACCGCGGGACCCGAGGTGGGAGTACAGGTCCGGCAGGTCGGCGATCCGGCAGATGTTCGCGGCCTCGTCGAGCATCACGACCATCGGTGGGTCGAGCCGCCCGCCGCGTCGCTCCGCGGCGAGGACAGCGGAGCGCAGGACCCGGTCGGTGAGCGCGGCCACCAGTGGGGCCGCGGCGCCTGCGCCGTCCTTGGAGAGCAGGTACAGCGCGTCGGTGGAGACGGCGAAGGCGTCCGGGTCGAAGCCGGCCATCTGTCGGCCCGGCGGGGTGACCCAATTCATGATCGACGCGTCACGCAGGCACTGCGCCGCGGTCCGGGCGGTCTCGTAGATGCCGTCCCGGGTCTCCGGCGCTCCGTTGCGGCGCCCCGCCAGTGCGGCGGCGACGGACGGGTGGCCGTGAGTGGTGAGCAGCGCTTCCGGTGTCCCGACCGGGTCGTTGAGCCACTCGTACACGTCCGACAGTGAGCGGTCATCGCTCGCGGCTGCGAGGACCAGCGACGTCAGTAGGTCGTGAGCCGCCGACGTCCAGAAGTCGGTGTGGGAGTCCGAGCGGATCTCCTGGATGAAGTGGCCGGCCAGGCGGTGTGCCTGCTCGACGGTGGTCAGACCGGCGAGCGGGTTCCACCACCAGCCCTGGGTCCCGTGGGTGATTTGCTGCGGGTCGAAGGTCCACACGGTCCGGTCGTCGCTCGAGCGGATGCCGGCGGTCGCAGCCCACAGGTCGGCCTTGTTGGACGTGGCGACCACCGGGCCGGGCGCCTCGAGGATCCCGGGGACGGCGAGGGATGTCGTCTTCCCGGCTCGGGGTGCGAAGACGGCGAGGGCGACGTCCTCCCACGAGCTGCGCAGCGCCGTCCCCCCGCGGCCCAGCACGCCGAGCGGCAGCCCCACGTCCGATCGGGATAGCAGCCGCCGGGTTTCCCGGCCGTCGGCGTGGAGGGACGGCCGGAGCTGGCGGGCACGGAGGTCGGCGGCGCGGCCCACCATCCCGGCGACGTCACGGGGACCGGCCAGCGCCCGGGCGGCGTCCGTGTGCCCGGACTGGCCCACCCGCCGGAGGACCATGGCGACGACGAGCGCAACGACCGTGGTGGCGCCGGCCACGAGACACCCGGCGACGACCCAGACCGCGAGCGGATGAGCGACGCCCGGCCAGACCGCCGCGGGGCCGCCGGCGACGAGACGGGCGACGGTCGACCTCGACGCCGGCGGGAGGACGAAGCCGTGGCCGCCGACCGCGGACACGGTGGCGCCGGCCACCCATACCGAGGCCGCGCAGAACGCGGCGGCCGCCGCGACCCCCGGGATCGCCCAGGCAAGCGCCGCATCGTCGGCGCCGCCGCGGGGGCCGGTGGTGGCGGGCATCAGCCGACCCACCGGGCGTTGGTGTCGTGCAGGTCGATCTCGGCCTGGGTGAGCGACAGCTGGACGGGGATCCCGGCGCGGCCCTCCCCGACCTTGAGCAGGAACTTCCCCAGCCCGGGAGGAGGTGCGGGACGGCCACGGCCGCCGGGAGTGGCGTCATTGCGCGGCGCCCACGAGGTCGGGGTGTTCCAGCTCGCGACCAGGTCGACCTCGCGGTCCGAGAGGGGGACGATCGCGGACACCAGCTCGAGGTCCGAACGCGGCAGCCCCGCGGTGACGAGCATCCCGGCACGTTCCGCGAACCCGCGGGCCTTGAGGCGGTCCTCGGCATTGGCCATCGACTCGAGGTCCTTGAGCGTGTGGGTGATGAACGCCTGTCCGACGCCCTCGCGCCGGTTGAGCCGGGTGAGGGAGTCCATCCGGTCGGGCAGCCCGGCCCCGATCCGCAGTGGCCGCCACAACTCGTCGAGGACGATGAAGAACCGGCGTGGTCGGGCCAGGCCGGCCTGGGCGAGAGCGTTGCTCGCCTCGATGGCGCCGAACCCGTCGGACCAGCAGGCGAGCATGACGGCAGCGGTCAGACGCTCGTCACGCTCGGCGATCCCGGAGATGTCGACGCACACCGCCGGGGAGTCCACGGAGATGCGGGCGGTGGTCGGGCCGCCGAAGGTCTGCCCGAGCGGACCGTCGAGCAGCGCGATCAGTGAGCGGTGCAGCGGTTCGGACAGCGCCCGGTACCGGTCGTCGTCGGACAGCGCGAGGGTGGCGGAGCGGACCGCCGGCGGCCCGCTCGCGATGACCGCCACCAGATCGGGCAGTGTCGGCGTGGCAGTGGACCCAGTGCTCAGCACGCGGACAGCAGCGGCGAGCATCGCGTCCTCGTAGTCGGCGAGTGTCGCCCTCCGAACGAGTTGCACCAGCGCCGACACCATCGTGGTCGCTCGGTCGCGGGCCTCGCGGGCGAGTGCGTCGCCGGCGGTGCCGCCGATGCGAACCGCGGCCTCACCCATCGCACCCGGGTCGAGAGGGTTGATCGTTCCGGCTCCGCGGGCGACCCGGAGGACCTGGCCGCCGAGCGCAGCAACGAGGTCGGCGTAGTCGGGCTTGAGGTCCCCGAGCACGAACGGGCGGACCCCGCGGTGGGACAGCCCGATCAGCATCCGCGCGGTCAGCGAGGACTTGCCGAGCCCAGGGCGGCCGAGGACGAGCATCGACGGGTTGCCGATCAGCCCGTGCACGAACCAGGACAGCGGGTCACACGACACGGTGGTCCCGGAGAGCAGGTCCCGGCCGAGTGGGACACCCTCGACGGGCCGGGTCGACCCGGCGGCGAACGGCCACAGACCACACGCCTGCACGGTGGTCGCGCGGAACTCGGTCGGGACGGGTAGCTGGGCCCAGCGTCCGCCGACCGGTCCGGGCATCCCTCGTCGGCCGGGCGCCGGCGGGCGTCCGCGGGGCTCCTTCACCGAGCGGGGCTGCCGGCGCCGGGCTGTGAGGTCCGGGATCGGGTCGAGCCCGCCGACGAGACCGGCCGGGGTGCTCACAGCAGGTCCCGGAGGGACGCGGGAACGGTGGTGTGCCGCCAGGGCACGAACCCGACCGGGAGGGTTGCAGCGAACGCCGCGGCCTGGCTGCCGTAGCAGCGGCGCAGTCGGAGCCGGGCGGTGGACGCGAGGTTCTCGGCGGTGGTCGCGGCCTGCGGGAGGTCGTCGGCGTCGGCCACAGTCACCGTGACGAGCAGCGCGAACCGGGTCACCCCGGCTCCCTGGGCGACCTCGGCGGCGGAGCGCTCCGTAGCGCGCATCCGCTGGGTCGCCGCAGCGGTGACCCGGCCGCGCCCACCGGTGGCGGTGAACGCGGCGGTCTGGACGTCGCGCTCGGCGATGGCCGCGGCCGTGGACGGGGTGTGCGGGCGGTAGAGCATCGCGACCCGCTTGCGGACGAAGTCCGGGTGCGGCGCCAGGAGCGGGGTGAGGACGTCCGAGGGCACCGCTCCGGACGGCGGGAGCGTCATCGACCACGTCGCGGAGATCCCGCTGTCGTGGCGGTAGGAGGCCCAGGACTCCTCGGCAGCGGCCGGGCCCGCGTCGTCCCACGACGGACGGGTCTCGGCGGGAGTCCCGGCGGGGTCGTAGGCGATCCGGACGACTGCGGCCAGCTCGGTCGCGGTCATCGGCTCGACGGTCCCGGCGCCGGATACGGCCAGCCCGTTCGTCAGGCCTGAGGCGCGCCGGGCGACCTCGGTAACGATGTCGGCGATCCTTCGGGAGCGCCGGGAGATCCCAGCGCCGGAGTAGGTGACGGTCACATACGCGGTGTTCTCCGACGAGGCGGCCGGGTAGGTGTCGACGACCTCGGCCATGACGGCCTTCGCGAGTGCGGGCGCCTGAGGGTCGGCGTTACCCGCGACCTCGGCGGCCAGCCGGGTCCCGGGGTCGGGCGCGGTGTCGACGACGACCGCGGCAGCGACGAGCCCGGGTTCGTGGGCGACGGAGGCGAGGAAGGTGCCCCACTGGGCGACCCAGGTGTCGACGACGCCGGGATCGGCGAGGGTCGCCCCGTCCGCCCTGCAGCGGAACACCAGCGTGTACAGCCCGGACGGCTGCCGGGCGACGACTGCGAGGTCGCGACCGCGGCCGTCACGGCCGGGCAGGACGGTGGTGGCGGCGAGGATCCCGGGCAGCCGGTGGGTCCGGCTGTGGCTGGTCAGTGGACCGGAGCGGTAGGTGCGGCTCCCGGACCGCGAGAGCCACCAGCCACCGCGCCCGACGAGGTACTCCCCGACGGACCGGCCGGCGCCCGGTCGGACGGTGACCACGACTCCGGCCGCGGTCACCGTCGCGACGACGGCCGCAGCAGGCAACCCGAGGATCTGGAACGCGAGCAGCCCGACGACTAGCCCGGCGAGTAGTCCCGCGCTGGGCAGCAGACCGAGCGGTCCGATGCCGGGGGACCGGGGTCGGACCCACTGCCCGTAGGTGGGTCGGGTGTTCGTCACCGCCATGTCGGCTCCTGGTGGTCGTCGTTCGCGGGTGTGTCGGCGGCCGCGGTCGCGCCGGACATCAGTGCGCCGGTGGCGCGGACGGCGCTCTGGGCGGCCGCCGGGGCGGCGGAAGGCCCGCTGGGCGGGGCGCCGCCCGGTGCGCTCCCGGCGGCGCCGCCCGCCGCTCCGGCGCCCGTCGGGCCGCTGGTCGTGCCGCCGCCGTGACGGGTGCTAGCGGCCGCGCCTATCGCGCCGGCCGAGCCGAGGGCGATGGCGCCGGTGGCGAGTGCCCCGCCGGCCGAGAGGGTCATGGTTCCGCCGCTGGCGTTGCCGATCGCGGCGGTCGCCGGGACCAGCAGGCGCAGCAGGGCAGGGAGGGCGAAGACGGCGAGCAGGAGGACGAAGACGCCGGACAGCTCGGTCTGCGCGGAGTCGGTCGAGGACTCCAGCTGCATGCCGGTCGCGTAGATGAGGGCTGCGGCAGGCTTCACGAGCAGGAACGCGAGCAGCCAGGCGGTGAGCTTGCTGAACCACTGCCGTCCGGTCGCGGTGTTCGACCCGGCCGCCGACAGCGGGAGCAGGCCGACGAGAATCGCGACGACGGCACCGCGGACGACCATGATCGCCATCTGGAACAGGCTGGAGATCACGATCAGCAGTGACCCGATCAGGGTCAGTCCGGGCCCGAGGTCGTTGAGCGCGACCGAACCGAGCCCGCGGACGTCGGCGGCGTCGAGGATCCAGGACGACCAGGCGTCGGAGGCCTGCGCGAGGCCGTTGACCAGCGGGACCGCGACTACCGCCGTGAGCGCGGTGCGGGTCAGCGACCGGCCGAGCTCCGCTCCCGGTTCGGAGCGGCGGGTCAGCGCCAGCTTCGCCGCTGCGGCGAGGACGGATGCGACGGCGACCGCGGAGGTGACGTAGCTGAGCCGCTGCTCCAGCCAGGCGGCGACGCCGGTCGGGGAGGCGAGGTCGGGGACGTCGGTGGAGGTCCAGAAGGTCATCAGCGTCCTGAGTGCCCTGCCGGCGGCGTCGTTCATCGCGTCGACGACGGCGGCGAATGCCGAGCCGGCGGCGGCCTGCCCGACCCGGCACACCGGATCCAGCGGAGAGCACATGTCACAGCCCCCAGCTGACGTAGCTGCCCGGTGCCACGGCCGGACAGGTCGGCGTGGTGACCGTTCCGTCGGGGCGCGGCGCGAGCTGCCAGTCGTCGCCGTCCCAGGCAACCGTGATCGGACAGCCGACGAGAGCACTGTTCGCGTTGTCCCGGAGGACCAGTTCGACGGTGACGGCGTCCTGATCGGCGGCGAGGATTTCGAAGCCGGCCGGTGAGGTCGTCCCGGGTGAGCCGTCGGGCGGATCGGTCTGCAGCTGGGTGACCAGCCGGGCATAGCCGGCCGTGTGGGCGACCTGGGTGTCGAGGACGTGCTGCCAATCGGTGCTGAACAGCGAAGCGTTGATCGACCAGGCCGCGATGACCCCGCCGGTCGGGGAGTGGCTGAAGCACTCCGGCAGTCCCCCCAGGCCCCGGCTCCGTGGGCCGTACGTGGGCGAGACCGGCATCGGCTCGCGCAGACCGTGGACCCACGTCAGGTCACGGGGCGCCGCGGTCGGCAGCGCCGCCTCGACCCGGCCGACCGGGCAGGGCGCTGAGTCGGTGGGTTGAGGAGTCGCCGTTCGCCTCGGCGGGAGCGAGGCTTGCGTGCTTGGGAGGTCTGCTCCTGGTGTGTCTGTTGCCGAGGGGGTCGCAGGAGGCCGTCTCTGGGCGGCCGAGTCATCCGTCGACGCCCATAGGAGCCGGCTGGCTACGCCGACGACCACCGCAACCACCAGTCCGACCACCGCCATGGCGGCGGCGCGACGCCGACGCTTGCCTTCGTCGTCCACAGTCTCAGATGAAGTAGTCGACGAGCCCGCTGCACGTGCCGATCAGCACGCATGCGCCCGCGACCGCGCCAAGGCCGCCCATGTGGTCCCCGAGCTCGCCGCGCCGGTGCAGGAGGGCCATCCGGATCGCGACGACCAGGATCCCGGCGACGCACGCTGCGACCGCCAGCCACGCCATCAGGCTCACGACCGAGTCCACCTTCGCCGCGATCGCCGGCGGCGCTTGGCCTGCCCCGGGGTTCGGGGGAGCCGCGCGAACGGTCGCCCAGGCGCCCAATTGAGCCAACTTGTCAGTGACGAACGGCATGGGCTCCTCCTTGAAGACGGCGACTGCTGGCTGGTGAGGCGGGTGCGAGCCGTCCGCGACAGTTGATGACAAGACGCTAGGTAGGCCATGTCAGCTAGTCAAGAATCACAACCAGCGTTGGAAATCCGCGGGTGTGGGAGGTGTCCGTGGCACGGACAGCTCGAAGGTTCGGCGCCTGTTGCGCTCACCTGCAACGCACCACGAGGTGCCGTTCTGAGAGTCGTGAGCGGCGCTCCAGGCCGCGGCCGCCTGGGTCGAAGCCGAACGTGAGGCCGTCGCTGGGCAGCTCGACACCGTCCGCGCCGAACTGGCCGCCGGGGAGTCCCTCGCCCCCGCGGTGGCCGGCGAGGAGGGCCGCCGCGACGGCGACGACTCACGAACCGAACCGATGACTCACCTAGTACCCCGACCGCCGGGAGTCGGTGTCCGACGTCGCCTCCGAGTTCACGCCGGCCAGATGACCGATCCCCGGTACTCGGGTGGGTCGATGCCCACGGCGGCCTTCGTGGCGAGTGCTTTGGCCGAGGCCGTGTGGCCACCTCTGAGGTAGGCGCGGATCACGGTGATCGGGTCCGACTCGGGAGGCACGGTCAGCGACCTGCCGAGCAGGTCGACTCGGCGACCCCTGTAATCAGGGTCACCGGCGCGGCGTCCGAGCGACGACGGGCCGAAGTCGGCCGTCCGCCACCGCGGAGGGAACGGCTCGCCCGGGATCTCGGCGAAGAACGTCCACACGTCAAGGTCTTTCACCCCGTTGCGGCCGTCCAGGTAGTGCTGCGCAGCGCCCTGGCACAGCACGACCGCCACGATCCGCTGGCGGTAGGCCTGCCACCGCGGGCGCCGTGTGCACCGGTCGGCCAGGTCAGCACCCGCGAGGACGCCGAGGCGGTGGAGGTGCGCGTCCGTGATCGGCTGGAGGCTGCGGTCGACCATCACCTCAGCCTTCGACACGGCCATCCGACGTCCCTCCTTCACCGTTCGGTGCGCGGCCGCGGCCGCCCTGCTCGCCCGAGCAGTCGACCGGTCGCCGGAGGCCCATCTTGTCGGTGGTTCGTTCTACTGGTCCGAAGACAGGTGCGGTGTCGCGGTGGCCAATGGCCTGCATCCGCCGCCGCACCCCGGGGGGTTGAGGTCTCTGACGACAGACGCGCACCAACTTGTGACCGCGCCTGCAAGCCCCACGTCCGTACTGGTCGACACGCGATCCCCGCGACCGGGCAAACATGAGTCGCTCCGTCACCGCTGACGAAGATCACCGGGGTCGCGGTCGGATCGGCCAGGGTGTCGGCGTATCGGGCGCGGATCGTCGACGCTCCGCCGCTCGTGGACGGGCGCAGTGGTGATTCCCGTCAGCGCCAGCCGCTTCACTGCCCGCCGATATTGGCCGAGCTCCCGGTCTGGCGGTCCCGCTGGGCTGGCCAATACCTGGCAAACGTTGGGGACCGGAGTCGCCGTGCGTCAAGTGTGTGCGTCAGCCGTGGTGCTAACACGAATGGCCGGCCCGACCGCGTAGGCGATGTTGACTAGGTATCCCTGCCATCCGGCCCGTTTTGCCGTTGGAGATAGGGGAGCCCGAGGTATAACCATCTACCGAGCCTGCAGGTCTCGCGGAAGGAAGAACACTGCCGACTCCGCTGCATCGTTGTCGACGACGATATACAAGGAGAAGAAGATGCTGGCGTCCATCCGTTCCCGTTGGGGCCCCTACGCCGCTCCTAGAATCTTTGGGGGACGCCTGTCCGGGAGGCTCCCCTTGACCTTGGTGGATTTAACTTGGGCGAGATACCCGCAGAAATCACAGATGATATCGGCGCACTTGAAGTTGCTGGAAGCTTCCGTAGCGTTCTTTCTGGCCTCTTGCAACCAGGGCGACGGACACACGACGCGACCAACTCTTCGCCTCGCGTTCCCAACTCCTGCCTGACGGTCGGCTTCGCCACCTATACAGGGTCGCACATCGAGCTGTTGACCGGTCACCGGCGGACGGACACGGGGACGAACGGCTCAGTAAGCGGTGCCCAACGTTCCGAGCTTGACCCAGCCGATCGGGGCCAGAGTGGGAGGCGTTGACCGAGAGCTCGTTCGCCGAGGTAGATCACGACACGAATTGTCACATTGCCCACGTAGTCACCCGCGACGACCGTCTGCATCGGAACCCAGGTCTCGATCATGTCAGCGTGTTCCGTGAGCTGGGCGTCCACTCGAGCTGGCCGAAGAAGACGTCGACAAAGTATCTAGTCCAATCGATCGCAAACTCCTCCTGCGACGATCGGAGTACACGGGTCGGGTTGGTGCCCGAAGGCGTCTGCTGGGCGTCGGAACGGTTCATGTGCTTGAACCAGCGCTTGGCGACGTCGAGCGGCGCTGGCTCGCCGGCCACCGCGCCGGCAGCGGGAGCCACCTTGGGTATGGGCGGTTTCCTTGGCGTCAGTACGTACACAGCAGGAGGCTTATTGAGGCTTATTCACTACGACTTGTTGATTTAGTTTGATCGGCGCGCCTTCGAGAACCACAGCCCGTCCCCGGGCAGGATTGAGATACCACTCAACAATCCTCGGGGACGGACCGCTACATGCAGAATAGCACCGGGTTCACGTACGATCAGATCGTCGAGCTGTGCGTGCGGGTTCGTGCCGCGCATCGAGCGGACACGCGATGGTCCTGGCCCCCGATCCTGGGCCTGTTCCGGTCGGTTGTCGTGACGTTGACGTACCTGCGCCGGAATCGGGTGCAGGCAGAGATCGCCGAGGCGTTCGATGTGTCGCAGCCCACGATCAGTCGGACCGTGACCGCGTTGGTGCCAGTTCTTGGCGCAGTGCTCTCCGATTGGGTGCCGGTGGCCGAGGACCTCGAGCGGGGCACCGGGTATGTCGTCGACGGAACCCTCCTGCCGTGCTGGTCGTGGGCTGGTCAGCGGCAGCTGTTCTCCGGCAAGCACCGCACCACTGGGCTGAACGTGCAGCTGGTGTGTGACCTGAACGGCCGGCTGGTGTGGATCTCGGATCCGGTCGATGGATGCCGTCATGACAGTGTCGCGCTGGCAAGGTCCGGTGTTCTGGAGACGCTGGACCCAGCGACCTGGATGGGCGACAAGGGGTATATCGGGACTGGCGTCATCACGCCGATCCGTAAGCCACCGAGCCGTGATCTCTCGGACTCCGAGAAGCAATTCAACACAGGGATCAACAGGATCCGTTACGTCATCGAGCAGACCATCGCGCACTTGAAGACCTGGCGGATACTGCACACCGACTACCGGAGGCCACTGCACACCTTCCGCACAACGATCTCGACGGTCATCGCCCTACACTTCTACCGAGGTGCCTGAATAAGCCTCATTCACGGGCCCGGGGGGATGAGTTGCCGCAGTAATTGGTAGGTGTGTCGCTCCCGCAGGGGCGGCCCGTTTCTTGACACGATTGGGTTACCACACTCAATCAGCAGAAACGGACCGCCGACATGTA
>JAABUN010007987.1_pt1 | contig 11069 bp, 20 predicted proteins | sample 5559311 | NCBI WGS metagenome assembly JAABUN01 (sample SAMN10711877, study PRJNA513370) | rock metagenome | isolation source: Antarctica rocks | place: Antarctica: Victoria Land, Siegfried Peak sud | reverse complement strand
CAAGGTGATCGGGGAGTTGCTGGGCGAGGTGTACGTGGTCATCTACACCCCAAGGGGCCGGGCCTGCCGCCTCATCACGGCCTGGGTTGCCGACCTCGTGGACAGGGACCTGTGGCATGACCGTTGAGCGCACCGTGACCGTTGACCAGTCCGACCCCAACCGGGGCCGCTACGACCCGAGCCGCGTGGGCAAGCCGAACCCGGCCGACACGGAGCCTTACCCGGCGACAAGCCCCGAGGTTGCGGAGGCCACCCGCGCCGAGCTGGCCGAGCTGCGCCGCCGTATGGCCCGCAAGACCGCCTAGAAGGCCGCTGGACGGATTGGCATGAGCATCCCGCCGGCCAAGTGGCCCCGGGTTGACCCGGACCCCAAGGCCGTGGGCGCCGAGGTATCCGATGCGGCGCTGCGGATTGCCTTGTCGGACGGGCGGGAGCTGTCTGCGCCCCTAGCCTGGTTTCCCCGGCTGGCCCATGCCACGCCGGTGCAGCGGGCACATTGGGAACTGGCCGGCGCCGGCTATGGCATCCACTGGCCGGACGTGGACGAGGACATCTCGGTGCGGGCATTGATGGGCCGGCCGACATGACCGTTGAATGCACCGTGACCATTGACGCCGCCGACCCGAACCCGGGCCGCATTGACCGCTCCCGCTTCGGCAAGCCGAACCCGGCCGACACGGAGCCTTACCCGGCGACAAGCCCCGAGGATGCGGAGGCCACCCGCGCCGAGCTGGCGGAGCTGCGCCGCCGCATGACCCGCCGGACGGCTTAGGGGGGGCTTGGTCCGCTGTTGGAGGCAACAACCCCGGCAAGTCCGCCACCGCCTGCCCGTCGCCCGGCACGCCGGTGGCTGACTACCCTGTTAATCGCTTTGTTGACCGTGGTCACTTTCGTGGTCTGGCTGCCCTTTCTCATGGTTCTCACTGCCGGTGTGATCACCACGCAAATGGGGTGCCGGGCCGATGAAGCCGCGGCGTACCCCTGCTTCATCGCAGGTCGCGACATGGGCGGCGCACTCTACTTCATGGGCATGATGGGTTGGGTCGCCATAGCCATATCCCCCCTTATGCTGCTGACCATTGTAGCTTGGCTCGTCTTCGCGCTGGCTTTGTTCGCCCTGTGGATGCGTCGCCGCAACCGCCGGGCAGGTTCACCCTGATACCTTAATGAACCGGCTGCGGCTCCGCCATTACTGTAACGACCCCGGCAAGTCCTCGCACCTCGCCGGTCGCCTCCGGCCAGCCCCGAATATTGCCCTCCGCCAAGTCTCCGCGCGCCCTAGCCCGCCGCACCCCTCCCGGGACTGCCCCAGGACTTCCATGCAACTACGCCCGCCTTTCCATAATGCATCTTCGGCGTTGCTGCGGTGCAGCATAGCCGGCCTTGAACCGGCAGAGTTGACCTTATTGCTTCGCATGTAACGTGCCGTTGACCGAACAGCCGGTTACACCGGGCTTATGAATTTGCTATATAGCCTAGCTATGGTCAGACTCGACATCATCCCAAACCCGCAGCGCGGTATAGTAGTTCTTCAGATCGTAGAGCTACCTAATAAGCCACTTGCCTATGTAGAGCTTGATCCCGGAATGCTTCAAGCAACCTTGGCAGGCTTAGTATCCGCATGGCACCATATGGGACTTGGTGCGTCTGAGCCTGGACAACCAGGTTCTTGGGCGACTATGCCCGCTATTATGGACCCAGAATGGCGAGTTGGTGTAAGTCCTCTCGATGGAGCGTTGGCCTTAAGCTTTCAGGCTGTCAGCCAAAATCCTGTTCCTCTTTGGCTAACATACACCCTCCCATTCCAGGAAGCCAAAAATTTCATCCGGGTTGTCACTGAAAAAAACATCGGACCTACAAACGAGGGAATTGCATGATCTTAGCATCGGACTGGGCCGGTTCTGTAAGCGCAATTACAGCTATCATTGGAATACCACTTGCTGCCGCTGGAGTTTATTTCGCTTGGAAATCACGGAGAGTTAACAGCGACGGCCAGGGCGGCGATGGCGGGTCCGCGCGGGTCTCTGGTGGCCCTGGATCGGGATTAGGAGGTGATGCCGGTGATGGAGGCAGCCAAGGCGGTAGCCGCGGGGGTAAGGGCGGCGATGCGGTTGTGGAGGGTGCCAATATCCCTTGGGCAATCGCTAAGGCAGGTAAGGGCGGCAAAGGAGGGAAGGCTTGAGCAACATCAGCGATGGTCGTGGTGGCGATGGCGGTTCTGCTCGGATCTCCGGTTGCCCGGGCATAGCTGAAGGCGGCGATGGCGGACGTGGCGGGGTGCCTGGATGCGGCTATGCCGGAAAAGGTGGCGACGCCATCGTAGATGGACGATTCTCCGCATGGGCTTACGCGAAGGGGGGAGATGGTGGAGAAGCGGGGCAGCGTGCGAGACCAGGCATCGGTAAGCTGGGTCCTACCGGCCCCGAGGCCGACGCCATTGTGCTAGGGTCGGGCGTCACCCTACGCCAATGGATGCTGCAAAAGGGTTTACAATCGGCGCAATCGTTGCGTCGAGGGAGATGGGGAGAAGGAGGTTACGGTGGGGCAGCCCCCATAGAAGCGGATGGTGTCCAACTTCCTCCTGGACGCCTAATTCAACTGCTTCCTGAAGAAGTTGTAGCAGAGGTGGATAAATATCCGGTCCCTACCGTGCGTGAATGGTGGGGCAAAGTGCTGGAACTTTGCCCCGAAGTTGCAAAGGCTGTTATGCAACATGTCCATCACGAACTACTACGTAGGTGAAATGCATACTGTTGCCTGGGTGCGCCTTCCATAACCAGACCTTCTGTGATAGTGTGATACAGCATATTCGAGCCTCCACTAAGATCGAGGTATCACGGCAACATGTCCAAGACCGCCTGGGCCGTCATAGCGAACTGTATGACTATATCATTCTCGCTGCCTCTGGGCCTCTTGGCATGGGTCGGCGTGTGCATGGCAGCCACTGACAGCGCTAGCATTGGTTCGAAGATGGAACCACCAGGGATAATGGCATTTATAACGACCTTCGCGATGGTTATTGGTTTCTTTGCCGCTGCTACACTTCCATCCTGGATTTTGATTTGTTTAAGAAACCTAGATTGGCATTAGTTGCATCAGCAGCCCCACTATGTTTTACACTGTTGATTATCTTCTCTTATAGAAACGTGTAGCTATGAAACAAATCTGATTAGGAGAGCTAATTTCATGATAGTGGCTAAAAGCAAAGTTGCATAACGTCCGCTATCAGTCGTTCATCATGGCTTGCTGCCCATGCCAGCCCTAGCGCCCTGTGGACGGCCCTAGTGGCGTTTAGCGTCAATACGCGAAGATCACGACAGGCCAAGTACCTGCCGTACTATCGGCGCGGCGACATCCCACGCTCCGGCTATCCCTGAAATCGTCGCCGCTGCCTGTTGTAGGTCGCTTATAGTCGCCCGGATCACACCGGGCTTACGATCTTGTGCAGCTGCGACGGCCTGTTCACTCAAAAAGGCGACTTGATCCGTCATCTCGTTTTTCTGCTTCTGGTCAATACCCTTGGCTGAAAGAATGGCCTCGGTCAACTTTGCAAGGGCGTCCCCGGCCCGGTCGTTTCCGGCGTTGTGAAGATGCGTCAGGTTGACGTCGATTGTTTTCACCGTTCCGGTGTTAATGGATCCGACAACACTGTTGTCCAGCTTGATGTTATTCAGAGTGAAGGGTGGCTGGGGAATAGGTGGAAGCACTATACGCCCTCCGCTGGAGAAACCGCTTATGGCGTCCATTTGATCCATAGCGTGATTGGACATTGCCGCATGCATTCTGAATTGTAGAACTTGCGCGACCGTCAGCCGATAGTAACAGTCCACGCATAGCGGAACTGTGTCTGCTATGCAAACTGTAGGCTTTCCGCATTGGCCGCACGCTGCTTTCTTAGGTCGGTCGGCTTTAGCATCACTCATGAGCCCAGCCTCGAAATTGTCGCTTTGCTAACGTTGTAGCTGTCCGCCAGCTCTCGAAGCGTCGCCCCATCCTCCCGCCTCTGGCAGGCCTCTGTCTGCTGCTGGGCGGTCAGGGAGGGCGGTCGGCCCATGTGCTGCCCTCTGCCCTTGGCGCGGCTCCTGCCCTCTGCGGTGCGCGTCCTGATAAGGTCGCGCTCCACGTCCGCCAGACCTCCCAGCACCGCCAGCATCAAGCGCCCGGTGCTGGTCGAGCTGTCGGCCCATGGCTCCGCTAGTGACCGGAATTGCCCGCCTGCGTCGGCAATTCCCTTGACGATGGAAAACAGGTCGAACGTCGAACGGGCCAGCCGGTCGATGCGGGTCACTGTCACCATGTCGCCGGGGGTCATGGCCTTCAACATGCGTTGCAGCTCCCGGCGTTCAACCTGTGCGCCGGTCGCCTTCTCCCGGTAGACCTTGATGCAGCCTGCCGCCTTCAACTGCTCAAGCTGGGCGTCGAGCGTCTGCCCGTAGGTGCTGACGCGGGCGTAGCCGATGATGCGATTTTGAGGGTGCGATTCGGTCATATCTTGTGCAAACTCTAACCCATTGGCATGGTTGGATCTAGCAGAGGTTGCAGAAGTCTTGACTTATAGTGTGCGCTGTTCGAAGTGGCGAGAGGCTGGTATCATGTTGGTTGAAGTAGGAGTGAGGGCGGATGCGAAAGCGTGAAGAAGAAGAACAGGCGAAGGTGGAGAACCTGTATCAAAAGGGGCAGAATCTTGCTGCGGCAGCCTTTAGGAGTAGCGATGTAGAAGACGGTGGCGGCAGCGAGGCGGGAGGGCTGGCGAGCTTAAATAACCAAGGAGCGGAAGTTGGTGTGAAGTTCTCGCTTAAGGAGCTTTCGAGCGCTCCAGGCGGGCGCACTGAATATACGATTTGTATGGATAATATGGAAGGATGGTCTGACTGGGATGGACGGGATTAGGTAATCTGTCGCACCGTTTGCGGGATTCTTGATTTGTGCAGCACGGCTGACCAAGTACGTTGGAAGTTCAATACAGCGCCAGATTGCTCCTTTGAGAGGCTTCTTCATGGACCAAAAAACTTTGCAAGCTAGGCTCGAAGCTCTCTATGCAGACTGGAAGGCAACGCTTAAGTTTACCAATGAGGAAGCTAATAGCCTCGGCTCGCCCCTGCTACTTCACGTCACAAAAGACTACTGCCTAGCCGAGCGGCGCGTGCTGCTGCTGGGGCAAGAGACTTATGGGTGGCAATGGGACAACAAGATTCAGGATAAGACCACTCACCCCAGGTGGACGTATCCGCATCCCTGGAAGTTCCGCGACATTTACTCGTGCGGTGACTTCCAAACTAATGCGGACTCAATCGAGGCGCTTTGCTGGGGGTATCGAGAGTTCAAATTTGGAGCACATCAACCTAACCTTAGAAATACTCCTTTTTGGCGGGCGTTCAAAGAGGTGCAGAATTGGCCAGAAGCGGGCGTGATGTGGAGTAACGTCGTGCGGATGGACTACTCTCCGCCAGACGGTAAGCATTCAAGCCTTAGCATCTGGCGTGCAGCGCAAGGTTTGCGCGGCTCTCTGCTCTCTCAACAGGCCAGCTTGGTGCGGGACGAGTTTGCAATTTTGGATCCCCACATTTGCCTATTCTTCTCTGGCCCGCATTACGATAGCTTCATCAAAACCATATTCCCGGGTTGTGAATTCTTGGCTTGCGGTGAAACGCCAAAGCGGGAGTTGGCAAGGCTAGTCCATTCTGCACTTCCGCGTGCCTCGTTTCGCACCTATCATCCAAGGTTTCTCAGCCAGGGCAATCTCTGGCACTATATTGAGGCTATACAAGCATTTATCTATAGCATGTGAATTTTGATTTTGCACTTGTCATATTAGCCGTTGTGCGAATCGGGCGCGGATCGAGGCGGCGCAGTGAAAGCGGCCGGACAGCATCGCTGCCGCCCTGCTTGACGGGGCGGGCCTAGCTGGCGTCAGTACTGGCCTTAATTATGTTCATCATCCTGTCTGCCTCCAATTTGACAAGGTCCATAAACTCCTGAACAGCTTTGTCAATTTGGTCCTGCTTCGCACCTTTCACATTCTGTAGCTCTTTCGTAAAGCTATCTTTCCATGAAGTTGTGAACAGTCCATAAACTGCGCCCACGGAACCCATTGCACCAAGGATTTTCTCGGGATTATCTTTGAACGTTTCCAGCAGCTTGCCCAGAAGTAGGGAATGTATAAGGCTAGTAAACTCTAGCCTAAATAGCCTTTTGGACGTTTCTAGACTCTGTCCTGCCAGGTTGCCGGCAGATTGCGTCTTAAGTATCTCTTTGAGAATGGTCACGCCCATTTCTGTCAAAGGGCCGGCTAAATGATCGAGCAAAGGCTTCTTCCTTCCATCGCTGTCTGGACGGGGTGCATAGCGACCTTGAGAACAAGGCACCGCTCTGCCTGCTTTACGAGTCCAAGGTCACGTCCACCACAGCAGCCGCCGCCAGGCCGGGCGCCGGGCTTCGGCCAGCAGCTCCCGCACCACACGCACCTCGATGGCCGCCGCTTCCCGGGCGCCCCGCGCTTCGCCTTCCGCGATGGCCGCCCGTGCCACGGCCGCCGTCAACTCCCGCCCCTGCTGCTCCGCCAAAGCCCGCGCTTTCACCTCCCGCGCTTCCGCCCGGTCCAGCCGAGCTTGCAGGTCCGCCACCTGCGCGCGTAAGGCGTCCGCGACGCCTGCATAAGCATCCTGCGTAGCAGCATGGGCAGGCGGCAGCGTAGCAGGCACTAGGCCGCTCTCGCCAAGCTGCATAGGCACGCCCGGCGCAGCATCGTCCGGCAGGTCCAGCCGCCATTGCCCGTGATTGTCCCGAATGGCCGGCAGTTCGCCCTTCCGCACCCGGCGCCGAATGGTGTCGGTTGACACCCCCAGCCGGACGGCAGCTTCCATGATGCCCAGGCGTGCCAATGCTCCCGCGTCTCCTGCATAGCCTAACGCCATGCAAGCGCCGGCATAGGCAAGCCTGGCAGGCGGGCAGCCGTCTTTGCAAGTCGCATAGGCAGCATAGGCAGGCAAACATGGGCAGAAGAGGAAGGAAGCTGGGTCAGTTGGGCCACTTGATGGCCCCGAGCTACGACATGCGTACCGCGTCCGCTCGGCCTGCACCAGCGGTGCAATGGTGCATATAGCCCTTCTGTCTGATCCGTTGCTGATGCGCTTCCGATGCCGAAGCGATGCGCCCCCGCGCCGTTCTCGCTGCGCTCCCGAGACGGCTGGCCGCCGTTCGCGCCACCGCGGGCGATACTGCCGACATGAGCAGAAAGCGTGAAGAAGTCGAGGCTGTGGTCAGCTACCTCCTGCAAGGGCCGGAGCGATCTACCCTATTCTGGTGGCTGGTCGAGCACCATGACGAGTTGGTCGAGGCCAAAGGCTGCAAGCGGACGCGATGGGGGCCGTTAGCCCTGCAGCTGGCCTCCTACGGGCTGACTGACCGAGAGAACAAGGCTGCAAGCCCTGCCGTCGTGCGGCTGACCTGGCAGCGGGTCAGAAAGTATGTGGCAAACAGAAATGCAGCAAAAGCTCTCCGGGAAGTTGGAGGAAAACGGCTATCCCGTATGCCCCCGACCTGGCGTCCGCAGGAAGCACCTCCATCACAGCGCCCTTTTGCGCCCGGATCGCCCAGCGAGGTAAGCACGATCATCAACAACGAGAATTGTACGCCCGAAGAAGCTCTGGCCGGACTACGCCGCATCCTTGCCGAACGGAGCGGAAGGTGAGGGCACATTGTCGGCTTGGACGGTAGCTGCATGTAACACCCTGCTACCATCAAACATATCCCGCCCTAGTCCCAACTCGCGTGGTTTGCCCCCCTCGTGCCCGTTCGTAGGAACGGGCTGTAGGTCGGTGCAGTCAGGGACAGTGGGGCAGGAGGAAAAGGGGGACGGGCCTACCACCCCCGGCGGGTGGCGTGGTCATGCTGGGCTTGTAGCTGCATCCAGAACTCCGCCTCAGCGCCCCAGGCCCGTTCCAGTGTCGCAGCCAGGGCAGGCGTCATCGGCAGCGTCCTGGCCAGCACGCCATCCAGCTCCGACATGGGACAGCCTAGCTCGGCGGCGAAGCCAACCGCGGTTAGTCCGCGCACTTCCATCTCCTCGGCCACAATCTCGCCTGGGTGAGTACTGCCAAGCCTGCGACTGCGCCGCAGGGCCGCTTTACTGGTTTCTTTCTGCTTCAAAATGTGTCCTTGCTGGCTCAGGTGACGGTCCTACAAGGCGCCGAATCTCATCACGCAATAGATATTTTGCGATATGGATACGATTTCAACTCGCAGTTGAATACCAAAATATTTGCTAATGATATTCAATTGCCCCTTCGGCGTCGGAAACGTACTGAGGTGGTCCGGACCGGAACACCCACCCCTATTCGGGCTTGGGTTCGTCTTTGGTCCAAATCTTGGGCCACCGGCCAGCCGGAACTGGTACCGGCCTTCGGGCGGGTTCGGCTCCATTGGCTCAATACCGGGCGGGAGCGGTCCGTTTCCACCAGTTGGACCGGCACTGGCCGGTGACGGCGGCAAGGGGATGGCCTGCCCCTGCTTGGCCCGCCGCCGCCCGGTGGTGTCGGCCGCCACGGCCTCCTTGTCGCGGCACACCTTCCACCAGGTCTTGCGGACAGTCTCAGCCGACGTGGCTGCCAGCGCCTGGCCAGCACCGTCCAGCACGCCTTGGTTGCCGAGCGCCTGGGCCACCGCTGCCCAGTTCGGTCGGCGCGGGCGGCCCAGCTCCGGCACCAGGCGAACGTGGTGGTCCCACATGAGGTCATATACCGGGGAACGCCCGCCCCGCCGCCCCGGGGACCTTTGGCGGGCCGCGGCGACGATGCTATCCAAGTCCACGTCCGCCTCGCCATTCCCCGCCATCGGCCCCACATACCCCTTGCTGCCTATGTCCAGCCTAGCATCCGTCGCGGCTTTGTCGCAGTCCTGTCCGGTTCCTGTCCCACCTCCGTCTAGTTTAGAAGCTGCAACGGCCTCCTACAGACCAATTGACCGCTCAGCGGTCGGTTGTCGCGATGTTCCGTCGCAGGTTCCCGGCCCGAATGTCCGGCCCATTCCGGCGGCTCGCAATACACGATCACCGGCCGGCACAGCCCTTCCCAGCCGCACCGTGTCGTCCAGCGTCCTGGCGCAGCCCGGTGCCCTCAAACGGGCAAGGGTTTCCCCGGCGGCCCTGCCCGAGCCTCTAGGAAGCCCGCTAACGGCTTTCCCGGCCTTTGGACAAGGAAAACCCCGTCCTGCCATGGACGGCCTCTAGCGGCCTTCCCTGCGGCTTTCTGACCTATGCTGGGTCAGGGGCATGAGGGAAGGGAGCCTGTCTCGTCCAGCCCGCTTCCTTGTCAGCCCCTTGTTCGACCCTGGCCGGAGGCCGGGAGTCGATGGGTCGGGACACCTCTCGTCCCGACGCCTCCCGGCGGCTGCGGCGCGCAGCGGAGGGCAAGGGCGGCGCCGCTTGGCGCCGGGACCGGAGCCGCACGCAGCCACGCACAGGCCCGTTTAGGCCGAGTATGGCAAGCACGGTGAGGACCCACCCCTTGCCCGCAGTGAGCACCGTGGCACTTCCAGCGCCAGGGACAGGCGGAGTTATCCACAGCGGAAAAGTTCAAGTTCACTAAGTTCAATTAGAGGGGGGTCGCAACTTATTGATATGAAACACAAAAATTGGGGTAGGTCAGAGTAAACGGGCGGGTAGGTCAGAGCAAACGGGCGTACAGGTCAGAGCAAACGGGCGGGTAGGTCAGAGCAAACGGGCGTACGAAGTTGCAGCCTTTGAGGGGTCAGGTCAGAGCAAACGGGAGGGCTGATAGGAGTAAACGGGCCGCTATCTCAGGGCAGAGTTGCCGACAACTCTGCCCTGCCCTATTGAGTTAACCATGTCCTCGACTGTGCAGCAGATTACCAACGCCGTAGGCTTTCCGAAGCCCGCCGAGCTGATCGAGATCACTGGCGTCTCACGGTTGGAGGCACAGGACCGGGCCGTGCTGAACATACTCTACCAGCACGCGCATGACAGCGGGCAGATCACCAAGGCGGGCGCGAAGTGGGAAATCCCGGCTGTGGCCCTCCGCACCTCCCGGCACGAGAGCAACGACCGCCTCGGGGACGCGCTGACGCGGCTGATGCAGGTCGTCGTGAGCGTGCCCTACACCGATCAGGCAACGGGCGATCCCCGGGTGCTTTCGACCCATCTGTTCCGGTTTTTCGACCGCTCAGCCAAGGGCGTCGGCATGGTGCGTTTCGGTATCCCGGAGGAGCTTGGCCCTGTGCTGGCCGCCTCGGGGCGCTGGGGGCGCATCAAGGCCGAAGCTGTCTGTGCCATGACCAGCAAGTATGCCATCGCGCTGTACGAGATGGTCCAGCTCCGCGGCGGCATGGACAACTGCGTCGAGACATTCCCGATTGAGCGCTTCCGCGACCTGATGGGCGTGCCGAAGGGCGCTTACGAGCAGGGGAGGGACTTCACGCGCTTCGTCCTCGACGCAGCCGTCTTGGAAGTTAATGGTTTGTCCGACTATGGCGTACAGCTTCAGATCGTACGTCGGCACCCCACAGCGCCGATCACCGCCGTGATCATGGCCTGGTGGCGCAAGGAGGGTGACGCCTTCCGGGCGATGCAACGGGAGATGCAGAAGCCAAAGCTCGGTCGGCGTACCCGGCTGAAAGCAGCCGCGGCGGAGGTGCAGGCGGTGCCGCCACCGAAACCGCCAAAGCGGGCCAAGGCACCCGCCGCGCCGGCCCAGCAGCTTGACCTGGTGGACGCCCTGACCGCGCAGAAGGCCGGCGGTGGGCTACCAGGGACGGCGTGACCCCACCGGCCCCGCCGTTCCGCCTGGTGTATCGCGCCTTCGACGCGGTGGAGTTCGACCCTGCCAAGAGCGACGAGGTGTTCGAGGCGCGCGGCTTCGACCTGGGGTACGTCAGCCGCATCTTCCCGGGCTACGTGCTGGAAGCCCAGGACACCCGGCCCTACTCTGAGCCGCGCTTCAAGGTGATCGGGGAGTTGCTGGGCGAGGTGTACGTGGTCATCTACACCCCAAGGGGCCGGGCCTGCCGCCTCATCACGGCCTGGGTTGCCGACCTCGTGGACAGGGACCTGTGGC
>JAABUN010007986.1_pt1 | contig 11070 bp, 9 predicted proteins | sample 5559311 | NCBI WGS metagenome assembly JAABUN01 (sample SAMN10711877, study PRJNA513370) | rock metagenome | isolation source: Antarctica rocks | place: Antarctica: Victoria Land, Siegfried Peak sud | reverse complement strand
CGGAAGCGATGGTGGAGACCTTGCCGCGCAACATGCCTTATTAATCCCTATACGGCGCTTCGGTTCACGCCAGGTCTGGTAGGCGCGGAAGGAGTTGAACCCCCGACCTCTGCCATGTAATGGCAGCGCTCTGCCACTGAGCTACACGCCTGTGACCGTCAACGTAGCTACCACCCTGCCCCACGCCAGGTAAAGCCGCGCAAGGGCATCGCCCGGGCGTTCAGGGTTTAAATTCTTAGAGTTTTGGTGTTCAGGCCCCCACTGCTACCCGCAATCCCGCCAGCGCCGCCAATGTCTCCTGCAGTCCGGCGCGCAGCCCGGTCCCAGCTTGCACGCCCAATACCGCCCGCGCCAGTTCCGGCGAGCCGACCGAACGCGCTATGTCCCCGGCCCGCGCCTCGCCGCGTCGGATGACCGGGGTGCGCTGGCTGAGTTCGCCCAGCATCAGCGCCAGGTCCATCACAGAGGTCTCATGCCCGGTGCAGACGTTCAGCACGTGCGCCCCCGGCGTTGCGGCGCAGTGGCCCATCCCGGCGACCAGGTGCGCGACCACGTCGCGCACGAACACGAAGTCCCGCGTCTGCAGCCCGTCCCCGTGCAGCGTGATGGGACGCCCGCCGCCGATGGCGTCCGCGAAGATCGAGATCACGCCGCTGTAGGGCGACGCCGGATCCTGCCGCGGGCCATAGACGTTGAAGAACCGGAACCCCACCGAGGGCACGCCATGCACCAGCGCGCCCACGCGCGCATGAAGCTCGGACCCAAGCTTGTCCACGCCATAGGCCGTGCGCGGCACCGGCGCGGCATCCTCGCACGCGACCCCTTCCAGGGTGCCATAGACGGCGGCAGACGACGCATAAACGACCGGCAGCCCGCCCAGGGCGCGCGCCGTCTCTAGCACCGCGACCGTGGCACCCTGGTTCACCGCATGGGTGCCCATCCAGTCCTCGTTGCCGCGCGCAACCGAGGCGATGGCAGCCAGGTGGAAGCACCCGGCCGTCCCCGACATGGCCCGGCGCAGCGCCGCCGCGTCACGTGCATCGGCGCGCACCACCTCGCACCGGCTGTCCAGGTTTCCGAGCTTGCCCGTCGAGAAATCGTCCAGCACGCGAACCTGGTGCCCTTCTGCAAGGAGAGCATCGGCGAGGTGCGAGCCGATGAAGCCGGCGCCGCCCGTGATCAGGTAGGTCATCGCATCACGTCCCATCGTTCGGCGTCCCGTCCCGGACACCGCTATTCAACGGTCACGCTCTTGGCAAGGTTTCGCGGCTGGTCCACGTCCGTGCCGCGCATGACGGCCGTGTGATAGGACAGCATCTGCACCGCGATGGCATGGAGGATCGGTGCCACGAAGGGGTCCACTGCCGGCAGCTCGATCATCTCGGCGGCGATGCCGGCCATCTTGGCGCAGCCCGCGGCGTCGCTGAACACCACGATCTGGCCACCGCGGGCGCCGGCCTCCTGCACGTTGGACGCCGTTTTCTCGAACAGCGGGCCGGACGGCATCACCGCCAGGATCGGCACCTGGCGGTCAATCAGCGCGATCGGGCCGTGCTTCATCTCCCCGGCGGCATAGCCCTCGGCATGGATGTAGCAAATCTCCTTCAGCTTCAGCGCCGCCTCCAGCGCGATCGCGTGGCAGGCGCCGCGGCCCAGGCACAGCACGTCGCGCGCCTCCGACATGCGGGCCGCCAGCCGGCGCAGCGGCTCGGGATGGGCCAGCACCTCCGCCGCGCGGGACGGCAGCTCCAGCAGGGCGGCGACCAGCGCCGCCTCGCGCGCCTCGGTGATGGCGCCGCGGGCGCGGGCCGCGCCGATGGCGAGGCAGGCCATGACGGTCAACTGCGCCGTGAACGCCTTCGTGCTGGCGACGCCGATCTCCGGGCCGGCCACCGTCTCCAGCACCACGTCGCTTTCGCGGGCCATAGTGCTCTCCGGCACGTTCAGCACGGACAGCACGTGCTGGCCGGTGCCGCGCATGAAGCGCAGGGCGGCCAGGGTGTCGGCGGTTTCGCCGCTCTGGCTCACCAGCAGGCCGACGCCGCCGCGCGGCATGGGCGGCGCGCGGTAGCGCAGCTCGCTCGCGTAATCTATGTCCGCCGGCAGCCGCGCCAGCTCCTCCATCCAGTGCCGCCCCGCCAGCCCGGCGAAGTAGGCGCCGCCGCACGCCGCGATGGACACGCGCGGCACGTCCGGCCAGGCGAACGGCAGCTCCGGCAGGGCGACGGCGCGGGTGGCCGGGTCCAGCATCCGCGCGAGCGTCTGGCCGATGGCGGCGGGATGCTCGTGCAGCTCCTTTTCCATGAAGTGGCGGTAGCCGTCCTTGCCGACCACGGCGCCGGTCTGCACCGTCAGCCGCACCGGCCGTGTCACCGCCTGCCCGGCAGGGCCGAAGAACGCCGCACCTTCCCGAGTCACCACGGTCCAGTCGCCGTCCTGCATGTAGGCGATGCGCCGGGTCAGCGGCGCAAGCGCCAGGCTGTCGCTGCCGAGATACATCGCGTTGTCGCCGAACCCGACCGCAAGCGGCGCACCGTGCTGCGCGCCCACCATCAGCTCCGGGTGCCCGGCGAACACCAGGGCCAGGGCATAGGCGCCCTCCAACCGCCGGAACGCCTCTCGCGCCGCGTCCACCGGCGCCATGCCATGACGCAGGTTCAAGTCTACAAGCTGCGCGACGGTTTCGGTGTCCGTCTCCGTCTCGAACACCTGGCCCTCGGCCTCCAGCTCGGCGCGCAGCTCGGCGTGGTTTTCGATGATGCCGTTGTGGACGACGCTCACGCGCGGGGTGCCGTGCGGGTGGGCGTTGCGCTGCGTCGGAGCGCCGTGCGTTGCCCAGCGGGTGTGGCCGATGCCCGTCATGCCCGGCAGGGGATCAAGCTGCAGCACTTCCGCCAGGTTCACCAGCTTGCCCGGCGCGCGCCGGCGCACGATGCCGTCCCCAACCAGGGTGGCGATACCTGCGCTGTCATAACCGCGATACTCCAAGCGGCGCAGCGCATCCAGCAGCAACGGAGCCGCAGGCTCCGATCCGATCACGCCAACGATGCCGCACATTTTAAACCTCCAACTCGGACCGGGCATGACCCTGGCCGATAGCCTTAACCCCTGATTTGCGGCGGCATAGTGGCACCTTGCCCAACATGCCGCTGCTCCCGGACATCAACATGCGTTGCTATCCCGAGTTACGCAGCGTGGTAACATTTGGTTTTGTCAAGAAAGTTTATAGCTTTGCGGTGGTAGCAAGCCGCCGCACGGTGCGCAACAAATTTCCGATATCGTGTCGAAATAAAACCGCTGCGCCGCGGGGACGCCAGACAGGAGCGATCAGCACTCCAATGCGCTGCCGCCGCAGGCTGGCCCAGGATTGCTTGTAGGCGTCGTCGCCGCGGCCGAAATCCAGGTCCTGGACCCCATCCTCGGCGATCAGCGAACGGATCATGTGGGCGGTCAGGACCGTGCCGGGGGACAGCGCCCGCCAGGCGTCGTCATGCGCCAGCTTCAGCACAATCGCCACCCCGTTCCGGACGGTCCAGTACTGCGCCGCCACAGGCTGGCTGCCGGACCACATCACGCCCAGGCGCAGCGCCCCGGCCGCCGCCGCACGCGGCAGCAGCGCGGCGGCGAGGCCCGGCGCCGGCTCCGGCTGCTTCCAGCTTCGGGCATAGACGCTCTCATAGGCTTCCAGCGCCGGGGCCAGGGCGTCCCCGCCGCTCACGACCTCGATCCGCACCTCCGGCATCCGGGCGCAGGCCCGCGACTTGCGCCGGATCGTCTCCCGCAACGGGCCGGGCCGGGAGGCGAGGTAGGCGTCCCAGGTGGCCACCGGCTCGTGCCAGTTGCCGAAGTGCAGGTAGCGCCGGACGCCCAGCCCCGCCGCGCGCAGCCCGGCCAGGAACGGCGGCAGGCCGGGCCAGTCCGGGTCCAGCGCCTCCAGCGTGGCATGGGGCCAGGCGCGGCAGAGGCGGCCGGCGGCGGCGCCGGCGGCGTGCAGCTCGGCGTCCGTGGCGCCCGGCGCCGCCAGGGGCTGGAACAAGGTCGTGTAGGCCGTCGTCAGGCTGCACAGCCGCCGGCCCGGCCCGGCCAGCATCGGCAGCAGCAGCAGCGGACGCCCGCCGGCGCCGATCATCCAGAACTGCGGCTGCGTGCCCGGCGGCAGCGCCGCTGCGACCAGCGCCTCGAACCAGGCGCGGCTGGACTGGAAGCCGGCGCTGGCCAGCAGCGGGTCCCACTCCGGCCCGACCTCGGCAAGCGCCGCGGCCACCTGCACCGTTGCGGACATCGGCGCTGCTGCGGGCGCCGCCGCGGAGCCTGCCGGTCTGATGAAAGGATCGGCTGCCCCTGTCACGCCCAACTCCTGATGCCGATGCCAGCCGCGCCTTTGAAAGCCGCGGCTACCGGAGACATGGCCCGGCCGGTATGACCAAGGCCGCATGATGCACCAGATTACCTTCACCCGCACGCGCCCAAAGCTGGACGACGCCGGCCTGGCCCGGCTGGCCGCCGCCTGGCGCGGCATGGAGGGCCTGGCCGGCGCTTCCCCGTTCCAGCGGTGGAGCTGGATCGGCTGCCGGGCGGGCGAACGGTATCCCGACCCGGTGCTCGTGCAAGCCCACCGGGGCAGCGGCCTAGTCGGCCTGATGCTGCTCAACCGCCGCGGCGGCCGGTTGTGGCTGCACGAGTCGGGCGACCCGGCGCTGGACAGCATCTATATCGAGCACAACGGTCCCTTGGCGCTGCCTGGTCCGGACCGCGGCGCCGTGCTGGCGGGCCTGCTGCGATGCGCCCTGGGCGATCCAGCGGGCTGCCGGGGCGGGGCGGTGCTGTCCGGCGTGGACGGCGCCGTGCTCGCGGCGGCGCGGGGGGCGGGCGGCGCGGCGGCGCACCAGGCGCGGGCGGCACCGTTCGTGGACCTGTCCGCCATTCCTGCGGGCGCGGACTACCTCGGCACGCTCAGCCGCAACACCCGGCAGCAGCTCCGGCGCTCGGCGCGGGCCTACGGCGTGGCGCGGCTGGACCGGGCCGAAACGGCAACTCAGGCGCTGGACTACCTGGACGCCCTGGCCGCGCTGCACACGGCATCGTGGCAGGCCCGCGGCAAGCCCGGCGCCTTCGCGCAGCCGGCCTTCCTGCGGTTCCACCGGGAGCTGGTGGCGCACGGCGCACCTGCGGGCGAGGTGGACCTGCTGCGGATCAGCGCCGGGCCAGGCGTGGCCGGCTACCTGTACAACCTGCGCGCCAACGGCCGGGTCTGCGCCTACCAGGGAGGCTTCGACTACGCCGGCGCACCGGCGCACGGCAAGCCCGGCCTGCTGTGCCACCACCTCGCCATCGAGGCGGCGCACGCCGCGGGCGACGCGGCCTATGACTTCCTGGGCGGCGACGGGCGCTACAAGGACAGCCTGGCCAATGCCCATGCGACGCTGCACTGGCTGCGCCTGCTGCCGCGCTGGCACCCCCGGGCGCTGGCCGCCGCCGTGCTGGGACGCTAGGGCCGGGACGCCGGGCTGCCCAGGATGCGGGCACATCGTCCGGAACCGCATGGCGAAACGGGCAGACCGGCTGCCTGTTTTCTGCTCACGCCATCGTGAGCGGGTGGCACGGGGGTTGCAACGATGGCGGAGGAGCGCCGCGCCGCCAGGGCCGGCCGACACAGGGGGACCTCGCCGCATGGCATCCGTTCGACATTGGCTGCGGGGCGCGAGCCTTGCCGCCGCCACCGTTGCCGCCGTCCTGCTGGCGCCCGGGGCGCGCGCCCAGGGTACTGCACCGGGCACGGCGCCCGCCACCGGCCCGGTCAAGATCGGCATCCTGCACAGCCTGTCCGGCACCATGGCCATCAGCGAGACCACGTTGAAGGACGTGATGCTCATGCTGATAGACGAGCAGAACAAGCGCGGCGGCGTGCTGGGCCGCAAGCTGGAGGCCGTGGTCGTGGACCCCGCCAGCAACTGGCCGCTGTTCGCCGAGAAGGCGCGCGAGCTGATAACGGTGCAGAAGGTCGCCGCGGTGTTCGGCTGCTGGACCAGCGTGTCGCGCAAGTCGGTGCTGCCGGTGTTCGAGGAGACCGGCAACATCCTGTTCTACCCCGTCCAGTACGAGGGCGAGGAGAGCAGCAAGAACGTGTTCTACACCGGCGCCGCGCCGAACCAGCAGGCGATCCCGGCGGTGGACTACCTGATGGCGGAAGAGCGCGTGCAGCGCTGGGTGCTGGCCGGCACCGACTACGTCTATCCCCGCACGACCAACAAGATACTCGAAGCCTACCTGAAGGCGCGCGGCGTCAAGCAGGAGGATATCCTGGTCAACTACACGCCGTTCGGCCACAGCGACTGGCAGACCATCGTTGCCGACATCAAGCGCTTCGGCAGCGCCGGCAAGAAGACCGCCGTCGTCAGCACCGTCAACGGCGACGCCAACGTGCCGTTCTACAAGGAGCTGGGCAACCAGGGGATCAAGGCGACCGACATACCCGTGGTGGCGTTCAGCGTCGGCGAGGAGGAGCTGGCGGGCCTGGACACCAAGCCGCTGCTCGGCCACCTCGCGGCCTGGAACTACTTCATGAGCGTGGACAGCGCCGACAACAAGGCGTTCATCACCCGCTGGCAAGCCTATACCAAGAACGCCAAGCGGGTGACGAACGACCCGATGGAGGCGCACGTCATCGGCTTCGCCATGTGGGTGAAGGCGGTCGAGAAGGCCGGGACGTTCGAGCCGGCGAAGGTGATTGACGCCATGATCGGGGTGTCGGTGCCCAACCTGTCCGGCGGGCTGTCGGCGATGATGCCGAACCATCACATCACGAAGCCGGTGCTGATCGGCGAGATACAGGCGAACGGCCAGTTCAACATCGTGTCCACGACGCCGGGCACCATCGTGGCGCAGGAGTGGTCGCCGTACCTGGAGGGGTCGCGCGACCTGATCGCCGACTGGCGGGCGCCGATGAGCTGCGGCAACTTCAACGTCAAGACCGGGAAGTGCGGCGGCGGGAGCTAGCTGTTGGGGGCAGGCCCTCCATAGAGAGTGCCTGCCTGCTCCCTCTCCCTCCGGGAGAGGGCCGGGGTGAGGGAAGCCACGCAGCGCCGCCCTTGGCACATCGAGGGCTGCGCCTCCTCCTAGCCGACGTACGTGCTGGCCGCCTCCCTCACCCCGGCCCTCTCCCGGAGGGAGAGGGAGCAGAACAGCGCCTTTTAGGACACCTATGCGCCTGATCGCTGCCCTCCTCGTCCTGCTCTGCGCCCCGGCCCTGGCGCAGCCGTCGCTGGCCCCCCTGGCCGGGCAGTCCTTCGACGATATCCGCCGCGGCGTGGAGGCCCTTGCCGTATCCGGTGATCCCCGCGCCGCCCCGGTGCTGGACGCCCTGCAAGCTGGCCGCCTGCTCGTGCAGCCCGGCGGCGGCCTGTTCATACACACCCCCGGCGGCGCCATCGAGGACGCCGCCACCGGCGCTCCCGCCCCGGACGTGCCTGCCGCCGGCCTGCGCCCCGTGCGCGTCAACAACGCCGTCCGCCGCGCCGTGGACGCTGCGATGGGCGGCCTGCGCCTGTTCTCCCCGGATGCCGCTGCCCGCGCCGCGGCGGCGGAGGCCGTGTTCAAGTCCCGCGACGCCGCCGCCCTGCCGGCCCTGGACCGCGCCATCGGTGCCGAGAAGGACGGCGCCGTTCGTTCCGTCATGCAGGACGCCCGTGCAGCCGCCGTGCTGGCAACGGCTGACGCCGCGGATGCCGACAAGCTGGCCGCCGTTGCCACCCTTCGCGCCCGCGGAGACCTGGACGCCCGCTCCCTGCTGGCGTCCCTGCAAGGCCAGTCCCCGGCTGTTGCCGCCTCTGCCGCGGAGGCCGTGGCAGGCATAGACCGGCAGTTGCAGCTTTGGCGCCTGCTTCAAGGCGCCTTCTACGGCCTCAGCCTCGGCTCGGTCCTGCTGCTGGCCGCGACCGGGCTTGCGATCACCTTCGGCGTGATGGGCGTCATCAACATGGCGCACGGCGAGATGGTGATGATCGGTGCCTACGTGACGTTCATGGTGCAGGAGGCGATACGCGCCCATGCGCCGGGCCTGTTCGGCGCCAGCCTGCTGATCGCCGTGCCGCTGGCCTTCCTGGCGTCCGGCGCGCTGGGCATGGTAATCGAGCGCGGGCTGATCCGCTTCCTGTATGGCCGCCCCTTGGAAACCTTGCTGGCGACCTTCGGGCTGTCGCTGGTGCTGCAGCAGGCCGTGCGGTCGCTGTTCGGGCCGACCAACCGTGAGGTCGGGACGCCGGCGTGGATGAGCGGCGCCGGGCGGATCGGGCAGGTCACGCTGACCTATAACCGGGTGTCCATCATTGTGTTCGCCATAGCCGTGCTGCTGGCGCTGATGGCGGTGCTGCGCTTCACGCCGCTGGGCCTGCGTATGCGGGCGGTGACGCAGAACCGGCGCATGGCGGCGGCGATGGGCATACGCACGCCCTGGATTGACGCGCTGACCTTCGGGCTGGGGTCGGGCGTGGCGGGAATGGCGGGCGTGGCGCTGAGCCAGATAGACAACGTCAGCCCGAACCTGGGCCAGGGCTACATCATAGACAGCTTCATGGTGGTGGTGTTCGGCGGCGTCGGCAACCTGTGGGGCACGGCGCTGGGGGCACTGACCCTGGGGGTGGTCAACAAGTTCCTGGAGCCGGTGGCGGGTGCCGTGCTGGGCAAGATCGTGGTGCTGGTGCTGCTGATCCTGTTCATCCAGCGCCGCCCGCGTGGCATGTTCCCGCTCAAGGGCCGGGCGGTGGAGACGTGATGACGGGGCTGCGTTGCCCCCTCTCCCTCCGGGAGAGGGCCGGGGTGAGGGAGGCCGCACGCACAGGCTCTGGCCCATCTATGCCTGCTGCCGCAGTTGCAGGGTCAGTGCTTGCCGTTTCCCTCACCCCAACCCTCTCCCGGAGGGAGAGGGGGAAGTGAGCGTGAGGCGCGACCTGGCCACCCCGGTCACGCTGCTGCTGGTGCTGGGCGGCGCGCTGCTGCTGGCGGGGCTGAACCTGCTGACGCCGCCGGGCAGCGCGCTGCATGTGCCGACCTACGTGGTGTCCCTGGTCGGCAAGTATCTGTGCTTCGCCATTCTGGCGCTCGCGGTGGACCTGGTGTGGGGTTTCGGCGGCATCCTTAGCCTGGGGCACGCGGCGTTCTTCGCGCTCGGCGGCTATGCGATGGGCATGTACCTGATGCTGCAAATCGCCGGGCGCGGGCAGTATGGCGCGACGCTGCCGGACTTCATGGTGTTCCTCAACTGGAAGGAGCTGCCGTGGTACTGGCAGTGGTTCGGCCATTTCCCCTTCGCGCTGGGGATGGCGATGCTGGTGCCCGGCGCGCTCGCGGCGCTGTTTGGCTGGCTGGCGTTCCGCAGCCGGGTGACAGGGGTCTATCTGTCCATCATCACCCAGGCGCTGACCTACGCGCTGCTGCTGGCGTTCTTCCGCAACGACATGGGGTTTGGCGGCAACAACGGCCTGACCGACTTCAAGGAGCTGCTGGGCGCACCCCTGCAATGGGACGGCACGCGCTGCGGGCTGCTGGTGGCAACGGCGCTGCTGCTGTGCGGGCTTTACCTGATGGCCCGGTGGTTGACGCGCTCCCGCTTCGGCAAGGTCCTCATCGCCGTGCGCGACGCGGAGGCGCGGACGCGCTTCCTCGGCTACCGGCCGGAGTCCTACAAGCTGGTCGTCTGGACCCTGTCGGCGGTGATGGCCGGGCTGGGCGGCGCGCTGTACGTGCCGCAGGTCGGCATCATCAACCCCGGCGAGTTCGCCCCGGCAGGCTCCATCGAGGCCGTCATCTGGGTCGCGGTCGGCGGGCGCGGCACCCTGTATGGCGCGATCCTGGGGGCGGTGCTGGTGAACGCGGCCAAGACATACTTCACCGGGCAGTTGCCGGAGCTGTGGCTGTTCGCACTTGGCGGGCTGTTCATCGCCGTGACCCTGTTCCTGCCGCGCGGCCTGGTCGGGCTGGCGCGGGCGCGCAAGCCGGCGGAACCCGCCGCGCCCCGCTTGTCGGAAGAGGAGGCGGTGCCGTGACCATCGGGGCGGTCGGCGGCACCCTGCTGTACCTGGACGGCGTAAACGTCAGCTTCGACGGCTTCCGCGCGCTGAACAACCTGTCCCTGGTGCTGGCGCCGGGCGAGATGCGGGCGGTGATCGGCCCGAACGGCGCCGGCAAGACCACCATGATGGATGTCATCACCGGCAAGACCCGGCCCGACGCCGGCCGCGTGATCTACGCCGCCGACACCGACCTGACCCGGCTGGACGAGCCGGCCATCGCCAGCCTGGGCATCGGCCGCAAGTTCCAGAAGCCGACCGTGTTCGAGCCGCACACCGTCTGGGACAACCTGCTGCTGTCGCTGAGCGGCGACCGCGCCCCCTGGTTCACCCTGCGCGCCCGGCAGACGCACGGGGAGCAGGAGCGGATCGAGGGCATCCTGGGCACCATACGCCTGCACGACCACCGGCACCGCCTGGCCGGCGCGCTGAGCCACGGGCAGAAGCAGTGGTTGGAGATCGGGATGCTGCTGGCCCAGGACCCGCGCCTGCTGCTGGTGGACGAACCCGTGGCCGGCATGACCGACGCCGAGACCGAGCAGACGGCGGAGCTGCTGCGCGACATCAACCGGACGCGCAGCGTGGTGGTGGTGGAGCACGACATGGGCTTCGTCCGCGCGCTGGGCGTGCGGGTGACGGTGCTGCACGAGGGGTCGGTGCTGAGCGAGGGGACGATAGACCACGTGAGCCAGGACCCGCGGGTGGTGGAGGTCTATCTTGGCCGGTGACGGACGCTCGAAGGCAGGTAAACAGGAGGACGCGCTGCTTCTCCCTCTCCCTCCGGGAGAGGGCCGGGGGGGCGCCCCCCGCCGCAAGCGCGAATCCTGCCCGGACGGCGCGGACCGGCTCTGCGATCAGGGCAGCGCGGTCTTTGTGGCCTCCCTCACCCCGGCCCTCTCCGGGAGCTACGGGATGCACGCATCGTGAGTAGTTGTTTGTGCGAGGGCATATCCTTGTGCGATGGCGGCGAGCCTGTTCCATCCCGCTCGCATGGTTTTGGGTCCTG
>JAABUN010007985.1_pt1 | contig 11071 bp, 9 predicted proteins | sample 5559311 | NCBI WGS metagenome assembly JAABUN01 (sample SAMN10711877, study PRJNA513370) | rock metagenome | isolation source: Antarctica rocks | place: Antarctica: Victoria Land, Siegfried Peak sud | reverse complement strand
TTGAATCAACTACCCGGCCCCTCGTCAAACAAAATCTACACCGACATCGGCGCCACTCGCTCATCGGTCGTGCTTCGCTTTGTGCTGATCGGGAAGCCGCTCGCCGTCATCCACCTGGGCAGTAACCTTTGTAGTACACAGCACGCCTTTTGCGATGCCACTGTCCTGAGACCGCCCGAGCCGGATCAATAATAGGTCGAGGTCGCTTCCGTCACCGAGACATGGGCCGCGACCACCTTCCAGCCGAGCGCCGGAAAGCGGACCCAGGTCTGGCTCTGCCGCGCCGGCGTGTCGCGGCCGCGCATGTCGAACTCCAGGTTCACCGTGGCGATGTCCCGGCCGAGCGTGGTGATCACCAGGCGCCGGCGGGCCAGCTTGATGCCCGGACCAAGCGGGCGGCGTACGCGGTGGGCGTGGATTTCGTCGAAGCCGTAGCCGTTCTCGTGGATGGCGTACCGGATGGTGTTCGGCGAGTCCCAGAAGGTGGCGTCCAGCACCGCCACGTCCTTGTCGATCAACGCCTGCTCGTAGCGCTCGAACAGGGCGCGGACCTCCTCCACGACCTCGGGGTTGTTCACTTCCATCATTGCTGCTCCATTGCGAGGGCAGTTGCCACGAGCAGCGCATCCCCGCCCCGCGCCACGAGGAGCGAAAGCCCCACCGGCAGGCCGGCGACGGTCGCGCCGGGAATGCTCACTTGCGGATGCCCCGCGAGCCCGCCGTGCGCGCAGAGGCACAGGATGGCGTCGCGGATCGGGTTCAGGGCCGGCAGCGGCAGCCCGATCCTGGGCGCCGGGAACGGTGTTGTGGGCAAGGCGAGGACGGTGCCCGGCGGCAACAGGTGCTGTAACCGGCCGCGCACCTCCCGGCGCATCAGCGCCGCCCAGCCGCGTTCGGCGTCCGGCGTCCCGGCGCCCAGCACCAAGGCCCGCGCCACGGAGAAGGCGAAGCGTGGATTGTCACGCTCGACCCAGGGGCGGAAGGTCTCCCAGGCCTCGACGGGTTGCAGGCTGCGCTGGGCGCGGCCCCAAGCGGAGAGGCCTTGCGGGGCCACGTCCTCCTCCCGCCAATCGGGGACCAGGCGCTTCAGCCGGTCCAGCAACGGCTGCAACGCCGCGGCGGTCTCGGGATCCGCGAAGCCGAACGCATCGGTTGCGATGATCAGCTTCGCCGGTGTCGCGCGCCCGATGGCTTCGCCCAGCAACACGGAAGAAACCCGCGCGAAGGTCGCGGCGTCGCGGGCGAACCAGCCGGTCGTGTCGGAGGACGGCGCCTGGGGCAGCATCCCCGTCAGGTCCAGGCGGCCATGGGTCGGCCGGATGCCATGGAGGCCGCAGAAGCTCGCCGGCACCCGGACGGAACCGCCGGTGTCGGTGCCGAGCGCGGTGTCGCACAGCCCTTGCGCCACGGCGCTGGCCGAGCCGGAAGAGGAGCCGCCGGGCACGTGGCCCGGCGCCTCCGGGTTGAGCGGCGTCCCTTCGAACGCGTTCTCGCCGAGAATGCCGAGCGAGACCTCGTCCGTGATGGTCTTGCCGACCAGGGTGCAGCCGGCATCCAGCAGCGTCTGCACCGCCCAGGCGTGGCGGGTCGGCACGGGGTTCTGCCGCGCCCAGTCCGGGTTGCCGCCGCCGGTGGGGTGGCCGGCGACGTCGAACAGGTCCTTGGCGGCGAAGGTCAGCCCGGCGAGCGGCCCGTGCGGCGCCCCCGGCAGGGTGAAGCGCTCACCGGGCACGAAGCAGTCCTGCGGCATGTCCATGGAGGTCTCCTATTGCGCCGCCGCGGTCAGGCCCTGGCTCCAGGCGGCGCCGGGCACCGCGTCGAACAGCGCCTTGGTGTAGGGGTGCCGGGGCCGGGCGAAGATTTCGGCCGTCTCGGCCAGCTCGACGATGCCGCCGTGCCGCATCACCGCGATCCGGTCGCAGATCTGCAGCGCCACCCGCAGATCGTGCGTCACGAACAGCAAAGAGAGCCGCAGCCTCGCCTTGATGTCCGCCAGCAGGTCCAGGATCTGCGCCTGCACCGATACATCCAGGGCCGAAACCGGCTCGTCCGCCACCAGCACCTTGGGTTCGAGCGCAAGGGCGCGAGCGATGCCGATGCGCTGGCGCTGGCCGCCAGAGAATTCGTGCGGGAAGCGCTCCGCCGCCGCGGGGTCCAGCCCGACCGATCCGAGCAAGGTCCTCGCCCGCTCCCGCGCCTGCGCGGCCGGCAGGCCATGGATGATCGGGCCCTCGGCGATGATGTCCACCACCCGTTGGCGCGGGTCGAGCGAGGCGTAGGGGTCCTGGAAGATCATCTGGATCTTCTGGCGGTGCGGCCGCATCAGCCGTTGCGGCGTGCGAGTGATGTCGTCGCCGTCCAGCACGATGTCGCCGCTGTCGATGCTCAGCAGCCGGGTCATGGCGCGGGCCAGGGTGGACTTGCCCGAGCCGCTCTCCCCGACGAGGCCCAGCGTCTCGCCCCGGCGGAGCGCGATGTCGACGCCGTCCAGCGCCACGGTGGCACGGCCGCGCCGGAACAACCCGCGCTGGCGGTAGGTCTTGCGGGCCTTGACGCTCTCCAGCATCGCCGGCCCCGGCACGGGGCGCGGCCGGTGCGGCGGCGCCAGCTTCGGCACCGCGTCCAGCAGCGCCTTGGTGTAGGCGTGCTGCGGCGCGTTCAGCACCGCGTCGCGGCGGCCGGATTCCACCAGCACGCCGCGCTGGAGCACCGCCACTTGGTCGGCGATGTCGGCCACCACGCCAAAATCATGCGTGATGAACAGCACCGCGGTGCCGTGGCTGCGCTGCAATTCGCGGATGAGGTGCAAAATCTGCGCCTGGGTGGTCACATCCAGCGCCGTCGTCGGCTCGTCCGCGATCAGCAGCTTGGGGTCCAGCGCCAGGGCCATGGCGATCATCGCCCGCTGCCGCTGCCCGCCCGAGAGCTGGTGCGGGAAGGACCGGGCGATGCGCGGCGGGTCGGGCAGATGCACGTCCGCCAGCCGCGCGAGCACCTTCTCCCGCCGGGCCGCCGCGCCCAACGCGGTGTGGATGCGGAACACCTCGTCCAGCTGCCGGCCGATGCTGTGCAGCGGGTTGAGCGCCGTCATCGGCTCCTGGAAGATCATGCCGATGCGGGCGCCGCGGATCTTGCCGAACTGCGCCGGTGTGGCCTGCGCCAAGTCCTGGCCCTCGAACAGGATGCTCCCCGCGGTGACGCGGACCCGGGGTGCCGGCAGCAGGCCGAGCACGGCGCGCGCCGCGAGCGACTTGCCGGAGCCGGATTCGCCGATCAGGCAGTTCACTGCCCCGGCGCGCAGGGTGAGGTTCATGCCCGCCACCGCCGCAGGGCGGTCCGCCCCCTTCGGCAGCCCGATCGTCAGGCCGGCGATGTCCAGCACCGCATCGCTCATCGCTCGCGCAGCCTCGGGTTCAGGGCCTCGTTCAACCCGTCGCCGACCAAGTTGATCGAGAGCACGGTCAGCAGGATGGCGATGCCGGGAAAGGTGCAGACCCACCAGGCCGAGCGCAGCGAAACCCGCCCGGCGCTGATCAACAGGCCCCAACTCATCACGTTGGGGTCGCCGAGGCCGAGGAAGGCGAGGCCGGCTTCCAGCAGGATGGCGCTGGCCACCAGCAACGAGCCGACCGCGACGATCGAGGACAGGCAGTTCGGCAGCAGGTGGCGGAAGATGATCCGCATGCCGCCGGCGCCGAGCCCGACGCTGGCCAGGATGAATTCCCGCCCGCCGAGCGCCACGAACTCGCCGCGCACCAGCCGCGCGATGCCGGGCCAGGAGACCGCGGCGATGGCGATGATGACGCTGACGATGGAGGGCGACAGGATCACCACCAGCAGCATCGCCAGCAGGAAGGCCGGGATGGTCTGGAAGAATTCCGTCAGCCGCATCAGCACGATGTCCAGCGTGCCGCGGTAGTAGCCGGCCAGCGACCCGACGACGGCGCCGATGAGCACCGCGGAGAGCGCGGCGGACAGGCCGATCAGCAGCGAGGTGCGCGCCCCTTCCGCTACGCCGGCCGCGACATCCCGCCCGAGCGCGTCGGTGCCGAGCAGAAAGCGGCCGAAGGGCGGCTGCAATGGCGGCCCGGCCAGGGTGAAGGCACCGGCCGGATAGAGCAGCGGCGTTGCCGCTGTCAGGACGCACACGGCTAGGATCACGCAGGCGCCCAACAGCGCCATGCGGTTGCGCGCAAAGCGCTGGAGCCCGCCCATCATGCCTGGATCCTCGGGTCGAGCAGGATGGTCAAGAATTCCACCGTCAGATTGATCGCCACCACGAGGCAGGCGGAGATGAAGAAGATGCCGAGCAGCAAGTTGAGGTCGCGCGATTGCAGCGCGTTGAAGGCGAGCGTGCCCACGCCGGGCCAGCCGAACACCGTTTCCACCACCACCGACCCGCCGATGAGGTTCCCGGCCTGCACGCCGGCCATCGTCAGGACCGGCAGGAAGGCATTGCGCAGCATGTGGCCGATGACGATGCGCCCCTCGGACTGCCCCTTGGCGCGCGCCGTTACGACGTAATCCATGCCGGTCTGTTCCAGCATGGAAGCTCGCATCACCCGGGTGTAGAGTGCAAGATAGAACAGCCCGAGGGCGGCCATCGGCATCGCCAGATGGCGGGCGATATCGCGCGCGCGCTCCCAGCCCTCGTACCCCTCCGCGACGTTCTCGAAGCCGCTGGTCGGCAGCCAGCTGAGGTTCACCGCGAACACGACGATGAACATCAGCCCCAGCCAGAATCCCGGCGCGGCGTAGCAGACCAGGGTGACGACGGAGATCGCCGCGTCGCGCCAGGTGTTGCGGGCGATGGCCGCCAGTAGCCCGAGGACGGTGCCGGCCAGCAGCGCCAAGCCGAAGGCGGACAGCATGAGCAGCAAGGTCGGGCCGAGGCGGGCCAGGACCAGCTCGAACACCGGGCTGTCGTTGCGGAAGGAATAGCCGAGGTCGAAGCGCAAGGCTTGCAGGATGTAGCTGGCGAACTGCTCCGGCAGCGGCCGGTCCAGGCCGAATTTCTCCCGCAGCAGCGCGGTGTACTCCGCCGAGGCCGCGCCGCTCTCGCCAGCCAGCACGGAGGCGGCATCGCCCGGCGCCAACCGGATGAGGAAGAAATTCAGCACCAGGATGCCGAACACCACCGGCAGCGCCAGCAGCATGCGCGTGCCGAAGTATCGCCAGCGTCCCATGGCTCAGCGCTCCAGCCAAGCCCGGTCGAAAGCCTGGTAGGTGCCGAGCGGGCCGGTGGTGTGGTCCTGCAGCTTCTTGTTGAAGATGGTCACGTACTGCACCTCGCACAGCCAGGCGCCGGGGCTGTCCTCGACCATCTGCTTCTGCGCGGCTTGGTAGAGCGCCGCGCGCTTCGCACGGTCGAGCTCGCGCGTCGCGTCGTCGAGCAGGCGATCCACCTCTTCGCTCCGGTAGTCCTTGTTGTTGACGAAGGTGGTTCCCTTGCGGATGGCGCTGGACGAGTAGTGGCGATGCACGCCGACCACCGGGTCTGCACCGGCGGAGTAGAAGGGTTCGTTGATGTCGAAGTCGTAGTCGGTGTAGCAGCGGCGCAGCCAGGTGGCGGTGTCCTCCGAGCGGAGGGTCAGGGCGATGCCGATCTGCGCGAGCGCCTGCTTCAGGTACTCGCCCTGGCGCAGCCATTGCTCGCCGAAGGAGTTGATCTCCAGGAACAGCGGAATCCGCACGCCGTTGGCGCCGCGCGGCAGCCCGGCCTCGTCCATCAGTCGGTTGGCGATCTCCAGCCGGTCCGGCACGTCGAAGCGGCGGACCTCGTCGGTGAAGAAGCCGCTGGTCGAGAACACCGAGGACAGCGGTCCGATCGCCGGCTTGGCGAAGCCGTACAGGAGGTTGTCGGCGATGAACTGCCGGTCGATGGCGTAGCAGATCGCCTGCCGCACTTCCTTCTTCGCCAGATGCGGCCGGCGCATGTTGAACTCCAGCACGCTGGTCGCAGCGGTGGTGCCGTAGCCCCGGGTGGTGCTGCCGAGGATCGGGTTGGCCTGCATGCGGCGGATGTCGGCCGCGTTGACCGCGCTGTAGGCAGCGAAATGCGCTTCCCCGGCTTCCATCGCCGCCGAGCGCGTGGCGGCGTCCGGGATGAAGCGGGCGACGATCCGGTTCAGCAGCGGCAGGCCCGGCTTCCAGTATTTTTCGTTGCGGTCGAGACGAATGAACTGGCCGCGTTCCCAGACGCCGAACTTGAACGGGCCGGTCCCGATCGGCCGGTTCGCCGTCGGGTTGTTCAACGGCGCGGTGCCGTCGAAAACCGATTTGCAGACCACCGGGATGTTGTTCGCGGACAGCGACATCATCAGGTAGGGCGCCGGATTGGCCAGCCGGAACACCGCGGTCAGCGGATCCGGGGTCTCCACCGCCTCCAACTCCTTCAAAATCACCGGGCCGTTCGGATTGAACTTCTTGGCCACCTCCATGAACGAATAAGCGACGTCGGCGCTGGTGAGGGCTTGGCCGTTATGGAAAGTCACCCCCTCCTGCAGGGTGAAGGTGATGGTCTTGCCGTCGGCGCTCACCGTCCAGCTCTTCGCCAGGGCCGGGGCCGGCTTGATGTCCCAGTCGTACGTGAGCAGGCCTTCGTAGACCTGGGTGGTTATCATCGGGATGTTGCCGGCGGACACCGCATATGACGCCAGCGTCGCCGGTTCCGGATTGACGATCATCACCATGGTGCCGCCGCGCACCGGGGAGCGAGTGGTGGTCTGGGCCCCGGCCTCGGTGGCAAGCGCCGGCAGGGTGCTGGCCACCAGCAGGCCGCGTCGGCTGAGGGTGGGGAAAAGGGTCTCCGTCATGGTCCTGCTCCAGGCTGCCTTGCACGTCCCGAAGCAAAAACCGGACCACATCAGTATCCAGCCGGACGGCGTAGTTGCCGAGATCGGCTCCCAGAGCGGATTGCCTTGTTGCTCATTTTCCAAGCAACCGGGGCAGTCCGACGCAGATGCCTCCGATCTTTAAGCATTCGCATCGAAGGCAAGGTGGCCGTGCCGGGCAGGCCGTAGAGAAGGCCATGCACACCCTCGTCCCGGCTCAGCGTCGGCGATCGGCGGTATCGGCGCAGCCGGCAAGCATCCGAAAATGCAACGACTGCAATGAACGCAAGCCCACGTTCCGCGGGAACCCCACAGCGGTCGATTGGCGCACAGCGGTCACGGTGTCAGCCCCGCTTCACGTTCCAGAACAGCGCCAGCCCCCTCAGGACGCCGGTGAGGTCATCCCGATACGCGGTCGGCTGATAGAACTGTCCAAGCGGCACGTAGGGCACGTCGATGAAGGCCTGGCGCTGCATCTCCCGGCCGAGGCGCCGGCGCGTGTCGTCGTCCGCCGACCGGAGCCACTCCTCCCGCAACTCCTCCAGCCGCGGGCTGGTGGACCAGCCGAAGGTCGCGGTCAGGCCGCTGCCGCGGATGAAGTTGTGCGCCGCCGGGTTGAACTGGTTCACGCCCGCCGTGTAGGTGCAAAAGGCGCTGTAGCCGCCCTTATCCGGCGTCTCGCGGTTCGCCTGGCGGCGCAACGCGGAACCCCAGTCGGTCGCCACGTAGTCGAGGTTGAGCCCGAGCTTGCGGAACAGGTCGGCGGTGACCTCGCTCATGGCGTTGATGGCCGGGAAGTCGGTCGGCGCCATCAGCAGCACCTTCTCCCCCTTGTAGCCGGCGGCTTCCAGCGCGCGGCGGGACGCGGCGAGGTCGCGCGGCCCGGTCAGGGCCGCCATGCCCTCGTCGCTCGCCATCATCGAGCCCGGCGTGAAGACGCCGACGCCGTCCCGCCACAGCGCGCGGTCCTGGCCCGCCACCGCGGTCATCATGTCCTCCTGGCTAACCGCGCCCAGCACCGCCCGGCGGACCGCGGCGTTGTCGAAGGGCGGGTGCAGGTGGTTGAAGCGCAGCATCCCGATGGCGCCGGTCGGGTCCAGCACCTCGGTCTTCACGCCGCGGGCGCGCGCCAGGGTGGGCAGCAGGTCCACCGTCGGCTGCTCCCACCAGTCGATCTCGTTGCGGCGGAGCGCGGCGGCGGCAGTGGTCGCGTCCGGGATGGTCAGCCACTCCACCCGGTCGAAGTGCGCGACCTTGGGGCCCGCCAGCAGGCTCGCCGCGCCGCCCGCGCGGGGAGCGTAGCCGTCGAACCGCGCGTAGACGGCGCGCGAGCCCGGCACGCGCTCGTCCGCCACGAAGCGGAAGGGGCCGCTGCCCACCATCTCGCTGAGCGGCGTCGCGCTGTCGGTGCTGGCCAGGCGCTCGGGCATGATGAAGGCGACGTTGGCGCCGACCTTGCCCAGCGCGTCGGGCAGCAGCGGGAAGGGACGCTTCAGGCGCCACCGGACGACGCGGTCGGACGGGGCCGAAAGCTCGTCCACTGCGGCCATGACGGCGAGGCCGAAGGAGTCGCGCCCGCCCCAACGCTTGAGGCTCGCCACCGCGTCGCGGGCGCGGACCGGCTCGCCGTCGTGGAAGCGCAGGCCGTCGCGCAGGGTCATGGTCCAGGTCCGGCCGTCGTCCTCGACCGTGTGGCCTTCGACCATCTGCGGCTGGGCGCGGTACTGCTCGTCCCAGCCGTAGAGGGTGTCGAAGACCAGGAAGGCGTGGTTGCGCGTGACGAAGCCGGTGGTGGTGATCGGGTCGAGGATGGCGAGGTCCGCTTGCGGCGCGAAGCGCAGCACCCGCCGCTGCGCCTGGCCTGGGGCGAGACGTGGCCTTGCGAGTCCAGCGGCCGCCAGCACGCTGGTCCTCAGGAGTGCGCGTCGCCGCATATTCCGCTACCTCCGATGCACACGCTCATTCCGCCGCGGGGCAGGGACCGGACGGGCGGGGCAGCCGCCTCGCTCCGTGTTCCCTTAGTGTCTGGTCGAGAACAAATGGCCTAAACTCAACGCGTTATGGACCCAAGTTTTCATACTGAGAGCGATTCATTCGAGGCTGGAGTTAGATTAGTAGGGCATAATACTCACCACCCATATTCCTTAACCGGTTGATAAAGAACAATTTGTTTTCGGCCAGACACTTAGCGCGCCTCTCCTGCGCCGGTCCCCTGGTGCGGCGTCGGGATGCACCACTCGCGCCCGCGCTCGCTGCTGACGTACTCCGGCCAGCGCAGGTCCACCGGCGGCGCGAAATCGGCCGGCAGCAGCGGCCCCACCCAGCCCGGCCCGCCCGGGCCGCCGCCGGTGCGCTCCCGGAACTCCGCCTGCGCGGCCGCGAGCACGTCCGGCCGCGTCGCCAGGTCGACGAGCGTCAGCGCCATCGTCTTGGCGGCGACGAACAGCCCGGGATCCACCGCCGCGGGCAGGCCGCCGAGCGCGATGTAGGCCCAGGCCGGGTAGACGTAGCCCGGCTCTGGCGGCCGCATGCGGGGGCGCCCGGCGAGCAGGCGCACCGTGGGCGCGTGCCAGCAGAACTCCACGTAGTCGTCGGCGCTCAGGTGCTTCTGCCAGGGCGGCAGGCCAGCGCGCATCTTCGCCTCGAAGGCTTCCGGCGGCATGAGCCGAGCCGCCTCGGCGTTGAACGGCTCCGCCATCGGCTCCAGGCCGAGCCCGCGCTGGATGGCGCGGCCGAATTCCAGCGCATCCTCGGAGAAGGCGGGCGCGCCGACCTTCTGCAAATTCTTCCAGGTCAGGTCGGTCATGACCGCGTTCGGCACGCCGACGCGCGTCTTCGTCACCCAGCGCACGAAGGCCCGGCAGCCCGTGCTCCCGGCCGCGTGGCGCGCGTTATTGGCCAGCACGCGCCAGATCTGCTCCTGGATGCCGAGGGAGGAGGAGCGCCAGGAATACTGGATCTGCGCGAAGCGCGGCGGCAGGTTGTCCGACGTGGCGCCGCCGTCGCCGAGTACGAACTCGTTGAGCGTCCAAGAGCCGGCGTGCGGAAACATCGCCTCCTTGGTGTACTTGGTCGTCGTGTACATGAGGCAGAGCGCGTCCAGCGCGCCCGGACAGCGCGCCGCCGCGTGCGCGCCTTCGATCGGCACCAACGCCGGGTCGATCCAGCGCTCGGGCGCCTCGGCCTCGAAGGTGACGACGGCGCTCCAGTAGGCGCCGAAATGCGTCTCGCCCGTCACGGTGTTGTAGGGCCAGGGGTGCCAGACCACAGCGGCGTCGAGCCCGTCGTAGTAGCCCTTCGCGGCGTGGACCGGCTTCGAGCCGCAGACCTTCTCCGCCGGCTCGCCGAACAGCTTGAGCGTTCCCGCTAAGCCATGCGCCGCCATCGCCGCCCGCGCGCCGAGCACGGCCGCCAGCGACGCAGTGCCGAGCATGGAATGCGGGTCGGTGTGGCCGGCGGCGTAGGGGTGCAACCCCTCGCGCGGCGCCTGGCGCGGCACAACCTGCTGCGAGTTCCCAGGGACGGCGTCATACTCCGAGAAGCCCGCCAGCACCGGCCCGCCCGCGCCCTGGCTCCAGGCCGCGACGAAGGCGGTCGGCATCCCGCCCGAGCCCTCTTCGACGGTGAAGCCCTCGGCGCGCAACAGCTCGACGTAGTCGCGCGCCGAGCGGTACTCGCGCCAAGCGGGCTCGGCGTGCGACCAGATGCGGGTGTTGAACTCGGACAGGCGCCGCTCGTTCGCGGCGATCCAATCGAGCGCCGCAGCGCGGATGCCGGCGTTGGGAGCGCTATTCGCCGTCGCGTCGTTCATGCGCGCCTCACGTTCCAGAAGGTGGCGAAGCCGTCGTTGAGCCCGGTGAGGTTCGCGCGGTGCGCGGTCGGCTGGATGTACTGGCCGAGCGGGTAGTAGGGCACCTCGCGCATCGCCTCCAACTGGATGTCACGGCAGATCGCCGCCTGCGCCGCGGTGTCGGCGGCGGCGAACCACTCCCCGCGCAGCGCCTCGATGCGCGGGATGCCGGCCCAGCCGGCGTAGCCGGCCTCGCCGGCGCCGCGCAGCGCGATGTGGACGGCGGAGTTCAGCCAATCGGTGCCGGCCCAGTTGGTGATGAAGAGACCGTCCAGAACCTGGGGGTGCTATGTCCGCCGCTGGCGATTGCGGAGCGGGGACAAGATGCGATGGCGGATCATGCTGGAACTGGCCGGGTCTGACGGCACGTCGCAGCGGCACGAGGTCG
>JAABUN010007984.1_pt1 | contig 11075 bp, 8 predicted proteins | sample 5559311 | NCBI WGS metagenome assembly JAABUN01 (sample SAMN10711877, study PRJNA513370) | rock metagenome | isolation source: Antarctica rocks | place: Antarctica: Victoria Land, Siegfried Peak sud | reverse complement strand
GACGTTCGCGTTCGACGACATCACCATCGTCCCGGCGCGCCGCACGCGCGGTGAGGAGGAGGTGTCGCTGGCGTGGCGGATCGACGCCCAGAGCTTCGACTTCCCGCTGATCGCTGCCCCGATGGACTCGGTGATGTCGCCGGCCACCGCCGTCGCGGTGGGCCGGCTGGGCGGGCTGGGCGTGCTCAACCTGGAGGGCCTGTGGACCCGCTACGAGAACCCGGAGCCCCGCCTGGAGGAGATCGTCTCGATCGCTGACCCGATGCAGGCGACGCGCCGGATGCAGGAGCTGTACGCGGAGCCGATCAAGGACGAGCTGATCCTCGCCCGGATGGCCGAGATCAGGGCGGCCGGGGTACCGGCGGCGGGCGCCCTGTCGCCGCAGAACACCCAGGCCCACGCCCGGGCCGTCGTGGACTCCGGCGTCGACTTCTTCGTCATCCGCAGCGCAACCGTCTCGGCCGAGCACGTCTCCTCGGAGAGCGAGCCGCTCAACCTCAAGCAGTTCATCTACGACCTCGACGTGCCCGTCATCGTCGGCGGCTGCGCGACCTACCAGGCCGCGCTGCACCTGATGCGCACCGGAGCCGCCGGCGTGCTTGTCGGCTTCGGCGGGGGAGCGGCGTCCACGACCGGCTCGGTGCTCGGCGTCGCCGTGCCGATGGCCTCGGCCGTCTCCGATGTGGCCGCGGCCCGCCGGGACCACCTCGACGAGTCGGGCGGCCGCTACGTGCACGTCATCGCCGACGGCTCGGTGAACCGCTCCGGCGACATCGCCAAAGCCATCGCCTGCGGCGCCGACGCCGTCATGGTGGGCTCGCCGCTGGCCAAGGCGGTCGAGGCCCCCGGCCGCGGGTTCCACTGGGGCCCCGAGGCCTGGCACGCCACCCTGCCCCGGGGCGAGCGGGCGCATTTCGAGACCGTCGGCACGCTGGAACAGATCCTCCTCGGCCCCTCTACCGTCCCCGACGGCACGATGAACCTCGCCGGCGCACTGCGCAAGGCGATGGCCATCACCGGCTACACCGACGTCAAGGAGTTCCAGCGGGTGGAGATCGTCGTCGGCTGAGTCCCGCCGGCCCCGGACCAGACAGCCAGGACGCGCGAACGGCGCCACCGCAGTGCGGTGACGCCGTTCGGCGCAAGGGTCAAGCGCTCAGTCGCGCGCAGCCCGCCTGGCGCTGGTGAGCGTGGCGGCCGGAGAGACCGACCTGCTCGTGCCCAGCTTGACCGTCATGGACGTACCGGTCTGCTGCGTCACCCTCAGCGTGACGCCGATGCCCGGGGTCTTGACCCCGGTGCGCGGCTGCTCGGCCCTCCAGTAGCTGCGGGTGTCGTCGAACAGCGGCTGGGCCTGGGCCCCGCGCACGTAGCTCGGCTCGCCGTTGATGTGCAGCGTGAACGAGTCGGCCCGCTTCAGCGAGAACGGCGCGTCGTAGGTCTGGATCCGACCACGGAACGGCTTCCCGTCCAGACCGTAGAACAGGTCCGGGTGGGCGTCGATGGGCAGGATTAGGCCGTTACCGGGGTGCTGGCTGGTGTTGTTGTCGCTGTACGAGCGGTCCCAGTAGTTCACCAGCAGACCGGTCTGGTAGGGGAAGAACTCGACCTTGTCCGGCAGCGCCGGCCCGAACCCGAAGTTGTACGGCCCGGTCTGCAGGTACCTGTCGAAGGACTGGTAGGTCCGGTTCGACGCCAGGTAGTACTGCGGGTACAGCGTCGACAGCTTCGCTCCGACGGCGGTGAAACCGACGGCCGTCCAGCCGTTGGCCCCGTTCTCGGCCCCGTCGCTGAACACGGTGGTCGAGCCGTTGACGAGCTTGATGTCGTCGACGAAGAAGCCGGCGACAGCGTTCGGGTCCTGGCCCTGAGCGGCGCCGTCGGTGCGGTAGGCGAAGCGCAGCTGCACCGACCGGCCGGCGTAGGCCGACAGGTCGAACCTCGCCGGCACCCAGCCGGCGCTGACGCCGTCGATCCCGTTGCCCTCGCCGGCCTTGGTGATGCTGCCCGGGATGGCCTTCCAGCCCGAGCCGTCGTCGACCTGGACGTAGGCGTAGTCGCAGGCGTCAGGCCCGCAGTCCTCGATGTTCCAGCGAGCCTGGAACGTGAGCGTGCTGGTACCGGCCGGCACGGTGACCGGGCGGGCCAGGGTGTTGGTGAGGTCGTCACCGGTCCCGCTCCACCACTGCTTCGCACCCTGGGCCGGGGCGCCGAGGTCGGTGTCGACCTGCTTGTTGGGCAGCACGACGGCCAGCGCCTGGGCCTTCTTGGAGTTGTACTCGTGCGGGCCGAGCTGGTAGGTCCGCTGCTGCCCGGCGACGGCCGTCTCGTAGTCGAGCCAACCGAGTTGGAGCTTGTCCCAGACGCCGAGGTCCGCAGGCCGGGTGCCGATGCCGGCGTCGTTCTTGGCGCGGGCCCGGCTCTGGGCCATCAGCGTCCACCAGCTGACGGGGTTGTCCCCCGAGGCGGAGGTGTCGTAGTGGTCCGGCAGCCCGAGGTCGTGACCGAACTCGTGAGCGAAGACCGACAGTCCGCCATTCTCCGGCTGGATGGTGTAGTCGGCCACCCAGATGCCGGTGTTGCCGATCTGGGTGCCGCCGTCGAGGTGGCCCGCAGGTCCAGTGTTCGTGTTCTGGAAGGCCTTCCAGCGGTGGGACCAGATGGCGTCCTCGCCCTGGTTGGGGTCACCGTCGGCCTGGTCGCCCCCGGCGTGGACGATCTGGAAGTGGTCGATGTAGCCGTCCGGCTCGTTGAAGTTGCCGTCGCCGTCGAAGTCGTAGCGGTCCTGCTGGTCGAACTGGGTGACGTCAGCCTTGATCTGGGCGTCGGTGCGTCCGGCGGCCTTCTGGTCGACCACCCACTGCTTGAGTGCGTCGGCGAGCAGGGCCCAGGTGTTGGAGCAGACGTTGCTGGCGCACGGGTAGCCGTCGCTGCGGCCGTAGCGCGCCTCGTTGTAGCGCACCTTGACCCAGTTGGTCACCTCGCCGTCGACGGAGTAGCGGCCGGAGGACTGCTTCTCGTAGTAGGTCTTGAGTGACTCGACGCCTCTGCCCTGGCCGAAGTACAGCTGCCGGTAGTAGTCGGCGCTGTAGTTGGCCTGCCAGACCGTCGAGTTGTCCTTGCTGCGGTCGGGCTCGGGGATCTTGTTGTGCAGCGGACCCTCGAAGGTGGCCGGACCCGGCGTCAACGGGTCGGTGTCCTTGTCCGGGTAGCTGGGGTGGCGCTCGTTGCCGAACTCGGCCAGGACGACAAAGATCTTGTCCGTCTGGTCGCGGTCCAGCTGGACGTAGGCGTCCACCTTCCGTGGCTCCACGAGCTTGCCGGCCTTGAGCCGGGCCAGCTCCTGGCGGGTGTAGGGCGCCTGCTTCGTGCCCACCTTCACCACGCTCGCGCCGTTGATCTGCTGCACCTTGCGCTTCCCGGTCAGGACCAGGTCGAGCGCCTTCTCCCGAAGGGCGCGCTGTTGGGCCTCGGCCGGGCTCGACAGGTCGTCGACGACCTTGTCCGCGCCGCCTGCCTTCGCCACCGGCCCTTCCTTGCCCACCCCGCTCACGGGGGCACTTCCTGTACTGGGTCCCGCGACTGCCAGCCCACCACTGCCGGCCGCCAGCGCTGCCGTCAGGGTCAGGCCCAGCAGCCCGATCGTTGCTTTCCGCAAGACAAACCTCCCCTGGGCGGCTCCTGGCCACCCTCGAACGAACGAATGTGACGCCACACTATGGGTGGGAATCACAGGAAAGATAGGGGCCGGACGACGAAGATTTACCGCTCTTCGCGCTCGGACGTGAACATTCCACTGCGGAGCCACCCCAACGACATCAGCTCGGCGGGTCCTCACCGGCCAGCGCGGCGTACAGCAGCAGGTAGTCGCCGAGCTCCTTGAGCGAACCTCCCGTCCTCACGCGTGGCCAGCAGGTGGGGGAGGCGTCTCGGTCTCAGCGCCAGCGCATGACCGGCGGCGCCTGAGCAGTCCACTCATCAGGGTGGTCGACGTGAGCCGGGACGCACTGGTGTGGGCTCGTGAACAGCTCGGGGTGGGGAGGGTCACCCCGCTGCGCGACCGTCCCTGGGAAGCGGTCTGGCGGGTGGACGTCGCCAGTGGGGTGTGATGGCTGAAGGTCGGCGGGCGGGCCACGGCGTACGAGTCTCGCTTTGGCGCGGGTCCTGGGACGGTGGGCTCCAGACCTGGTGCCGGCGTCGCGCAGCCACCCGAGCGAGCCCTGGCTGCTGGTTCGTGACGCGGGCCGTCCCGCGCGGCAGGTGTGGCCGGCAGGTCCGACCTCGGTCGAGCACTGGCTCGCCGACGGCCTGCCACCAGCACGACGACCTGCACGGCGACAACGTGTTCGTCCGGGACGCGACCGTGCGGGTGATCGACTGGGGCGACGCGTGCGTCGCCCACCCGTTCGGCCACCCTGCTGGTGACCCTGCGCTCGCTGGCCGCCGAGTGGAGGCTGCCGTCGCGGGCACCGGAGCTGCGCCGGGTGCAGGAGGCCTACCCGGAGCCGTGGCGGGTGGCCGGGAGAGCGATGCCCTGGCCCGGCCGGGGGTCCCCGGAACCTACGCTGACCCCATGACCGACCTGGTGACCGCCGAGCTGCTGCGGCTCCGCGACAGTATCGACAACATGGACGCCGCCCTGGTTCACCTCCTCGCGGAGCGGTTCAAGATCACCCAGCAGGTGGGGGTGCTCAAGGCCGAGCACGGGCTCCCCCCGGCCGACCCGGCCCGGGAGGCCCAGCAGATCGCCCGGCTGCGCTCGCTGGCCGAGCAGGCCCGACTGGACCCGGAGTTCGCGGAGAAGTTCTTGAGCTTCGTCGTCGCCGAGGTCGTCCGGCACCACGAGGCCCTGGCCACGACCCAGCCGCACGTCTGAGCCGGCCGGGGCGGCTCAGACGGGGTTGGTGCGCAGGGAGCGCGGGTCCACCCGCCGCGCCTGCAGGCGGCCGTCGACCTCACGCACCTGATAGGCCGGCGCCGGCCGCGTCGGCGGGCCGAGCCGGACCGAGCCGTCCTGCAGGTCGAACGTGCCCTGGTGCCATGGGCAGACCAGGCAGCCGTCCACCAGGGTGCCCTCGTGGAGGGGACCGCCCCGGTGGGTGCAGCGGTCGGCGTAGGCCACCACCCGGTCGGGCAGCCGCGTCAGCACCACGGCGACGCCGTCGAGGTCGGCTTCGATCAGCTCGCCCGGACGGACCTCGTCGGCCCGCCCCACGTCGGTCCACCGCTCCTCGCTGTGCTGGAAGGCGGTGGTGTCGACGCCGACGCCCAGCGCGTAGGCGAGGTGGCCCCCCATCCAGCCGCCGAAGCCCACGGCGCTCATCCCCAGCGTCGACAACACGATGCCCAGCCCGTGCCGGCCTCGACGTCGGGCCAGCCAGCTGATGACGTAGGCGCTCAGCCCGACGGTGTTCGCGGCCGCGTGCACCAGCCCCACCCGACGCTCCGCACCCGCCGTGTAGGCCCAGTCGCTGACGCCGGTGAACGCCGTCGGCACCGCGGCCGCGATGCCCACCCCGATCAGGGTGTTGGCGGCCTGCTCGTCACCCAGGGCGTCGAAGACGAAGGCGCACGTCCAGGCCCCGATCGGCACGGTGACCAGCAGCGGGTGCAGCGGGTGGCCCAGAGCCGTGCCGCTCGCGACGTGTCGGACCGCCGGTTGCTCGTAGAGCGGCATGACCGCGGCCGCCAGCTTCTCACTCGGCAGGTCCAGCACCCTCGCCCGCTCGATCCGGGACGTGACCGCTTCCGTCAGCTTGTTCAACACGTCGTGCTCCTGGTGCTCCGGGTGCCGCGATCAGGGCTTGAGCACGATCTTGACCGCGCCGTCCGCCTTCTTCTGGAAGATCTCATACGCGTGCGGCGCCTCCTCCAGCGGGATGCGATGGGTGGCGAAGGTGTCGACGCCGAGTGGGTCGTCGTCGCCCAGCAGCGGGAGGATGTCGTCCACCCACTTCTTGACGTTGGCCTGGCCCATCCGCAGCTGGATCTGCTTGTCGAACAGCGTCATCATCGGCATCGGGTCGGCCATCCCGCCGTAGACGCCGCTGAGCGAGATGGTGCCTCCGCGCCGGACGATGTCGATCGCTGAGTGCACCGCGGCCAGCCGGTCGACGCCGGCGGTCTTGAGCAGGGGCTGGGTCACCGCGTCGGGCAGGTGGGCGGCCATCCGCTGGATCATCGAGGCACCGGGCGAGCCGTGCGCCTCCATCCCGACGGCGTCCACGACCGAGTCCGGGCCGCGACCGCCGGTCATCTCCCGCAGCACGTCGGCGAGGTCGTCCCCGTGGTCGCCGAGGTCGACGACCTCGACACCGCGGGAGCGCACCCGGTCGAGCCGTTCGGGCACCAGGTCGACACCGATCACCCGGCCGATGTCCGGCAGGTGCTGCGCGATCCGGGTTGCCATGTCCCCGATGGGCCCCAGGCCCAGGACGACGAGCGTCCCGCCGGCGGGCACCCCGGCGTAGGCGACGGCCTGCCACGCGGTGGGCAGCACGTCGGAGAGGTAGACGAAACGGTCGTCCGGCGGGCCCTCCGGCACCTTGACGTGGGTTAAGTCCGCGTGCGGCACCCGCAGGTACTCGGCCTGGCCCCCGGGGACCTGGCCGTACAGCTTGGAGTAGCCGAACAGGGCGGCTCCACTGCCCTGCTCGCGGACCTGGGTGGTCTCGCACTGGGTGTAGAGGGTCTGATCGCACATGTAGCAGTGGCCGCAGGCGATCTGGAACGGGATGACGACGCGGTCGCCGGCCTTCAGGTTCGTGACGCCGCTGCCGACCTCTTCGACGATCCCCATCGGCTCGTGCCCGAGGATGTCGCCGGGGTCCATGAACGCGCCGAGGACCTCGTACAGATGCAGGTCGGACCCGCAGATGTTCGTGCTCGTGATCTTGACGATGGCGTCGGTGGGTTGCTCGAGGATCGGGTCCGCGACGTTGTCCACGCTGACCTTGCGCCGGTCCTGCCAGGTGACTGCTCTCATGGTCTCGACGGTATCCACTGGCGCCCGGGCTCAACCGGGGCACCCCCAGGGCCGGTCCCAAGCCCCGGCCGGGCGCCGCCCACGACCTAGACTCAGCGCTGCCCGGGCCGGCCGGGCCATCGCCGCAGCGGTGGGGGAGTCGCTCGAGAGGTGCAGTGTCGATGAGCCAGCCCGGGACCGAGCGACGCGAGGACGCCCCGGTCCGCGTCGGCAGCGAGGCGGTCGAGCACGACCTGGTCGTGGTGGTCGACTTCGGCGCCCAGTACGCACAGCTGATCGCGCGCCGGGTTCGGGAGGCGAGCGTCTACTCCGAGGTCGTACCCCACACCGCGTCGGTGGCCGAGATCGCGGCGCGCAGGCCCAAGGCGGTGATCCTGTCCGGCGGGCCGCAGTCGGTCTACGCGCCCGGGGCGCCGCAGGTCGACCCGGCGCTGTTCGAGACCGGGGTCGCCACGTTCGGGATCTGCTACGGCTTCCAGGCGATGGCCCGGGCCCTCGGCGGGGACGTTGCCCGGACCGGGGTCAGCGAGTTCGGCCGGACCTCCGCGGTGATCCAGACCCCCGGCACCCTGCTCGCCGACCTGCCGTCGCCGCTGCGGGTCTGGATGAGCCACGGCGACGCGGTAGCCGCCGCCCCATCGGGCTTCACTGCGCTGGCCAGCAGCGAAGGCGCCCCGATCGCCGCGTTCGAGGACGCCGGCCGCGGCTTCGCCGGCGTGCAGTGGCATCCGGAGGTGCTGCACACCCAGGCCGGTCAGAAGGTGCTCGAGCACTTCCTCTTCGACATCGCGGGCTGCACGCCCGACTGGACGGCCGCCAACATCGTCGACGACTCCGTGGCGGCCATCCGTACCCAGGTGGGGGACAAGCAGGTGATCTGCGGGCTGTCCGGGGGCGTCGACTCGGCCGTGGCGGCTGCTCTGGTCCAGCGGGCGGTCGGGGACCAGCTGACCTGTGTGTTCGTCGACCACGGCCTGCTGCGCCAGGGCGAGGCCGAGCAGGTGAAGCGCGACTTCGTCGCCGCCACGGGTGTCGACCTGGTGGTGGTGGACGCCGCCGACCAGTTCCTGGGCGCACTGGCGGGGGTGAGAGACCCCGAGACCAAGCGGAAGATCATCGGCCGGGAGTTCATCCGCGCCTTCGAGGCGGCGGCCCGTGACATCACGCGCACCGCCGGCCTGTCCGCCGGGGGCGGCGCTCCGCGCCAACACGTCGAGTTCCTCGTCCAGGGCACTCTCTACCCGGACGTGGTCGAGTCCGGCGGCGGCCAGGGCGCAGCCAACATCAAGAGCCACCACAACGTGGGCGGGCTGCCCGATGACCTGCAGTTCGCGCTGGTCGAGCCACTGCGGACGCTGTTCAAGGACGAGGTCCGTGCCGTCGGGGCGCAGCTGGGCCTGCCGGCCGAGATCGTCTGGCGGCACCCCTTTCCCGGCCCGGGCCTGGGCATCCGGATCATCGGCGAGGTGACCCGGGAGCGGTTGGGGATCCTGCAGCAGGCCGACGCCATCGCCCGCGCCGAGCTCACCGCGGCCGGTCTGGACCGCGACGTCTGGCAGTTCCCCGTCGTGCTGCTGGCCGACGTCCGTTCGGTCGGGGTGCAGGGTGACGGGCGTACCTACGGCCACCCCGTGGTGCTGCGCCCGGTCAGCAGCGAGGACGCGATGACCGCGGACTGGAGCCGGCTGCCGTACGAGGTGCTGGAGAAGGTGAGCACCCGGATCACGAACGAGGTGCGCGAGGTCAACCGGGTCGTCCTCGACATCACCAGCAAGCCGCCCGGCACGATCGAGTGGGAGTGACCGGGCGGGTGGGAGTGGTCGCTCCTGCGCCGGCGTGCTGATCCTGCTGCCGCCCTCGGAGGGCAAGGCCCCACCGCGACGCCGAGGCCGGCCCGTCGACCTCGACGCCCTCGCCATGCCGGAGCTGACACCCACCCGCCGGGCGGTGCGTGACGCGCTGATGGCCGTCAGCGCCGGACCGGACGCCCTTGCTGTGCTGGGGGTCGGGGACAGCCTGCGGCCCGAGGTCGAGCAGAACACCCGGCTCTGCTCGACGCCCGCGTTCGGTGCGCTGGAGACCTACACCGGGGTGCTGTACGAAGCCCTGGACTTCGCATCGCTGTCGCCGGCCGCCAAGCGCCGAGCGGGACGGGCCCTGCGAGTGCAGAGCGCGCTGTGGGGTCCCGTGGGGCCGGCGGACCGGATCACGCCCTACCGGTTGTCGATGGCGGTGACGCTGCCCGGGCTCGGCCCGCTGGCCCGGGTGTGGCGCTCGGTGCTGCCCGCTCCGCTGGCCGCGCTGGCCGGGGACGGGGTCATCGTCGACTGCCGCTCGAGCACCTACGCGGTGGCCTGGACGCCGACCGGCGACGCCGTTCGCAGGCTGCTCGCGGTCCGGGTGTTCAGCGAGCTGAACGGCCAGCGGACGGTGGTCTCACACCAGGCCAAGCAGATCCGGGGTGAGGTGGCTCGGGTCCTGCTGGAGCATGCCGGGCGGATCACGTCGGTCCACCAGGTGGCGGCAGCGGTGGCCGGTAGCGGCCACCGCTGCGAGCTGGTTGACCACGGCCGGCGCGGCTACAGCCTCGACGTGCTGCGCTGACAACGGGGTTGAGCGGTCAGCGGGGGTCCGGCCGGGCCGGGTCCGCGGGGTCGGTGGGCCCGTCGGTCCTTCCCGACGGCCAGGGCTCGGGGTCCGGGCCGGCGGAGGCCGGCGCCGGCCGCGCTGGCGGCTCGGGGGTGGATGCGTGGCTCTGCTCCCACGGAGCGCCCTCTCGGCCCCAGACGGGGTCGGCGGGCCGGGCCCCGGCCGACGGCCAGGCCGGCGGGCGGGGCCCTACCGGTGGCGGCGGCGGGCCCACCCGGTCCGCCTCGGGCATGACGAGCACCGCCACGACGTACACGATGGCCGCCGTGCCGCCGGTGACCAGCGTGAGCACCACGGCCAGGATGCGTACGAGGGCCGGGTCGAGGTTGGCGTAGCGGGCCAGGCCCCCGCAGACACCGGCAAGCACCTTGTCGTCGCGGCTGCGGGTGAGCCGCTTCGGCGGCTGGGGAGTGGGGTAGTTCATGTCGGCCTTCCTAGGGACGGGACGTGGGTCGGACGGGATGGGTGGGGTGGTCATCAGCGTCGGGTGAGCAGCAGGCCGAGGGCGCCGACGGCGACCAGGACGAGCGGGGCGGCGGTCTGCAGGACGGACCAGTCGACGGTGCCCCCGAACGCGAGCCACAGAGCGGTGGCCGCGACGCTGACCAGCAACAGGCCGATGACCAGCGACACGACATCGAGCCGGCGGGGGGTGGTGCGAGGCGTGCTCACCGGCGCACCACCAGATGGCCGCCGTCGACCGCGAGGTCGAGGGTGAGCGTCGGTCGACCCGCCACCGGCGGGCCCGGCGGGACGGTACCCAGCAGGTCGATGCCGGAGACCGGGCTGGACCCGAACGTGTCGACCTGGCCGAAGTCGACGTCGTAGTTCACCACGACGTTGACGTCGGACGGGACGACGACCTCGAGCTGGCCGGCGTCCAGGTGTGCCGCATAGCTGGTGTCCCGGCCGAGCTTCAACGCGCTCAGGTCGACCCGCGCCTGGCCCGCACCGAACTGCTCGGGAGTGCTGGGCAGAAGCGCGACCTCGGGGTAGGTCCGGCTGGTGTCCGTCCAGTGCTCGGTGGGCCCCACCTGGTCGGCGACGGAGGTGAGGGCGACGACCGGGACCAGCAGCAGTCCGAGGGCGAGCAGGCCGCGAGCCCGGCCGCACCAGGTGGCGGCGAGCAGAGCAAGGCCGACCACGAGCAGCGCGGCAGCCGCGTACCCGGCGGGGGTGACGTTCACGCCAGAGCGGTCCGCCAGGGAGAGGCCGCCCAACACCAGACCAAGCACCAGCAGCGTCAGGAGCCGGAGCCGACGCGCGGCGACGCTGTGCCGGCGTTCGACCGGTCCCTCGGCCGGGGTCGACGCCTCGACGTAGAGACCGACCGGGTCGGCTGTGGCGAGGAACGCGGCAAGCTCGACGACCTCAGGGTCCTGGACGGGGGTGGGCGCCGGCGTCCTCGCCACCGCGGGCTGCCGGGCCGCGATCGCAGGTG
>JAABUN010007983.1_pt1 | contig 11076 bp, 9 predicted proteins | sample 5559311 | NCBI WGS metagenome assembly JAABUN01 (sample SAMN10711877, study PRJNA513370) | rock metagenome | isolation source: Antarctica rocks | place: Antarctica: Victoria Land, Siegfried Peak sud | reverse complement strand
ACGCGTGGGAAACCGGAAAGTGCATGTGGTTGGGGGTGACGACCGAGACAAAGTCGATGCGCTCATCTTCGGGCAGCGCCAGCTCGCCCTCCAGCATCTCCTCCCATGAGCCATAGGCGCGGCGCTCTTCGAGGCCCAGCGCTATGCCCGACGCTTTGGCTTTCTCCGGCGTGGACGAGAGCGCCCCCGCTACGAAGTCGATCTGGCCGTCTAGGGCGGCGGCCATGCGGTGAACCGCGCCGATAAAGGCGTCCTTGCCGCCGCCGACCATGCCCATCTTAAGTTTTTGGATCATCTGATCACTCCCGCCCGAAGGCCGCGTCGAACGCGCCCGCCGCGGGTGCGAAGTCGAACTGTTTGACGAACGCCGCCGACTCGGTGCCGCCGTGTACGCGGTCCATGCGGGAGTCCTCCCACTCGATGGACAGAGGCCCCCCGTAGCCGACATCGTTCAGGGCCACGATGATGCTCTCGAAGTCGATGTCGCCGCGCCCGACGCTCCGAAAGTCCCAGTAGCGGCGCGGGTCGCCGAAACTCGTGTGCCCGCCGAAGACGCCCGCCTCGCCGGTGCCGCGCCCCCACCAGGCGTCTTTCATGTGCGCGTGGAAGATGCGCTCGCCGAAGCGGTAGATAAATTTAACATAGTCGACGCCCTGATAGCCCAGGTGTGAGGGGTCGTAGTTAAAGCCGAAGCGCGGGTGATGGCCGACCGCCGCTAACGCCCGTTCCGCCGAGGCGATGTCGAAGGCGATCTCGGTGGGGTGGACCTCGAGCCCGAAATTGACGCCGACCTCGTCAAAAACGTCGAGGATCGGCCCCCATCGCTCGCCAAAGTCTTTAAAGCCTCTATCCCAATACGCCTGCGAGGTCGGCGGGAAAGCGTACAGGCTGCCCCAGATGCTGGAACCGGTAAAGCCGTTGACCACCCCTAAGCCCATCTCGGCGGCGACCCGCGCGGTGTTTTTCATCTCCTCGGCCGCGCGCTGCCGCACGCCCTCGGGGTCGCCGTCGCCCCAGACGTGCGGGGGCACGATGGCCTTGTGGCGCTCGTCGATGGGATCGCACACGGCTTGTCCGACCAGGTGGTTGGAGATAGCGTGGCACTTGAGGCCGTGCTGTTTTAAAAGGTCGAAGCGGCTCTGAAGGTAGGCGTCATCCTCTAGGGCTTTCGAGACCTCGAGGTGGTCGCCCCAGCCAGCGAGCTCGAGGCCGTCATAGCCCATCTCCTTGGCTAAGGGCGCGAGCTCGGCCAGGGGCAGGTCGGCCCACTGGCTGGTAAAGAGCGTTACGGGTCGTGCCATAGGTTGCTCCAATGATTGATTGTAAAAAAGATGCAATTCATGGAAAAGGGCGGCCATTTAGACGGCCGCCCCAGCTTACGTAAAGTTTAGAAGGGAGAATCGGGAAAGTAGAACTGCTCAGCGTTTTCGGGGGTGACGAGTTCGGACTCGAGCAGGTATTCACCCACAACTGGTGCCCCCGAGGTGTACTGGAGCGCGGTGACTTCCATTGCAGTAGCGATCATCGACGGCGGATAGGTGACGTCGACGGGGATCAGCGGGTCGTTATTCATCACGCGCTCGATGACCTCTTTTTTGCCCGCACCGCCGACGATAAAGAGGTTCTCCGCACGTCCGGCCTGCTCCACGGCGGCGACGACACCTTCAGCCATGTCGTCGTCCGAGGCCCAGATGGCGTCGATCTCCGGAAAGCGCGTCAGCATGTCCTGGGCGACGGTAAAGGCGTCGTCGCGGTTCCAGTTGCCGTACTGGCTGTCGAGCACGTTGATGCCCGAGCCCTCGATGGCGGCGTTAAAGGCGTCGAAGCGCTGGTTGTCGATAACGGTGGGTAGCCCGCGCAGGATGACGATGTTGCCCCCCTCGGGCAGCCGCTCGACAAAGTATTCGCCGGCCACGCGCCCGAAGGCGGCGTTGTCGCCCGCGACGTAGAGGTCCTGGATGCTGGGATCGGCGAGGCCGCGGTCGACGACCGTGATGAAGACGCCCTGCTCCTTGACCTGCGCAACGGGCTGGGTGAGCGGGTCGGACTCGAAGGGCAGCACCACGAGCGCGTCGATCTGATTGATGGCTAAGAGGTCCTGGAGGTCGTTGGCCTGTTCGCCGGGGTCCGAGGCGGTCGAGACCACGATCTCGAGGTTCGGGTGAGCCTCTTGCAGCTGAGCCGCGGCCTGCTCGGCCCAGAAGTTGACGCCGCCGGTCCAGCCGTGCGTGGCTGCCGGGATCGAGACGCCGATGGTGACCTGTTCGTCTTGGGCGTGAACGGCTGAGAGGGCGAGAAGTGCAGTGGCAACTAAAGCGGTACGTTTCATTCGGTTCCCTTTCGTTTTGCTGAGCTTGTGTGCAGGGTGAGGCAGCGCGCTTTGAGAGGCTGCTCGAGGGCTGGGGCAGGGGTCGTCACCTCATCACGCACCCCCAAACACTGAGCGCTTTAGTCATCGCTGCTCTGCGTCCGCTGCAGCAGCACCGCCGCGATGATGATGACACCCTGCACCGCGCCGTTGAGGTACTCGCTGATAAAGCCGGTGAGGTTCAAGACGTTGCCGATGGTCGAGAGCATGATCGCGCCTACCACTGTGCCCCAGATGTGGCCCGAGCCGCCCCGCAGCGCCGTCCCGCCGATGATGACGGCGGCGATGGCCTCGAGCTCCCACAAGACCCCGGTGCTCGCCGAGGCCGACCCCAATCTAGGCACGTAGATGATGGTCGCCAGTGCGACGCAAAGACCTTGCAGCACATAGGTCAGCGTCTGCACCCGGTCAACGTTGATAGCCGAGTAGCGCGCCACCTTTTCACTCGAGCCGATGGCGTAGCAGTAGCGCCCAAAGCGCGTCCGGTGCAAGATCACGCTGCCGACGACCGCGACCGCCGCGAACACCCAGATAGGGTAGGGAATTCCCAGCAACGACCCCGAGTAGACTGGCCCGTAGACCGTCCTCACACCGAAGTCGAGCGAGAGGGTGCCGCCGTTGGCAAAATAGGTGACCAGCGAGCGGTAGATGCCGAGCGTCCCCAGGGTCACGATAAAGGGGGCGATATGGCCCCGTGTGATCGTGAGGCCGTTGATAAGCCCGGCCACCAACCCCAGCAGCAGCGACGCTAGAACACCGATCAAGACGGTGATAACCCCTGCCCCGAAGGTGTTGACCGCCGCGTTCATGACGATGATCATCGCGCCCGCGATAAAGGCCGCCATCGACCCGACCGAGAGGTCGATTCCGCCGGTGATGATAACGAACGTTGCCCCGACCGCGATAATGCCGATGAACGCACTTCGCGTGAGCACGTTAAAGAGGTTTGTCGGTGACAGAAAGACCGGGTTGACGAGCGCCCCTACGACAAAGAGGACGATCAGGCCGATTAAAGGTCCCAGGACCCGAAAATCGAAACGGGAGCCGCCCTTTGCGGCGACGCTTCCGGCATTGGGTTCAGGCTGCATGGGGAGTCCCTTCCGAGGCGTTTCTTTTGAGGCCGGTGGCGTAGCGGACGATCTCACCCTCGCTGATGTCGTCACCTTCCAAGGTACCCATGTGGACCCCTGAACGCATCACCACCACACGGTGGGAGAGGCCGACGATCTCGGGCAATTCCGACGAGATGAGGATGCACGATTTGCCCGCTTCTAATAGCTCCTGAATAAAAAAGTAGATCTGCCGCTTTGTGCCCACATCGATCCCTCGCGTCGGTTCGTCCAGAATTAAGATTTCAGGCAGGACCTCCATGATCTTGGCCAGCACCAGCTTCTGCTGATTTCCTCCCGAGAGCAGGCGGGCGATGGCGTTCAAATTGGGTACGCGGATGTCGAACTCGCGCACGGCGTTCACCAACGCCTCGGTCTCGCGTTTCGGTTGCAAAAAAGGCTTGGCGTACTTTTCTAGCGACAGCAGCGTTAGATTGGGACGTAGCGGCATCTCGGTCATGAGCCCCTTGCCCTTGCGGTCTTCACTCACGTAGGCGATACCCGCCGCGACCGCGTCTTGAAGCGTATGCACCGTGAGCGGTTGGCCGTTACGGGTAAGCGTTCCCGTCTTTTTGCGCAGACCTAGAATGCCTTCGAACAGCTCCGTGCGCCCCGCCCCGACGAGCCCGGCAAACCCGAGCACCTCGCCGCGCCGCAGCTCGAAGGAAATCTCTTCGGCCCAGCCCGGAACAGACACCTTCTGCGCGGCAAAGACGACCTCTTCGCCGGGCATGCGCTTGGCCGGGTACATGTCGGAAAGTTCACGGCCGACCATAAGGTTCGCCATCTTGTCCTGAGTGAGTTCTTGTGTCGGCTGCGTGGTGATGAGCTTGCCGTCGCGCAGGACGCTGACGCGGCCCGAAATCTCGGCGACCTCCTCGAGCTTATGCGAGATGTAGACCACCGTCACCCCTTGGCTTGTCAGGCGGCGGATGAGTTTAAAAAGAACTTCGGTCTCCCGGCCAGTCAGCACGTCGGTGGGCTCGTCCATCAGCAGCACGCGCACGTCGCGGGTGATCGCTTTGGCAATCTCGACCATCTGCTTTTGCGATACGCTCAGCCGCTTCACGCGGGTACGTGGGTCGATGGGCGTTTCGAGCTCGCGTAGCACCTCGGCGGCGCGCTCCCGCATCTCCCGGCCCTTGACGAACGGTCCCTGGTGTCGCTCGATGCCCAGAAAGATGTTTTCCTCGACGGTGAGGTCGTCGGCTAAATTGATCTCCTGATGGATCAGGACCACGCCCTGCGCTTCAGCGTCGCGGGGGCGCTTAAAGGTTACGTTTTGGCCGTCGAGCTTGAGCAAGCCGCTGCTCGGGCTCAGGTAGCCGGACAAGATTTTCATCAGCGTGGACTTACCCGCGCCGTTTTCGCCTAAAATGGCGTGGACTTCGCCGTGCTCTAACTCTAAGGAGATGTCCTCGAGTACCCGGATCGGGCCGAAGTCGCGAGCGACGTTCTGAGCGCTCAGCACCGAAGTAGGGCCGGGCGTATGGGTTTTTGGGCCACTACGGTGTGGGTGGGTACTTGAGCTGGCGGTAGGGTCGGCCCCGGTAGAGGTTGGATCAGCCATGAGTAGCTCCTTTAGGTGCTGGTCTTGAAGTTGGGGTGATGGGTCCAAGAGGGGTGCCGACGCCCAAGTGCAGGACCTCTTGCCAGGCGAGCGCGACCGCCCCTACAACCCCGGCGGCGTCACCGAGCTGGGCGTATTCGATCACCAGATGCCGGGTTGACAGCGCCAGCGAGCGCTGATAGACCGCGTGGCGCACCGACGCGAGCAGCAGATAGCCGATGTTGCAGACGCCGCCGCCCAACACGATGCGCTCGGGGTTGAAAAAGTTGACCAGCGCGGCCAGGGTCTGCCCGATGTACTCGCCACTCGCTTTGATGATGGCGTTGGCAGCGGGATCACCCTCACGGCTCGCTTTGCCCACCGCCTCGGGGGAGAGGCTGCCGTCCGCCTCGAGCGCCCGCTTCAACACCTCGCTCTCCCCGCGCCGCACGGCCGCTAGCGCCCGCTGCGCCAACGCCGGTCCCGCCGCTACCGCCTCCAAACAGCCGACGTTACCGCAGTGGCAAACGGGTCCGTTGGGGTCGGCGCAGATGTGACCGATGTCGCCAGCCGAACCGTCGGCACCACGGTATATTTCTCCTCTGCACAAGATGCCCGCGCCGATGCCGGTGCCGACCTTGACGAAGATAGCGTCGCTGAACCGCTCCGCGCGGCTCCACGACTCGCCGAGCGCCATGACGTTGACGTCGTTGTCGATAAATACTTCCCAGCTGAACTCCTCCTCGAGATGTCCGCGTACCGAGTAACCTTCCCAGTCGGGCATGAGTGGGGGAGAGATGAGCAGGCCGGTACGGAACTCAACGGGACCAGGAACGCCCATCCCAACCGCTGCGACGCAGGCTGGGGTGACCCCGGCACCTTCTAATAAGGAATAGATGAGGCTGATGATCTTGCTCAAGCAGGTTGTTGGCCCAGCTCTAACATCAATCGGCTCTGAGTGCTTTGCTAGCAGTTGCCGGTGACTGTCGGCCAGCGCCACGGTCACGCTCGTCACGCCCAGGTCAATGCCGACTACATAGGCTAGGTTAGGTCGCAAGCTGAGTGAGGCAGCACTGCGCCCCTGCGTAGAAACGTTTTTGTCCCCTTCGGCAAGCAGGCCAAGCGCTAACAGCGACGAGACGATAGCGTTCGTCTTGGTTTTGGAATAGGGAAGAGCCCGTAGCACGTTAGAGCGTGAACTCTTCTTGTGTCTCAGAAAGTAGTCCAAAACTACTCGCTCATTGTCTGAGAGCAACTCGAGCGTACTGGCTAATGAGTTTTGTCGCGTCTCCATAGCTAAAAAACCCTCACGCTAAACACCCCTATACAGGACTGATGTGATCAGTTCCCGCGACGCAAATCTATACTTTCGCCTAACGGTCAAGCATAGAGTGCTGTGTTCTCTTCGCAGTACTGTATGTCGACCTTACATTCGTTCTCTGTTTGAAAATGACTATAGGGAAGTCTAAGTAGGTCTGTCAAGACCAAAGATCGGTCATTTTTAGGTCGTGATAGTTAGGTTTCCCGAATTGTAGAACAGAATAGGAAGGTTATAGCATCTAACGCTCAAGAAGCTACACTAGCGAGATGGGAGCGCCGTATAGTCAAGACTTACGTTTGCGAGTTTTAGGGGCCTTGGATGAGGGGCTAAGCAAGACGAGAGCAACCGGATCAAAGCGCTTATCAAGCACCATCCTGACCCAGCTCGCCCTTTCCGTGACAAGGTTGACGATGCTTTTTGTAGTCTCTGAACCGTTAGATACTATATAAATAGGCTGGCACATGGCATTGTCACATTAACTTTGCCGCGATTCAGGCTTCGTGCTAAGGTCATCGGCCTATGAGCACCACTTTGTATAAACGCCATCGCTTCCCAGCAGAGATCATCAGTCACTGCGTCTGGCTCTATCACCGCTTTGGCTTGTCGTTTCGGGCGGTCGAGGCGTTGCTGTTCGAGCGCGGCGTGGTACTGAGTTACGAAACCGTCAGGCGCTGGTGTTTGAAGTTCGGTGCCGAGTACGCCCGCCGCTTGAAGTGCCGCAGCGCACGGCCGGGGGATAAGTGGCATGTCGACGAAGTTTTTCTGAGCATCGGCGGCGAACGGCGCTACTTGTGGCGTGCGGTCGATCAGCACGGCCACACACTCGACATCTTGGTGACGCGTAGGCGCGACACGCGCGCAGCCAAGCGCTTCTTTCGCAAGCTACTGCGGGCGAATCCCAAGCCTAGGGTGGTCGTGACCGACAAGCTGCGCTCGTACGGGGCCGCACTCAAAGAACTGCTGCCTCACACCGAACACCGCCAGAGCCGCTATCTGAACAACCGCGCCGAGAACTCGCACCAACGAACGAGGCGACGAGAACGGGTGTTGCAGCGCTTCAAGTCGTCCGGTCACGCTCAGCGCTTTTTGTCCGTTTTTGAATCCTTCAACACGCACTTCCGTCCGCCCCACCACTTGCTTAAAGCAGCTGACTACCGCCAAATCATGGGTGAGCGGTTCTCGACTTGGCGCGAAGTAGCCGAGCTAGCGGCAACTGCTTAGGAAGGTGTGGCTGACTACGTGTGCAGCCTGTACTCAGCCCCTTCAGACAAAGTTAATGTGACAATGCCGGTTGGGCCGTAGTCACGCATTGCGGCTTGCTTTTTAGACCACGCACTACTCCCGGATCCAGGCTATCTCTCACAGCCGACAAACGCGGGGACAATCTCTAACAAACTTGCCCAATGTTTCAATAGAGTAGGTAAAGTTTTGTACAAAGACTGGCCTGCTTGTAGGTGAACTCTCACCTGATGTTTGATTTTTACGTTTCCCAGCGCGCGGCACTGTAGGCGCAGCTAGTTAGACTGTCTTAGTTCCGCTACGCTAAGGCCGCTCGAGTAGAGGCTAACCAGTCCGATACTCAAGGTAGCCAGCAACGACAAAAAGCTGACGAAGAGGACCATCGCCAGCGCCGTCTCATCTGCCACCCCGAGCAGCCGCAGGGCGTAAGACGAGGCGATGACGAAGCCGCCAGGAAGTCGCACGAAACGGCTCAAGATAAAGGCGAAACTCGCAAAGATGAGCAAGAAAAGGTAGTCGCTCAGGCTAAGCCTTACCCCCAGCGCCAGCCCCGCCCACACGAAGTGGCTGAGGGCGACGAGCTTCATAGCGAAAGACGCGAGCAAAATACCGACCTTGCGCAGTGCTGAGCGCGGGTAGATGATACCTTCAGAAAGCGCCGCGGGCAAATTGCCGAGCCGCGGGAAGCGCCGCGTCAGCCAGGTGAGGAACCGCGTGGCCAGCGACCCCGGGTTTGCCAAAATCCGCTTCAGCCTAAGTAGAAAAAAGGCTAGAAGCATGAACAGGACCAGACTACCTGCGCCCGCCACCGCCACGCCGGTGCGAAGTTGTCCCTCTACCTCGGGGATGCTGCCAAAGAGTGCGAAGCCCGCGACCAAGAGTCCGAACACCACACCGTCGATAAACCGCTCGAGCACCGCGCTCGTCAGAACTGTCGCGAGGCGCAAGTGCTCGAGCCGCGCGACCAGCCACGAGCGCACCAGCGGGCTGACGCCCAAGGGCACGATGCTCGTGACGGCGTACCCTGCCATGATAGCGGCGAAGTAGCGCCGGGTCGGAATCGGCTTGAGGTCGTAGAGAAGCTGTCGCCACTTCCAGGCGCGGAAAACTTGCTCGGCGGGCGTCGCAAAGAAAAGGAGTACGAGCCAGCTCAGGTGCGCGGCGCTGAGCGCTTGCCAAAAAGCTGTAAAGTCGAGGTCACGGTACAAAAAGTACATTAGAGCCGCCGAGACGATGACCGCTAAAGTACTCAGCCAGAGGTAGCGAGCAGACGGTAGGTTTCGGCTTAGCGGTTTCACTACGACCCGGCCCCCTCGTATCTTGCCAAGCCCCAACGCCAGAGCACCATGCTGAACGCAAACCAGACCCCGCCGACCGGCAGCGTCAGGAGGCCGACGTTCTGATACGCCGGTCGCAGCACTCCCGCTGCCGGGTAAAAAGCCAGAAAGCCGTAAGGTACGACAAACGTTAGGAGAAAGCGAACAAACAGCGGGTAGACCGTTAGCGGGTAACGCCCGAAGTTGATGAGGTTGTAAGCGATAGGAAAAAGACCGACCCGGTCCTGGGTCCAGAAGCTGAGGCTGGCGATGGCGATGTAGAGACCTCCATAAAGCAACCAGGCACCGAGGATGCCCACGAGCGTAGCGAAAATGGCGGCAAACGTCCAGCTGATCCCCAACTGCTGTGAGCTGATACCCAAGATAATTACGCCCAACACCGCGCCGTTAAGGGCTTGAGGGCGGGCAAGCTCGAGCTGAACTTGCAAAAGTGCGCTTAAGGGTCTGACTAGTACGCGGTCCAGCTCGCCTTGCACGACGTAACGTCCCCCGACCGCTGAGAGCGCCGCGAACGAGGCGTTAAAAAGCGCAAACGGTATTAAGAAAAAGCCGTAGATAAAGAGCACCTCCGCGAAGCGCCAGCCCGCCAGCGTGTCCACGCGGGAAAACAGCACATTCAAGAACACGATGTCGACAGCTTGCAGCAGCAGGTCGGAACCGACCTGCACCAGAAAGTCCGCTCGGTACGCAAGGCGCGTTTTGAGCAGGATGACAAGGTAATGCCAGCTTATAGATACTTGCCGCATTCAACCCCCCTGAACCGTCAACTGACGTTTCGCCCTAGACCAGAGCCAGCGGTTGCCGAGGCTAAGTGCGAAAAACCAAAAACCCTGCGCCGCGAACACAGTGAGCGGCTGCGCCTTGGTGAGATAAAGTTGCAGCGGGGCGTAGGCGACGGCTTGAAAAGGCAAAAATCCGAGCACGGTCTGCGCCCAGTCGGGAAACACCGATAGGGGCAAAAGCACCCCGCCGAACAGCTCGAGCAGGGCGCGCTTGGCACGCTGAATGCCCACGGTGTGCTCGGTAAACACTGCCAAAAGGCCGACCGTCAAGTTGAGCTGCGTGTAGACGAATAGGGCAAGCACAGAACTCAGGAGAAAGTAGAGGCCTGCCTTTAAGGTACCGGGTGGCTGTAAGTCGTAGAGAAGGGTGACCACGAGTGCGGTGGGGAGCGTAAAAAAGACAGCCCGAAACGCTGCCTCGCCAACGGTCGCGACGACCTTGGCGGCCAACCAGTTAACGGGGCGAAGCAGGGTCAACACGATGTCGCCCTGCCGGACCTCGTCGGTCAACTCTTCGTCCAAGCGGTTGATATAAAACGAGCGGAGCAACCAGGCAACGGACACGTAGCTGAGCGCCTCGCGCAGGCTGAAGTCGGCGAAACTACCGCCGCTCTGATAAACCGCCCGGTAGATGCTGCTGAACACGCTGATATAGATGACGTAGCTCAGCACGCCCACGGCGGTGCGGCTGCGGTTGGACAGCAGGTCGGCAAAGCGCACCCGGGCAAACGCCCCGTACACGGCAAAATTTGCGAAGAAACGCACTGGAAAGCCCGTCATCTGCCGCGCCGTTCGTAAAGGTCGCGCACAACGTCTTCCATGCTTGCGCTGCGGAGTTCTAAGTCCTTGACGTCGACGTTCTCGAGCACCTGTCTGACCAGGTCGGGGGTCGAGATTCGGCTCGAGTCGTACTTCGCACTGTAACGCCCGCTTCCCTCAGCGTCCCAGCTCAGCGACAGCGCCGCCGCGACATCATCTAGGCGCGCCCGCTCGCCCTCATCTACCTGTACGACAAGCCGGTTGTCCTCGCCGAGTTCGCGCCGCAGTTCTAAACTGGGACCATCGAAAATAAGCTGTCCTTGGTCGATAACCAATACGCGCTCGGCAAGGGCTTCCACATCGCCTAAGTCGTGGGTGGTGAGCAGCACCGTGGTTCCCTCATCGCTGAGCGACTTCAAAAAGGTGCGGATGCGTCCCTTGACCGCCACGTCCAAGCCGATGGTGGGTTCGTCCAAAAAGACTACGGGCGGCTGGTGCAAAAGTGCCGCCGCAATGTCGGCTATAACGCGCTGACCCAGCGACAGCTTGCGGGCGGGTAGCGCTAAGAGCTTGTCCAGCCCCAAAACGTCGTTAAAGCGCGCCAGCTGCGCC
>JAABUN010007981.1_pt1 | contig 11079 bp, 6 predicted proteins | sample 5559311 | NCBI WGS metagenome assembly JAABUN01 (sample SAMN10711877, study PRJNA513370) | rock metagenome | isolation source: Antarctica rocks | place: Antarctica: Victoria Land, Siegfried Peak sud | reverse complement strand
TTACTGTTCACGGAAGACCTCCCCGTCCTCGACGAAGACGCCGGATATCGCGGCCCCACCGCCTGCAAGGCCGCGGGCATCACCTACCGGCAGCTCGACTATTGGGCTCGCACCGGGCTCGTGGAGCCCGCCGTTCGCGGCGCGTCCGGCTCCGGCACCCAGCGTCTCTACGGCTTCCGCGACATTCTCGTCCTCAAGGTCGTCAAGCGACTGCTCGACACCGGTGTATCCCTCCAGCAGATCCGCACCGCAATCGAGCATCTACGTGAACGCGGCGTCGAGGACCTCGCCCAGATCACTCTCATGAGCGACGGCGCCAGCGTGTACGAGTGCACCTCCGCGGAGGAGGTCATCGACCTCGTGCAGGGCGGACAGGGTGTCTTCGGCATCGCCGTCGGACGTGTCTGGCGCGAGGTCGAGGGCAGCCTCGCCGCTCTCCCCAGCGAGCACGCCCTGCACCAGGAGTTCCCCGGCGACGAGCTCAGCAAGCGCCGCGCCACGCGCAAGATCAGCTAGTAATCAGCCGATCCGTGCCCCGCGATCGGCTCTCCCTGCAGCGTCAGCGCCTCGCGGGGCGGCTCCGCATCCTGCCGGAATCCATGACGCTCCTGAGTAATTCGTCGAAATAGCCCGCTGCCTGCCGCGCAGAATCGCCGGGCCAGTGGTGCACCGAGTGGGCAGCGCCCTGGATCTGCTGCCAGTTGGCCTGGTCGGGGATGGTCGGGCTGAGGAGCAGATCACCGAACATCTGCTTCATCTCGCGGAGGCGGAACGCGTGCTCGTCCGACGTCGACCGAACCCGGTTGGCCACGATGCCAGCGGTCTGCAGATTCGGGGCGAACTCGCGCCGGAACAGTTCGAGTGCGCGCAGGGTCCGCTCCGTACCGGCCACGGAGAAGAGTCCGGGCTCGGCGACGAGGAGGACCTTGTGACTCGCAGTCCACGCGATACGGGTCAGGCCGTTCAGCGAGGGCGGACCGTCTATGAGGACGAGACTGTAGCCCTCGACGCGTGACAGGAGCGTGGTCAACCGGCGCTGGTCGCGTCGCCCGAGGTCGGGGCGGTCGTAGACGCCGGAGGTCGCCGACCCCATGACGACGTCGAGCCTGGGCGTCCCGGGTGCCGACTGTTGCTTTGCGGCGGTCGCCACCCAGCCGCTCGGAACCGTGTTGGACACGAGGTCGCCGCGCCGTGCGTTCTTGAGGAGGCGCCCGATGTCGTCCTGGCCGGACGGCCTGACGCCGAGGCCGGTCGTCGCATCAGCGTGTGGATCGAGGTCGACGACGAGGGTCGGGATGCCTGCTGCCAGTGCGGCCGACGACAACCCCAGGGTCACGGACGTCTTCCCCACACCGCCTTTGAGGCTGCTGATGCTCACTACCTGCACGTGTCGAACCCCTACTTATCTTTGGCCGCTGCCGGGGCAGGCGGATGTCCTGGTGATCCCCGACCAATCATAGGATGAGCCGGCACCGGCCCGGCGCGACGGCGGGCTCGCCGTGATGCGACGATGCACGAGACGGGCATGGACGCGGAGGGCCTGCCGTATAGGATCATGCCAGCGTGAAGGCCCCGACCGGCAAGGATGCAGGAGTGCGATGTTCTCGAAGATTTTGGTAGCTAACCGTGGTGAGATCGCCATCCGGGCGTTCCGGGCCGGTCATGAGGTGGGTGCGAAGACGGTCGCGGTGTTCCCGTACGAGGACCGGAATTCGATCCACCGGCAGAAGGCGGACGAGGCCTATCTGATCGGGGAGGAGGGCCACCCGGTCCGGGCGTACCTGGACGTCGAGGAGATCATCCGCGTTGCCACCGAGGCCGGCTGCGATGCGATCTACCCGGGATATGGCTTCCTGTCGGAGAATCCGGGTCTCGCCCGGGCGGCGGCGGAGGCGGGCATCACGTTCGTGGGTCCGCCAGCCGATGTGCTCGAGCTCGCGGGTAACAAGGTCAAGGCGCTCGATGCGGCTCGGAAGGCCGGGATCCCGGTCCTCGCTTCCTCGCAACCGAGTGCGGACGTCGATGAGCTGATCGCGGCGGCCGACGAGATCGGGTTCCCGATCTTCGCCAAGGCCGTGGCCGGTGGCGGCGGCCGGGGGATGCGCCGCGTGGACGCACGCGAGGCCTTGCCGGAGGCGCTGGAGTCGGCGATGCGCGAGGCGGAGTCCGCGTTCGGCGATCCGACGATGTTCCTGGAGCAGGCGGTCCTGCGGCCGCGTCACATCGAGGTGCAGATCCTGGCGGACGCCGAGGGCAATGTGATGCACCTGTTCGAGCGTGACTGCTCGTTGCAGCGCCGCCATCAGAAGGTCATCGAGATCGCCCCGGCGCCGAACCTCGACGAATCGATCCGGCAGGCGCTGCACCGCGATGCGGTGAAGTTCGCGACGGCCCTGGGTTACGTGAACGCCGGGACGGTGGAGTTCCTCGTCGACACGGTCGGGGAGCGGGCGGGCGAGCACGTGTTCATCGAGATGAACCCGCGGATCCAGGTGGAGCACACGGTGACGGAGGAGGTGACCGACGTCGATCTCGTGCAGTCGCAGCTGCGCATCGCGGCGGGCGAGACGTTGGCGGACCTGGGGCTGAGCCAGGACACGGTGAGCCTGCGCGGAGCCGCACTGCAGAGCCGCATCACCACGGAGGACCCGGCGAACGGGTTCCGGCCCGACGTCGGCCGGATCTCCGCCTACCGCTCGGCCGGCGGCGCGGGTGTCAGGCTCGACGGCGGGACCGTATACGCGGGGGCGGAGATCAGCCCGCACTTCGACTCGTTACTGGTCAAGCTCACCTGCCGGGGCCGGGACTACCCGGCGGCTGTCACGCGGGCCAGGCGTGCGCTGGCGGAGTTCCGAGTGCGCGGAGTCTCGACGAATATCTCCTTCCTGCAGGCGGTCCTCGACGACCCCGACTTCATCGCCGGCAACGTGACGACGTCGTTCATCGACGAGCGGCCGGAACTGCTGACCGCCCGCGTCCCTGCGGACCGCGGTACGAAGCTGCTGACCTGGCTCGCCGACGTGACGGTCAACCAGCCCCACGGGGCGCGTCCTGCGCACCTGGACCCGCGGGAGAAGCTGCCGAGCCTTTCCGATGAGCAGCGCGAGGCCCCGCTGCCGGACGGGAGCCGCCAGCGCCTGCTCGAGCTCGGACCGGAAGGATTCGCGCGCGCGCTGCGGGAGCAGACGGTCGTTGCGGTCACGGACACCACGTTCCGCGACGCCCACCAGTCGCTGCTCGCAACCCGCGTGCGGACCCGTGACCTCGCCGCCTCCGGCGCCTCGGTGTCGCGGTTGACTCCTGGCCTGCTGTCGATCGAGGCGTGGGGTGGTGCGACATACGACGTCGCGCTCCGCTTCCTCGGTGAGGATCCGTGGGAGCGCCTGGACGAACTGCGCCGGGAGGTGCCGAACGTCTGCCTGCAGATGCTGCTGCGAGGGCGGAACACCGTCGGGTACACCCCGTACCCGGAAGCGGTGACGACGGCGTTCGTGCAGGAGGCCGCGGCGTCCGGCATCGACATCTTCCGCATCTTCGACGCCCTCAACGACGTGACGCAGATGGAACCCGCGATCCGGGCGGTACGGGCGACCGGCACCGCCGTCGCGGAAGTGGCCCTGTGCTACACCTCCGACCTGCTCGATCCGGCCGAGAAGCTCTACACGCTCGAGTACTACCTGGACCTCGCCCAGCGCATGGTCGACGCCGGCGCGCACATCCTCGCGATCAAGGACATGGCGGGTCTGCTCCGTCCGGCAGCCGCGGAGAAGCTCGTGACGGCCCTGCGAGAGCGGTTCGACCTGCCGGTCCACCTCCACACGCACGACACGGCCGGCGGGCAGCTCGCCACGCTACTGGCAGCTGTGGACGCAGGGGTCGACGCCGTCGACGTCGCGAGCGCCGCCCTGGCGGGCACGACGAGCCAGCCGTCCGCCTCGGCTCTCGTCGCGGCCCTGGCCCACACGCCGCGGGACACGGGCCTGGACCTCGGCGCCGTGTGTGCGCTCGAGCCCTACTGGGAGGCCGTGCGGCGCATGTACGCGCCGTTCGAGTCGGGCCTGCCCGGTCCCACGGGTCGCGTCTACCGGCACGAGATCCCGGGCGGTCAGCTGTCCAACCTCAAGCAGCAAGCCATTGCGCTCGGCCTGGGGGAGCGGTTCGAGGCCATCGAGGACATGTACACCGCCGCGGACCGCATCCTCGGCAGGCTCGTGAAGGTGACCCCGTCCTCGAAGGTCGTCGGGGACCTCGCGCTGGCCCTCGTGGGCAGTAACGCGGACCCCGCCGAGTTCGAGGAGAACCCGCAGGACTTCGACATCCCGGACTCGGTCATCGGGTTCCTCAACGGTGAGCTCGGCAACCCGCCCGGCGGCTGGCCCGAGCCGTTCCGCACCAAGGCGTTGCAGGACCGCGAGCTCAAACCCCGCGACGCCGAGGTCACCGCCGACGACGCGGTGAAGCTTGCCGGCTCGTCCAGGGACCGCCGCGCGGCGCTCAACACCCTGCTGTTCGCCGGACCGGCCAAGGAGTTCCGGGCTACCCGCGACACCTACGGTGACGTCTCCGTCCTCGGGACCGCGGATTACCTCTACGGCCTGCAGCCCGGCACCGAGCACATCATCGAGCTCGAGAAGGGCGTGCGGCTCATCGCCACGCTCGAAGCGGTGTCCGAACCCGACGAGAAGGGCATGCGCACCGTCATGTGCACGCTCAACGGGCAGATGAGGCCCGTCAGTGTGCGCGACAGGAGCGTCGACAGTGACGTCAAAGCCGCGGAGAAAGCCGATCCCGGCACGCCCGGCCACATCGCGGCGCCCTTCGCAGGCTCGGTGACCATCACCTTGTCCGAGGGCGACGCCGTCGCCGCCGGTGACACCGTCGCGACGATCGAGGCGATGAAGATGGAAGCGAGCATCACCACGCCCGTCGCGGGCACGGTGCAGCGCGTGGCTTTTGCCGGTGTGGGCCCGGCCCAAGGCGGGGACCTCCTCCTCGTCGTCTCGCCTTCCTGAGGAGGGAGCGGCTAGCCTGCCCGTCCGCCGGACGGGCAGGCTAGAGTAGGGCGCTGGGGAAGTGAGTACGGCAGCTCCGCGCACGAAGCGGGGCGAGCATCCCGACGATCTGTGAGGAACCATGGCAAGCGACCCGAACGATCCTTCGGCAGCAGGCACTGACGGCGCGGCGGCGGATGCCGTCGGTGCGACGACGGCCCCCACGCGGGGCGTCCCGATCGTACCGGGGGTCCCGTTCCTTCCCCAACCGGAAGCCGACAGCGACTCCGGTGCGGACCAGGACGAGCCGGAGAGCGACGGCGCTACGACCGAAGGTGGTTCCGATGCCGCTGCAAGTGGTGTGACGGCGCTGACGGGCGATGCGGCGGACGCCCCGAACGGGGTCCACCTCAATGCTTACGCCGTTCCGGTCTCGACCGTGCCGCCGTCGGTGCTGCAAGGCCCCACACTCACCGTCCCTGCGCCCCTTCCCAGGGGCGTCAGGTCGAATGCCGCCCGTACCGGTGACGCGGGCTGGCAACCCTCGGGTGTACCCGCGAGCAGGACGACGGTCCGGACCACGACGGCCGCGGAGCGAGCAGCAGAAGCGGATGACGTGGCGGAGCGCCCCAGTCGTCGGGACAAGGACCTCGGGCCGGAACCCGCCTCCGCCCTGACGGCCGACCGGCTGCTGATAGGCGGCGACCGGTCGCCGGTGTCCGGCTGGCGCCGGCTGCTCTACAAGGTCACCTTCGGCGTCGTGAACATGGGCGACTCCGACGCCGTGCGCCTCCACCGTGCCCTCGAGCACCGCATCTCGGTCCGGCTCGGCGGCCGGACCCGCTACGTCCCGGTACTCTCCCGCAAGGGCGGGGTGGGCAAGACCACCGTGACCACGCTGCTCGGGATGGCGCTGGCCGACACCCGCGAGGACCGCATCATCGCCATGGATGCCAATCCCGACCGCGGCACGCTCTCCGACCGTTCGCCGGGCCGTGCGGACCACACGGCGCGCCAGCTCGTGCAGAACCGCTACACCATCGACTCGTTCGCTCAGCTCGCCGGCTTTGTGACGCGCGACGGCTCCCGCCTCCACGTGCTCGCATCGGACACCGACCCGACCGTCGCCCAGGCGTTCGACGACGCGGACTACCGCGCCGTCACGGACCTCCTCAGCCGCTACTACTCGATCGTCCTGACCGACTCCGGTACCGGCATGGTCCACTCCGTGATGAAGGGTACGCTCGAGAAGGCGGACTCGGTGGTACTCGTCTCGGGCGGCAGTGTCGACGAGGCGAGGCTCGCCTCGGAGACCCTGAGCTGGCTCGAGGCCCACGGACGGCAGGACCTGGTGGAAAAGGCGATCGTCGTCATCAACCTGTCCTCCGGCAACGGCACCCAGGTGGACGTCGCGCAGATCGAGCAGCATTTCAGATCACGGGTCAACACGGTGGTGCGCATTCCGTACGACCGCCACCTCGCGGAGGGTTCCCGGGTGGACCTGACGAAGCTGAATCCCGCGACCCGGCGGGCCGTGACCGAGCTGGCGGCGCTCGTGGTGGATCAGCTGGCTTCCTGACCGCCGCTAGAATGCCGGGTGTGACTCACTACGACCTCGCGATCATCGGCTCCGGCTCAGGCAACACGCTCATCTCGTCGGAATGGGATGACCGCAAGGTCGTCCTCGTCGAGGGTGGGACCTTCGGCGGTACCTGTCTCAACGTCGGCTGCATCCCCACGAAGATGTTCGTCTACCCGGCGCAGCTGGCCTCCGCGCCGGTGGAAGCGGCACGCCTCGGCGTGGACCTCTCCCTCGACGGAGTGCGGTGGCGGGACATCAGGGAGAGGATCTTCACCAGAATCGATGCCATCTCCGGCGGCGGCAGGGATTATCGCGCGGATGAGCTTGAGAACGTCACCCTCGTCGAGGAGTACGTCCGGCTGACGGGTGAGAAGTCCTTCGAGACGCCATCCGGGGACGTCATCACCGCGGACCAGCTGGTCATCGCATCGGGGTCCAGGGCAGTGCTCCCGGAGATCCCGGGCATCTCGTTGCCCCAGGTCCACACCTCCGACACCGTCATGCGCATCGACGAGCTGCCCTCACGCCTCCTGATCATCGGTGGAGGGTACATCGCCGCCGAGTTCGCCCACGTGTTCGGTTCCTTCGGTACGGAGGTGACCATCGCCGTCAGATCCGGCGGAATGCTGCGCCACCTCGACGAGACGGTGTCCCAGTCGTTCACGGAGCAGGCAGCCCACCAATGGGACCTCCGGTTGAACACCGATGTGACCCAACTCTCCGCGAATGACGACGGCAGCGTCACAGCGCGCCTGAACGGACCCGAGGGACCGGCCGAACTCGAGGTCGACGTCGTCCTCGTCGCCGTCGGACGCACACCGAACACGGACCGGCTGGGCGCCGCGGATGCCGGCCTCGACCTGCACGACGACGGCCGCCTCGTCGTCGACGAGTACCAGCGGGTCCTGCGCGGCGGCCGAGCTGTCGAGGGCCTGTGGTCCCTCGGCGATGCGAGCAGCGACTACCAGCTCAAGCACGTCGCGAATCATGAGGCGAAGGTCGTCGCGCACAACCTGCTGCACCCCGATGCGCTGCGCACCAGCGACCACCGGTTCGTGCCCGCCGCGGTGTTCTCCCACCCGCAGGCGGCCTCCGTCGGCATGACGGAGGAGCAGGCCCTGGCCCACACCGACGCCACGGGTGTCCAGATCGTGACGGCCGTGCAGCACTACGGCTCGACGGCGTACGGCTGGGCCATGGAGGACACACTGGGATTCGCGAAGATCATTGCCGAGCAGACCACCGGGCGCATCCTCGGCGCTCACATTCTCGGTCACGAGGCGTCGATGATCATCCAGCCGCTCATTCAGGCCATGTCCTTCGGGCTCGACGCACAGACCATGGCCCGGGGACAGTACTGGATCCACCCGGCGCTCACCGAAGTCGTCGAGAACGCGCTGCTCAAGCTGAAGACGGAGTGAGCCGACCAGGCTTTTCTAGACCTTGGCTGAGGAGTAGATGGCCTCGACGAGGTCCGAATAGTCCTTGAGCACCTGGGCGCGCTTGATCTTCAGGGACGGCGTCAGGTGGCCGGTGGTCTCGGTGAAGTCGGTCGGGACGATTCGGAACACCTTGATGGCCTCGGCACGGGACACCGTCGTGTTGGCGGTGTCGACGAGCTCCTGGATCCCGGCGAGCACTTTCGGGTGCTCCACGGCCTCCGCCATCGTGGTGCCGGCCGGTAGTTGGTGCCGCTCGAGCCAGCGAGGGAGCGCCTCCTCGTCGAGCGTGATGAGCGCCGAGATGAAGGGGCGATGATCACCGACGACGATGCACTGGGACACGAGCACGTTGGCTCGGATCGCGTCCTCGAGCACCGCGGGGATCACGTTCTTCCCGCTGGCCGTCACGATGATCTCCTTCTTACGGCCCGTGATGCGCAGGAACCCGTCCTCATCGAGTTCGCCGATATCGCCCGTGCGGAACCAGCCGTCGAGGAACGCCTCGTCAGTGAGGTCCGGACGGTTGAAGTAGCCCTTCATGACGCAGACACCCTTGGCGAGGATCTCGCCGTCGTCCGCGATCTTCACCGCGTTGCCCGGCAGAGGTGCGCCGACCGTGCCGATCTTCATGCGCTTGGGGGTGTTCACCGTGATGGGTGCCGTCGTCTCGGTCAGGCCGTAGCCCTCGAGCACCATGAGGCCGATGCCGTGGAAGAAGTGTCCGAGCCGATCGCCGAGGGGCGCGCCGCCCGAGACCGCGTGCTGGACGCGCCCACCCATCGCGGTGCGGATCTTGCCGTAGAGGAGACGGTCGAAGACGGCATGCCTGACCTTGAGTCCCAGGGGGATCCGGCCCGCCTGTTCGGCCTTCGACCACGCGATGGCGACGTCGGCACCGGCGTGGAAGATCCTGCCCTTGCCGCCGTCCTCGGCCTTCAGCATCGAATTGTTGTACACCTTCTCAAAGACGCGGGGCACGGCCAGGATGAAGGTCGGCTTGTAGCTCTGCAGGTCCGGCAGGAGGTTCTTGACGTCCGGGGTGTGGGCTACGGTGGTGCCCGACGCGACGCACAGCACCGAGATGAAGCGTGCGAAGACGTGCGCGAGGGGGAGGAACATGATGGTCTGGCCACCCTCGCGTGCCACCTCCGGCAGCTCGGCGGCGCTGTTCTCCGACAGTTCGACGAAGTTCCCGTGGGTCAATTCGCAGCCCTTGGGCTTCCCCGTGGTGCCGGAAGTGTAGATGATCGTGGCGACGTCATCGAGCCCGGCGTAGGCGCGGCGGTCGGACAGCATCTGGTCACCGGTACCCGCGCCGGCGGTGCGCAGCGTGTCGAGCCCGTTCCCGTCGAACTGCCAGACGTGCTGCAGGGACTCGATGCCCTCGAGCGCCACGGCTTCGCGGACCACGTCCTCGTGGCGGGCCGCTTCGACGAAGGCCCCGACGGCACCGGAGTCGCCGAGGATCCAGGCGACCTGCGCGGGAGAGGAGGTCTCGTAGACGGGGACGGACACAGCACCGGCGAACCAGATGGCGAAGTCGGCCAGCGACCATTCGTAGCGCGTGCGGGCCATGATGGCCACGCGGTCCCCGGCCTGCACGCCTGAGGCGATCAGACCCTTGGCGATGTCCTCCACCTGCCGGCGGAACTCCGTGGCCGAGATGTTCTCCCATTCGCCCGATTGACCCTTGACGGCGAAGAGTGCCGGATTGGACGGTTTGGCCGCCTGACGGACCACGAGGTCCGTCGTATTGGTCTGGCGGGGAACGTCCACGAGGACGGGAACGCTGATATCGCGCACGATAGCTCCTTTGGTATCACCTTCACCGTGAGGTCGCTTCAGACTATAGCTTTCCCTGCCTGAAGTACTGTCGAGTCCTGCCTGAATTACTGTTCAATATGGTACGAATCGGTAACGGCGGCGCTGCACCGCGTCCCGCCTCGACGAGGGAAGGACCGCATGCCGACCATGCCTGAGCCGGGCGCGCCGCGTGCCCGTCGGCCGCGGAGGGAAGCGGGCCCTGCATCGCTGGGCGACGGACTGCTGTCAGCGCGGGTGGCCCGTGGCACCTTCCCCAATCCGGCCCGCCGGGGTCTCTCGGTCGGCGTCGACATCGGCGGTACCAAGGTCGCCGCGGGCGTGGTCGACGTGCACGGGCGGATCCTCGCCGAGGCGCGCAGGGCGACGCCGGGCCATGATCCGCGCGCCGTGGAGGGGGTGATCACCGACCTCGTCCGCGAGCTGTCGCGGGACTTCCGGGTCCGTTCCATCGGCATCGGGGCGGCCGGGTGGATGGATCTGGCCAACAGTACAGTCCTGTTCAGCCCGCACCTCGCCTGGCGCAACGAGCCGCTCCGGCGGAACCTGGAGAAGCTGCTCCGTCGACGCGTCACGGTGGTGAACGACGCCGACGCCGCCGCGTGGGCCGAGTGGCGGTTCGGTGCCGGGCGCGGGGAGAGCCGCCTGGTGTGCGTGACCCTCGGCACGGGTATCGGTGGAGCCATGATCATGGGCGGACGCGTCGAGCGCGGCCGGCACGGGGTGGCCGGCGAGTTCGGCCATCAGATCATCGTCCCGCAGGGGCACCGCTGCGAGTGCGGCAACCGCGGGTGCTGGGAGCAGTACGCTTCGGGGAACGCCCTGGGACGAGAAGCCCGTGAACTCGCCGCGGCCAGGTCCCCGGTGGCGAAAGCCATTATCGACGCCGCGCCGGGGGACGGCGCGGCGATCACGGGAGCCCTCGTGACGCGCCTCGCGATGGAAGGTGACCCGGCGTCACGTGAACTCGTCGACGACGTCGGGCAATGGCTGGGACTGGGGCTGGCCAACCTGGCTGCGGCCCTGGATCCCGGAACCTTCGTCATCGGCGGCGGCCTCAGCGCCGCGGGCGAGCTCCTGCTCGATCCCGCGCGTCGGGCCTTCGGGCGGAACCTGACCGGTCGGGGCTTTCGGCCGGCCGCGCGGATCGAGCGCGCCGCACTGGGTCCGGAAGCCGGGCTCATCGGAGCCGCCGACCTGTCGCGACTGCTCTCGCGCAGCGGTACCTGAACGGCAATTGCCC
>JAABUN010007980.1_pt1 | contig 11083 bp, 12 predicted proteins | sample 5559311 | NCBI WGS metagenome assembly JAABUN01 (sample SAMN10711877, study PRJNA513370) | rock metagenome | isolation source: Antarctica rocks | place: Antarctica: Victoria Land, Siegfried Peak sud | reverse complement strand
TGACCCTCCCGACGACCACCAGGGCAGCAGCGCGTTCCGCCGCGACGTGATGGTCGGGCTAATTGCACGCGCCTGCCGACAGGCCGCGGCATGAGCATGTCGCCCGGTCGCAAGGCCACCTTCGACGCCGGCGGCCGCTGGGTCGGAGCCTCGGTTCCGCGCAAGGAAGACCCCCGACTGCTGACCGGGCGCGCGACCTTCGTCGACGACCTGCACCCAGCCGGTCTGCTGCACGCCCAGTTCGTCCGGTCGAGCGTGGCCCACGGCGTCGTACGCGAGATCGACCTGGACGGCGTGCGTGCGTTCCCCGGCGTGGTGGCGGCCTACGACGCCGATGACTTGGGGCTGCGTGACATCACCGCCTTGTTGGAGCGTCCGTCTTCCGAGTTCGCGCCGACCGACATGCCGGTCCTTGCGCGGGACCGGGTGCGGTTCGTGGGGGAGCCTCTGGCGATCGTGGTGGCAGAGAACGCCTACGTCGTGGAGGACGCGATCGAAAACGCCAGGGTCGTGATCGACCCCCTGTCACCGGTCACTTCGGCCACCGGGGCGCTGAGCGACTCCGCCCCTGCGCTGCACGAGGAGGCTCCTGGCAACGTCCTGCTCGACGTGTCCATGTTCGACACCGACGGCGTCGACGCCGCCTTTGCCGACGCCGACCTGGTCGTCCGGGTCGACACCGCAACTGGTCGGCAGAACGCGCTTCCGTTGGAGACCCGCGGCGTGGTCGCCACCTGGGAGCCGCGGCACGACCAGCTGGTGGTCGAGACCTGCACCCAGATCCCGCACCAGGTGCGCACCCTCACCGCGCACTGCCTAGACCTGCGCGAGCAGCAGGTGCGGGTGCGGGTCCCCGACATGGGAGGCGGCTTCGGAATCAAGTGCGTGGTGGGCCGCGAGGAGATCGCGGTCGCCGCTGCCGCCCGGATCCTGCGTCGTCCGGTGAAATGGATCGAGGACCGCAAGGACTCACTGACCGCCTCGTTCCTCGCGCGCGAGCAGCGGTACAACGCTGAGGCGGCGTTCAGCTCCGACGGGATCCTGCTCGGCCTCCGGGCCGACATCGTGTGCGACATGGGCGCCTACAGCTGTTATCCGTTCACAGCCGGAATCGAGCCGTTGATGGCCTCGGCAGAGATGCCGTCGGTCTACAGGCTCCCGGAGTACCGCGTGCGGGGGAGGGCCGTGGCGACGAACAAGGCCCCGTCGGCGCCTTACCGTGGGGTCAGTCGACCGCAGTACGTGATGGTGATGGAGCTGCTGATGGAGCGCGCCGCGCGGCAGCTCGGTCTCGACGCCGTTGAGCTGCGCCGGCGCAACCTGATCACCCGCTTCCCGTACACCGGGGTGAACGACATCACCTACGACCCGGGGTCCTACCTGGAGTCGCTGAACCTGTGCGAGCAGGCCGTGCGCGAGCGCGGCTGGCCCGAGCTCGCGGCCCGGGCTGAGACAGAGGGGCGCTGGATGGGGGTCGGCTACTCGTGCTTCAGCGAGCGCACGGGCTACGGCTCCGACGCCTTCGCCAAGCGCAAGATGAAGCTGGTGCCGGGGTTCGACGTCTCCCAGATCCGGATGGACCTGTCGGGCTCGGTGGTTGTGACGACCGGGACGCTGAGCCACGGCCAGGGCCACGAGACCACGATGGCGCAGATCGTCGCCGACATTCTGCACCTGGACGTCGCCGACGTACGCATCGACCAGGGCGACACCGACCGCGTCCTCTACGGTTGGGGGTCCTTCGCCAGCCGCTCGGCGGTCGTCGGAGGGGGTGCGGTCGGCGTGGCTGCGCACAAGCTGCGCGAGAAGCTGGTCACGGTGGCGGCCCACCTGCTGGCCGTGGACCGAGACAGCCTCGAGCTCGGTGAGGCCGGCCTGCGGCTGCGCGAGGACCACGAGACGGCGCTCGGCTTCGAGCAGATCGCCGAGGTCGCCTACCTGCAGAGCCACCTGCTGCCCAAGGACGCCGAACCGGGTCTGGAGGCGACCGGCAGCTTCGACGTCGCCGGCGACGGGACCTTCTCCAACGCCTCCCACGCCGCTCTCGTCGAGCTCGACCCGGTGACCGGTCGGGTGCAGGTGCTCGACTACGTCTGCGTCGAGGACTGTGGGATCGCGATCAACCCCCGCATCGTGGAGGGCCAGGCGCGTGGCGGGATCGCCCAGGGCATCGCGGGCGCGCTCTTCGAGGAGGTCCGGTACGACGCCAACGGTGAGCCGTCCGCCACCTCCTTCATCGACTACCAGGTGCCTACCGCAATGGAGATCCCGATGGTCGAGATTCGACACCTCGAGACGCCGTGTCTGTTCACCGAGACGGGCGCTAAGGGAGCTGGGGAGGGCGGGACGATCGGCGCCCCGGCGGCGGTGGTGAACGCCGTCAACAATGCTTTGCGCCGGACAGGGGTCCAGTTGGACTCGACCCCGATCCGGCCCGAGACCGTGCAGCGGGTGATGGCTGGCCTCGACCCCATGACAACGGCAGGCGGCAGCCGATGAACTCCGAACATCTGATCAGCCTCGACGTCAACGGCCGGGAGCACGAGCTTCTCGTCGAGGCCAGGACGACTCTCGTCGACGCCTTGCGCCATCAGCTGCACCTGACCGGCACCCACGTCGGCTGCGAGCACGGCATCTGTGGGGCGTGCACGGTCCTGGTCGACGGCCAGCCCGCGAGGGCGTGCCTGATGTACGCCATACAGGCTGAAGGTGCGTCCCTGCGCACCGTCGAGAACCTGAGCGAGGGCGAAGAGCTCTCCGACCTCCAGCAGTGCTTCCGCGACCACCACGGCCTGCAGTGCGGTTTTTGCACGCCGGGGTTCTTGATGCTGGCGGAGGGGTTCCTGGCCGCGAATCCCGACGCATCGACCCAGGAGATCCGCGAGGTCCTCGCCTCCAACTACTGCCGGTGCACTGGTTACCAGACCATCGTTGAGTCGGTCGACGCCTGCGCCCGGGCGCGACGTGCTCGGCTCGCCGACCTCACCCCTCCCGGAGACCCCACGTGAAGATCTCTAGCTCCGTCGTCGTCGCCAGCGACCCAGACCGCCTGTTCGCGCTGCTCAACGACCCGCCCGGCGTGGTGGGCTGCATCCCTGGGGCGGCCCTCACCGGTCAGGACGGTGAGGAGTGGACGGGTGGCATCACCGTACGGGTCGGCCCGATCAAAGCGGAGTACGCCGGCCGCGCGCGGTTCGACCGCGTGGACCCGACCACCCGCTCGCTCTCGTTGCACGGGCGCGGCGCCGACCTGCGGGGGAGCGGTGACGCCGAAGCCGACGTCGATGTCGCGGTCGCCGCTCATCCCGAGGGGGCGCAGCTGAACGTTGCGGCCGACCTGCTGATCCGGGGCAAGCTGGCGCAGTTCGGCAAGGGGGCCATCGGGATGGTCCTCGAGCGGATCCTGGAGCAGTTCGCGACCAACCTGGGCGCCCTCGAGCGGGCAAATGCAGGGGACCGGACTTTGCCGGAGGGCGGCGTAACCCCGGACCCGCTGGCGTCGGTGAACCCGGTGGTGCCGCGTCCGACGAGGGCCGCACCGTCGGACGCTGCCCTGGACGGCTTCAGCCTGATCGTTAAGCCGCTGCTCGACGAGCACGGCCGCAGCGTCGCGATCGCCGTGGGCGGAGTGGCTCTGGGCTGGGTGATGGGGCGGGCGATCACCATCGAGCGCTACTACGGCCGCAGGGGATGACCTGGTCCCGCCCACCCCGACGACAGGAGACGACATGGCACAAGCGCACGGTCTGCACGGTCGGGCCACCGAGGACACCTACGAAAAAGCCGGTTTCGGGCGGCACTTCACGCCGGGGACCCGGCCGGTGGTCGTGGTGGTGGACCTTTGTCACGGTTTCACCGAGGACCGCTACGACACCGGCGCCGACCTGGGCGACGTGGTCGCCAGCACCCGGATCCTGCTCGACGTCGCGCGGGCGGCGGGTACTGGTGTGGTGTTCACCACGATCGCCTACGACCCCGCCGAGATCAGCTCGGGGAGCGTGACGTGGCTTGTAAAAGCCACTGGGATGCGGTCCCTGGTCGCCGGCACGCGTCAGACCCAGCTCGACAGCCGGCTGGAGCGTCGTACCGACGAGCTTCTGCTGACCAAGCGGGGACCCTCTGCGTTCTGGGGCACGGACTTGGCCGCCGTGCTGGCCGCGTGGCGCGCCGACTCGCTCGTCGTCTGCGGAGCCACGACCAGTGGCTGCGTCCGAGCAACGGTGGTCGACGGCGTGCAGGCCGGCTACCCCGTCTTCGTGCCGGTGGACTGCGTCGGGGACCGGGCGTCGGGCCCGCACGACGCGGCCCTGTTCGACATGGAGGCGAAGTACGCCGACGTGATCGGCCTCGCCGAGGCCGTCGCGATCCTCCAGAAGGCGGAGGCACGCTGATGGCCGAGCCGCGCAGCGTCCGGCAAGACGCCCTCGCCGACCTAGCGTCAGTGCGTGCCACCAGTCGCTGGGTGATCACGCCTGAGGGCGTGCGACTCCACGTGCTCGACTACGGCTCGGACTCGCAGCAGTCGCCGCTGTTGGTGCTGCCGGGAATCAGCATGCCGGCCATCGGGATGGACTTCGTCTGCTCTGCGCTGGTTGACGTCGCCCGCCCGATGGTGGTGGACCTGCGCGGGCGGGGCCTTTCGGATTCGGCCGACTCCTTCACGATGGCCGACTACGTCGACGACGTGGCCGCGGTCGTCGAGCAGCTGTGCCCGCGGCCCCCGGCCGTGCTGGGCCACAGCCTCGGAGCACGCATCGCCGTGGCTTTTGGGATCGCTGTTCCCGACCGGGTGCGCGCGGTGATCGCGGTCGACCCGCCGCTCAGCGGGCCGGGCCGGGCGCCGTACCCCACGACGCAGCAGGCGTTCCTCAGCCAGCTCGCCGATGCGCAGCGGGGTACGACGGCCGAGGAGGTCGCTCGGTTCTGGCCGCGGTGGACCCGGCGGGAGCTCGAGCTGCGGTCGCGGTGGCTGTCCAGTTGCCAGGAGGCGGCGCTGGCGCAGACGCACCGGGGCTTCGAGACCGAGGACTTCTTCGCGGGTTGGGGGGCGCTGCAGCGACCGGCCGTCCTGGTCCGCGGCACCGGCAGCCCGGTGGTGGACGATGACGGCTTCGCCGCGCTGCGCCGGGCGAACCCGAGGGCGGACTATGCCGAGGTCGCGGGTGCCGGCCACATGGTCTTTTGGGACGAGCCCGAGGCGGCGGCAGCCCACCTGCACGAAGCGCTGGCGGCGCTCGGTGGGTGACTCTCAGTCGCCGAACTCGAGCTCGAGCTGGAAGTGACGAGGGTCGAGCAGGCTGACGACGTGCTCCACGAAGGCGCCGTCCGCCGTCCAGTTGGTGCGGGTCGTTTCGATGAACCAGGTCCCCTGCTCACGCCCCAGGAGCGTCCGCTCCCCAGACGTGAGGGGTCGGGCGCTCAACCGCTGCCGGCCGTGGTCGACGACCAGCCCGGAGCGAGCCAGCACCGAGGTCAGCGAACCCGAGGCGAGACCGGTCTCCGGCAGGTCGCGCAGGTCGCCGACCGCCGGCACCTGGCTGCGCTCGAAGGAGATCGCTGAGGCGTCCTCGTCGAGTTTGCGCAGACGCTCGATGACCACGAACTCCTCGCCCTCCAGGCCCAGCTGGCCGGCGAGTCCGGAGTCACGCTCCAGAGCGAGCTTGACGACCCGGACGCTGGAGGCGATGCCGTGGTGCTGCAAGGCCCGGGCCCAGCCCAGCTGGGTATCCAGCGGTCGGCCGTCGAAGGTGACGAAGGATCCCTTGCCCATCCGGGTCGCAACAAGCCCCTCCTCGCTAAGGAGTGCGAGCGCGCTGCGCATGGTGCCTCTGCTGACGCCAAAGCGCCGGGCGAGCTCGATCTCGCCCGGCAGCCGGGCTCCGGCGGTCAACTGTCCGGTGCGGATCTCCTTGGCCAGGCTGGTGGCGACTTGCTCGTGCTTGAGGGCGGTGGTGGACGGCACGAGGCACCTTCCGCCGCTCGAGGGTTCAGGTCCTGTCCGAACCTGTACCCGAATGTAGGAGCGGCGTCGGCCTCCGTCAAGCGGCTAGCAAACGACGAACCGGATCCGTCGGCATGCCAACTCCCTGTGGAGTCAGCCCTCCTGCACAAATATTGGGCAGGTGTTGTACATCTGGTTGTAGGCTCAACGCATGGTGTCAGTTCAGAAGGGTGCGCACCTGAAGAGCCCAAGCGACGTGGCCACAGGCTCAAGAACGACGCGATGGCCTTTGCCCTATGGGTGGCCATCGAGGGCCCACGCCGCCTTCATGACGACACCGCCATCTCCTTCGAACGCGCTCGCATCTCGGCGGCCGGCGTCCTGGTGCGGCTGGCGACTGACGGCCTTGGGGAGCGGGCGTTGACCGACGTGTTGCACGCCGCTGGTGCGTCCGTGGAGCAGGTGGTCAGCCCGCTCTCACCAGAGTGCTTCCGGCTGCACGCGAGGTTCCGCGTCTCATGACGGCCCTCGACCACGCGCTCGGATCGCTCTACGGCCTTGCATTGGGCGACGCACTGGGAATGCCGACGCAGTCGATGTCGGCGCAGGAGATCCTCGCCGACTACGGGCCCATCCGCCAGTTCGTCGCCGCCGGCCCCCGTCAGGTGATCGCTGCGGGCATGGAGGCTGCGACGATCACCGACGACACCGAGCAGGCCGTGATGCTGGGCGAGCTCCTCGTCGCAGGTGCGGGCGAGGTCGACTCCGCCGCTTTCGCCCACGCCCTGCTTGCTTGGGAGCGGTCGATGGAGGCGAAGGGGTCGCTGGACCTGCTCGGTCCCTCTACCAAGCGGGCGGTCGAACGGATCCTCGAGGGGGTCCCGCAGGACGAGGCGGGGAGGTTCGGCTCCACCAACGGAGCCGCCATGCGGATTGCTCCGGTGGGGATCGCGCGCCGGCCAGACCCCGTCAAACGCTTCTTGTCCGCAGTGGCTCAGGCCTCGGTGGTCACGCACAACACGTCGTTGGGGATGGCTTCTGCAGCAGCTGTGGGGATGGCCGTCAGCGTTGGAGTGGAGGGAGGCTCGGTCGAGGATGCGGTGCGGGGCGGCGTCCGGGCGGCCGTCCTCGGCGACCGTCTAGGTCACCGTGTGGCAGGCGCCAAGATTGGTGCCCGGATCCCGTGGGCGATCGAGCTGTTGCGCTCCACGCCGTCGGCGCAGAGACCTCGCGTGGTCGACGAGATCATCGGCACCAGCGTCGCTTCCCAGGAGTCCGTGGTCGCAGCGTTCGCGATCCTTGCGGTGCTGCGCGACCCGTGGGAGGCGATGTGCTTCGCCGCGACCGTCGGCGGGGACACGGACACCATGGCGGCGATCATCGGTGCCGTGCTGGGCGCGGTGGTGGGAGCGGACGCCCTGCCCGCGGATGCCGTCGCGCAGGTGCGCTGCGTCAACGACCTCGACCTCGAGCCGCTTGCTCGTGGACTGCTGGAAGTCCGCGGATCATGAGCCGACTCGTCTACACCGGCGGGATCATGGTCGATATCGTGCTCGGCGTACCCCGCCTCCCCGAGACCGGAGGCGACGCCTACGCGTCTTATCACCAGACCTCGGTCGGAGGCGGATTCAACGTCCTCGCAGCCGCGCGCCGTGACGGATTGGCCGGGGTGTTCGCGGGCCGCACGGGTGTCGGTCCGTTCGCCGACCTGGTGCAGCGGGCGCTTGGCGACGAGGGGCTAGCGTCCTGTCACCCACCGGTGGCCGACCTGGACAACGGCTTCTGCGTCGTACTCGTCGACGAGACTACGGAGCGTACGTTCATCACCAGCCCGGGTGCCGAGGAGCACGTGTCGGCAGAGGCCCTCCGCAGCCTGGACGTCGGGGACGACGACTTCGTCCACGTCTCCGGCTATGCGCTGGCCTCGCCGACTCGCTCCGGCCCCCTGAGTGCCTGGGTGTCGCAGTTGCCGGCCGGCCCGCGTCTCGTCGTGGACGCTTCTCCGCTGATCGACCGGGTGGATCCCAGGATCCTGACCACCGTACTGGCCAGAACTGACGTTCTCACGTGCAACGCCCGCGAGGCAGGGATCATCTGCGGTGGTTCGTCGGGCCCAGCGGCCGCCGCGATGTCGATCCGCAGGCGACTCCCGGCGGGCGCGGTAGTCGTCGTCCGCGACGGCTCCAGAGGTACGTGGGGGGGCGACGAGGACACGGTCGAGGCGTGGCACGTGCCCGCTTACCGAGTCGCCGCCGTTGACAGCAACGGCGCCGGCGACGCCCATGCGGGGGTGCTGATAGCCGCCCTCTCCACCGGGTCCACCCTGCGCGAGGCAGTCGTTCGCGCAAATGTGGCCGCAGCGTTGGCCGTAACACGACACGGCCCCGCGACCGCGCCCACGAGCGCCGAGATCGATGAGGCCCTTCAGCTGTACGCGCGTGACCTGATCAGGTAGCGCGCGTTCGCATGCGGCGTGTCGTGCCTTCGTGGACGTATCGGGGCGCTACGTCGACCTGGACGCGGGGGTAGAACCGAGTAATCTGCTTCCGCTGGAAGGTGCTCCTCGATCACGTTGAGATTCCTTCGTCGCAAACATCCCGCACCCACGGGCCGCGGTCAGTCAACCCCATCATTACCTCCTCAAGCTCAAGCATGGGCTGCGAGCGGGTTCCCAACGTGCTAGATGACATAATGCTGCTTATCGGCGTTTTGGTGGTGCCGTGTGCGGAGCTACCCCGCTGGCAGGGGGTGTTCGGCGAGTGTGGTGTCGAGGACGGCCGTGATCGTCCGTTCGGCCATGATGGTCGTGATCGCCACGTCGACGTGAGCGTAGACATCACGAAGGACCGGACGAATCCCGTAGCCCACCGGGCAGGTCTGCTTCGGTTCGTGTGGGTGCAGGTCGAATGGTGCGAGCTCTTCCAGTGCCGAGCGCAGGTCGGCCAGGGTGACCTCGGAGGCAGGCCGGGTCAGTCGCCAGCCGGCGCCGGGTCCGCGTCCGGCGACTTCGAGAAGGCCGTGATTGCGTAACGGGGCGAGCGTGCGGCGTATGAGCACGGGGTGGCTGGCCAGGCTGTCGGCGATCTCGGCCGAGGTCAGGGTGGGACGGCCGCCGCGGCGGGCGAGCTCGAGCCAGCAGAGGGCGTGCACGGCCGTGGTGAGGCGGCTGTTGGCGCTCATCTTGCGGCCGTCGTCTCAGTGTTCGAAGAAGCGCTGCGACGCGGCCCCGCACCAGGGTGTGCTGAGCGCGCGGTCGGTGCGAGACGAAGGGTTCGTTGCCAACTTGTCTGCTGGTCGAGTTCACGGCTGACGTCTGCGGCGGCGAGGCGCGCGGCGGCGGCGTCTCGGGTGTCACCGTTAGGGAACACTGCCAGGAGGGCGAGCGCTCGCTCTTGACGGACCGGCAGGCGGGGAAAGCCGTTCGTGGTCGGGTCTGTTCGCCACGCCGCGACCCGTGTGTCCAGGATGTCCGTGAAGGCGGGAACTCCGGTTGTGGCGAACCATTCCTGGACCGGGCCTACGTCGGCGGCCGCCCCATAGGTGATGACCAGGGCACGCTCGGAGCGGGGACGGTCATTGGTTCCGCCGCGGGGCACGGCCGCCGCCGCTTCATGCGCCGGCTGTGTGGGCCGCAGCACGAGCACGTCGTCGCTGTTGACCATGGTCGCGTTGGCCGCGTCGCAGTGGCGCGCCCACACCGGGCCACCGTAGAACGTCTCGAGGGCGCGCACCCGTGTGTGGTGGTCGGCGAAGCCTCGCAGCCAGGTGAAGGAGTCCGGATCGTCTTCGTCGACGAACAGGCCGCCCACGGTCATGCCGTTGTCCTCCTGTGGCTCGATGAGGTGACGCTCAAAGACCGCCAGCAGGTCGCGCAGGCGACCGGGGTGCAGCGTGTACCGGCGAAGCTCGACCACCGGGCAATCCTCGAACTTAACTGTAACCGTCATTGTTACACACTAGTCAGAGGGTCAGCCTTCACGCCATCCGCCGGAGCAGCACCACCCCGTCGGTCAACTTCGGCTCCGGGTATGCGAGTGCCACCGGCTGAACCTACTGGGCGGTAAGGCGCCGGCGTCAGGACGACACGGCGTCGCGCTTATCGGCGACGAGTCCCGGTGCCCGGCCGCCCCTCTCACCAGGTAAAGCCCTACCGTTCACTCACCGGCGAGTGACCCGGGACTGCGGTCGCTCAGCGGGCACGCTCATCGGTGGCCGCGGTGACGTTGATCGTCATGGGAGTACTGACGAGCTGGCTGCCCTCTTGCCCCGAGTCAACGACGTCCGGGATTACGGTGACCAGCTGGTAGGTGCCGGCGGGCAGCGGTGGGCGTGAGCCGTTCGGATTCATCAGATCGGTGACGCCGCGCGGGCACCCGGCGAGCACGGTCCCCTCAATCTCGAAAGTCCGCGTCGCGTTGCCCTCGACGTGCACGTCTCGCCCAACGCCTGCGTAGCCACCGTCGTCGGGGTACTTGCCGATGATGTATCCGTCGCGCACGACGTAGACCGTCTCCTGGTCGAGGTTGTAGTCGGCCTCGGCGCCTGTCTTCGACCGGAACGTCGCCTTGAGCGACACCCGCATCGCGGACTGGCCGGTGCTTGGGCCGGAAAGATCCAGGTCGAGTAGCCGCGACCGCGGGCCGCTCGGCTCGGGAACCTTCCCGCAGGTGAGCATGCCGGTGGTGAAGCGGCCTGCGACGAAGGAGGGCACGTTGTGTCCCGGCACGGCGATGGTGGCGGCGACAGCGATGGCAGCAGTGACAAGAAGCCCATGCAGGCTGCGGCGTCGTCGCGCTCGGCGTTTCCCATCAACGGCCTCGAGGACGTTGCGGTGCAGCACTCGAGTGTTGATCTCCGGTCCACGCTCAGCGTGCATCCGGGCTCGCACGTCGTCCTCATCCACGTCGGCCACCGCCCATCCCCTCCAGAGCTCCGTCCTGGCGCAGCGCAGCCAGGCCCCGCGCGATGTGCGTGGTCACCGTTCCGGTGGAGACGCCGAGCACGTCCGCCGCCTGGACGATGGTCAAGTCCTCGTAGTACCGCAGCACCAGCGATGCGCGCTGCATCCTCGGCAGCCCGTCAAGGGCCCCAGTGAGCGCCGTTCGCATAACGACCGAGTCCGCGACGTCCGGGGTCGCCGGC
>JAABUN010007979.1_pt1 | contig 11083 bp, 10 predicted proteins | sample 5559311 | NCBI WGS metagenome assembly JAABUN01 (sample SAMN10711877, study PRJNA513370) | rock metagenome | isolation source: Antarctica rocks | place: Antarctica: Victoria Land, Siegfried Peak sud | reverse complement strand
GTGACCACTGGCGCCGCTGGGGCTCTGGAAGCGGTCGGGCCACGGGACGGCGAGGGTGCCCGGTCCCTGTGGTCGGACGCCTGGAAGGAGCTCCGGCGCAACCCCCTCTTCTGGATCTCGTCGGCACTGATTCTGCTGTTTGTGGTGATGGCTGCTGTCCCGCAGATCTTCACTTCTACTGATCCCAACTTCGCCGAGCTGTCCCGGAGCCGGGAAAAGCCGTCGTCTCGAGCCTGGTTCGGGATGGACACCCAGGGTTACGACATCTACGCCCGAACCATCTTCGGCGCCCGATCCTCAATCCTCGTCGGGGTGCTCACCACGGCTGCGACCTTGATCTTCGGATCGTTCGTCGGGATCATCGCCGGCTACACCGGGGGCTGGGTGGACGCCGTGCTCTCCCGGGTTTCCGAGGTGTTCTTCGCCATCCCGCTGCTGCTCGGCGGCATCTTGATCCTTTACTCGTTTCCGAGCGACATCGACACGTCCTACCTGGTGGTGGTGCTCAAGGTGGTGTTCGCGTTGGCCATCCTCGGGTGGCCCAACCTGCACCGTCTGATGCGATCCAGCGTGCTCCAGGTCAAGCCCAACGATTACGTGTCCGCGGCGCGCGCGCTCGGTGCTAGCCCGGGACGCATCATCGTCTCGCATATCCTGCCCAACTCCCTCGCCCCGGTGATCGTGGTGTCCACGATCAACCTGGGCGCCTTCATCGCCACCGAGGCCACCTTGTCGTTCCTGGGCATCGGCTTGCAGCCGCCGGCGATCTCGTGGGGTCTGGCGATCTCGGAGGCCTCCGGGATCGGGCTCATTCGGGCCGCGCCACACATGCTGATCTTTCCCAGCATCTTCTTGTCGCTGACCGTCTTGGCCTTCATCATGCTCGGTGACGCCATTCGCGATGCCCTCGATCCCAAGCTTCGCTGAGAGGACCAGCCGATGTCACAGGCAACGCGTTCGATCGAGTCGCTCGAGGGGAGAAGTGCCTGGCAGGCCAAGGACGGTCTGCTGCTGGAGGTCGACGACCTCCGGGTGGAGTTCCGGACCCGAGACGGCGTCGCCAAGGCCATCAACGGTGTCTCGTTCCAGCTGCGCGAAGGCGAGACGTTGGCCATCCTCGGGGAGTCCGGCTCAGGAAAGTCCGTCACCGCGCAGGCCGTGATGGGCATCCTCGACTCTCCACCGGGCTTCATCGCGGGCGGGGAGGTCCGCTACTGCGGCCAGAACCTGCTCACCCTGCCGGAAGAGGACCGCCGTAAGGTCCGTGGGCCGGAGATCTCCATGGTGTTCCAGGATGCGCTGTCGTCGCTCAACCCGGTGTTCCCGGTGGGCTGGCAGATCGCCGAGATGTTCCGTAAGCACCGGGGGATGAACAAGTCCGATGCGCTGCAGCAGGCGGTGCGGTTGATGGAGCGGGTCTCGATCCCGGGCGCGGCGCAGCGGGTCAAGGCTTATCCCCACCAGTTCTCCGGCGGGATGCGGCAACGCGTCATGATTGCCATGGCGATTGCGCTGGACCCGGCGGTGCTGATCGCCGACGAGCCGACCACGGCGTTGGACGTCACGGTGCAGGCCCAGATCATGCACCTGCTCGAAGAGCTGCAGGACGAGCGCAGGATGGGCCTGATCCTGATCACCCATGACTTGGGCGTGGTGGCCGACGTGGCCGACCGGATCGCGGTGATGTACGCCGGCAAGCTGGTCGAGACCGCAGAGGTTTTCGACCTCTACGGCAACCCCGGCCACCCGTACACCAAGGGGCTGCTGGACTCCATTCCGCGCTTGGACCAGAAGGGCCAGGAGCTGGCGGCTATCGGCGGGCTGCCACCCAACCTGATGCGGATCCCGCCGGGGTGCCCGTTCAACCCCCGCTGCCGGTACGCGGCTGATATCTGCACGGTGGACCCGCCACCCCCGTTGCGCATCGTGGCTCATCACCGCCAGGCGGCCTGTCACTTCTCTGAGGAGCTGATGGCCGGAACGATCACGGTGACCAGGCAGGGCGGGGTCGAGAAGAATGTGGAGCCAGAAACCAATCCAGCCCGCTTCCCTGCAGACGACGGTCAGACGCATCTGAGTGGGAGCTTTGGATGACATCCGGTGAAGTGATTCTGAAGGCCGAGAACCTGGTCAAGCATTACCCGATCAAAGCCGGCGTCTTCCGGCGTACGGTCGGATCGGTCAAGGCCCTGGACGGCGTGTCGTTCGAGCTCTACAAGGGCGAAACGCTGGGGATCGTCGGCGAGTCCGGCTGCGGCAAGTCCACCCTGGGCCGGATGCTGATGCGGCTGGAGGAGCCGACCAGCGGCAAGCTGACCTTCGACGGGATCGACATGTACGCCCAGCAGGGGGCGGCCATGCGCAAGTTGCGGCGCGACATCCAGATCGTGTTCCAGGACCCGTACACGTCGCTGAACCCTCGCAAAACGGTGGGCGACATTGTCGGGGAGCCGTTCGAGATCCACCCGGATGCCGTGCCCAAGGGGGGCCGTCGCCGCCGCGTGCAGGAGCTGCTCGATCTGGTCGGTCTCAACCCCGAACACATCAACCGGTATCCGCACCAGTTCTCCGGTGGGCAGCGGCAACGCATCGGCATCGCGCGCGGTGTTGCTCTCAACCCGAAGGTGATCATCTGCGACGAGCCGGTGTCAGCGCTCGACGTGTCGGTGCAGGCCCAGGTGGTCAACCTGCTCGAGGACCTGCAGAGCGAGCTCGGACTGGCCTACCTCTTCATCGCACACGACCTGTCGGTGGTGCGTCACATCTCGGACCGGGTGGGAGTGATGTATCTGGGCAAGCTGGTCGAGCTGGGGGATGAGGACCAGATCTATGGCCGCCCGACTCACCCATACACCCAAGCCCTGCTCTCGGCCGTTCCGGTCCCGGACCCAACGCTACGCAACACCCGGGAACAGATCGTGCTGACCGGAGATGTGCCGAGCCCGGCCAACCCACCCAGCGGGTGCCGGTTCCACACCCGCTGCTGGAAGGCGGCGGAGAAGTGCTCGGTGGAGGAACCGTTATTGATCGCCCGATCAGACGGGCTCTCCGCTCACGGATCGGCCTGCCACTTTGCCGAGCCGCGCGTGGTGGTTTGACCCGCCCGGGACCAGGAGCGAGGCGGTCGCCGACCGACTGCTCCGACGCGCGCCCAGACGCCCCTGGTGCGGGCCGTAGGGTTGGGTTCGTGATTTCTGCTGCGTTCGGTCAGGCGGATCGTCGCCTACTCCTGGTCCATGCCCACCCTGACGACGAGACCATCGGGACCGGCGTCACCATGGCCAAGTACGTCGCCGAGGGCGCGGAGGTCTGTCTGGTGACCTGCACGTTGGGCGAGGAGGGCGAAGTGCTGGTCGACGAGCTCGGCCACCTCGCCTCCGACCAGAGCGACGCGCTTGGGAATCATCGGCTGGCTGAGCTCGCCGACGCGATGCAGTGCCTGGGCGTCACCGACTTCTTGCGCCTCGGCGGCGAGGGCCGCTTTCGTGACTCGGGCATGGCCTACGACGACCGCGGCTCCGCCATCGCGCGCAGCGAGCTGAAGTCCGGCATCTTCTGGACCACCGATCTGCTGCAGGCGACCGATGAGCTGATTCCGGTCATCCGTTCCCGACGTCCGCACCTGCTGATCACCTACGACGAGATCGGCGGCTACGGTCACCCCGATCACGTCCAGGCGCACCGGGTGGCGATGTACGCCTACGTCTTGGCCGGGGTGCCGACGTACCGTCCTGATCTGGGCGCGGCCTGGTCAGTTCCGCGGGTGCTGTGGACCGCGATGAGTGAGTCCTGGATGCGCCAGGGGATCGCGGCCCTGCGGGCCTCCGGTGACACCGAGACCTTCAAAGGCATGGAGCCGGACGGCGAGCTCCCTCCCATGGCTCAACCAGATGCTGACATCGTGGCCGAGATCGACGGCACGGCGTACGTGGACCGCAAGATGGCCGCGATGGCATCGCACGCCACCCAGATCACGGCCGACGGGCCGTTCTTCGTGATGTCGCAAACCCTCGGCGGGCAGGCCTGGTCGCGGGAGTTCTTCCGGTTTGCGGCCGGCGTGCCGTTCCCGGAGTCCGACCGTTGGGCCGACGATCTGTTCGCCGGTCTGACCTAGTGTCGTGTCTCCGAAGCTATTTGGCGTTTGGCGTCGTTCAGGTGCGTGCATCGCTAGGCCGACGAGGGAGTCATACCGGGTCGTATGTCGACTGAGGAGAACGCCGCGAGGTGCGTGCCTGGGCGGCGCGAAATGTAAAGAGACTTAGGAGACACGACACTAACGATGCTGGACGATGTCGAGCGCACCGCCGCGGAGGCTGCGGATACCCTGCGCCAGGTGATGGCGGACTTCGCTTCGGGCGTCACGATCATCACGACGGTGTGGGACGGGGTTGCGCACGCCATGACCGCGACCGCGTTTGCCTCCGTGTCGCTGGATCCGCCGTTGGTGCTGGTCTGCGTGAGCAAGTCGAGCCGGTTCCATGCGGCGATCACCCGCGCCGAGTACTGGGTCGCGTCGCTGCTGTCGGCCGATCAGAGCTGGATCGCCCGGCATTTCTCCAACCGTGGCCGAGACTTGAGGACCCAGTTCGACGGCGTCCCGCACACGACCAGTCGGTTGACGGGCACACCCGTGGTCACCGGGGTGCTGTCATGGCTGGAATGCGTTACCGAGGGGATGCACGACGCGGGTGACCATACGATCATGGTGGGCCGGATGGTCGACGGCGGCCCTGGATCGCTGCTCTCACCGCCCGCGTCAGAATCGGTGATGAGCCGGCCGCTGACGTACTATCGGGGAACTTACAGCGACGCCATCTGACCCAAGTGAGAGCCCGTTCTTGAGCACCCACCCGCCCGACCGCGAGTATCAGCCGGACGACACCCTCGTCGACGTGCCGCCCGTGCAGCAGCCACCCGCCGCACCGGCACCGGCCCCCCGGCGAGGCCGGAGCTGGTTGGTGATCGGCGTTGTGCTGAGCGTGATCGTCGTGCTCGCCGCCGCGGCGTACGGCATCGGCTACTTCATGGCGGGTGACAAGCTCCCCAAGAAGGCTGAGGTATCCGGTGTCCGCATTGGTGGTCTCACCCAAACCGAGGCGGTCAACAAGCTCAGCGCCGAGGTCGGCCCCCGGGCCGGGGCGGCTATCCCAGTAACGATTGCGGGCCAGAAGGACGCGGTGGACCCGGGCCTTGCTGGCCTGAGCGTCAACTTCGCCAAGAGCGTTGCGCAGGCCGGAGGCGGCAAGAGTCTCGACCCCCGGCAGATCTGGCGCGTGCTCACGGCCGGTTCGGCCACCGAGGTGGTGGTCGACGTCGACGAGGGAAAGCTCGCCGCCGCAGTGGCTGCGCTGAGTGAGCGGTGGAACGCCAAACCGGCCGATGCCTCGCTCTCCTATGACGGGGCCAAGGTGGTGCAACGGAACGGTCGCAACGGCGCGGACCTGGAAGAGGCCAAGGCGGCCACCGCGATCGAGGCCGCCTACCTGCAGGAGCTGGATCCACTTCCGCTGGCTGTGAAGCAGTCCGAGCCAGAGATCACCAAGGCCGACGTGGACGAGGTGGTGAAGAGGTTCGCCCAACCGGCGGTGTCCGGTCCGATCACGGTCAAAGCCGGTCAAGCAGGCAGCTTCACCATCAGTCCGGCGATGATCGCCAGCGCCATCACCTTCGCCCCCAAGGACGGCACCTTGGCTCCCAGCTTCAGTGCGAAGGCACTGGCCAACGCGGCGGCGTCCAAGATCAAGACGGTCGAGCTGAAAAGGCCGAAGAACGCTACGGTCCGCCTGGTCGACGGCAAACCGAAGGTGATCGCGGCTGTCAACGGCACCGTTGTGTCGGAGGACAACCTCGCCAAAGCGGTCGAGCCTGCGCTCACCAAGTCGGGTGCGGAGCGCACGGTCACCGTCGAGCTGACGGGGGCGGACGCCGAGTTCACCACCCAGGACGCCCAGAATCTCGGGATCAAACAGGTCACCGGTGAGTTCACCACCGCCTTCCCGTACGCCAACTACCGCAACGTCAATATCGGCCGGGCCGCCGAGCTGATCAACGGCACTCTCTTGAAGCCGGGGGACATCTTCTCGCTGAACGACACGGTCGGCGAGCGCACTGAGGCTAACGGCTTCACCGAGGGCAACATCATCAAAGGCGGCAAGTTCCGGCTCGAGCTCGGTGGTGGGGTGTCCCAAAGCGCCACCACGACCTACAACGCCATGTTCTTTGCCGGGCTGCAGGACATCGAGCATCGACCGCACACACTCTTCATCGATCGATATCCTCCAGGTCGGGAGGCCACGGTCGCCTGGCCGAGTTTGGACTTGAAGTTCAAGAACGACACGAAGTACGGCGTTCTGGTGCAGGCCAACGTCAAGCGCGCCAGCCCGGGCAACAAAGGATCGATCACGGTCAAGATGTGGTCCACCAAGACTTACGACAAGATCGCCTCCTCGGCGCTGAAGAAGTCGAACTTCACCACCGGTCGCGACGTGTGGGATGCCTCGCCCGAATGCCAGGAGATGAGTCCGGTCCAGGGCTTCGACGTCAACTACTCCCGGATGTTCTACCGCGGTGGCCAGGTCGTCAAGACCGAAAACTTCCAGTGGCGTTACGGCCCCACCGACCGCGTCCGCTGCGGGACCGAACCCAACTAACGAACGCCGGACCCGCGGTGGCGCTCATCGCCCGTGATGAATTTCTGCGGGCGGGGCAAGGTACAGGTAGCTGTGATGCTTGGTGAAGCCGAGTCGGGCGTAGGCCTGATGCGCGCCGGTGTTGGCCGCGGCAACCTGGAGATAGACATTACGAGCGCTGCGGCGGGCTGCCCAGTGTCCGAGAGCCCGCATCAACGCGGTGGCCCAGCCTTGACCACGGTGCTCCGGGGCGGTCCAGATCGAGGCCAGACCCAGCCACTCGGCCCTGACATGGGCACGTCCGATGCCGATGATGTCGCCGTCCACACTGACCGCGGCGAAAGCACGAGGGGCATTGCCGTCGAGGATCTGCCGCAGGAGTGCAGGGTCGGCAGTGTTAGGCCGGCTGACCCGATAGGCCGCCAGCCAGCGCTCGTTGAACACCTCAGTCACGGCGACTCGGGCGTTCGGCAGACCCGGCCCCAGAAACGCGGAGAGGCGGGCGGTCAGAACGTCGGTGGCGACGTACGCGTCCGACCAGCCCATAGCCCGGAGCTGTGCCTCGGGTTCGGAGCCGTGGATCACCTGGGCTCGGGGCTCGATGCCGTGTTCCAGGGCGTACCCGATGATCCGGGCCGCCGCCTCGAGCACGGGCATCTCAGGATCTCCGACCGCGAGGCAGGAGTTGGCCCGCCCGGTAAACCCACCGCCCGCCCGTAGCGTCCACTCGCCGAGTGGTTCCCGCGCCGCCACCCATCCGGTGAGAGCTATCTGCTCTAGCTCCGCCGGGCTGGTGCGCGCCGGACCGGACCCGCCGGGCGCCGCGGGTACGCGCCGCGCCGCGACGACCTCCGCACGCTCGATCACCGTCAGCTGATCGGCGCGGTCACGTACGGACCAGTGCGTGTCCGTGATGCCCTCGATCCAGCCGATGACATCGGTGGCGCGCCCATCGGGCAGCCGATGCCGGATCACCCAGCGCTCGTGCACGTCCATTCCGATGAGGGGCCTTCGCGTCCGATGATGAGAAGCGCGATACTAGACGCACGAATCGCGGCACCACCGGGTGGACTCACTTGTCCACCAGCTCAAACTCAAATCGCCGCCCCACCATGATCGAGGAGTGAAGCCGTGACGTACGTCATTGCGCAACCGTGTGTAGACCTGAAGGACCGGGGGTGTGTCGAGGAGTGCCCCGTCGACTGCATCTACGAAGGCAAGCGGATGCTTTACATCCACCCGGACGAGTGCGTCGACTGTGGCGCCTGCGAGCCCGTCTGCCCGGTCGAGGCGATCTTCTACGAGGACGACACCCCGGATGAGTGGAAGGAGTACTACAACGCGAACGTGGACTTCTTCTCCGACCTGGGTTCGCCCGGGGGCGCGGCCAAGCTCGGCGTGATCGACAAGGATCACGCGCTAATCGAGGCGTTGCCGCCCCAAGAGCACGACGAGTGAGTGGGCGGCCGTTCAGTCCGCCCAAACCCCGGTCACCCTCGTCCGCCGTCGTGAGCCGGTCGACAGGCAGCCCGTGAGGGCGAGATCGGCTTCGTTGCCAGACTTCCCGTGGGACACGCTGGCGGCCGCGAAGGCGACCGCAGCCAGCCATCCCGGCGGGATCGTGGATCTGTCCGTGGGTACGCCGGTGGACCCGACCCCGCCGGTCGCCATCGAGGCGTTGGCCGCGGCGGCCAACAGTCCGGGCTATCCGCTGACCGCAGGCACGGCCGTGCTCCGGGAGGCTTTGGCTGACTACCTCGCCACCCGCTGGGGTGCCCGAGCGCTGCAACCCTCGGCCACGTTGCCGGTGATCGGCACCAAAGAGCTGGTGGCGTGGTTGCCGACCCTGCTGGGGTTGGGGGCTGATGATGTGGTGGTCTATCCGACCATGGCTTACCCCACCTACGCGGTGGGCGCTGCCCTCGCCGGCTGCCAGGCGATCGCGGCCGACGACCTGGCGGAACTCGGTGATCTGCGTCCCGCTTTAGTGTGGCTTAACTCGCCGGCCAACCCGACCGGCCAGATACTGGCGCCGGGCGTCCTGGCGGAGCGGGTGCGCTGGGCGCGGCAGCAGGGGGCGGTGGTGGCCTCAGACGAGTGCTACGGCGAGTTCGGCTGGGACACCGAACCGGTGTCGGTGTTGCACCCCGACGTCAGCGAAGGCTCCAACGAGGGTCTGCTGGCGCTCCACTCGTTGTCCAAGCGCTCCAACCTGGCCGGTTATCGGGCTGGCTTCGTGGCCGGAGATTCCGAGCTGGTGGCGGAGTTGCTCGCGGTGCGCAAGCACGCCGGCATGATCGTGCCCGGTCCGGTCCAAGCCGCCATGATCGCCGCTCTCAGCGACCACGAACATGTGGAAGTTCAACGGCAGCGCTACCTGGCTCGGCGGGCCGTACTGCGCCCGGCGCTGGAGGCGGCAAGCTTCAGTATCGAGCATTCCGAAGGTTCGCTGTATCTGTGGGCAACCCGCGGTGAGGACTGCCGCGCCACCGTAGATTTTCTTGCCCAGCAAGGAATACTGGTGGCGCCGGGCGATTTCTACGGCGAAGCGGCCGACCAGTTTGTGCGAGTCGCGCTGACCGCGACCGACGAACGAGTCGCCGCCGCGGCGGCTCGGCTGCTGGCCGGCTGAGGAGGGGCAGAGCTTCGGGACAGGTCCTGCCGGTGCCGACTCAAAGGGCAAGATCAACCGCCTGTGATGTGCCCGATCTGGAAGCTGCAGCAGAGTTCATGCGGCGAGCGGACGGATCTGGTCGAGTTCTGATTGGTGCGCTTCAAGTTGCACGTCGAGGTCGTACCGGGTTTGAAGGTTCATCCAGAAACGGTCGGATGTACCCAGCGTGGGCTAATCTCAGCGCAGTATCGGGTGTGACACTCCGCTTCCCATGCACGATCTCGTTGATGCGCCGGGGCCGAACGCTGATGGCGCGTGCGAGACGGTACTGGCTCAGGCCCAGGGGGGCCAAAAACTCCTCAAGTAGGATCTCCCCCGGGTGAATGGGGTCGTGTGCCGTGGTCATAGATGCCTCCCTTCCTCGTTCTCTCAGTGATAATCGGTGATCTCAACGTCGGCCGGTCCGGCTGAGGTCCAGGTGAAGCACACTCGCCATTGGTCGTTGATGGCCCCGTTGACCACACGGTCCAGGCGTCGACGAAGACTTCGGTTCGTACACCGGAATCGGAGCTAATGTCATGATCGGGGGGTGCCAGGCATTAAGAGGCGGGGTATTGCGGTCGCTGTCGTCGGGCTGGGGTTCGGACAGGATTTCGTGCCGATCTACCTCAGCCATCCCCAAGTGTCTCGCGTGGTATTGGTGGAGCCGGATGCCGGGCGGCTGCAGGCGGTGTCCGAGCGCTTCGGTATCACCGATTCCTACCCCGACATCGAGGGTGCGCTCACTGATTCCTCCGTCGACGCGGTGCACATTCTCACTCCCGTGCACCTTCACGCCGAGCTTTCCGTCGCCGCGCTGAACGCCGGTAAGCACGTGGCCTGCGCCGTGCCGATGGCGACGTCGTTGGCCGACATTGATCGGATCGTGGTAGCTCAAACAGCGAGCGGCAAGAACTACATGATGATGGAAACCGCGGTGTACGGACGCGAGTACCTGACCGTCAACGAGATGTACCAGGGCGGTGAGATCGGCGCCCTCACCCTCTATCGCGGGTTTCATATCCAGAATCTGGACGGCTACCCCAGCTACTGGCAGGGCTTTCCGCCGATGCACTACCTGACGCATGCCCTGTCGCCGGTGCTGGCCATGCTCGACACCACGGTGCGCAGCGTGCAATGTCAAGGCGCTGGCCGGTTGGCGCCGGCGCGCACCGCCGGCGGCTTCGACAACCCGTTTCCCACCGAGGTGGGCCTTTTTCGACTGGCGGGTAGCGATGCGCTGGTCGACATCACAATGTCGTTCTCCCAGACCGCCCGTAGCTATATCGAGGGCTTTGCGTTGTACGGTGATCGTGGTGGAGTTGAATGGCCTGCCGACAACGAGGCCGACCTGTTGCGTTACGACCTGTACCCCCCGGCGGAGGGGACGCGGGGCAACGTCATCAAGGCGAGCGCCATGCCTGCGAGGGACTTCCCTGAACTGGTGCCGACTGAGCTGGCGCCCTTCACCCGGGTCTCGCAGGTACAGCTCCCCGCCATGTCGGCATCCATCACCGTCCATCCACATCACGGTGGGTCCCATCCGCACTTGGTGGCTGAGTTCGTCGGCAGCATCGTCGAGAACCGTCCGTCGACGGTAGACGCCAGACGCGCCGCGCAGTGGACCGCCCCGGGGATCTGCGCCCACGAGTCCGCGATGGCGGGTGGCGAACGCCGAGACGTACCCCGCTACCGCTGAGGCGGCTGCGGACGCGACGCAGTGCCTTCCAGGGCACGGTCTCGAATGACAGCGAGGGATCGCCTCACGATCTCCAACCGTGGCGACCGAGCGCTTCGCGCA
>JAABUN010007976.1_pt1 | contig 11084 bp, 8 predicted proteins | sample 5559311 | NCBI WGS metagenome assembly JAABUN01 (sample SAMN10711877, study PRJNA513370) | rock metagenome | isolation source: Antarctica rocks | place: Antarctica: Victoria Land, Siegfried Peak sud | reverse complement strand
CGGGTCGCGCCCCGACGCAACCAACCTGGGCGGAGCAACGGCCAGGTGACTCCACCGGGTGAACGCAGTCGAGGTCGGGCGTGGAACCCTGGCGCGCTGCGACTGCTCACTGGACCCGACCGGTGACGGCACCGTCGTTCCGGGCAGACCTGCGGGTGGGCGACCGAACGCTCGACCTGACCCGGCCGGCGCTGATGGGGGTGGTCAACGCCAACCCCGACTCCTTCTCCGACCCCGGCCACCGATCCCTGGAGGCCCAGCTCGACCACGTCCACGCCCTCGTGGCCGACGGGGCCACGATGATCGACATCGGCGGGCAGTCCGGGACCACCAACGTGGCCGAGGTGGAGCCTGCGGAGGAGATCCGCGTGGTCCAGCCGCTCGTCGCCGCCGTCGCCCAGGCACTACCGGAGGTGGTGATCTCCGTCGACACCTACAAGGCGCCGGTGGCCGCGGCCGCCCTCGATGCCGGCGCCCACATCGTCAACGATGTCAGCGGCCTCCGCTTCCCGGAGCTGGCGCCTCTGGCGGCCGAGCGCGACGCCGCCCTGGTGGTCATGCACACCGCCGCCGCCCCGAAGCAGCGGCTCCAATCGGACGAGCTGTACGACGACGTGGTGACCGAGGTGCGCGACTTCCTGGCCGCCAGGGTGGCCGAAGCGGTGGCCGCCGGGGTCCACCACCAGTCGATCCTGGTCGACCCGGGCCCGGACTTCGCCAAGACCCCTGCCCAGACCGTCGAGGTGCTGCGCCACCTCGGCGAGGTGAACCCCGTCGGCCTGCCGATGCTCGTAGCCGTGTCCCGCAAGGACTTCGTCGGCGCCCTGACCAGCTCCCGACCCCAGGACCGCCTGGCCGGCACCCTGGCCGCGGTGGCGGCGCTCGGTAGCGGGAGCGGTGTCGTGTTGCGGGTCCACGACGTCGGCGAGGTCCGCCGCTTCCTGACCGTGCTGGACGCGCTCCAGCGCGACGGTCAGATCGATCCCACCCTCCGGCTGGCCGACGACCTGCGCTGGGCCGCCGGCCGCCCCGACGGCACCACCCCCGCCCCATGACCCTGCGACCGAACTTCTGCGCGAACGACACGATATAGGTGTCGACGCGCACAAGAACCGACCCGGACGGCCCGCTCCACGAACTTGTGCGCGAACGACTCGGCATAGAGGCTTTGCACAGGATCAGCTTTCTGTGCAGGGGTTCTTGTGCGTCCGGCTGAGTTCTTGTGCGCACGGGGGCTCTCGTCGACGGCAGGAGGCGGGGGTAGATAGTGACGGCCCACTATCCTCTCCTGTCGATGCTGACGGAACCCGCAGTGCGTCAGGCGACGCTCAACCGCATCAACCGGCGGTGGGGCGAAATGCCCGAGACCTTGGTGGTCGAGGAGCTAGGGACTCACTTTGGCGCTTCTCGCATCGACGTCGCGGTCGTCAACGGTGCCTTGTGGGGATTCGAGATTAAGTCTGCGGCTGATCGCCTTGGCCGCCTTCCTGGCCAGGCTGAGGCGTTCAGCCAAGTGTTTGACTACGTGACGCTCGTTGCGGCTGGGAAGCACCTCTCGCGGTCGATGGAGCTGGTGCCGGAGTGGTGGGGCGTCGTAGAGGCATGTCCCGCTACCTCAGGAGTGCGCCTAAAGGAGCTACGCAAGCCCCGGCGAAACGCCTGTCCAAACAGCGAGGCGGTGGCCGGGCTTCTGTGGCGCAGCGAGCTGTTGATTGCCCTTGAACGAGCCAGCGCCGATAGCGGGGTCCGATCTGCGGACCGGCAAACGCTCATCCGGCGCTTGGCGGAGCATCTATCGGCGTCGGACCTCGGCGTCGTGGTGCGGGAGGCGCTCAGGGCACGCCAAGAGTGGCGAGTCGGTCCAGGACACACGCGAGATGACGAGAGGTGGCCGCCCGAACAAACGTCGTCGGGTTTCCTGGCCCGTCGAGTCCGGCAGCCACGTCCGAAAAGTACTGGTCCCCGGCGCTGACCCCTGCACCGGCGAAGTGAGCCGCAGTAGACACGTCCGTTGAAAGTGACACGTACTGTGCGCTCCGATCGTTCTTGGTAGCTCCCCTGTGGATCATCCAGTTGAGCCCCGCTGCATAACGGATCGCGGGGATTGGTGCCCAAGGAATGTCAACGTAGAACGGGGTACCGACCGCATAGTCGCCGTATAGCGGCACCCTCTCAGGCGAGCGAGAGAGCAGGGCGGCGTAGCTGACTGCGTCATCGCGCGAGATAGCGGTCACCGTGCTCTTGGCGGCAACGTCGTTCAGGGATTCCGGAAACGCCGAGAACACACACGCCAGGTTCCGCCAATCGGCGAGGTGCGGGAGGACGCGGAGACCGGCTTCCGCAGCAGTGACCCGCGCCACCCGGCTGGACCGCACAAGTCCGACATCCAGGACGAGATCGCACTCGTTCGCCCCCACTCCGAGGTCTGCCAGAAGTTGATTGACCTCACCCGCCACCACGGCCGGCGTCGACAAGGCGATGTCTTCGGCCTCAATCCTCATACAAGCGCCGCGCCCGTCCGTGGCAGCGGCGCTGCCAAGGGCGGCAACCGTGTCGGGACCGTCATCGGTCGTCGCCACTGGAACGGCGCACGCCCCCGAGCCGCGCAGGGCAGCGAACAGCGAATCTACCTCGGCGGCCCAAGTGGGATCGTCCGCCTCATCCAGGTTGAACGGCTGGACAAGAATCACGTCGGGCCCCAGCCACGCCGCCGCCAGGGCCGCTGCCTTCGCGCTACTCGGCACCTCTACGAGAGGGACGAGTAGATCCTTGGCTGTAGATCCGATGGCTCCTAGCTCACCCTGTTTGCATTTCAGCACGGGCACATAGCTGTCGGCGGCGAGGGTTGTGTTGGGAGCAGCCACACCGCCGAAGGTACTACCCGAGCGGGAAAACCCGGTCGTCGATGTGTGGACCTCATGGAGCATAAGTTGAAGTCGGGCTGGTGGTGTCGGTCCTGGACGGAGACGGCGTCATCGGCCCGACCGCGACCGCAGCCCCGTCCTGGCTTGCGCCTCGTTGCCTGACGGAACCGCGCCAAGACGGGCGGTGGCGTTCTGCGTCACTGGTAGCCCTCGGCGACACCCGAGTCGTAGAGAGCGGTGACCCTGGCGCCAGCGAACGTCTGAACCGCCTGGCGGACCTTCGAGTCGAGGAGGTCGAGCGAGCGCAGCGACCCATCAGTACCCTTCGCAACCGACACGATTCGCACGTACTGGTCACCGAACTTCTCGGCGTAGACGGAGAGCCCCTTCAGCTTGGCGAGCGCGTCGGCGAGATGGTCACCGTGAGGGTCAACGATCGACGCAGCGAGGCTGCCGTCGTCCTTCCGGGACACGATCAGGAAATCGACCTGCAGGGAGCCCCACGCCCCAGCGTCGTCCAGGTACCCGATCCTCAGCGCCGAGGTCGCAGCTCGTGACGGGTTCCGGTACCAACCCATGATGGACTTGCGACCAGTCTCGGTGTTCACGACCGTGGTCTCCCAGTCGTTCAGCTTCGCTGGGAACGTTCCCTTCGCGTCGGTGTAGAGGTGGCCGCTGAAGGTGGGCAGATCGGAAGCGTCCTCTGCGTTGCTGTCCTTCGTCGGGGCCTTCAGGGTCGTGGTCAGCTCGATCCCGGTCTCCTCCTGCTCGGAGGTGAGCTCCTTGACCTTCATGAAGGCGGCCTTGGTTGCACCGGTCGTGAGCTTGATATCAGCTGAGAACTCGGTGAGCCGACCCTTCACCCAGGTGTTGGCCAAGTCATCGACTGCCGATGTCACTCCGTCGACGAGGAGCAGCCCTGCAACCTCGGTGCGGATGTTCAGCTCGTCGGCCTGGGCTCCTTCAGCCTTGACCCGGTAGGCGACGTACGCCTTCCCCACGCCTTCCTTGATCGATCCGATAATCCTGCGGGTGTCCCTCTCGATATCGGCGGTGGCCGTCTCGACCGTGCGGGTGGCGGTCCCCACCTCGTCGCCCGTTGTAGTCATGCTGGTGCGATGGATCTCTGCGGTCTCGAGGTTCTTCACGTTCGCCGCGACGGCTGACTTGTGCTCGGCGGCAAGCCCATCGAGCTTCGAGTTCACCGCTGTCGTGAACTGTGCGCCAGCGTCGGGCATCAGGGCATGCCCGGACGAGTCGTCGGTGAGAACCTTGATGAGCGCCTTGGCACGCCGGAGTGGCTCGGCCAGCGAGTCGGGTCGAGGCCAGGAGGGAAGCGCTTCGACGAACTCGAACACTGCCGGGTCGAGCATCGGGTTCCGCTCGAACAAGCGGGCGTGGACGACCACGTCAATCGCCTCGCCGGGCTCGCCGGGCTTGGTCAGCTCCGCGGTGATCTTTGTGAGGGCGGATCGATCGAAACGCGGGAGATAGCAGACCACGGAGTTGAGGGCATCGTCCGTGGTGATGCGGCGGGCCAACGGAGAACGGACCATCCGCCCGATTACCTGGGCGATGTGTGTGGCATCCTTGGCCGCTCGTTCGCTGTAGAGAACTTCCGCTCGAGGGCAGTCCCATCCGGTGGAGATCGCCTCCTTAGCGAGCACGACCCGAACTCCGTCGTTGTCCTGGATCGACTCAGGGGTGATGTAGCGGACCGTGCGGTCGCCGATGACAAGATCTGTGTGCTCGCCAAAGACGTTGACCATCGCGTGCTTGGCGAGGCCGCCCCACTGGGAGTGGATGATGGCGACGAGCTCGGCCAGACTCGCCGGCGAGGGCTTGTCAGCCACCTGGACCACCAGGACAGGAAGGACGAGCGGCTCATTCTCGGCCTCGGCGTATGCAGCCCACCGCTTCTCGAAGTCCCTTGTCGCGTCGACGGCACCGCGCAAGAGGGTCGCCGTGAAGTCGCCCTTCTCGTCGGGTTCATCGAGATCAATCTGGTCCTTCACGATCCCGGAGGCTCGAACCTTTGCTGTGTCGACACTTACAGCGGTGAACGTGTCGCGGGTCCCCTCGTGCGCCTTCATTGCGCTGGCGAACCTCTCGATGGTCGCCGAGATGCCCCAGACCACGGGAGCTGGTGGGTTGGACCCAGCCTGTCCGGCGATGACGCGCTGCACGATCGTCGGCCGGTCGCTCGCGGGCTTCATGCCTCGGTGGGCCTCATCGAGGACGAGGTACAGATCCCGGTCCTTGGCGTCGATGGTGTTACGGACGATGTCCCAGCCAGATTCCTTGCGGAAGTTGTTGCCGCCCTTCGAGAACCCGGAGCCCTTTCCGAGCTGCTGGATGTTGAGGAAGTAGACCCGGCCGCGGTGAAGCTCTGAATCGAGGAACCCGTCGTTGAGATCGGTGAGCTTGTTGGTATCGAGCAGGTCCGAGGCTTCGACCATCTTGTTACGGGTCTGGCGGTTCAGGGCCGGGTCATCGGTGACCCACAAGAACACGGCCCGCGGATCCGCTTCGATCCCGAGGTCAGGCGAACCGTGGAGTAGGGCCTCGATGACGGCGGTGGCGATGACCGTCTTGCCGGCTCCCGTCACCGCTGAGAGAGCGAACGACGACAGGTCAGCGTCCTCCGCCCAGCTGCGGCGCCCCTTTGCGAGCCGGTTGAGGCAGCCGAGCGCTGCCTCGCGTTGGTAGTCGAGCAATTCGTATCTCATAGGTCCGTCCTCACGCGTTGATGGCGAACGTCGTCAGGTACCGCTCGTAGAGCCGCACCGGCTGGACGTGACGAGGTAGTTCATCGGCGACCTGAGCGAAGGTCGTGATCGAGTCGGTGACGATGAACACGGTCGTAGCGCTGGCCGGCATCTTGTCGATGAAGTTGCGCCATCTATCGGTGTTGAAAAGCACGCCGTAGCGGGCCGTCCAGGCGTAAGGCTTTCGGCGCCCGGCGACGTCCAGGCACTCATCGATCACGGGACCCTGGCCACCCGCCCGGAGCCAGAGGAGCGGGGCGATGTCGTTGAACGCCAGGTCGAGCTCCACCCTCCCTGCGTCGAGATAGGTGAGCTCCAGGAACTCGACGTTCTCCGCGAAGCCTTCGCCATAGAGCGTGCCGTCGTCGTACTCGCCTTCGATGGCGCTGCCGTCGCCGCGCTGGCCGGTTACGACAGCCGCGCATCGGGGTCGGGTCACGAGTTCGAAGACACCTCTCGACTCCCACTCGGTGTCACCAGGGTACAGACCCTTGGCCCTCAGTCGCTTGTTGTCGGTCTCGCCGATCTCGTTGTTGGTCACGAGGATGGAGGTCCGCCTGCCACCGTCGGCTGCATTGAGCATGCAGGTGGCCTGGAGAGTGGTACCCGATCCGGCGAAGAAGTCGAGGATGAGCGCATCGGGCTTGTTCGCGACGACGGTAGCGAGGGTGTCGCGGACCGCGTACGGTGACTTTGGGTAGTTGAACGAGTTCGGACCGACGAACGCTCGGAGCATCGGACTTCCCCAGTTCGTCGCGTCGTGGAGCCGCCGCTTCCAGACCGACTTCGGGATGACAGGCCGGCGTTCGTTACCCAGGAGAAGAGAGCCGTCGCGGTCGTCGTTCCCGAGCACCGGAATCACATGGTCACTCACCTTCTTGCGATTCCCTTTGGTTACGTAGCTGATCGACCAGCGGTTGGTGCCGGGGGCGTTCTGGTTCGGCCTGATGCGTACGAAGCCATCGCCGACTAGCCGAGCGAAGGTCTGCGCATCATTGCGCCACGTGCCGATGCTGCCGTCGACCGAGAACGGCCACACGACCGGACGGCCGTCGATGGTCTCAGTGGGATCTGGGCGCCATGCGTCGAGCGTCGACCGCGACATCGTCCCGAGCTCGCCCTTCGCAAGTCGATGTTCGAGCGACGCGCCACATTGATGGAAGCGCCCACTGTCGGCATCGATGGCGATCGGGTAGACGAGGTTGGGGCGTTTCGAGGGGCGGTCGTTGATACCACCGGAGCGAATATGTGTCCCCCACAGGCTGCGGGGCTTCTTGTCCTCATCAGCGAGGAGATCGTCGGTGATCGGGACCGGTCCAGTGCCCGGTGGGAAGCAGAAGAACGCGTGCTCCTCGACCCGGTAGAACCCGTTCTGGGTGTTGCCCGCCGAGTTCATCACGATCGTGACCATCGGCCGTCGACACGTCGGAAAGACCCGCTCCAACAGGACGCCGAGGTGATGCACCTCGTGCTCGTCAATCGTGACAATCAGTACGCCCTCAGGCTTGAGCAGCGATCTGGCCAGTAGCAGCCGTCGCTCCATGAATGACAGCCACTTGCTGTGCCGCCAGGAGTCATTCTCGTCGACGTAGTTGTTGTCGTACTTCCAGTCCTTTGCGCCAGTGTTGTACGGCGGGTCGATGTAGATGCAGTCGACCTTCCCGGCGTGCGTGAACTGGAGGGCCTCGAGGGTGTGGTGGTTCTCACCCTTGATGACGACATGTGCGTGCTTATCGCCGCCTCGTTCGACCGTACCGAGCCGTCGGAGACCGGGGTAGACGGGGTCACCGAACTCGGCGACCGCAACGAGGTCAGCCACGGCGACCTGCTCGATCGCGGAAGCAGATGGGTCATCGTGGCCGACAGCGGAGCCATCAGGACTCCGGAGCCGGCGAACGTTGGCACGCTGTCGCCTAATGGCCTCCACTTTGACGATCGACTTGTCGGCTCCGGACCGCAGGGCGGCCTTGCTGCCGCGGCGCACGGGGTGGTGGGGCAACCGAACCGTCTCGGGAAGATGGCGCTCAAACACCAAACCGAACTCGGAGGTCTTCCGGAGCTCCTTCACAGCTGCAACGAGGTCGCTGCGAACCTGCTCATCGGTTACGCGGGCGATCAGAGCATCGACACCCGCCATCAGGCGGTACCCGCCGCCGGCTGGGCTTCATCAACATCAACTTCGCGCCATCGCTCCCAGGCGGCCTGGCGGGTCACGCCGAGCATCGTGGCAACATCGGTCCAGGATGCTCCCGCCCCCCTAGCTGCACGTACGGCGTTGAGCTCCGCCCGGTCGAGCAGGACCCGCACGAACCTGATGTCGACCAGCGCCTTCTCCACCTGCGGGGTCCTCCGCTGCTCACCCGCCGACGGCGGTCGGTGCCAACCGTTGAGCCGCTCCCAAGCTCGCCGGCCTTCTTGCCACTCGGTTCTCGCGGACATGACCGCAAGGATGCCCTGACGCGACACCAGCCGTCAAGGTCGACGTGGTCATCCGATCAATGTGCCCATCTCTGTTGCCCAAGGGCGTCTCATGGCTTGTCGAGTTGTCTTCGTCGCGGCCGATCGTCCTGACCAAGTTCGGGCGAGCGGTGGCTGTTGGCGCTCCACGGGAGACGTTCGACGCCGACCTGGGTTGGCCCCACCCTGATGCAGTGCGGGCACGCTCCACCGTTACTCCACCGACGCGAGCTGAACGCAGATGCGGCAAGCGGATGCCCAGGGCACAAGCCCGGTGCATCCGCCCGGCACTGTCACCCCGGCGCGCTCCGCGCCACCCCCTAGACGTCGATCCACCGATTGAGGTAGCTGCCGGCGGAGCGCCAGCGTATCCGCGGAAAAGCCTCCCTGACCTGCGGTGATGACGCCTTCGAAGCCAGCATGGTCAACGCCCTGGTCGGCCCAGTGCCAGTGGAGGAAGTCCCGCCAGGTGGGTGCGACGGAGAGGTTTACGAGGCAGGCGGGCACGGCGATGAGCCCGTGCGCATGGCGCGGGCGACGATGAGGCTCGACCGCTGAGGTTGCCGGTCAAGCTGCCCGGAGGTCGGCTTCGATGCCCAGCTCGTAGAAGGACTGGATCAGGACACACAGGTTGTGGGCCACGACCTTCGCCAGGACTTCGTTGTCCTGGGCGCTGGGTGTCCTGGCCAACAGGGTGTCCCCGAACTTCGCCTTGATCATGGCGAACACGGTCTCGACGTTCGACCGCTTGTGGTAGTGCCCCAGGAATTCTTCTCGGTTGTAGGCGAACAGGTGGTACATCCGAGCCCAGGCTGAGCCCGGCACGGGCTCGATGCTGTTGGACTTGAACGGGATGAACGGGGTGGCCCCGAGGGCTTCGATCTCGGCGGCGTTGTTCTTCGTCAGGTACCCCTTGTCGGCGGAGATCTCGACCACGTCGAACCCCTTCGCCGTCGTCTTGGCAAGGTCGGGGAGGAAGGGGGCGTCGTTGGAGTGGGCGCCGGTCATCTGCACGGCCGTCACGATGTGGGTTCGGACACCGGCCATCAGATGCGCCTTGCGCCAGTCCCTCGCCGTCATCTCCTTCCCGTGCTTGATGGAGAACCAGGTCTTGACGCACTTCGTCCCGAATCCGGAGGAGTCGACGGCGAAGTCCGTCTCGACCGCTGCGAGGGGGAGGGCGGAGAGTTCCACCAGGCTCGTGAGCAACGAGGTCAACGTCGGGTCACGCTGGTAGTTCAGGACAGAGTTGAAGGCGGGGACATGGCTTATCAGTCCCTTCTCCTCGGCTTCGTGGAGGTCGGACTCGAGCCGCCGGGCCGAGGTGCCCACGTACGCCTTGTGGATCACAGCGAAGGCCATGTCTGCGAGCGGCAGCCTCGGGCGTCCGGTCGCAGCGCCTTCGGGCTGCGGGATGCCGGCGCAGAGGTCGCCGAGCAGCTTCAAGAACATGCGCTTCTCGTCGCACTGCGCGGCGTTGTAGGCGGGCCAGTTCTGCGAGTAGGTCACCTTGACCACCTCGGAGAACCTGTCGGCCGACTTTCCGGTCTCGCGCTGGATCGTGACCTCGACGGCCATGATGTGTTTGCAGGGGGCGAGCGTCTCTTCGTGGTCCGGGCACGAGCAGAACCACGAGCCGTCAGCCGTGACAGCGACGGTGTAGCCGCCGTTGCCGTTCTGCGAGGGCACCTTCCATCGCCCGTTGTTCGGCGCGAGAGGGGTCGTGGCTGCGATGTGAAGGGCTCGTGCCTGGCGGGGTTCCATCGTCTCGTTCTCCTAGGTGTGTACCTAGAAGTAATATACGAGGGGGGGGTGACAGCGAGTGGGGTAGTCCTAGGGCGTCCCTTCCGGTAAGGTGGGCGTTGTGGCGAGGATCCAGATCCCCGGATACCGGTGCGGCCGGTGCGAGCACGAGTGGGTACCCCGCGACCCCGACACGGAGCCACGCGTCTGCCCGAAGTGCAAGTCCCCTTACTGGAACACACCGCGTCGGAGCGCGACGAAGTAACATGGTCCATGCGCCCCCGGTGGGATTCGAACCCACATCTGGCCCGTAGCAAGCGTGCTGCTCTATCCATTGAGCTACGGGGGCGTGTAAACGGTGACCGGGGGCTGCAACCCCCGGTCACCGACCTTTTTCAAGACCTACGAGCCTCAGCCATCCTCCTGTTCGCTCATCGCCTCAATCGAAAAACTGACCTCCTGCGCGTTCGAACCGTCAGCCTCGGTCATCCACTGGTCGACGAAGTCGCGGTGGCGATAGGTCCCGTGGCCGGTCCGCACGAGGTCCCCCTTGCGGTGAGCTCTGGACATCGCGGAGAAGACGGCGTTCTTCGGGTTCTTCACACCTATGGGCGTCCCGCGACGCTCCGCCTCGCCCATCACATCACCGGCCGTCCAGTCCTTCGGTCCCTCCGAGGCGAAGGCCAACACGGTCTCGTACACGCTCAGGGTCCCGCCGTCACCAGGCGTGCGAGGCGGCGTCGGCTTGGCAGGTTCCGAGGCCGGAGCGATTGCCAGTCTAGGTGCTGGGCCGAGCTTTGACAGTGAGGCGATCGCCTCGTTCAAGAGGGCGGCGGCGGCTTGGTGGCCGTCCCGGCGCTCGACGAGCGTGGCGATTACATCTGTGAGGTCGTCGGACATGGTGAAAACCATACCAGGTGCGCCGCCCGTCTGACAGGTCTGGTGGCAGGTCGTCGCCCCGGCGTTCCATGTGAACTACAAGGCGGTAGCGCGATGACGGGTTTTTGTGCAGACCATCGACTTTCTGTGCAACCCGCCGTTGCTGTGCAAAGCCCGGCATAGATGTCGAACGCGCACAAGAACGGACCTGGGAGCGGTCGCTGACAGTGCCGGTGTGAGCGGGTCGGTACCCTTCGGGTGTGCCCGACGCTGCCGCCGACCCCGTGCTGGTGCGACGGGCCCGGATCGCCAGTGCGGTTTCGGTCGGCCAGCGACTGGGCTACGGACTGTTCGCCGTGGCACTGGTCGGGTT
>JAABUN010007975.1_pt1 | contig 11088 bp, 10 predicted proteins | sample 5559311 | NCBI WGS metagenome assembly JAABUN01 (sample SAMN10711877, study PRJNA513370) | rock metagenome | isolation source: Antarctica rocks | place: Antarctica: Victoria Land, Siegfried Peak sud | reverse complement strand
ATCGGCTGCTGGGCCAGACTATCGATGACGCCGCGGGCGAAGCGTTCGACAAGGTCGGCCGGCTGCTGGGCCTGCCCTACCCGGGCGGCCCGGCGATCATGGCCGCAGCCGCCGCGGCGACGCGCCGCGATGGCCGGTTCCCGCGTGCCTGGATGGGCGACAGTGGCGACTTCAGCTTTAGCGGCCTCAAGACTGCTGCCCGGCGCGCCGTGACGGCCGCTCTCGGGCCGGATGCCGATGCCGCCGAGCCGGATGGCTCCAGCCTGCCCGCGGATGTCGTCGCGGAGCTTGCGTGGGCATTCCAGGACTCCGTGGTGGATGTCCTGGCGACGCGCACCGTGCGTGCCGCGACGGCCATCGGTGCCCGGAGTGTGGTCATGGGCGGCGGCGTCGCGGCCAATGGCGTCCTGCGAGAACGGATCGCAAGGGGCCTGCGGCCGCTGGGCATCCCGTTCGTGGTGCCACGACCGGGCCTGTGCACCGACAACGGGGCGATGATCGGCGCCGCTGGATTCCATCGTTTCGAGGCCGGTGAACGTGCCGGGCCTGACCTGGAGGCGCGGCCGTCGTACAAGCTGGCCGTGGCGGCGACGCCCGGGCGCGTCGCGCGGACCGCGAACGTGTCTACGTGACAGGTTCGAGCGCATCCGGCACCGTGCGGCCGGACCCGCTCACGGAGCTGGACGCCGTCCACCTGGGGCCGGAGCAGGTCGAGCGATACCTCCGGCGGCACGGTCTGCGGGCTAACAAGCGCCTGAGCCAGAACCACCTGGTCGATGGCTCTGTGCTGGAGGCGATCATCGAGGCGTCCGGTGCCGGTCCCGACCGACCCGTGCTGGAGGTGGGCCCGGGCATCGGCATCCTGACTGCGGCGTTGCTGCAAGCGGGCACGAGGGTCACGGCGGTCGAGGTGGACCCCCGGCTGTATCTCCACCTGCAGGAACGGTTCGCGGGCGTCGATGCGCTGCGGCTGGTGGAGGGCGACATCCTGGACACGCCCATGGAGGGCCTCGTGACGGCACCCTGGGACCTGGTCGCCAACCTGCCGTACCACGTCACCAGCCCGGTGCTCCACCAGCTGCTCGGCGCCGAGCCACGCCCGGTGCGCTTCACGCTCATGGTCCAGCGTGAGGTCGCCGAACGCATCGCGTCACCGCCAGGCGGCCTCAGCTACCTGTCGGTGTTCGTGCAGTACCACGCGGATGTGCGCATCGTGCGTATCGTGCCCGGGTCCTCGTTCGAGCCCGCGCCGGCCGTGGAGTCGGCGGTGCTCGCGGGTGTCACCCGCGCGCGTCGCCTGCCGCGAGAGTCCGAGGACGATCTCTGGCGCCTGGTCCAGGCCGGGTTCCGGGAGCGGCGCAAGATGATCCACAACGTCCTGGTGCGGCAACTGCCGATGGTCGGCCGCGTGCGTATCGAGGCGGCCCTGGCGGCGACCGGCATCACTCCCGACCGACGGCCGCAGACGCTGTCGGTGGACGACTGGCTGGCGATGTCGGCGGCCCTCGGGCCCATCGACACGCGCAAGCGCTGACCACGCGGCGGATGTTCGAACCGGTCGTGCTGCGTTCCTCGGCGAGGGCCAAGGTCAACCTGGCACTCGCGGTCACGGGTGTCCGGGCCGATGGCTATCACGTGCTGCGTTCGGTGTTCCTGCGACTGGAGCTGGCCGACACGCTGAGCCTTGCGGACTCGCTCACACCCGACGGTCCGGATCAGCTCCTCATCGATGGCGATGCCGATTGCCCTGTCGCCGACAACCTGGTGCTGCGCGCCATAGTGGCGTTCCGTTCAGCCGCCGGTGGATCACCGGTACCAGGGGTCGTCGTCCGGCTGCGGAAGCGCATCCCCATGGCCACTGGACTGGCTGGCGGCAGCACGGATGCGGCCGCGACCCTGTGCCTGCTGGCGGCCCGGTTCCCGGACTCCGCGGCGGGCGTCGACCTCCGGGCGCTGGCGGCAGGCATCGGAGCGGACGTGCCGTTCTTCGTGGACGGCGCTGGTGCTGCCGTGGTCACCGGCGTGGGCGAGACGATCGATCCGTTGCCGCCACCCGTCGCGCCGGTGGGGGTCCTGCTGTGTGCACCCGCGTCGACGCCGCGCGTGTTCCGGGCATGGGACGAGCTGCCTGGGGACGCCCGGTCCAGTGGCGACGCTGGTCGGGCGGTGGACGACCTGGCGCACCTGCTGCGCTCAGGCGCCGACCCCGTGACCCTCGCTGACCACGCCGCGCACCTGCGGGCCGCCAATGACCTGTGGTTGCCGGCGGCGGCCGTGACACTCGGCCTGACAGCACTCCGCGACGATCTGGAGCGACGTCTGCAGCGCCCGGTCCTGTTGACCGGATCCGGCTCCACCCTGTTCGCACTCTATCCTTCAGCCCAGGCCGCGGTCGATGTCGGCCGCCAACTCCTGACCGAGACATCGTTCGCCATGACCCGGGTCATCGCCACCCAGTCGAGCGGACCGCACCCACAGCCCATCACCAGCGATCGGAGGCATCCATGAGCAAGGCTCGCATCGCCACGTCTGGCGCACCCAATGCCGTCGGGCCCTACAGCCAGGGCATCGATACCGGCGACACCGTGTATTGCTCGGGCCAGGTCGGCCTCGATCCCCAGACCGGTGAGCTGGTCGGCGGCGGCCTGGAGGCCCAGACCGATCGGGCGCTGCGCAATCTGGGCGCGGTCCTGGAGGCCGCTGGCCTGGGCTACGCGGATGTGGTCAAGACGACCTGCTTCCTCGTCGACATCGGAGACTTCGCGGCATTCAACGCGGTGTATGCCCGCTACTTCCCCGACCCGCCCCCGGCACGCTCGGCGTTCGCCGTGGCGGCGCTTCCCAAGGGCGCTCGTATCGAGGTCGAGGCAGTCGCCAAGCGCCCAGGTCGTTTGACACCCTGAGACCGGCGACCGTACAGTCAGTGCACCCCATGGGCACATTCCCTCCATCAGCCACCGGCGGCGCGGCACGCTTGTGACCAGCGCCGCCAGCACCGGCCCCGTCGCGGTCATCCTTGCAGCGGGCCTGGGCACTCGCATGCGGTCACGGCTGCCCAAGGTCCTGCATCCCGTATGCGGTCGGCCGATGCTCGAGTACGTCATCGAGGCAGCCACCGCGGCGACCGGTCGACCGCCCCTGGTGGTCATCTCGCCGGCAACGGAGTCGGTCCGCGACGCGGTGGCCCCGGGTGCCGGCTTCGCGGTCCAGGATGAGCCGCGGGGCACGGCCGACGCGGTCCGCGCCGCGCTCGACGTGCTGCCTCCGGACGTGATCGAGATCATCGTCCTGAGCGGTGACGTACCGTTGGTCACCGCGCTCCACGTCACGACGCTCCTGGACATGCGCCGGCTGGAGGGTGCCGTGGTCGCGCTTGCGACCGTGGAGGCCATCGATCCCACAGGTCTCGGACGCGTGGTCCGCGACGCCGATGGGCAGGTGACGGAGGTCGTGGAGGAGCGCGACGCGACCGAGGCGCAGCTGGACATCACGGAGATCAATGCCGGGCTGTACGCCTTCGACGTGGCGTGGCTGCGTCGGCGCCTGCCGGACATCCCGAGATCGGCCGTGACCGGTGAGCTGTACCTGCCGTTGCTGGTCGCGTTGGCACGCGCGGACCGGCGGCCAGTGGCCGCCATGGAGCTGCCCGACGATGGCACGCTGGCCGGCATCAACGACCGTTCCCAGCTGTCGCATGCAGAGGTGGCCATGCGCCTGCGCATCAACGACGAGTACATGCGCGCCGGCGTGACCATGATCGACCCCGCCTCCGCGTTCATCGACGCCACGGTCCAGCTCAGCCCGGACGTGCTGCTGGAGGCGAACGTGACGCTGCGGGGTGCCACGCGCATCGGTCGCGACTCGGTCATCAGGGGCGGCTCGCAGCTGGTCGACTCCGTGGTGGGGGAGCGCTGCACCATCTGGGCCAGCGTCCTCGAGTCCGCCACGGTCGAGGACGACGTGCGTATCGGTCCGTTCTCACATCTCCGGCCGGGGGCGCGCGTGGGTGCCGGCGCCGAGGTAGGCAACTACGCGGAGATCAAGGGCGCGACCCTTGGCGCGCGTTCCAAGCAGCATCACTTCAGTTATCTGGGCGACGCGACCATCGGCGAGGGCGTCAACATCGGAGCGGGCACCATCACCGCCAACTACGACGGCCAGCGCAAGCATCGGACGGTCATCGGCGATGGCGCATTCATCGGCTCGGACACCATCCTGCGGGCGCCGGTCACCATCGGCGAGGGTGCGGTCACGGGCGCCGGCTCCGTGGTCACCCACGACGTGCCTGCCCACACCACGGTCCTGGGCGTGCCTGCGCGCACCCACAAGTCAGCCGCGGCCGACGACGCACGGGTGACCGACTGATGGGCAGCATCGTGGAGCTGCTCATCATCGGGGTGCTCATCCTCATCAACGGTGTCTTCGTGGCCGCCGAGATCGCGCTCGTGACGGTGCGCCGCAGCCGCCTGCAACAGCTCATCGACGAGGGCAACAAGGGCGCTCGGCGCGTCGACCGGCTCATCAATCGACCGGGTCGCTTCCTCGCCGTCTCGCAGCTGGCCATCACCTTCATCGGCTTCCTTGCCGCCGCGTTCGCCGGCCAGAGCACTGCCCAGTCGCTGGAGAAGCTGCTGGAGCCAATGGGTTCGAGTGCGGGCGTCGTCGCCCTGCTCATCGTCACACTGGCCGTCTCGTTCGTGACCGTGGTGTTCGGCGAGCTCATCCCCAAGACCCTGGCACTCGCGCACGCCGAGCGCTACGCCATCTTCTTCGCCCGACCGATGGAGATCCTGGGTCGGCTGCTGGCCCCCGTGGTCTCGGTCCTGGACGGCATCACCCGGTGGGTCACCCGTCGACTGGGTGTCCGGGAGACCGACCGCGACCGGATCTCGCCCGAGGAGCTCATGATCCTCGTGGAGCGGGGCGGTGAGCAGGGGGTCATCGAGGCCGAAGAGGAGCAGATGATCGGCGCCGTGCTGGGCCTCGGCGAACGCAAGGTGCACGAGGTCATGGTGCCCCGCATCGCGATCGTCGCCCTGCCCACGTCCGCGACCCTGGACCAGATCGTCGACACCATCGTGGATGGCGGCCACTCCCGGATCCCGGTCTATGAGGACTCAGTGGACAACATCACGGGCATCCTGTACGCCAAGGACCTGTTGCCATTCCTCAAGGGCATCGATCAGCTGCCGCCCATCGGGCGTCTTGTCCGGGCACCCTTGTTCGTGCCCGAGTCCATGAGCGTCGACGACCTGCTCCACAGCCTCCAGCGGCGCCGGGTCCATATCGCCATCGTGCTCGACGAGTACGGCGGCACGGCCGGCATGGTGACCATCGAGGATCTCCTGGAGGAGATCGTGGGCGAGATCCAGGACGAGTACGACACGGAAGAGCCCATGATCGTGGCGCTCGCCGATGACCAGGCGCGGGTCGATGGCCGGGCGTCCATCGAGGACCTGCTGGAGCACTTCGACCTGCCCACTGAGACCATCGAGGACCAGGAGGAGTACGACACGGTCGGCGGCCTGATCTATCACCGCGTCGGCGGCATCCCCAAGGTGGGTGATGTGGTGCGTGTGGGGGACGCGCTGCAGCTGACCGTGGAGTCCACCGACGGCCGGCGCGTGGCCAAGCTCCTGGTCGAGCGATGCTCCACCGCGACCGAGGATCCGGACGACGGCGACGACTGAGGAGTCGCGGCTCAGGCCGCGATGACGGACCCCACGATGCGCTGCAGCCGCGCAAGCGCCTCGCCATCCACGACGCCGGACTGGCGCAGCTGGAGCACCGCCTCATCCCGATACGATGCCGCGCGACCGCGCGAGGATTGTCTCGAGCCGGCACGTTCCAGGATGTCGCGCGCGGCGGCCACGTCCTCGCTGGTGGGCACCGGCCCATGGAGGATCGCTCGCAGCTGCGCCCGGTCCGTTTCGGCGGCGTGCTCCAGGGCATGCAGCAGCGGCAGCGTCTGCTTGCGCGACTCGATGTCCGAAGGTGTCTTGCCGGTCGACGCCTCGTCGCCCCAGATGCCCAGCATGTCGTCGTTGATCTGGAACGCCATGCCCAGGGCCCAGCCGAACCGTCGATACGCCTCCACCACGCCGTCGTCATCGGTGGCCAGCATCGCGCCCGCCTTGACTGATCCGGCGATGAGGGCGGCGGTCTTGCGGCCGATCATGTCCAGGTAGTACTCGACGGACATCCATGCCTGTCCCTCTGACGCCCGGATGTCCAGGAACTGGCCTTCGCACAGCGCCAGGCAGGTCTCGTCATACAAGCGCATCAGATCCAGCACCTTCTGGGCGCTGAAACCCAGGTCGGACAGGCGATGGAGGGCCATGCGCGACAACGTGAACAGGGTGTCGCCGGTGTTGATGGCTTGGGGTACGCCGGTGAGGGTCCAGAGCGCCGGCCGATGACGGCGTTCGGCGCTTGAATCCTGGATGTCGTCGTGGACGAGGCTGAAGTTGTGGCCCATCTCGACCGCGGCGGCGCCGGGCAGCGCCCGCTGGTGCTCGCCCGCGATGGACTGATAGGCCAGCAGCCCCAGCAGTGGTCGCAGTCGCTTGCCGCGCGTCGCATCCGCGTCCAGGCCAAGGTGGAAGCGCACCCAGCCGTAGAGCTCGGCGGTCCGCTCGTCCTCGGCGGCGGCGATGACACGGGCCATCTCCATCTCGGTATCCGCGATGAGGACGTCCAGGTCGGTCGTGGTCAACACCGAAACATGATACCGCGCGTTAGCACGTTGATGTCATCCAACCTCGGTGTCAGATCTGCAGCGTGACGCGGCCGGTCACCCTGCCAGGAAGCAGGGCACCGTCAACGGGGGACGCGACCGTGACGATGCCCTGTGATGACATACGCACTCGGCGCGCCGTTGGATGGATCGCATCCACGACAGGTAGGCTGGTCGCATGCCCATGCCCCGAACCTACCGGACCGCGGCCATCGTGCTGTCCCGGTTGGAGCTCGGAGAGGCCGACCGGGTGCTCACCTTGCTCACCCCGCACGATGGCAAGATCAAGGCCATCGCGAAGGGTGTCCGACGGCCCGGTAGTCGTATCGGCGGCGCCGTGGAGCCGTTCGCGGAGCTGCAGCTGCTGCTCGTCCGCGGCCGCACCTTCGACGTCATCACCCAGGCCCAGGTCTCCGAGGCATGGCTCCACCTCCGCGACCGGTTGCCGTCCACGGCCACTGCGTGGTACATGGGCGAGCTGGCCGAGCGCGCCGTCGAGGAACGGGCTGGCGCGTACCCCGTCTACGCGCTGCTCCGGCGTTCGTTCCAGCTGCTGGATGACGGCATGGAGCCCGACCGGGTCGCGCGCTGGTATGAGTTCGGACTGGCGGATGCCCTGGGCATGCGCCCGGAGGTGGAGCGGTGTGTCGAGTGCGACCGGGTCCCCGAGGAGACGGAGTCGTTCCGCTGGGTGCCCACGATGGGCGGGCTGCTGTGTGAGCGGCATCCCGGGCCGCCAGCGGAGGTGAGCCCCCTGTCGCGCAACGCGCTCAAGGTGCTGCGGGCCTACCGTCGGCTGGACATCGAGGCCATCGCGGCCCTGCGGCTGCCCGTGGATGTGGAGGCCGACGTGGAACGGCTGATGCGCCGGTTCCTGCGTCACGTGCTGGAACGTGATGCGCGCTCACTGGCGTTCCTGGATGAGATCCGGACGTAGGCGTTTGGCAGAGCGTGATACGTCACATGTCCTGTAGCGCGGAGCGGTCGGACGAGGCAAGATTGCAGGGCAGCGGAGACCGGACGAGCCGCCCGCCGGCGACCCACCTGGACGCCCACATGGGACCGGCTGACTTGGTCCCGAACACTGGAGGACCGGTGTTCCGAACGTTGACCCGTCGAGCGATGGTGCTCGGACCCATGTTTGTGGCGCTCGCGCTCGCCGCCCAGCCCGTGGCGGCGGCGACGCCGATCAACCAATCGGGCGACTACGGCGACTACGAGATCACGGACTTCGAGGACACCCAGCGCGGTGCCAACTGCCTGTACGAGGGCCACAAGACCAACGGCAGGAACCGCCTGGACAAGATCAGTATCCGGCCGCCACGGGTGCACTCCTACGCCGGCCAACCGGCAACAAGGACCAGTGGGTCGGCTGGCGCTACCTCATCCAGCGGGACTCCAACTTCGACAACGTCTACGGCACCATCTGCGAGAGCACCTTCGTGAAGGACAAGGCGTCCGAGACCCATCTTGCTGACTTCACGCGGCGCACCTGGACCGCCCCCGAGGATCCGAAGGGCAACTACCGCGTGCGCATCGTCGTCAAGTGGTACGAGTTCGGCAGCTCGACTCAGCAGTCGGGCAGGGCCGAGGAGGAGCTCGATTGGTACCACTTGAAGGTGGCCAGCAATGCCTCCGGCAAGATTCGCAACAATGTCTGTTACTGGAACTACCAGGACGCCTGATACTCGGAGCCAGGCGCCTGGGGGCCTTGATGCCGCCCCGCGACCCGGTCGGGATCCCCTGACCGGGTCGTTCGCTACTGGCTAGGTGATCCCGTTACCATCCTCGTCCCACGACCGGCTCTGCCACCGCCGGCGCAGCCCGAGGAGTCCCCGAGTTCATGACCACATCTGCCGCTGCCCCGCGTCCCATCGACCCCAACGACCCAGAGGTCGACCCGGGTCCCGCGGTGGCGGCGCTCGAGACCATCGTGTCGCTGTCCAAGCGCCGGGGCTTCATCTTCCCCAGCAGCGAGATCTACGGCGGCATCAACGCCGTGTGGGACTACGGCCCGCTGGGCGTCGAGCTGAAGAACAACGTCAAGAAGGCGTGGTGGCGGGCGATGGTCCAGGATCGCGACGATGTCGTGGGTCTGGACGCTGGCATCCTGATGCACCCTCAGGTGTGGGTGACGTCCGGCCATGTCGGTTCGTTCAGTGATCCCATGGTGGAGTGCGGCACCTGCAAGCGACGATATCGCCTCGACGAGCTGCCAGGCGCCGAGCACCTGTCCCAGACCGAGCTCAAGGACCCCACGATCGTGGAGCGGCTGCAGATCCGCTGCCCCATCGACAACGGGCCGCTGTCCGCACCCCGCCAGTTCAACCTCATGTTCAAGACCTTCATGGGCCCGGTCGAGGAGGACGCCTCGATCGTGTACCTGCGACCGGAGACGGCGCAGGGCTCGTACGTCAACTTCAAGAACGTTCAGCAGTCGATGCGCAAGAAGCTGCCGTTTGGTATCGCCCAGATCGGCAAGAGCTTCCGGAACGAGATCAGTCCCGGCAACTTCGTGTTCCGGATGCGCGAGTTCGAGCAGATGGAGATGCAGTACTTCGTTCGCCCGGATGAGGCGTCGCGCATCTTCGAGGAGTGGCTGCCACGGCGCTGGGACTGGTACGTGGGCCTTGGCGCGAACCCCGAGCGGCTCCGCTTCCGCGAGCACGCGTCGGATGAGTTGGCGCACTACGCCAAGAAGGCCATCGATATCGAGTACCGCTTCCCGTTCGGCTGGAAGGAGCTGGAAGGCGTCCACAACCGGGGTGATTTCGACCTCGGCAACCACCAGCGGGCGTCGGGCGAGAACCTGGAGTACTTCGACCCCCACACCAACGAGCACTTCGTGCCGTTCATCGTCGAGACTGCGGCGGGCGCGGACCGGGCGCCATTCACGTTCCTTATCGATGCCTACCGCGAGGAGGAGGTCCGGGGCGAGAAGCGTGTCTCCCTGGCGCTCCACCCCGACCTGGCGCCGTACAAGGTCGCGGTCTTGCCACTGCTCAAGAAGCGACCCGAGATCGTGGAGCTGTGCCACCGCATCAAGGACGACCTGAAGCGGGACATGATGGCGGTCTACGACGACACGGCGGCCATCGGCAAGCTGTATCGCCGCCAGGACGAGATCGGCACGCCATGGTGCGTGACGGTGGACGTCGACTCGCTGGAGGATGGCGCCGTCACGCTCCGGGAGCGCGACTCGATGGCCCAGGAGCGGATCCCCGTGGCGGGCCTCAAGCGCGCCATCCTCGAGCGGATGGAAGCCGCGCGTCGCTAACGAACTGAGACGGCGTGCGTGTCGCCCTGCCCCTTCGGGCGATCCCGGTCGGCGACCGGGCAGATAAGGCCGTGACGCAGGGGCGCCACTTCGGGCGTATGGGGCAGTAGCCACACAGGCGGCGCGCGCCAAGCGTGGCGATGGTGGCCGGCCGGGCCCGTCGTGGCTATGGTGATCCCACCGTGAATCGCTCCACCCGCGCCGCGACCCCTCGCTCGGGCCAGACAGGTGCCGGACGCGCTACCACGTCCCGGCCTGGTGGCGCGCATGCGTGGGGCGCGTCGATGGTCACCACCAGCGGAACGGACCTGGTCGAGCTCCAGCGGCTGGCCGGTAATCAGGCTGTCGCCCAGCTTGTGGCAGACGCCCCGGCAACGCCCGGGGTGGATGTCGGGTCGCGAGTGGACCTGCTCCAGCTGGCTGTCAAGTTCGAACCGCTGCCGCCCAGGTTCCAGATCGCCGTCGAGCAGGTGGCTGAGGCGCTCCTCGACCTGACACCTCAGGACGGGCGAGCCATCAAGGCCGACTACAAGCGTCGCACAGGCTGGGACCTCGGCTGGGTCATAACCGCGCAGCAGGGCCTTCGTGACGACAGCTCTGTGCTCCCCAACAACGTTGGCCGGCCCGACCGCACGCGGCTGCTCAATCTCCTTGGCGGTACCGCTGCAAGCATCGCACCCGGTACCGACGGCGCCCAGGGTGAGGCAGGAGCGCGTGAGGTCGCGGAGACAACGGCCAATCGCTATCGGGCGGAGGCGGCCGTGATCCGGAAGGCGATCGAGAAGCGCCAGGGCGCCGCCGCCATCGAGCTCATCCGGCGACCATCATCGGAGCGCCAGGCGCTCGCGGACCACTACCAGGGGCAATACGGCGAGTCGCTCTACAACGCGTTGCAGCGACTCCCTGGACGAGACGCCCAAAGAGCCGCCGCGCTCTGGGTCGACGACACGATCACTGCCGACCGTCTTGCACTGGAGGGCGACCTCGAGCGCCAGGCCAGCGCGGACGCCGAGGCCCGCAAGTACGCCGAGCTCGCGGCGGCGTTCCCGTCGGTGGGTCACGTCGTCCAGCAACG
>JAABUN010007973.1_pt1 | contig 11091 bp, 20 predicted proteins | sample 5559311 | NCBI WGS metagenome assembly JAABUN01 (sample SAMN10711877, study PRJNA513370) | rock metagenome | isolation source: Antarctica rocks | place: Antarctica: Victoria Land, Siegfried Peak sud | reverse complement strand
GGTGATGCGCCGGTTCCAGGCGCGGGGGCGTGGCCGGGCGGCGCGGGTTGAGAAGTGGTTCAGCCATCTAAAGATCGTGGTGGCCGAGCAGCCGGTGGTCGTGGCGCCGGCGCAGCAGGAGGCCGCGTAGCATGGGTCACAAAGTCAACCCGATTGGCTTCCGGCTCGGCATCAACCGGACCTGGGACAGCCGCTGGTTCGCGGACCGCGATTATTCGCGCCTGCTGCACGAGGACCTGAAGCTGCGCGAGGCGCTGCGGACTCGGCTGAAGGGCGCCGGCGTGAGCCGCGTGGTGATCGAGCGGCCGGCGAAGAAGCCGCGCGTGACGATCCATGCGGCGCGGCCTGGTGTGGTGATCGGCAAGAAAGGCGCCGACATCGAGAACCTTCGGAAGGACATGGCGAAACTGTCTGGGGCCGAGGTTTCGTTGAACATCGTCGAGATTCGGAAGCCGGAAATCGATGCGGTGCTGGTGGCCGAAAATATCGCGCAGCAGCTTGAGCGGCGGGTAGCGTTCCGGCGGGCGATGAAGCGGTCGGTGCAGAGCGCGATGCGGCTTGGTGCCGGCGGCATCCGGATCAACTGCTCCGGGCGGCTGGGTGGCGCCGAGATCGCACGGATGGAGTGGTACCGGGAAGGCCGGGTGCCGCTGCACACGCTGCGGGCCGACATCGACTACGGCACGGCGACGGCGAAGACGACATACGGCACCTGCGGCGTGAAGGTCTGGATCTTCAAGGGCGAGATCCTGGCGCACGACCCGTCGGCGCAGGATAAGCGCGCGGCCGAACAGGCGCCGCAGCGGTAGGTGATGTGAGATGCTGCAGCCGAAACGCACGAAATTCCGCAAGGCACACAAGGGCCGCATCCATGGTCTGGCGAAGGGTGGATTCACGCTCAGCTTCGGCGGCTTCGGGCTGAAGGCGCTGGAGCCGGAGCGGGTGACCGCGCGGCAGATCGAGGCGGCACGGCGGGCGATCACCCGCGCGATGAAGCGGCAGGGCCGTGTTTGGATCCGGATTTTTCCGGATGTGCCGGTCTCGACCAAGCCGGCCGAGGTGCGGATGGGCTCCGGCAAGGGCGCGCCGGAGTTCTGGGTGGCGCGGGTGAAGCCGGGCCGCATCATGTTCGAGATCGATGGCGTGCCGAATGCCACGGCGCATGAGGCGCTGGCGCTTGGTGCCGCGAAGCTGCCGATCAAGACGAAGATCGTCGCACGTCTCGGCGTGGCGGAGGCGTAGGGTCATGACGAAGATCGTTGATATCCGCGTCAAGACGCCGGACGAGTTGCAGGGGTTGCTGTTGGATCTGCGGAAGGAGCAGTTCAACCTGCGTTTCCAGCGGGCAACCGGACAGCTTGAGGCGGTGGGACGCATCAAGGTGGTCCGCCGCGACATCGCGCGGATCAAGACGACCATGACCGAGCGGAAGCGCTCGGTTTCCGTTCAACAAGCCAAGGGTTGAGGAGACCAGCGGCGATGCCGAAGCGCGTCCTCACGGGCCGGATCACCAGCGACAAGATGGACAAGACGGTCACTGTCCTTGTCGAGCGTCGGGTGATGCATCCGCTCTACAAGAAGTTCATCCGGCGTTCGAAGAAATACGCCGCGCATGACGAAGCTAACCTTTGCAAGGAAGGCGACGTCGTGCAGATTCAGGAATGTCCGCCGCTGTCCAAGCGCAAGGCCTGGCTGGTGGTGCGGCGGAACGGCACGCCGTTCGGTGCTGCTGCCGAGGCAAGTGCGGACAATGCTGCGTCGATGGCGCCGGCGGATGACAGCGCCGCGGCGCAGGCTTGAGGACGGATAGATGATCCATGCCGAAAGCAACCTGGAGGTCGCCGATAATTCCGGCGCCCGGCGGGTCCAGTGCATCAAGGTACTGGGTGGTTCCAAGCGCAAGACGGCGAGCGTTGGCGACATCATCGTGGTTTCCGTGAAGGAAGCGATCCCGCGGGCCAAGGTGAAGAAGGGCGAGGTGCATCGCGCCGTCATCGTCCGCACCTCCTATCCGGTGCGGCGGGTCGATGGCACGGCGATCCGCTTTGACAGCAACGCCGCGGTGCTCATCAACAAGCAGGGCGAACCGATCGGCACGCGCATCTTCGGCCCCGTGGTGCGGGAGTTGCGGGCGCGGCGGTACATGAAGATCATTTCGCTGGCGCCGGAGGTCCTGTAGGCCATGGCCGCGAAAATTCGCAAGGGCGACCGGGTGCACGTGCTGACCGGCCGCGACAAGGGCAAGCGTGGCGAGGTGCTGCGGGTGATGCCCACCGAGAATCGTGCGTTGGTGCAGGGCGTGCACATGGTGAAGCGGCATCTGAAGCCGCGTGGGATGGGCTCGCCGGGCGGCATCCAGGAGAAGGAAGCACCGATCCAACTGTCCAACGTGGCGCTGGTCGATCCGAAATCCGATAAGCCGACGCGGGTGGGTTTCCGGCTGCTGGAGGATGGGAAGAAGGTGCGCGTGGCGAAGGGTTCGGGCGAGGTGCTTGACCGATGAGCGACTCCCAGAAGAAGCCGGCTTCCGGCAAGAAGGGCCAGGCGCCTGCGGCGAAGGCCGGCGGCGACGAAGGTGGTGGCCGCGCCGCGCCGGTGATGGCGAAGGCTGGGCCGGCAGCGGCCTCGGCGCCTGAGGTGCCACGGCTGCTGCAATTGTACCGCGAGGTGGTGCGGTCGCAGATGCAGGCGGAGTTCGGCTACAAGAACGCGATGGAAGTGCCGAAGCTCGAGAAGATCGTGCTGAACATGGGTGTCGGCGAAGCGGCGGCGGACGGCAAGAAGCTTGACGCGGCCGTGGCCGACATGACGGCGATCGCCGGGCAGAAGCCGGTGCGGACCAAGGCGAAGAAGGCGATCGCAGGCTTCAAGATTCGTGAAGGCCAGGCGATCGGCTGCAAGGTCACGCTGCGGAAGCAGCGGATGTACGAGTTCCTGGACCGCCTGGTGACGGTGGCGATGCCGCGGGTGCGCGACTTCCGTGGGTTGCCGGGCAACAAGGGTTTCGACGGCCGTGGCAACTTCGCGATGGGCATGAAGGAGCAGATTGTGTTCCCCGAGATCAACTACGACAAGGTGGACACGGTTCGCGGCATGGACATCCAGTTCGTCACCACGGCGAAGACCGACAAGGAAGCACGGGCGTTGCTCAAGGCCTTTTCGCTTCCGTTCACTGGCTGAGATCGGCACCGGTTGAGATTGGAAAACCGCCTGGCACGCCCGGCAGGTTCCGGAGGACAGACAACGTATGGCTAAGACTTCGGCGATCCAGAAGAACAAGTCGCGGGAACGGCTCTCGAAGCAGCACCGCGCCAAGCGGCGCACGTTTAAGGATGTGGTGATGGACCGCAGCCTGCCGGTGGAGGAACGTTTCGACGCGTCGGTCAAGCTGGCGCAGTTGCCGCGCAACGGCGCCGCCAATCGGGTGCGTCTGCGCTGCGAGATCACCGGCCGCTCGCGCGGCAATTATCGGAAGTTCAAGTTGTCTCGGAACATGCTGCGGGAGCTGGCCAACACCGGCCAGTTGCCCGGCGTGACCAAGGCGAGCTGGTAGGAGGGCCGCATGTCGCTATCCGATCCGCTTGCGGACATGCTCACCCGCATCCGCAACGCGCAACGCGCGCGGCAATCCCGGTGCATGTCTCCCGCCAGCCGGCTGCGCGCCGACGTGCTGGAAGTGTTGAAGCGCGAGGGCTACATCCGCGCTTGGAAGATCGAGGAATTGCGCCCCGGCATCAGCAACCTCGACATCGAGTTGAAGTATGCCGAGGGTGAGCCGGTCATCAAGGAGATCACTCGCGTCTCCAAGCCGGGCCGCCGGGTGTACACCAAGATCAAGGAGCTGCCGCGCTTCTACAGCGGGCTCGGCATTTCCATCCTGTCCACGCCGCGTGGCGTGATGAGCGACAACGAGGCCCGCGCCGCCAATGTCGGCGGCGAAGTCCTCTGCCGCGTGTTCTAGGGAGCAGGGCATGTCGCGAGTTGGCAAGTATCCCATAACCGTTCCCGCCGGCGTGCAGGTCATGCTGCAGGGCCGGATGGTGGTGGCGAAGGGCAAGTTGGGGGAGTTGTCGCTGGCCCTCACGGACGCGGTCGACGTGACGGTCGATGCCGGCAAGGTCGTGGTCGCGCCGCATGGCGAGGACCGCCGCAGCCGCACCATGTGGGGCACCACGCGCAGCCTGATCGACAGCATGGTGACCGGGGTTTCCACCGGCTTCGTCAAGAGCATGGAGATCAACGGCACCGGCTACCGCGCCTCGGTGCAGGGCAAGGACCTGGTGATGAACCTCGGCTACAGCCATGAGGTGCGCTACCCGATCCCGACCGGCATCACCATCACCTGCGAGCGGCCAACCGCCATCAAGGTGGCCGGAGCCGACAAGCGGCAGGTCGGCCAGGTGGCCGCCGAAATCCGCGCCTGGCGTGGTCCGGAGCCGTACAAGGGCAAGGGCGTGCGCTACACCGACGAGCAGATCCTCCGGAAGGAGGGCAAGAAGAAGTAATGGCCGACAAGATCGCATTGCAGGACCGCCGTCGGGCGCGCCTGCGTTACCAGTTGCGGGTGAAAAGCGGCGGGCGGCCAAGGCTGTCGGTGTTCCGTTCCGGACGGCACATCTACGCCCAGGTGATCGACGACGCGCAGGGCCACACCCTGGCCGCCGCCTCCTCGCAGGAGAAGGCGATGCGCGACTCCATGCTGAGCGGCGCCGACAAGGATGCTGCCTTGGCCGTCGGCAAGATCGTGGCCGAACGCGCGCTGGCGGCCGGCGTCACCAAGGTGGTGTTCGACCGCGGACCCTATCTGTATCACGGCCGGGTCAAGGCCCTGGCGGACGCCGCCCGCGAGGGCGGGTTGTCGTTTTGAGGAATTCCTAGATGGCACGTGAACCTCGCAGCGGCGGCGGCGGTGAAGGCGGCGACCGTGGGCGGCGTGGCCGTGACCGCGGCGGCGACAATCGGCAGGATCGCGGGGACGACGAGCTGAAGGACAAGCTGGTCACCATCAACCGCGTCGCCAAGGTGGTGAAGGGCGGGCGGCGGTTCAGCTTCGCCGCGCTAGTCGTGGTCGGCGACCAGAAGGGCCGCGTTGGTTGGGGCGCCGGCAAGGCGCGCGAGGTGCCGGAGGCCATCCGCAAGGCGACCGAGCAGGCCAAGCGCACCATGATCCGGGTACCGATGCGCGAAGGCCGCACCTTGCATCACGATGTGATCGGCGAGTTCGGTGCCGGTCGTGTCATCCTGCGCGCCGCGCCTGCCGGCACCGGCATCATCGCCGGCGGTCCGATGCGGGCGATCTTCGAGACGCTGGGCATGGGCGACGTGGTGGCGAAATGCACCGGCTCGACCAATCCGCACAACATGATCAAGGCGACCTTCAACGCGCTGACCCGCTCCACCAGCCCGCGGGCAGTGGCGGCGCGGCGCGGCAAGAAGGTGGCCGACCTGTTGGGTCCACGGAAGGACGAACGGGTGGCCGAGGCGCCGGCACAGGAGGCCGCGGGTGTCTGACGACCAGAAAAAGACCGTGAAAGTGACCCAGACTGGGTCGCCGATCGGCCGCAAGCCGGGCCAGCGCGAGACGCTGATTGGGCTTGGGCTCAACAAGATGCACCGCTCGCGGGAGCTGGAGGATACCCCTTCGGTCCGCGGCATGATCCGCAAGGTGGCCCACCTCATCAAGGTGGGCTGAGGACCGCACCATGAAGCTGAACGAGCTGCGCGACAATGACGGCGCGCGCTACAAGTCGAAGCGCCTCGGTCGGGGCATCGGGTCCGGCAAGGGCAAGACTTCAGGCAAGGGCGTCAAGGGCCAGAAGGCACGCTCGGGCGTTGCGCTGAACGGCTTCGAGGGTGGCCAGTTGCCGATCTACCGGCGGTTGCCGAAGCGCGGCTTCGTCAACATCTTCCGCAAGCACTACGCGCCGCTGAACGTCGGCGCGCTGGAAAAGGCGATCGCCGAGGGCCGTCTGCCGGACAACGCACCGATCGACGAGGCGACGCTGCGGGTGGCGGGCATCGTGCGGTCCGGCGGCAAGTTCGTCGGCGTGCGGCTGCTGGGCCATGGCGAGATCACCCGGGCGGTGACGATCACCGTCTCCGGGGCGTCGGTCAGCGCGATCGCCGCGGTGCAGGCGGCGGGCGGGACCATCACGCTGCTCAACCCACCGGCGGCGGTGTCGGCGGACGAGGCTCCGGCCAGCGCGTGACGCTTGCCCCGCATCGGGGCAATTGCTACCTAAGGATCAGGTTCGTGACCGCAGATTCATGGCCGGAACAGGTTGTCCCGGCTTGTGGCGCTGTTGTCGTGAGGGGAATTGAGGGTCCATGGCCTCCGCCGCCGAGCAGCTTGCCGCCAACCTGAACCTCGGCGTGCTCGCCAAGGCGACCGAACTCAAGAAGCGCATCTGGTTCAGCCTCGGGGCGCTGATCGTCTACCGGATCGGCACCTACGTGCCGGTCCCCGGCATCGATGCGACGGTGATGGGGGAAATTCTCGCCCAGCACGGCGGCGGCATCCTCGGAATGTTTGACATGTTCACCGGCGGCGCGCTGGGCCGCATGACAGTGTTCGCGCTGAACATCATGCCCTACATTTCGGCCAGCATCATCATCCAGTTGATGACGGCCGCGGTGCCGGCGCTGGAGACGCTGAAGAAGGAAGGCGAAAGCGGCCGCAAGAAGCTGAACCAGTACACCCGCTACCTTACGGTGCTGATCGCGCTGTTCCAGGCATGGGGCATTGCGGTGGGACTGGAGGGGATGCGCGGCAGCTTCGGCCCGGCGGTCAGCGATCCCGGCCTGTTCTTCCGGCTGTCCTGCGTCATCACCCTGGTCGGCGGCACCATGTTCCTGATGTGGCTGGGCGAGCAGATCACCACGCGCGGCGTCGGCAACGGCATCAGCCTCATCATCTTCGCCGGCATCGTGGCCAACCTGCCCTCGGCACTGATCGCCACGCTGGAGCTTGGCCGCACCGGCGCGCTCTCGACCTTCTTCATCATCTTCTTCCTGTTGGTCGCGCTGGGGGTGATCGGGCTGGTGGTGTTCGTGGAACGGGCGCAGCGGCGCATTCCGGTGCAGTATCCGAAGCGCCAGGTCGGCAGCCGGATGTTCGGCGGCGAGAACACCCACCTGCCGCTGAAGCTGAACACCGCCGGCGTCATCCCGCCGATCTTCGCGTCCTCGCTGCTGCTGATCCCGGCGACGGTAGCCGGCTTCTCGGCCGACCCGGCCGGCGAGTCCTGGGTCAACACGATCGCCAACGCGATGGCGCATGGGCAGCCGCTGTACATGGCGCTGTACATGGCGTTGATCGTCTTTTTCGCGTTCTTCTACACGGCGGTGGTGTTCAACCCGACCGAGACGGCCGACAACCTCAAGAAATACGGCGGCTTCGTGCCGGGCATCCGGCCGGGCCAGAACACGGCGGACTATTTCGACCGCACGCTGAACCGGCTGACCGCGGTGGGCGCGGTCTATCTGGTCGTGGTCTGCCTGCTGCCGGAAATCCTGATCAGCAATTACGGCGTGCCGTTCTACTTCGGCGGCACCTCGCTGCTCATCATCGTCTCGGTCACCATGGACACCGTGGCGCAGGTGCAGTCGCATCTGTTCGCCCACCAGTACGAGGGGCTGATCAAGAAGGCCCGGCTGGGCGGCCGTGGCGCGCCGCGGGCACGTTGAGGATGGGAAGCGACGACGCATGAACCTGATCCTGCTCGGACCGCCGGGGGCCGGCAAAGGCACCCAGGCCAAGCGGCTGGAGGAGCGCCACGGGCTGCAGCAGATCTCCACGGGAGACATGCTGCGGGCCGAGGTGCGGAGCGGCAGCGAAATCGGCCGGCAGGCGAAGGCGACCATGGAGCGGGGCGAACTGGTCGCGGACGCCGTCATCATCGCCATGCTGGCGACCCGCGTGGCGGCGCCCGATCTGGCGCGCGGCTTCATCCTGGACGGCTTCCCCCGCACCGTGCCGCAGGCGGAAGCGCTGGATGTCATGCTGCATGCCCAGGCCATGCCGCTCGACCACGTGATCGAGTTGCAGGTGGACGACGCGATGATTGTGGAGCGGATCTCCGGTCGTTTCACTTGCGCGAATTGCGGCGAGGGCTATCACGACCGCTTCAAGCAGCCATGCCAGTCCGGCATCTGCGATGTCTGCGGCAGCCGGGAATTCCTCCGCCGCGCCGACGATCGGGCGGAAACGGTGGCGGCGCGGCTGGTGGCCTATCACGGCCAGACGGCGCCGCTGCTGCCGTATTACGCCTCGCACGGGATGCTGCGGGTGGTTGACGGCATGGCGCCCATGGCCGAGGTTGCGGCCGAGATCGAAGCGATCCTCGGCGTCCCTGCCTTGACGACAGGTCCTGGGCCGTTATAGTTCTCGCTTCGTGTGGTCCGGTGCATCCCTTCGGGATGGCGCAGGGCTGCCTTCAGCCGTTGAGATCGTTTGAAACGGATTAATTAACGTCGACGGTGGCCTCTAGGGGCCGGCAACGACGCCAGCAGGGCCAATGGCCTCCAGGAGCTGAGCTGTGGCGCGTATCGCCGGTGTCAACATTCCCACCAACAAGCGGGTGCAGATCTCGCTGCGCTACATCTATGGCATCGGGCCGCAGAATGCCGCCGAGATCTGCCGGAAGCTGGGCATTCCCGAGGATCGCCGGGTCAACCAGATGACCGATGACGAAATCCTCCGGGTGCGCGAGTTGATCGACCGCGACTACCGCGTCGAAGGCGACCTCCGCCGTGAGGTTGCGATGAACATCAAGCGGCTGATGGACATGGCATGCTACCGTGGCCTGCGGCATCGCCGTGGGTTGCCGGTGCGTGGCCAACGCACCCACACCAATGCCCGCACCCGCAAGGGCAAGTCGGTGGCGATCGCCGGCAAGAAGAAGGTAACGAAGTAGGATGGCCCGCGAACCCCGTGCCGGCGGTGTCCGCGCGCCCCGCAAGAAGGAGCGCAAGAACATCAGCTCCGGCGTCGCGCATGTGCTGGCCAGTTTCAACAACACCATCGTGACGATCACCGATGCCCAGGGCAACGCAATCGCCTGGTCGTCCTCGGGCACCCAGGGCTTCAAGGGCAGCCGTAAATCCACGCCCTATGCCGCACAGGTCGCCGCCGAGGATGCCGGCAAGAAGGCGCGCGAGCACGGCATGGAAACGATCGAGATCATGGTGAGCGGCCCTGGCTCGGGCCGCGAAAGCGCGTTGCGGGCGTTGCAGGCGGTGGGCTTTTTCGTCACATTCATCAAGGACGTGACGCCGATTCCCCATAATGGCTGCCGCCCGCGGAAGCGCCGCCGGGTCTGAGCGTTCATGCCGGCTGGCGCCGGGATGGATGATGGCCGCGCCGGCGCCACGCCGCCGCGGCTGCGCTTCGTGCGCAGGCCCGCAGGGGTTTGCTGAGGAGACTGGTTTTGATCGAAAGGAATTGGCGGTCGCTTATCCGGCCCGAGAAGCTGGACGTGGAGGCCGGGGCCGACCCCGACCGCACGGCGACCATCGTGGCCGAACCGCTGGAGCGCGGCTTCGGCATGACGCTCGGCAATGCGCTGCGCCGCATCCTGCTGTCTTCGTTGCAGGGTGCCGCGGTGACGGCGTTGCGGATCGACGGCGTGCTGCACGAGTTCAGCAGCATCCAGGGTGTCCGTGAGGACGTGACCGACCTCGTCCTCAATGTGAAGCAGTTGGCCATCCGGATGCAGGGCGAGGGGCCGAAGCGCCTGCAGCTCACCGCGAACGGCCCCGGCGAGGTGACGGCCGGGCAGATCCAGACCACCGGCGACATCGAGATCGCCAACCCGGACTTGGTGATCTGCACGCTGGACGACGGCGCCAAGCTGTCGATGGAACTCACGGTCGGCACCGGCAAGGGCTACGTGCCGGCCTCGATGAACCGGCCGGAGGATGCGCCGATCGGCCTCATCCCGATCGATGCCATCTACTCGCCGGTGCGTCGCGTGGCGTATCGCGTGGAACCGACTCGCGTCGGCCAGGTGACCGACTACGACAAGCTGGTGCTGACCCTGGAAACCGACGGTACCGTGGCGCCCGAGGATGCGGTGGCGCTGTCCGCGCGCATCCTGCAGGACCAGTTGCAGCTGTTCATCAACTTCGACGAGCCGCGCGACCGCAAGGTCGAGGAGGTGCAGGACGACCTGCCTTTCAACCGCAACCTGCTGCGCAAGGTCGACGAGCTGGAACTGTCGGTCCGCAGCGCCAACTGCCTGAAGAACGACAACATCGTCTACATCGGCGACCTGGTGCAGAAGACCGAGCAGGAAATGCTGCGGACGCCGAATTTCGGCCGCAAGTCGCTGAACGAGATCAAGGAGGTGCTGTCCTCCATGGGCCTCGGCCTTGGCATGGCGGTGACCGGCTGGCCGCCGGAGAACATCGAGGACCTGGCCAAGAAGCTCGAAGAGCCGTTCTGAGCCGCAGCGTAGTTAGGAACACCACACATGCGTCACGGAATGGCGGGGCGGAAGCTCAACATCACGTCCACCCACCGGCTCGCCATGTTCCGCAACATGGCGACCAGCCTGCTGAAGCACGAACAGATCACCACAACGCTGCCGAAAGCGAAGGAACTGCGCCCGTATGTCGAGCGCATCATCACACTCGGCAAGCGCGGCGGCCTGCACGCGCGACGCCAAGCATACGCGCAACTGATGGACCCGCGTGTGGTGGACAAGCTCTTCACCACCATCGCGGACCGTTACAAGACGCGGCAGGGCGGCTATTGCCGGGTGCTGAAGGCGGGCATGCGCTATGGCGATGCGGCCGACATGGCGGTGATCGAACTGGTCGACCGCGACCGTTCGGCCAAGGGACTGGTTAGCGGTCCGCGTGCCGAGGCCGTGGATGCCGAGGGCGACGCCGTCCAGGGTTGAGCGGCACACGGGGGCAACCCCAAAGGTATTGCAGGGGGCGGCGGGAATGACCTACGGCCCCCTTGTATGAGAAGCGACGGCTATTCTCGCGGCTGCCGGCCCTGCGGTGGCCACCCCAGGGCCGGCGGTCGGTGGTCGGATCGTAGCCCCCATAGCCGTTGCGGGCTGGGAAAAAGCAGGATCGCCA
>JAABUN010007972.1_pt1 | contig 11093 bp, 11 predicted proteins | sample 5559311 | NCBI WGS metagenome assembly JAABUN01 (sample SAMN10711877, study PRJNA513370) | rock metagenome | isolation source: Antarctica rocks | place: Antarctica: Victoria Land, Siegfried Peak sud | reverse complement strand
CCGACAACTGGTCGCCTTCGGCCCGCAGGGCGACGGTGTGCCACGCGCCCGTGGACACCTTCGCGGACGCGCCGGCGATCTGCCTCCGGCTGCCGCCGACCACGCGGTAGAGGCGGACGTTGCCCTCCAGCGCGTTGGCGCGGGCGATGTAGTAGTTGTCCGCGTCGCGGAGGCGCACGGCGAGGCCGGCGGCCTGGTCCACCTTGCCCGAGACGGCCTTGAAGCGGATGCTCGCCTCCACGTCCTGCGCCGGCAGCGGCTGGTAGACGGCAAGGGGGTAGCGGTCCCGGGTCGGGTCCGTGCCCAGCTGCGCGATGGCCTTGCCCGCGCTCGCGGTGGGATCATCGACCACCTGCCAGTTGCCGACCGCTCCTGGCCCGGTGCGCCACGTGGTCAGGAACTCGGGCGGCACCGGCCCGATGGGATAGCGGGCCAGGTCGACATCGCCCGTCACGCCCTGTGCCAGAAGGGAACCGGACATGCACGGGAGCGCCAGCGCGGCCCCGATGATCGTGCGTCGGTTCATCACACAACTCCCATGAGGTGCAGGACGACCCCGGCTGCCGCGCAGGCCAGCAGCGTCTGAATCATGCCCGCTTTGAAGCGGAAGATCGCGGCCATGGCCGCGATGGACAGAGCGAGCGCCCAGGGGTCGAGGCTGGCCAGGACGGGCGCGTCGAACGAGAGCCCCAGTCCCCGCACCGGGCGCGTCTCGCGGAACCAGGTGTGCAGCGCGAACCACACGGCCAGGTTCAGGATCACGCCGACCACCGCCGCGGTGATGGCGGACAAGGCGCCGGCGAGCGCCCGGTTGCCGCGCAGCGCCTCGACAAAGGGCGCACCGAGGAAGATCCACAGGAAGCACGGTGTGAATGTCACCCACGTCGTCAGCAACCCGCCCAAGGTCCCGGCGAGCATCGGGTGCAGCACGCCCGGGTCGCGGTAGGCAGCCATGAAGCCCACGAACTGGGTCACCATGATGAGTGGACCCGGCGTGGTCTCGGCCATGCCCAGCCCGTCCAGCATCTCGCCTGGCTGCAGCCAGCCGTAGTGCTCCACCGCCTGCTGCGCCACGTAGGCCAGCACGGCGTAGGCGCCGCCGAAGGTCACGACGGCCATCTGGCTGAAGAAGATCGCGATCTTGCCGAAGGTACTGCCAGTGCCGAGCATGAGCAGCAGGACGGCAACCGGCACCAGCCAGAGCACAAGCCAGACCAATGCGGCCCGTAGCGCCCCTGCGACGCTGACCTGGGCGTGCTCGGGCAGTTGCTCGCCCAGCAGGCTGTCCGCCTCCGCCAGTCCCTTCGCGCCGCCGCCGTGCCCGCCGCCTTGGAACAGGGCTGAGCCGGACCGCGCGCCGGCGTAGCCGAGCACGCCGGCAGCGAGGATAATGAGCGGGAACGGGACGCCCAGGAAGAAGATCGCGATGAACGCCGCGGCCGCGACGCCGACCAGCAACCGGTTCTGCAGCGCCTTGGCGCCGACGCGCAGGACGGCCTGCAGCACCACGGCCAGCACCGCCGCCTTGAGCCCGAAGAACAGGGCGGCGACGATGCCGACGCTGCCCCAGCCCGCGTAGAGGTAGCTCAGCGCCATGATGGCGAGCAGGCCCGGCAACACGAACAGGGTGCCCGCCATGACGCCGCCCCGCGTGCGGTGCATCAGCCAGCCGATGTAGGTGGCGAGCTGCTGCGCCTCGGGGCCGGGCAGCAGCGTGCAGTAGGACAGCGCGTGCAGGAACCGCGCCTCGCCGATCCAGCGCTTCTCGTCCACCAGGATGCGGTGCATCACCGCGATCTGCCCGGCCGGCCCGCCGAAGCTTAGCGCGGCGATGCGCAGCCACACCCAGAATGCCTCGCGAAGGGTGACGCCATGTTCGGAGGCCGGGGTCGTCGCGGGTGGCGCCGCGATACCCGCCACGCCATCCGCGGTCGGGCGGGCCTCTCTCACAGCATGCTCGCCGGCTCAGCCGCTGGAGCGTCCACGGGCTGAGTCCAGTTGTGCAGCTCGCCCTTGAGGTCGCGGCACCAGGTGTAGAGAGCGTCGTAGATCACCAGGCCTTGCGCCAGCATGGCGTGGTCGTCGGAGAAGTTGGCCGACAGGCCGAGCGAGATCGCGTGCAGCCCTGCCGCCTCGGATGCGAGGTCGGGACGTGCCGTATCGGCGCCGCGCACGATCAGGGCGAGGCGGTCGAGCGCCGCATCGTGGATGCCGTAGTGGCGCAGGATGGTGTCGAAGCTGCACAGCTCGCCGTCGTGCGAGAACGGCTCTGAGCCTGGGATGTCGTACGGCACCGCGCCGGTCTCGGCGGCCACCACGAATACCTGGTCGGCCGGCACGTAGACGAACGCCGCCTCCGGCTCGATGAAGCGCCGGATCAGCCAGGGGCAGGCGATGCGGTCGATCTTTGGGTGCTCGCGCGTGACCCAGCACCGGGCTTGCGTGGGCTGCCTGCGGCGCGTGGGCAGTCCCTGCTCTCGCCAGCCCGCGATGCCGCCGTCCAGGAAGGTCGCCGGGATGCCGGCGGAGCGCAGGGCCTGTACAACGCCCTGGCTGATCTCATGACCGTGGACGCAGTAGGCGACGATCGGCCCATTCGGCGGCAGGCCAGCGGCCCAGAAGGCAACCTCGTCTGGGGAGCGGCGGAGGACGCCGACGATCATCAATTCGTCAGCCTCGAAGGCGGGATCGCGCCGCACGTCCAGGATGGCCGGCGCCCGGGCGGTCCCGAGCGCGGCGTAGAGGGCGGACGGCGAAGTAGAGCGTGCGTCCATGCCGAGGCCCTCCCGAGCGGTCCGTGGCACTTAGATACACATGCATCATGAGAAGATACAAGCTCTCTTATCCTCGCCTGTGATAAGCTTCCCGTGTGAATGATCTCGCAACGCCCTCCGACGCCGCCACGCCTGCGCGCTGGCTGCTGCTGATCCACCAGCTTCCGGCCAAGCCCGCCTACCAGCGGGTAAAGGTCTGGCGGCGGCTGCAGGCACTCGGGGCGGTTGCGGTGAAGAACGCCGTCTACGCGCTTCCCGCCGGCGAGCAGGCTCAGGAGGACTTCGAGTGGCTGCTCAAGGAACTCGTCGAGGGTGGGGGTGAGGGACTGATCTGCGAGGCCCGTCTGATCGACGGCCTCTCCGACGAGGACGTGCGGGCCATGTTCAACAAGGCCAGGGATGCCGACTACGACGTGCTGGCCAAGGAGGCGCGCGCTCTCGGCGAGGTCGTGGCCGGAAGCACGGACGCAACGACCCATGTCGACGCCCGGATGCGGTTCGCTCGCCTAAGGGCAGAAGCGGCCCAGGTCGTGGCCCTCGACTTCTTCGGGGCGAATGGCCGCGAGACCCTGGATGGGCTGCTCGCGACGTTCGATGCCCTGGTGCAGGAGAACGGACCCATGACGGCGGTTCAAAAGAGCATTTCGGCCAGCGGCGAGGGGGGTGGCGCGCTCAGGGGCCGGGTCTGGGTGACGCGGGCCGGCGTGCATGTGGACCGGATCGCGTCGGCTTGGTTGATTCGCCGTTTCATCGACGCCGAGGCCCGGTTCAAGTTCGTGCCCGCCAAGGGCTACGTGCCGGAGCAGGGCGAGCTGCGCTTCGACATGTTCGAGGCCGAGTTCACCCACGAGGGCGATCGCTGTACCTTCGAGGTCCTGCTGATCCGCGCGGGCCTGAACGACCCGGCGCTCGCTGCCATTGCGGAGATCGTGCACGACATCGACCTCAAGGACACTAAGTTCGGCCGCACGGAGGCGAGCGGCATCGCGCACCTCATCGAGGGCCTCTCGGCGGCGCACCAGGATGACCAGGCCCGCGTCGAGCGCGGTGCCGCGATGCTCGACGACCTCTATGGGTATTTCCGGGCGAAGCGCGGCTGACAGTCACGTATCGCCGCCGAGCAGCTCGGTCCCAGGCGCCTTGAGCGTGCCGTCAGCATGCAGGTAATGGTAGAGCGTGCTCGCGGGCAGGTCACTCAGCTCGCGGCAGATCGCGGGGATGCTCCGCTCCCGGTCGGCCATAAGGTGCTGGGCGTAGCGCAAGCGCTCGGCCGTCATCACGCGCGGGCGACCTCCTTTGCGGCCACGGGCGCGCGCAGCGGCGATGCCTTCCTTGACCCGCTGGCGGATGACGTTGCGCTCCATTTCAGCGAACGCGGCCTGGATTTGCAGGAACGCGCGACCCATGGGCGTCGTAGTGTCGAACGCGGTGTTGAGCGCGCGGAAGCCCACGCCGCGGCCCTCCAGTTCGTCCACGAGGCGGATCAGCTCACCGGCGAGCCGCCCCAGGCGGTCGAGATCGAGCACGACCAGCACGTCATCGCGGCGCAGGTAGTCCAGGCATGCCTTCAGGCCAGGCCGGTCGGCGCTGGCACCGCTACCGCGGTTGTCATAGATGCGCTCGCAGCCGGTGGCCCGGAGCGCGTCCACCTGGCGGTCGAACACCTGCCGATCCTCACGGGTGGACACCCGCGCGTAGCCGACCATTTCCATGCAACCTCCTCTCCTGCTTACTCACGAAAACCTGAGTGAGGGAGAGTCATCCGTCAAATGATTGCTGCGGATTTGTCGTGAGCGAAAGTGCCTCACTTTGCGTGCTGCCAGGCGTTCACGACAAAGAAGTGGTTGTCGTGAGTTGCCCCCCATTGCTTGCGCGCATGGCGTCAGTCAGGCCCTTACCGTAAAATTTCGCACGGATGCTGCCAGCGGGCCATCATGGCGCCGAAGGCCTGGAAGAAGCCCTGGAACACCTGCACCACGTTGACGATGGTCTCGGCCGGCGTGGCGCCGAGCACGCCGCCCGCACCCACCGAGGGCACGTAGCCGAAGGCACCACCGGTCCCGACCGTGACGGACCCGCCGCCCGAGTTGCTGGCCAGCGTCAGGATGCGAGGGAAGGCGGCGAAGACGCCGCTCAGCAGCAGCGACACCATGGTGATCCACGGCTTGCCGATGCCGGCGCGCTGTGCTGCCTGCGGCTGGACCCGCGTCGGATCGACCGGGCGGGCGTGGAACGCTTCTGGGCGGCGCTGCCGCGTGAGCGGCTGCGGCTGGCGCCGGGTCCCTGGTTCGGCGAAGCGCGCGGGTGTTTCGCCTGGGCTTCGGCCATCTGCCGCTGGCCGAGTTGGCCGACGCCCTGCCTGCCCTTTCGCGCGCGCTTGACGCCGCCATCTAGCGCCATCAGGCGCATGCGCCGTTCGGGCCCGACAGGAGATGGACAGGAGACCTGGCCCCTCCCGCTCCAGCCGCCGCGCATGGAGGCGGCCGGGTCAGTCGCTGCGGGCGTGCGCCAGTTCGGCCATTCCATCCTCGAAGGAAACGGCTGGCCGCCAGTCCAGCTCCGCCCGCAGCCGACTGGCATCGGCGGTGATGTGCCGCACGTCGCCGAGGCGGTAGCCGCCCGTGACCACCGGCTCCGGCCCCTGCAGCGCGCGTGACAGCGCTTTCGCCATCTCGCCGACCGTGCGGGGTGCGCCGGAACCGACGTTGAAGGCGCGGACGCCCGCACGATGCCGTTCGCAGGCGGTGACGGTCGCCGCGGCGACATCCCGCACATGGACGAAGTCGCGCCGTTGTCCGCCATCCTCGAAGACGCGCGGCGCCTCGCCCCGGCGCAGGGCCGAGGTGAAGATCGCGGCGACGCCCGCATAGGGGGTGTCCCTCGGCATCCCGGGTCCATAGACGTTGTGGTAGCGCATGAAGGCCGCCGATCCGCCCGCCACCCGTGCCCAGTTGGCCGCATAGTACTCCTGCGCCACCTTGCTGCTCGCATACGCGTTGCGCGGATCGAGCGGCGTCGCCTCGCCCACGAGTTGGGTGCCGAGCGGCCGGCCGCAGGCCGGGCAGGGCGGCTCGAACTGTCCGGCGGCGAGCGATGCCTCCAGCCGCGGCGCGGGCGTCACCGCGCCGTGCTCGGGACAGAGGCCGAACCCTTCTCCGTAGACGACCATGGAGCTGGCGAGGGTCAGGCGGCCAATGCCAGCCCGCGCCATGGCGGCGAGCAACACCGCGGTGCCCGCATCGTTTGAGGATGCGTAGTCCGGCAGGTCCTGCACATCGACGCCGAGACCCACCTTCGCGGCGAGGTGCACGACCGCCCCCACACCGGCCAGGGCCGAGTCCACCGCTGTCGCATCCCGCACGTCCCCAACGTACAGTTCCACGCCGGCTGGCGAGGTCCATCCTCGGCCGTGGTGCACATCGTCGCGAAGGGAGTCGAGCACGCGGACCGCGTGTCCACGGCGAAGCAGCTCGGTCAGCACGTGTTGGCCGATGAAGCCGGCGCCCCCCGTCAGTAGGATCAGGTCGGTCACGGCGTCGCCCCCCGGTTCGTCCGCAGATCCCGCGCGAGCCGCAGGAAGGTGGTCGTGATCTTCCAGGCAGCCTTCAGCCCGGCGACGAGGTTGCCGGAGACCTTCGACGCACCGCCGCGTCGGCACCGATGGTGCACTGGCACCTCCAGGCAGCGCAGCCGGGCAGCAGCGCGCATCTGCATCTCAAGGTTCCAGCCGTAGGTCTCCTCGCGCATCCCGAGGGAAGCGAGGGTGTCAGCTCGGATCGCCCGCAGTGGCGACATGTCGGTGAAGGACACGCCGTAGGTCCGGCGCAGCAGGAAGCCGGCCAGCCGACCGGCCAGAACCTGCTGCAGCGTCAGGCTGCCCGGCTCGCGGGTCCCGCGCAGACGGGAGCCCATCACGAAGTCGGCGTGCCCCTCGATGACCGGACCGGCGACAGCCGGGATAAAGGACGGCACGTCGCTGCCGTCGCCGTCCATGAAGCAAAGAATTTCGGTGTGGGCGGCCGCGACGCCCGCGGCGCAAGCCCGTCCGTAGCCCCGCCGTGGCTGGGCGACGACCCGGGCGCCCGCCGCGGTGGCCACCTCCGCCGTCCGGTCGGTGGAGCCGTTGTCCACGATGATGACCTCGCCGACGCCGAGGGCTACCCCATGGGCCAGGATCTCCCGCACGACATCCCCGATCGGCTCTTCCTCGTTCAGGCAGGGAATGATCACGGTGACGGGGGCGGCGAGGGGCGTCACAGCATCCGTCCCGCGTTGCGGCGGCTGTGCACGAAGGCGCGTGTCGCTGGTGCGTCCTGGGCCGGCCGGGTGGCATCGGAAAAGTGTGGCCGCCGACCGTCGAACTCCGCCTCCAGGATCGCGTAGGAGGCGGCATCGTCCACGTCGTACCAGCGGTCCAGCAAGGTGACCGGCAGGTCGATCTCCCGTGCCCGATCCAGCGTCCGCTCGAACACCGTCTCCGTGCTCCAGGAGATCTCCTCGAACAGCCGCGGATGCGGCCGCGACAGGCCGATAAGGGTGTAGCCGCCGTCGATCGCCGGGGAGATCACCATCCGGTCACCTGTTATCACCGCCTCCACCGCCGCCTGGAGGATGCCGCGGGGCAGGGTCGGGCTGTCGGAATTCAACAGGATCGCCCCCGCATGGCCGGCGTCCAGCAGGTCGCCCACACCCTTGCAGAGGCGCTGGCCCAGGTCGCCCTCCCCCTGTAGCACCAGTCCGAATCCTCCAGGTAGCAGGCGCCGCAGCAGGACTTCAGACCCAGCGGGTGTGTAGACCGCATAGCCACGACACGTATCGGCGCCGAGCCCGTCGATGATGCCCGCAAGGTCCTGGATGAAGCAGGCGGAGATCGCGGCGCACTCCTCCGGCCGCAGCGGCGGCGAGAGCCGGGTCTTGGACCTTCCGGCCATCGGTGTCTTGCAGATGATCGCGACCGCGACGGCGCTCATGGGACGGGGCTCCTCGTTCCGGGCGATGGCCGGTGATATGGTCGGGGCGGGGCCGCCTGTCGACGCCGCAACGCCCAAAGGAGTGCGACGGCTACGCCGAGGTGCATCGCGCCGTCCCGGATCCACATGTCGACATGCGGATCGCCCCAAATCTCGTCGTAGAGGAGGTAGCTGCCGATCGTCAGCGCCCAGAACGGTGCCGCGCCGAACAGCACGACAAAAGGCACGAGACAGAGGTAGTACCAGGCGTAGTTCGGGGAGAACGCGAGCAGCCCCGCGAGGAAGAGCCACGACAGGCGCCGCAGCCGCGCCTCGGGCCCCTGCCTCGGGCCCCTCATCCCAGGCGAAGGACAGCCGAAGCACCAGCGTCGCGAGGAGCACCGCGGCCGCGACGACATAGGCCGTCTTGGCCCAGGCCAGCGGGCCGAACACGGTGATGGCCAGCCACACCAGCCAGAACCCCTCACCGCCTTCAATGTGCTCCTCCCGCATGTAGCCCGAGACGAAGGAGAACATGCCCGTGCCCACCGACGGGTAGGGGAGGTAGACGAGGATCACGACGGCGATGGCCGCGGCGGGCGCCCGCCAGTCCCAGGGCTTCCAGGCCAGCGGCAGGGCCAGCGCCGCCAGCGGCTTCATCATGGCTGCCAACGCGATGACCGCCGCCGCCGCGACCGGCCGGTGCAGCACGGCGATCATCCAAATCCCCAGCACCGTCAGTGCCACCATTGGGCCGTCGATATGCGCGCTGCCCGCGATCTCCCACACCGCCAGCGGGTGCCAGGCATAGGCGACGATGCGCCCCGGCGGTTGCCCAATCCGGCGCAGCAGGTCGAGCAGCAAGGCGGCCGTCAGCGCCTCGAAGGCGATGGAGGACAGCTTTAGTGTGATCAGCCCATCAGCGGCCCGGCCGATGAGGTAGAACAGCATCTGCGCGGCCGGCGGATAGATAGTGACCGCGTAGTCCGCCCGGTTGATGAAGGGGTAGATGACGGAATCCCGCAGGAAGGCGAGTTCCGGAGCCGCCGGGATGTAGCGGTAGGGGTTGATCCCCGCGCCTTGCACCCGCCCGTCCCAGACATAGCGGAAAGCATCGCTAGACAGGTGCGGATGGACGAAGAGCAGCGCCAGCCGCATCGCCCCCGCGGCCAGCAGGATGGTCCACAGCGCCCGGCGTGGGTCCGCCCGCACCGCCAGCTGCACCGCTCGGATCACCAGCAGCCCGTGCGTGAGGCCGAGCGCGTTGAAGGCAAGGTCTCCGGCATTCCGATGCAGCACCGGACCTAGCGCCGCGATGGCGACCAGTCCTGCTCCCAGGACCGCCAGCCTCCAGCCCGCCTGACGCTCTGCGGACGAGGGTGGAATCTCAAGCTTTTCGCTCAAATCCGGCACGCCCGACTTAATCGGGACCGTCATCGACTGCATTGCCACGCCTTACTTTCCAGACATCTCTCGCAAAGCCGGCGCTGATCAATCACGCGATCATAGACTTGGCTTGAGCGGTTAGAGTCCGTTTGAGAATGCGACCGGGTCGGGATTGGCGGGCCTTTTCCAAACCTGGAGCATCAGGATCCTGCTCCGATGCACCGTATCGGAGCGGCGATCTTTCCTGCCCGGCACGAAAAATCCCTCGCCGTCCCTCCGCCGCGGCATTCTCAAACGGTCACTCAGCTCGACTTTGGCCATTTTGCTCGTAGGCCAAACTGCCATTAATCAACGGATTGGCGCAAGAACGTGTCCTTGCGTGGGGCTTTTAGCTGGATGGCGGCCGCCATCCTGACCTTTCGAAAGGCAAGAGTCTCACCTGCAGCGCAGCAAAATCAGTTACTTGCGGGGATTGTGAGATCTGGAAAATGGCCAAAGTCGAGGCCGTTTAGTTAGTTCGGGCCATGAGGGCGAGCGACGTCCAGCCGACGAGGTTGGTGTGAGCATGTACCGGCGCGAGCTGGAAGTTGTGCGCGACGCCCATGCCGATGCCGATGGCCACGCCCGCGACGAGGCAGGCTGCGGCCGAGGCGAGGAACAGCAGCGGGAGGCGAGACATCCGAGGGCCTCCTCCTCCTCACGGTTTCAATACCAGCACTGGTGCGTAGGTGATCGTGCCGAGACGTTTGCCAATGATGATCGAGGTCGACCCGTCCACACGTCCCTATCACGAAAAATTTTCATGATAGGACGGGTTGTGCTTTTCTTCTTTTGTGCCCAACACCCCCACCCTCGTTTCCGAGATGATCCGTCTAAGTGGCAGAGACCCGAAGCATGTTTCGGCGATCGACCGCTACCTGCGCGAGGCACAGATGCTCACGAACGAGCCGGCGGGGCGTAAGGGCGTTAGCCACCCGCCGACAATTGAGACGGTACACGCGGCTGTTTTGTTGGTGGCGTGCATGGCCGAAGGTCCGAGGCTGCACGTGGTCGAGCAGGTCAAGGCCTATTGGCACGCCTCACTGTATAAACCCGAGATCGACGCCGGCCGAACATTTGGACCAGATCTGACGACCGTATTTGAAGCTGCGGTCGGGCGGCTCGCAGTGCGCCACACCGGCGCAATGTTCACGCAGACATTAAAGGGCGTGAGCATCACCCCTGGTTTAAGCGCCAGGATCCAACAGATCGGCCGTGATTTCACGTACCGGATTGCTGACAGAGACTTGGATGATGGTTTGGGTATCGGCAGCATCCATTATGCTCAGCCGTTCCTGATCGAAGGTCTGGCAGAAGTTGTCTGGGCCAGCCGCCATCAAGCCGAAAAGTTGGGTGTGACCATAGACACCGACACGGCCTGGCGTGCTCTTGAATGCCCTTCGAATGCAAAAACCGCCGCCTCCCTGGCAGGGGAGACGACGGCTGTTGCTGTCCAGAACCACGACGTGATTCCAGCGGCGGAACCCCTGGAGGCTAAGCGCGAGTCGTCAGCGACTCAACCTTCGCGTCGTGGCTCTGGACGTTCCCAGAACCCCACACGGAGGATTCCGAAATGAGTGAGCTCGTCCCGCTGCCCGCGTTGTCTCGCGAAGTCGCCATGCTGACCGGCAAGCCGGCGCCCAGCTATCGGTCGCTTTGGATGAAGATCGCATCCGGACAACTGCCGGCCGAAACGCGGAACAATCGCTATTACGCGGATCCGCGTGCCGTCGCCCTTGCGCTGGGGCTGACCATCCCCGCCGCGCACACCGCCTAAAAACGCGAACCCCCGCGACGCCGGCACAGCGCGCGAGGGTCCTAGTACCCCTCGTCATTCATAACGTTGGGTAGAGGCGCTTCAGTTTGACGCGGGCATCGTCGGAGGTGAAGTGCCAGTCGGCCGTGGCGTGCTTGCTGTTGCGGACTTTCTGCCATGCGGCGACTT
>JAABUN010007971.1_pt1 | contig 11093 bp, 10 predicted proteins | sample 5559311 | NCBI WGS metagenome assembly JAABUN01 (sample SAMN10711877, study PRJNA513370) | rock metagenome | isolation source: Antarctica rocks | place: Antarctica: Victoria Land, Siegfried Peak sud | reverse complement strand
CTCCGCTCCCGCACCCGCCGCCTCGTCGTCCGCACCGGCCGCCTCGGCAGCCGCATCGAGCGACTCGGCTTCCACGGCTCCCGCCTCGTCGGCTTCGGCCGAGGGGACCGCGGTGACCGTCAAGGACTTCAAGATCGACCCGGTGGACATCAAGGCCTCGGCCGGTACGGTCACCCTGGCCGTCTCCAACGCCGGACCCACCATTCACAACGTTGCCATCCGCGATGCGTCCGGCAAGGTCCTCGCCACCACGAAGGACCTCAAGGCCGGCGAGTCGGCGACGATCACGGCCGAGCTCGCGGCAGGTTCCTACACCACGTTCTGCTCACTGCCCGGGCACGAGAGCCTCGGCACCAAGGGCACCCTGGTGGTCGGCTCCTAGTCCGACCCTCCCTTCGAAATCTCCTCGCGGTCGACGGTCCCTCCCCGTCGGCCGCCACCCTCCACTGAAGCGCCCGGCCATCGGCCGGGCGTTTCGGCGTCGCGGATCCCTAGAAGAGTCCGACCACGTTGCCGTCCGCGTCGATGTCGATGTTCTGACCGCCGGGCTTCGAGGGCAGGCCCGGCATCGTCCGCATCTCACCGCACAGGGGGGTGATGAAACCGGCCCCGGCGGACAACCGGATCTCGCGGATCGGCACGGTAAACCCGCTCGGACGGTTCTTGAGCGCGGCGTCGTGGCTGAGCGAGTACTGGGTCTTGGCCATGCACACCGGCAGGTGCCCATAGCCCAGGTCCTCGAACTGCTTGAGCGACTTGCGGGCCGCCGGCAGGTACTCCACGTCGGCGCCGCCGTAGATCTTCGTGACGATCGTCTCGATCTTGTCGGCGAGGGGCATCTCGTCCGGGTAGAGCAACCTGAAGGACGACGTGGGGTCCTGGGTCGCGGCCCAGACCGCTTCGGCGAGGGCCGCCGCGCCCTTGCCGCCATCGACGAAATGCGTGGCCAGGACCGCGTCCCGCGCGCCGGCCGCGAGGGCCACCTCCCGGATCGCCCCGATCTCGGCCGGCGTGTCGGACGGGAAGGCGTTGATCGCCACGACGGCCGGGATGCCGAACTGGGTCACGTTCTCGATCTGCTTGGCCAGGTTCTGGGCGCCAAGGCGAACCGCGTCCACGTTCTCCTCGAGGAGGGCCGGGTCGAGCGGCTTGCCGGCCACGATCTTGCCGACGCCCCCGTGCATCTTGAGCGCCCGGACCGTGGCGACCACGACCGCCGCATCCGGCACCAGGCCCGACGCCCGGCACTTGATGTCGAAGAACTTCTCGGCCCCCATGTCCGCCCCGAAGCCCGCCTCCGTGCACACGATGTCGTTCGTCGCGAGCGCGAGTCGGTCCGCGATGATCGAGTTGTTGCCGTGCGCGATGTTCGCGAACGGGCCGGCGTGGACGAACGCGGGGCCTCCCTCCAGGGTCTGGAGCAGGTTGGGCTTGATCGCGTCGCGCAGCAGCACGGTCATCGCCCCGGCGACCCCCAGGTCCTCGGCGGTCACGGGCGCGCCGTCCGTGCGCGTCGCGAGCACGATCCGCCCCAGGCGTGCCCGCAGGTCGTGGATGTCCGTGGCGAGGGCGAGGACCGCCATCACCTCGGACCCGACCGTGATGATGAACTCCGTCTCGCGCGGGACGCCGTCCTCTCGCCCACCCAGGCCAAGCACGACGTGGCGCAGGGCCCGGTCGCTGATGTCGAGGACCCGCGGCCAGAGGATCCCGTGCGGGTCGATACCCAGCGGGTTCTTGTGATGCAGGCTGTTGTCGATGAATGCGCCGGCGAGATTGTGGGCCGCACCGATGGCGTGCACGTCACCGGTCAGGTGCAGGTTGAAATCCTCCATCGGGATGACCTGGCTGTAGCCGCCGCCGGCCGCGCCGCCCTTGATCCCGAACACCGGGCCGAGCGACGGCTGGCGGATGTTCACCGCCGCGCGCTTGCCGATGACGTTGAGGCCCTGGGCGAGACCCACGGTCGTCGTCGACTTACCTTCGCCGAGGGGCGTTGGCGTGATCGCCGTCACGACCACGTACTTGCCTCTCGGCCGGTCGCCCTCCAGGCGCCGGATCCCCTCCAGGGTCACCTTCGCCTTGGTGTGGCCGTACAGCTCCAGCTCCTCGTCTCGGATGCCGAGTTCCGCGGCGATGTCCCGGATCGGCCGAAGGGTGACGGAACGGGCGATCTCGAGGTCGGAGGGAAAGCTCATCAGGACTCCTCGGGGCCGGTCAGCTCGCAGGCGCCGGGCTGTTGGCCGGGCCGACCTGACGTTCGGCGGCCCGGATGAGATGGGTGAGCAGAAGCGCATTGGTCAGCGGGCCGACGCCACCCGGCACGGGCGTGATCGCCGACGCGACCTCGCGCGCGGACTCGAAGTCCACGTCGCCCACCAGTCGACCGTCGACGACATTGATGCCGACATCCACGACGACCGCCCCGGGCTTCAACATCGACCCGTTGACGAGGCCCGGATGGCCGGCGGCGACCACCACGATATCGGCCCGGCCGACGTGGCCGGCAAGGTCCGTCGTCCGCCGATGACAGACCGTGACCGTGGCGTCCTCGCGCACCAGCAGGAACGCCGCAGGCATGCCGACGACGGCCGACCGACCGATCACGACCGCGTCCTTGCCTTCGATCTCGATGCCCGAGCGGCGCAGGATCTCCACCGCGGCATGGGCCGTTGCCGGCAGGAACCCGTCGTACCCGAGGCGCAGCAGGCCGGCGTTGACCGGGTGGATGCCATCGATGTCCTTGGCCGGGTCGATCGCATCGATGACGGCGCGCAACCGGATCGTCCGGGGCAGTGGCATCTGGACGATGATACCGTCCACCGTGGGGTCGTCGTTGAGGGCATGCAGCGTGGCCGTGATCGTGGCCTCCGTGGCCTCGCCTTCCAGCTCCACTCGTCGGCCCTCGATGCCGACTTTCGCGCAGCTCCGCAGGATCTGCTCGAGGTAGACGGTCGAGGGCGCGTCGCGCCCGACGATGACCACGGTCAGCCCGGGCGCCCGACCGGTCCTCGCCAGGAAGCTCGCCACGTCCTCGCTGACCGCGGCGCGGATCTCCACGGCGAGCGGTCCGCCTTCCAGAAGGCGGGCGAACCTCGGCACGGTGGCCGTCACCAGGACGCGGGGGCCGAGGTGTCGCCGCCCAGGCTTGGGGTGTCCGTGGCCTGTGGGTCCATCGGCTCACGAGGCTCCCCACTGAGGACGATCTGACGAACCGCCGTGGCGAGCGCCTCGACATCGCTCAGCAGGCCGTGGATCTTGATCGTCATCTCGCCCTCGGCCGCCGGGTCGCCGATCGACGGCAGGTTCACCAGGACATTCGCCGCCGCACCGCGGGCCGCGGCTTCCCCGAGCAGCGCGGCCACGTTCAGGTCACTCGACGCGTTCACGTTGCTCCGACCGGCGAGCGACTCGGCCACCGCCACCAGGTCCACACAGGCCTCCACGCAGCGCATCGGCACCTCCGCCGCCCGGCGAGCCGCGGCCTGCATCGCGGTCGTTCGCTCGGCGACCTGGGGGTCCGTCTCACGCGGCAGCTTCATCGCGCTGCTGAATGCGGCATAGGCGTCGGCATCGTCCTGGGCCAGGTCCAGAAAACCGTTAGCCAGGCGCTGTCCGGTCTCCGCGGCCCAGGCCAGGACCGGTTCGTGGGCCGCGTACTTCGGACGTCCGGCCGAGAGGGCGGCGACCATCGCCACGAGACTCGCGCCGAGGGAGGCCGCGATCGCCGCCGCGCTGCCGCCACCCGGGACCGGGTCGGAGGACGAGAGTCGATCGACGAAGGCGTCAACGGTCAGATCGCGAAATCGTCCGTCGGTGGGCTGCTGGATCACGCCTCGATTGTAGGGGCCTTGCCCGGGGGCGACACGGCGGTCGCTCGCCGAACCTTACGTTCAGGCGGCCCGATGGCCCTCATCGAGCCCGGTGACCGTCCAGCGCCTGGAGCGGTGCTGGTAGCTCAGCGAGAGCCGGGCGTTGCGCGTCTCCACCTCGAACAGCGTGCGAGGTCCGGTGATGACCGGGAACGCCGCCGCCTCCTCACGGATGGCGTGCAGGTGGGTGATGGGAAGTCGCTCATCGCCCCAGGTGATCTCACGGGGTCGACCACTGAACCAGTCCGTCCGGACTCGAACGGTGACGGGCTCGACGCGGATGAATGTCATCTGATGGCTCCTTTCCGGAGCGGGTCTGGCGGGACCGTCGTCCGGAGCACTCGGTCGACAGAACGTTTGTTCGATTGACTGACGTCACCGTAGACCGAACAGGCGTTCGATGTCAAGCGTCGTCAGAGGGAAGGTCTTCTATCTCCGTGACACCTAGCCTGTCACGCGCCTCTGCACCTTCCGCGGCGTCCACCCCGCGATCGATCGGCATCCCGCGCGCGCGCCGGTCAAGCGGGTTGCGTGGATCACGCTCGAACGGCGACGGCAGGCCCGCCCCGACGAGCCGTCCCCGGGTCACCGCCCGCTCTCCATAGCGACGACGCAGTCCGTCGGCCGCCTCGATCACCCGCCGCCGACGCGGGTCCTCGGTCGCGAACAGGCCGAGCTGCTCGCGCTCGCCAAGGTTGGACGCGGTCACCCCGAGCAGCCGGACCCGGATGCCACGAATCTCCGGACGGGCCAGCTCGAGGGCGGCCCGGAAGATCGGTTCGGTCAGGTCCGTCGGTTCGGGCAGGGTGCGCTGGCGCGTGATCGTGCGGAAGCCGTCGTCGCGGATCTTGACCGCGATCGTGGACGCACGGACGCCGGCCGATCGAAGTCGACCGGAAACGTCCTCCGCCATCGCCAGCAGCGTGCGCTCGATCACCTCCGGATCGACGGTGTCAACGTCGAACGTGTGCTCATGACCGACCGACTTCGCCGGGTCGCCCTCGTGGACCGGGTCATCGTCGAGCCCGCGCGCGCGATCGATCAGGGAGCCGCCGTGCTTTCCGAACCTGCGCACCACGAGGTCCGGCGGCAGCGCGGCCAGATCGCCGATCGTCCGCACGCCATAGTCGCCGAGCGCCGCGCCCGTCTTCTCGCCGACGCCCCATAGCCGCGAGATCGGCAATGGCGCCAGGAACGCGGCCTCGTCGTCTGGCGCGACGACGACGAGTCCATCCGGCTTGCGCAGGTCCGAGGCCACCTTGGCCACGAGCTTGTTCGAAGCCACGCCGACCGACGCGGTCAGCCCGACCCGCTCGCGAACGGCCGACTTGATCGCGGCGGCGATCGCCGGCCCGTCACCAAAGAGCGCGCGGGAGCCGGTCACGTCCAGGAACGCCTCATCGATGGAGATCGGCTCGACCGCCGGCGTGAAGGTCCGGAGGACGGCCATCGCGTCCCGGCTGGCGAGCTGATAGCGACGGCCGTCGACCGGCAGGAAGACCCCGCCCGGACAGCGCCGCACGGCCTCGCGCAACGACATGGCCGAGTGCACCCCGAAGCGGCGCGCCTCGTAACTGGCGGCCGACACGACACCCCGTCCAGCCGGGTCGCCACCCACGATGACCGGCCGACCCATGAGCTCGGGCCGGTCGCGCTGCTCGACTGCAGCGAAGAACGCGTCGAGGTCCACGTGCAGGATCGTGCGGGTGGCCATGCTCGTTATCATCCGTCCGGAGTGCGTTCCTTCGTCGAGGCTGATCGAACCGACCCGACGCCGCCGAGGGGCAACGACGCGCAGCGCGGCGTCGAACCCCTGTCGTCCGACTCGCTGATCGCTCTCGTCCTGGGGCTGGGTGCCGGCCTGGCCCTCACGTGGAGCGTGCCCTGGCTCGCCCCCGTCCTCGTCTGGCCGTGGCTGTTCGCCGTTCCGGGCTGGGTCCTCGTTCGGCGGGTCGCCCCAGGCCTTCCGGTACCAGGCGTCGTGGGCGTGGGGATCGTGGCCAGTGTCTACCTCTCAGCTCACCTCGTGGATCTCGTCGCCAGGGTCGACACCTTCGGGCGCGTCGCCGTGCTCCTGTCGGCAGGTGGACTCGTGCTTGCCACGGTCATCATCGCCCGCCTGCACCACCCGTGGCTGGCTCCACTGGATGTGCCGCCAGCCCGTTCCGTGCCGGCCGCCATTCGAGCCCACCTGCGGCAGGAACTGCCAGCCTGGATCATCGCCGCGGCGACCAGTCTCGTGGTCTTCGTGGTGCTGGCCAGCAACGTCTGGCGCGAGACCCCCGATGGGTTCGTGTCCGGCGGTTGGAACTGGAGCGACTTCCTGGTACATGTGGCGATCGGGAACAGCATCGTCCACGGGAACTTTCCGCCCCAGGTGCCGTATGTCGCCGGCGAGCCGTTGTCCTACCACTGGTTCGCCGATTTCCACGGCGCGATCGCCGCGACCGCGGCCGACATCTCGATCATCCCGGTGTTCATCCTGTCCAGCGCCCTGATGGCTGGCGTACTCGCCCTGGTCGTGTGGTCACTCGCGGCCGCGATCAGCCGTGATCGACGGGTAGCGACGATCGCAACGATCCTCGTGGTTGCCGGCGGCGGGATGGGCTGGCTGCGACTCGCGGCGGACCTTCTGGCTGGCCCATCCGATCTCGGAAGCCTCCTCACCAACAACCCGTACGACAACTCGTGGGCTGATGGCTGGCCGTTCTTCCGGATCGCATCGATCTTTGGCACCGGGTTCCTGCCCCACCGGGCGACGACGTTCGGATTGCCGGGCCTCGTCTCGGTCGTGTTGCTCCTCGTGACGTGTCTCGGTCGGCGGCCGGGCGGCGTCCTGCTGGCCGGGGTCCTGGCCGCACTCCTCGCCCCGTTCCATTTCTACGCCTTTCCCGCCACCTACCTGATCGTGGGCCTCTACGTCGTGACCACTGGCGCGTGGCGGGCGCGAACGTCCTGGCGCGATGCGGTCTTGTTTCTGATGCCGGCCATCCTGGCCCTCCCCTACATCCTCCCCGCCGTGGTCCGGCAGGGCGACATCGGCTCGTTCAAGTTCGTCGCGGGTTGGAGCGAGGCGCGGATCGCCGCCGGACCGGCCGCTGCCTTGTTCTTCTATGTCACCAATCTCGGCCTGCCGGTGATGCTTGCGCTGGCCGCCTTATTGGCCGGGCGCAGGGTTCCCGCGCGAGCGTTCCTGGGAGCCTGGCTGATCGCGCTCTTCCTGGTGCCCAACCTGGTCGTCGTCAGTGCGGTCGAGTTCGACATGAACAAGTACTTCCAGATGATGTGGATCGCCGCCGCGATCCTGGCTGCATGGCTGATCCATCGCTGGCCGCGCCCGGCCATCGCCCTGGTGCTCGCCTTCTCGGCGGTGTCGCCTGCGCTCATCGCGATCTGGCACGTGCGCAGTCCGGCGGTGGCGATGGATCTGGCGCACGAGCGGGCAGCTCGATGGATCGAGGCGAACACCCCAGAGCGAGCCGTCTTCGTCACGGACGACTTCATCAACAGCCCCGTGGACCTGGCCGGTCGGCTGCGCATCACGAGCTTCGGACCATACGTTGCGAACCTGGGCTATGACCCGGAGCCGCGGGCTGCGGACGTTCGGGCCGTCTACTGCGATGGCCCGGAGGAGGCCGCCGTCCGCATGGCCCGATACGGCGCGACGTTCGTCCTGTCCAATGGCGGCGTCCTCGAATGCGACGACGGGCGGGCGACCGACTTCACGACGGGCGGCTTGTTCACGATCGTCTACGACGAGGAGGGCGTGTCCATATGGCGCCTCGCCAGGTCCTGATCCGAGTCGACGATCGACTCCGGTCGGATCTGGAGGGCAACGATCGAGCCCACCCCGATCAGCGCCGGCGGCAATGTCGTGATGATCCGCATCAGGAGGATCGTGGCGAGCCCCTGTTCCGGCGTGTAGCCGAGGCCGGTGATGATCGCGACGCCCACGAATTCGTACGTGCCGATCGCGCCGGGAGCTGCCGGGATCGCGAGCGACAGCGCGATGCCGCTCAGGAAAAGGACCGTCTGGATCGGCGTCAGGTCCACGCCCACCGCGTGCGACACGACCCAGGCGACGAGGACGGCGCTCGTCGTCAGGAGGGCGGTCAGTCCGAGGAACGCGGCGGCCGAGGGCAGCGATCGGAGCGCGCCGGCGCCCGCCGACACGCGACGGACCAGGCCCGCGATCACGGTCGCGATGCGGGTCGAGGCAAGGGCGGAGCGTGAGATGACGAGCCAGCCGACGACCGCCACGATGAGCCCGGCGGCCACGAGCAGGATCGCGTAGCCGGTCAGCGCCTGGAGTTCGGCCGCACCGGCGACGATGAGACTGGAGACGAGTGCCAGGGCAAGCATCGTCAGGCCGTCACTGAACCGCTCGATCATGATCGTGCCGAAGATGGCGAGCCGAGGTGCCTGGAATGTGCGGGCGGCGAGGACCGCGCGGGCGACATCACCAAGGCGGGCCGGCAGGACCGCGTTCGCCGCGAATCCGAGGGTCAGGTAGCCGTAGGCGAGTCGATAGGTCGGCCGAACCGCGGCGCCATCCACTCCCCGCAACAGGACGTGCCAGCGGAGCGCCCGAAAGGCGAGGTCCACGAGCACGATCAGCAGTCCTGCGAGGAGACCCCCGGGCGCGGCGCGACCGATCGCGTCCCCCGCCTGCTGAAGGTTGACCCGCGACAGCGTCACCCACAGGAAGGCCACGCTGATCGCAACGCCAATGAGCAGACGGGCGATATCTCGACGAGGAGGCACGACCTACTCCTTGATCCGTCGGCCTCGACGCATATCGGGGGAGATGAGGCCGATCAGCCCTTGGGCTCGACGACGATCGTGACTTCCGGGGTCATCCCGGCGAAGACCTTGATGGCCACCTTGTAGGTACCCAGGGTCTTGAGCGGCTCGTCCAGGTCGATCTTGTGGCGGTCGACGTCGATACCGCGCCGAGCGAGCGCGTCGGCGATGTCCTTGTTGGTGATCGAGCCGTACAGCTTGCCGCCCTCGCCGACCTTCACGCCCATGGTCAGGGTCGTGCTGGCGATGCGGGTCGCGGCAATGTCGGCATCGGCGCGCTCGCGGACACGCTTCTCCTCGCGGCTGGCGATGTCGTGCTGCCACGCTCGAAAGGCGCCGCCGGCGGCTGGGACCGCGAGCTGCCTGGGGATCAGGTAGTTCGTGGCGTATCCGTCCGTCACGGTCTTCATCTCGCCGCTCTTGCCGAGCGTGGTTATGTCCTTGGTCAGGATGACCTTCAAGTGCTGGGTTCCTCTCTGGTGATCCAGCCCCGCAGGCGGGGGGCAAGACCGGATTTCTGGATGAGGCCTCCGGCGCTGCCGACGAGCGCGGGGATCCGCCGGATGGTCCGACGGACCGGGCCCGGCGTCAAGCGCCGGATCTGGGCGATGTCACGATCGAAGCCGGCGCGGTCGATCCCGAGGTCGCGCAACTTCTCGTTGAGCAGGTCATCAGGCACGCTCTCCAGGAACAGGTCCACCGCGAGGACGACCACGACGATGTCATCGAGTCCGCCGATGATCGGCACGCTGTCCGGCACGAGATCGCGCCCGAGGACGAGGTACCCGGCGGCGGCCCCCAGCATCGCCTTGTGATTGGTCGGCATCCGTTCGTCGAGCAACAGGGCCGTCACGAGCCGGGCGTATTCGGGCACTCGGCTGGCGACGGGCATGAAGGCGAGCATGGACAGCATCCTGCCAAGAGTCAGGCGCCCCGTCCGCTTCGCCTTGCTGCTGCGAGCCATCGACTTCACGCTCCTGGGTCCGTCCGATGAAGATCCGGGCGGCCACGACCGACTCGGGACCGGGAGTCTACCAGCGTTGCGGTGGGCTGCCGGTGAGCTGCGTGCACCCGGTGGGTGACGGACCACGCAACACGCCTGCGGATCGGCGACGCGGCTCCGCGCCGATTCGGCCGCATCGGGCGCGCACCGCCGCAGTTGACATCGAACGTCCGTTCGGTATGATGGCTGCCAAGGAGGCGCGAGTGACGAAGCACGACGCCGAACGCAAGGTCCGGATCCTGGATTTCATCGCATCCACGCTGCGCGCTCGCGGGTATCCGCCATCGGTGCGGGAGATCGCCCATGCCGTCGGGCTGGCGTCCACTTCCGCGGTCCACCACCACCTCCAGATCCTGGAGCGGGAGGGGTACCTTGAACGCGGCGCAGCCCAATCGCGCGCCATCCGGATGACGCCGACCGCCGCGATCCGCCTGGGGCTCAGCAGCGAACTCGTGCCGCAGGCCACCAGTGCGGACTCACGCGTCGTGGCGATCATCGGGGAGATCGCCGCCGGCGGACCCATCGAGGCGTACCAGGATGCATCGGAGACGATGGCCGTCCCGGACCTGCTGGCCCCGGGCGGGGATGCCTACGTCCTGAAGGTCCGCGGCGACTCGATGATCGAGGCCCACATCACGGACGGAGACTTCGTCCTGATCCGCCCGCAGACGACGGCCCGAAACGGGGACATCGTCGTGGCCCAGGTAGAGGAGAACGCGGTCACCCTCAAGCGCTTCTTCAAGGAGAAGGACCAGATCCGGCTCCAGCCGGCAAACCCCGCTTACCCGCCCCAGTTCTACGACGACGTCCGCATCCAGGGCAAGCTCATCGGGGTCATCCGCAAACTGGACTGACCGTTACCCACCGTCCATCCACAGCATCAGAGGACTCGTCCACCCGCATCGCGATCTTCTGATCTCTGGCCGTGGAGAACGCCGAAGTCAAGACTGGTCTTTCCGTTCGTTCTGCCCCCTAATCGGTCGAGCGGTGATCGCGCTGATCGCCGCATGTCCCAAGGGAGCCTGCCGAAGTCGTGATCGATCGTCTGCCGCCACAAAGCCTGGAAGCCGAGCAATCCGTGCTCGGTGCCATCCTCATCGACCGGGATGCGGTCGTCGAGATCGCCGAGTTCCTGCGTCCGGAAGACTTCTACCGCCAGGCCAACGCCCGAATCTATGCGGCCATCCTGGACCTGTTCGAGCGACGCGAACCGATCGATATCGTGACCGTCGCGGAATCGCTGGAGCGTCGCGACGAGCTGGAGGCCGTCGGCGGCCGGGCCTACCTGTCCAGCCTGTCCAACGAGACGCCTACCGCGGTCCACGCCGCGCAGTACGGCCGGATCGTCGAGCGCAAGGCGGTGCTGCGCAACCTGATCGGGGCGGCCGGCCGGATCGCCGGCATCGGCTACGAGG
>JAABUN010007970.1_pt1 | contig 11094 bp, 10 predicted proteins | sample 5559311 | NCBI WGS metagenome assembly JAABUN01 (sample SAMN10711877, study PRJNA513370) | rock metagenome | isolation source: Antarctica rocks | place: Antarctica: Victoria Land, Siegfried Peak sud | reverse complement strand
GGCAGCAGCAGTTCGCCTCCACCGTTCACCTGCTCGCCGGTGGAGAGCCGCTCCGCGTAGTGGATGTGGTTACCGCTCCAGCCGGAGTGGTCGGCTGTCTCACCGGCAGCGCCGGGCACTGGGTCAAAGGCCAGGTCGTCCGAGCCGACGTCGGCATGATCTGATGCCGACCCCCCCAAGTTGGCGTCGGCACCCCGAACCATGCCATCCACCGAGCTTGAATCGGGTTTGCTGATCGGGCGCGTTTGTCGTCGGGTCCTGATCGAGGGCGTGGGGTTGCTGCCGGCTTGTGCCGGCTTTTCCACGGTGGTCCTTGGTCGTGCCGTCGCCGGCGGGTTGGTCAGGTGGTGATCTGTGTCGGTGGCCCGACGGCGGCAGACCACATCGCCTCCCATGCTGGTGTCCAGGGCCAGTGCTGCGGGAGGTGGAGCACGAGGCGTCGGCCGGTGCTTGCGATCCGCGCGGGGACGTTGATGATCTTGCGGCGCAGGGTGGCCCAGCGGGCTTTGGCCAGGCCCGCGGCGACCGCGGCGGCGGGGGCAAGGTTGAACGCGATCACCGCGCAGGCGACCCAGGCGGCGTTCGCCGGGTAGCTGCCGGAGGGGAGGTGGGCCAGCGGCCCGGCTTTGAGCTCGGCGATGACCTGCTCGACGACGGCGTGGTCCCGGTGGTGCTGGTCGGCCTCGACGGTGGCGAGGGTGGAGTTGGTGATGAAGGCGTGGTGGCGGTAGGCGGCGAACAGCTCGCCTTGGGTGCTGCCGTCACCGGCGAGGGGCTGAATTCGTCGGACGCGGCGCACCACCAGTCGGCACGAGACGCGCTCGTGGACGCGGCGGGAGGTGAACGCGGTGAACGCGACCTCGGCGACCTCGGCGACCTCGGCGACCTCGGCGTTGGAGACCCAGCGCTGCTCGGCCTCCTCCCAGATGGCCTGTGGGTAGCGGACCGGGGTCCACGCTCCGTCGTCGATATCGGCGATCGCGGCCCTGGCCGACCGTTGTGATCCGCCTGGTCAGCGACCACCGCGACGACCTGGTCGGCGAGCACACCAACGCGATGAACCGGCTGCACCGCCTGCTGCGAGAACTGATCCCCCGGCGGCGCCCCCACCGGTCTGTCCAGCCGTCAAGCCGCCGCGCTGCTCCGCCGTCCGGCCCAACACCGCGACCGACACGGCCCGCAAGCAGCTCGCCCGCGACCTCATCACCGGCATGCGCGGCCTGGAAGCTCATCGTGTACCAAGGGAGTCATCTGAGCCAGATATTGACGCTCTGAAGCATGCAGTGTATACATTGTGACATCACACAGAGAGGTGTAACGGTGCCTAACAACCTTTACGAACGCCCTCCGACAGCCGTGGTCGGGCTCGGCTCCATGGGACTCCCGATCTTGCTGCACCTCCGTGCCGCCGGATACGACGCGGTCGGCTGGGACAGTAATGCCGGCTCTCGGTCGACCGCCGTTGATGCGGGCGCAACGGTGGCCGCATCGCTGGGCGAGGCGCTGGGGGCTTCGTCCGTCGCGCTCTTCCTGGTCGGTAGCGAGGCGGCCATGAGCGAGGTGCTCTGCGGTGCCGGCGGTGCTTTCGACGTCATGGCTCCCGGGTCCACCCAACTTGTGATGGGCACGATCACTCCTGAGCTCGCCGAGGAACTCTGGGATGCGGGGCATCGAGCCCGCCAGAACGTCCTAAGTTCGCCGTTGTGCCGCACGGTGCGAGGCGTACAGGAAGCGGACGCGCTTGCCCTCGTCTCGGGCGACCCCGAGATCGCAGCAGCCGTAAGGCCGTTACTGTCGGCGTTCTGCTCGGACATCTTCTTCGTCGGTACCCGCCCTGGCGATGCCCAAGTCGCCAAAGCCGTCAACAACCTCATGCTCTGGGCCTCGGTGATGGCGAACGAAGAGGGCCTGCGGCTCGCGGCCGCATACGGCCTCGATGTCGAACAGCTCCGCAGGTGCCTCGTTACCAGCACCGCCGACAGTTGGAGCCTGCGGGAATGGGCCCATGTCGCTGAATGGCCATGGTCTATCAAGGACCTTCACTTCTTGCGGCAGATGGCGGGCCACCTCGTCGTCAAGGTGCCCGTCGCGGATCAGCTCTCCGTCCTGGTGCAGCGGTCCGAAGTCCTGACGCACGCCAACGAGAGCCGTACAACTCCAGACAGGGGGCAGACCCGGTGAGCCAACTGACAGGTCAAGACCCGACATTGATGGTCGGGGTAGACGTCGGTGGCACGTTCACCGACGGCATCGCGATTCAGAGGGACGGGACCATTCGCCTGGCCAAGGTACCAACGACCCCGGAGAACCAAGCCGAAGGCGTCATGTCAGTGCTCGCCGCGCTCGGGGCTGACCCATGCGACATCAGGACGCTCGTGCACGGGACCACGGCGGGAACCAACGCCTTGCTCGAGCGCAAGGGCGCGCGGACCGCTCTCATCACCACTGAGGGCTTCAAGGACATCCTGGAACTGGGGCGCAGGGAGCGTCCCCAGCTCTACGGGATGTACGGGCAGGCCGTTCCGCTCGTCAGCCGCGAGCTGCGGCGTGAGGTCCCGGAGCGAGTCGGGGCCGACGGTGCAGTCCTCATTCCTCTAGACGAGGACGAGCTGCGCCGCGTCCTCGCGCAGCTGGTGGCAACCGGCGCGGAATCTCTGTTAATCGCGTTCCTACACTCTTACGCCAACTCCTCGCACGAGGAGCGAGCGAAGGAGGTCGCCACCTCGATATGGCCGAACGGCTACATCACCACGAGCGCGCACGTCGTGGCCGAGTTCCGTGAGTTCGAGAGGTTCGGCACCGGTGCGATTAACGCCTACCTTCAGCCCGTCATCGACCGATACGTCGGCTCCCTGGTCGACAGCCTGGAGGGCGCCGGGTATGCGGAGGACCTGATCATCATGCAAGCGAACGGAGGCATGATGACCGCTGAGGTCGCCCGCACACGGTCGGTGAACACGATTCTCTCGGGTCCGGCAGCCGGGGTCATTGCCGCGAAGGCTCTCGGGGACCTCACCGGCAACCAGAACGTCATCACGTGCGACCTCGGGGGCACGAGCTTCGACGTCGGGATGATCGTCGGCGGTCAGCCCCTCGTCACGAACGACCGAGACATCGATTACAACGTCCCGGTCCGCATCCCCACCATCGACATCCGGACCATTGGAGCCGGTGGCGGCAGCATCGCTCGGGTCAACGCCGGCGGACTCCTCCAGGTTGGTCCCGAGAGTGCGGGAGCACGGCCGGGACCAATCGCCTACGGTCGGGGCGGCGATCTTCCGACCGTGACCGACGCGAACGTGCTGCTCGGGCGGCTCCCGAGCCACGGCCTGACCGGCGTCGACGGCCATGTGGACATGGACCGCGTGCGAGACAGGATGCGGGAGGTCGTCGGCGACCCGCTCGGCCTGTCCGTGGAGGAGGCCGCCGAGGCGATCCTGCGGGTCGTCAACGACACGATGGCGGCGGCCGCGCGGCTGGTGTCGCTGGAGCGCGGCTTCGACCCACGTGACTTCGCCCTTCTCGGCTTCGGCGGGGCGGGGCCGCTCCACGCGGTCGAGCTCGCAGCTGAGCTCAGCATCCCGGAGGTGCTGATTCCGCACTCCCCGGGGATCTTGGCCGCGATGGGCTGCCTGGTGGCTCATGTGCGACAGGACTTCGTCCAGACCGTCAGCAAGCGGTTGAGTGAGGTGACCGATGGAGAGCTCGACGCCGTCCTCGAGCGTCACGCGGCGACCGGTCGCGCGTCGGTCACCCGCCAGGGCGTTCCGGTCGACGGAGTGGAGGTCCGGCACGTCGCGGAGATGCAATACGAAGGACAGACCCACTCCGTATTCGTGGACCTGCAGGGGGCGGCCGACTCACCGCAGCTCGGGTCCCTGCTCGCCCAGGTTTACCGGAAGCGGTACGGGGTGGATCTGGACGGATACGTCGCGAGGCTGGTGAACATCCGTACCACCGTTCAGGGCGATCGCGGGGCCTTCGACCTCCGTCAGCTTGCGGCCGTAGCGACTGCCCCCGACGACGTCAGCCTGGACGACTGCCTGATCGGGCAGCGGCCTGTCTACTTCTCGGGCCACTGGTACGACACCCCCGTCTACGACCGCCACTCCCTGCAGCCGGACCAGAGAATCCCCGGCCCGGCGATCTTCGAGCAGACCGACGCGACCACCGCGCTCCCGCATGGATGGACGGCCCAGTGCGACAAGTGGAACAACCTGCGCATCTCGATGGAGGGACCGCGATGAGCACCACCCAACTCGACCCTGCCACGCTCGCCGTGCTGGAGAATGGCCTGCGCAATGTGGTGGAAGAAATGGACATCACCATCGAGCGCCTCGCCTTTAACCCGACCATGTCTGAGGCCCGGGATCGTGCGAGCGGGATTTATGACGCCGTCACCGGTGAGGTGATCACCCAGGGACTGACCGGTATGCCGATCTTCGTGGGGGTCATGCAGTTCGCCGTCCAAGCGGCCATCGCCGCGGGCCCGTACGTGGAGGGGGACGTCGTGATCCTCAACGATCCGTACCTGGGCGGCACGCACTTGATGGACGTGAAGCTCGTCAAGCCGTTCTTCTATGGCGGCGAGCAGGTCGCCATGCTCGCGAACACCGGTCACTGGACCGATATAGGGGGCGCGGTCCCGGGTGGGTTCGGGGTCAAGGCCACCGAGGTGTTCCAAGAGGGATTGCGGATCACCCCAACGCTCCTCCACCACGCGGGCGTGCTCAACGAGGCCGTCCTGACACTCATGCTCGACAACATGCGCCGGCCGGACGAGCGGCTCGGCGACCTGAAGGCCCAGGTTGCTGCCCTCAACACGGGGGCTGCCCGCTTGACGGCGTTCCTCGACCGCTACGGCAAGGACACCGTGCTCGCCGCGATCGCTGAGCTGCGCGAGCGCTCGGAACGGTTGATGAGGGGCTACCTCACCGACCTGCCGGACGGGGAGTACGAGGCCGTGGATCACATGGACAGCGACGGTGTCGTCGACGAGCCCATCCGAATCCACCTCAAGATGACGATCGCCGGTGACGCCGTGACCTTCGACTTCGCGGGGAGCAGCGGGCCGGTCCGCGGACCGCTGAACGCAGCGGCGCCGGCCACCGTCGCGTCGGTGTACCTAGCGGTCAAGCACCTGTTCCCAGACATCCCGATCAACGCCGGCTGCTTCCGTCCGGTGCAGGTGAAGGTCCCCGACGACGTCTTCCTCAACGCCCGTTATCCGAAGGCTGTCTCCGGTTCATCGGCGGAGGTCTCATGCCGGGTCGTCGACACCGTCTTCAGCTGCATGGCTCAGGCAATGCCCGACCGGGTGCCAGCGCAGTGCTTCGGCACCGTCTCCAACTTCACCCTGAGCGGAGTCGATCCGGCCACGGACAAGACCTACGTCATGTTCCGCTTCAGCGGCGGCGGCTACGGAGGGCACCCGGAGTTCGACGGCCTGACCAATGGCAGCGCACCCATCTCGGCCTCCCGCACGTCCCAGGTCGAAGTGCTCGAGCAACTCTATCCGGTCCGCTTCGACCACTACGCCATCCGGCCGGACTCTGCGGGAGCGGGGCGGCACCGAGGAGGCTTCGGAGTCTCTTTCAGCATCCGACTGCTGCGGGGAGAAGCCACCTCCAGCATCCTGGCCGACCGCGGGAAGTTCGCCCCCCAAGGGGTCCTCGGCGGTGGCCCAGGAGCGATGACCGAGGTCGAGTACCGCATCGGCGAATCCGTCTACCGGCCTGAACACGTCACCAAAGCCGAGCAGGTGAGGATGGAGCCCGGTGACGTCGCCGTGATCAAGACCGCCGGCGGTGGCGGTTACGGACAGTCGAAGGATCGCGACAGTGAGAGCGTGCGCCGGGACGTTGAGTTCGGCCTCGTGAGCCCCACCCGAGCGGCGGAGGACTACGGCTGGCGGCTACCGTCAGGCACCGCGCGAGCGTGCGCTGGGGAGCAGCTGTGAACCACGCCGTGCCCGTGTCGGGGGCCCGCTTCGTCGTCACAGGCGGGCTGAGCCTCCTCGGTGAGCACCTCGGACGAGAACTCCTCGACGACGGCGCCGACCGAGTAACCCTCATCGACAACCTCGCCTTTCACTCCTCGCCCGATTCCCCGCTACTAGGGGACCAACGCGTGGACCTCGTCCGAGCCGACGTCCGCGATGTCGAGGCCGTGACAGCGGCCCTCGAGGGCGCGGATGGCGTCTTCCACACGGCAGCCTTCGTAACGATCCCACTCGCTAGCGACCCGTTGCTGGGCATTGACGTCAACGTCAAGGGTACCGAGACCGTCCTTCGCGCAGCAGTTCGCGCCCGGGTGCGCAAGGTCGTCATCTCCACGTCCGTGGCGGTGTACGGCGATTCCGTGGACGATCCGATCACCGAGTCGTCGCCGTTCCGAACGGTCGGCCTCCAGCCCGCCGCGAGGCTCTACGGGGCTTCTAAGATCATGGCAGAGGCGTTCTGCGAGCTGTACGCGAGAGCGCATTCCCTGCCGTGCGTCTCGCTCCGTTACGCCTCTCTGTACGGGGAAGGCCAAAGGGGTCGTGGGCTCAACGCGATGCACCTGTGGGAGGCCCACGAACAGATGGCTCGCGGGGAGGTCCCCGAGATCACCGCCTCGGCGACCGAAGCCCACGACTACCTCTACAGCGGTGACGCCGCCCAGGCAAACCTGGGCGCGATGGCCTCCGACGTGGGCAGCGGAGCCTTCACGATCGCGACCGGACGTTCGACGACACTCGCCGATGCCGTTGCGCTGCTCGCCGAGCTGATGAACTTCCCCGAGCCCGCACGGTTCCGGTCGAGCGATAGGCGGGTGCGGTTCTCGACCAGCGAGACCTTGAACTACGACGTCACCAAGGCGGCCGCCCACCTGGGTTGGACCGCCAAGGTGAGCCTGCGCGAAGGCCTGAGCCGGATCACCGATCAGAAACCCATGAAGGGAAAGGGACAAAGATGAACCAGCAGCGCGATGTGAGCCCCGCCTTAGCAATCCCTGTTCGCCCCGTCTCCCCCTGGCCGGGGTTCCTGACGGCCTACTTCGGATGGGTCTTCGACTACTTCGAGGTCATCTTTCTCTCGATCGCCCTGGTGGCGATCAGTAAGGAGCTCGGGTTCGGCAGCGGACAGATCGCACTTGTGCTCGCCGTGCAGCTGCTCTTCTTCGCCGTCGGCGGGGTGATGTTTGGCCTGGTCAGCGACCGGCTCGGCCGGAAGACGGCACTGCAGTGGAGCATCATCCTGTTCGCCATCGCGACCTTGGCTCGAGCGTTCACCCCTAACCTGGAGTACCTCATCATCTTCAGCGCGATCGCGGGGATCGGCTTGGGCGGCGAGTACGGCGCGGGCCAGAGCCTTGTGTCAGAGACCGTCAAGGACCGCGTGCGCGGGAAATGGAGTTCGTTCCTTTATAGCGGCATCTTCGTGGGCATCATGCTCGGCGGCATATACGGGAGCACCGTGCTCCCCGCCGTCGGATGGCGGTGGTGCTTTGCGATCGCGTCGCTACCCGTGCTGCTGCTGCTCGTCGCGCGTCGCTGGATGCCCGAGTCCGAGGTTTGGCAGCGCGAAAAGGAGGAGAACGGTGTCGTCCAGGCGCGTGAATTGCTGACCCGTCGCTTTCTGAGCCGGGTCCTGCTTTGCGTGGTCGCCGCTTCCCTGCAGTTGTTCGCCTACTACGGCATCACCGCCCTGATGCCCTCCTACCTTGTGCTGACGGCCGGCTTCACACTGACCGGGGCAGCGTGGTGGATCTTCTTCACAGGCGTGTCGGGGCTCTGCGGAGCGACCGCCGCCGCACTTGTCATCGACCGGATTGGGCGGCGCGTCACCCTGAGCTCCTTCGCGGCCCTCGGGGCGGTTTCCGGCACCGCGGTGGTGCTGATCTGGCAGTTTGTCGACCAGAACATCCCGCTGGCAATGATCGGCTTCTTCTTCCTCTACGCCGCGTTCGGCGGCACGGCCTCGGTCTTCGGCTCGCTCTTCTCGGAGGTCTTCCCGACCAGGGTCCGGGGGACAGGCGTCTCGGCCGCCCTGCAGTTGGCCAGGGGCGCCTCGGCAGGCGCCCCGCTGATTGCCGGGGCGCTATACCCAATCTACGGATACCTGCCACTGATTGTTGGCGGTGCGGGCCTCCTCGTCCTCCTGAGTGCCGCCGCCTGGATCTTTCCGGAACGGACCGCGCAGAGCATCTCCAACGTCGCCAAGGAGCTCCAGGAGCCCAGTCAGCAGCCGTCGCAGGCTCGACTCTGATGCTCTACGCCCCTGAGCCGCCGAGCCTGAAGCGTCGCTCCTTGCGAGCGCTGCTGGGGTCGGGTGAGCTACTCCGCTTCCCTGGAGCTTTCAACCCGTTGAGCGCCCGGCTCATCGAGACGAAGGGCTTCGACGGGCTCTACGTGTCCGGCGCTGTCCTCGCCGCCGACCTCGGTCTGCCTGACATCGGCCTGACAACCCTTACCGAGGTGGCACAACGAGCGGGGCAGATGGCACGGACGACCAGCCTGCCAGCGATCGTCGACGCGGACACCGGTTTCGGCGGAGTGCTGAACGTGGCGCGCACGGTTCAGGAGCTCGAGGACGCGGGGCTTGCTGGCCTGCACATCGAGGACCAGGTCAACCCCAAGCGCTGCGGCCACCTCGACGGCAAGCAGGTCGTCGACGAGCAGACGGCGCTGGAACGCGTGCGAGCCGCCGTTGATGCTCGTCGGGACCCCGACTTCTTGGTGATCGCGCGCACAGACATCCGCGCCGTTGAGGGCGTGCGTGCCGTTGCTACTCGGGCCAGAGCGCTCGTCGACGCCGGCGCCGACGCGGTCTTCCCCGAGGCGATGGCGTCGCTCGAGGAGTTCGCGGCGATCCGCGCGGCGGTCGACGTGCCCCTCGTGGCCAACATGACCGAGTTCGGCAAGAGCGACCTCTTCACCGTCGAGCAGCTTCGCGACGTCGGCATGAACGTAGTCATCTGGCCCGTCTCCATGCTGAGACTGGCGATGGACGCAGCAGGTCGCGGTCTCGACGAGCTGAACCGCGTGGGCACGCTAACTGCGTTGCTTGACGAGATGCAGCACCGCGCCGACCTCTACGAGCTCATTGACTACGAGGCCTACAGCCGCTTTGACTCGAGTGTCTCGACATCTACAGTCCAGCGCTGAGCACTCTCGTCCGGCTGTGGCGTGTGCCTCCATTGGTCCCCCGCGGGTCGTCACGAACGGAGAAGAGCTGGCAGGGCAGCGAGGATGTGCGCCCGCACGATTGACTCCACCCAGTCCGGGTCGCGCGCCTCCAGTGCCCGGACGATCGAGTCATGCTCGTTCAGCGCCGTCGTGGTCTGAGCGTGGGTGTAGACGTGGAAGACCCGGTACAGGATGGGTAGGTGTGTTGCACGGACGAGCAGCTGGTCGACCGGCGGACTGGCGGAAGCGTTGTTGAGCACGGCGTGGAACGACATATTCATCTCCGCTATCCGAACCACGTCAGGTGAGGTTCGCCTCCACTCGTCGTGCATTCCCGACGCCAGACGACGTAGCTCTTCCAGCTGGTCATCCTGGAGTCGGTCGATGGCCATTCGAGCGGCCCATGACTCAAGATGTGCTCGTAGTCGCTGCGAGTCCTCGATCTCGCGCGCACTCCACTCTGGAACAGAGTTGCCACGCCTCCCACGTAGGACGGCGAGGCCATCCGCGCGTAGTCGCTGAATGGCTTCTCGCACCGGGGTGCGGCTAACGCCAAGCTGGTCGGCGATTTCCGCCTCCACCAGTCGAGCCCCAGGTTCGAGCGTTCCTCGAACGATTTGGAGTCTCAAGACGTCGTAGACGCGGGTTGTGCTCGCCGTGTCACTCACTTGGCTCCTCTGGGGTGCTTCGATCCATGCAGTGGTGTACTAGCCTGGGGTATTCACCGCGGACCGTTGATCATGGTCTTTGAGGGTGTTGGAGCATAGATAGGTGCTCCTGACTTGGGATAATGCTGATTGTCTGGATCGACAGGACTCTCAAGTAAGGAGCACCCACGGGGTGAAGGATACAAGGAGCCGGAGGCGTCGCCGGGAGGCCGGTGCGGGCTTGTCGCAGGGCCTGTCGGTGCGGGTCGGCGGCCCGGGCACGGTCGCCCACGCGGGGATCGTGCTGCCCCGGGCGTGGAGGACGTGTCGGGCGGGGGCGCCGAGGAGTCGGTCGCGCAGCGCTTTCGGTTCGGCTTTGGCGAGTGCGCCGTGCAGGGCGAGGTGGCGGAGCCAGGCGTTCAGGGTGCAGGCCAGGGCGGCGAGTTGGAGCCAGGAGCTGTTGCGGTGCCAGTCGGTCGACGGCAGGTTCTCCGCGCCGCAGGCTTTGAGCTCTTTCATCTTTGTATTCGATGTGGGCTTGGGTGCGGTGCCGGGCGTCGAGCCGGTGGACCTGCCCGGTCAACCTCAGCTCACCCGTGTCGACCTGGGACATCACCTGGTCCAACAAGCCGGCCTCGACCATCGCATCCACCGCCCCCCGGGCCGCCTCAGACTGCGACACCCCTGGCTGACCGAACGGCATCGCCTGATCGTCCTTCGTCACTGCACCACTCATGTGCTCACTCTCCCTGTCGGATTGCTTACACAGACGATCTGACACCCCCTTCGCGCCCGCGATCAGTGCCAAGGCGAAGAAGGCGGTCGGGCAGAAGGTCCGGGCCTGGCACCTCAACCGTCGCAGCGGGACGGACCTGTCCGGCCTCGCAGCCGAGATCAATCCTCAGGTGCGCGGCTGGATCGGCTACTACGGGGCCTTCTACCGCTCCGAGCTGTACCCCTCGGCATGGCGTATCGATCAGCACCTGCTGCGATGGGCCATGCAGAAGTTCAAACGACTACGCGGGAAGATCGCCAAGGCGAACGCGTGGCTGGACACCGTCCGACGACGCTGGCCCCGGCTGTTCGCTCACTGGCATCTCCTTCCCCTTCCGGAGTTTGTCAAGGTGGTTGGGGCCATCGGGAGTCGAAAAGGAGCAATGATCAGAACCTGTGGATCCCTCGGCCTGGTGGCGTGAAGAGACGCACCTTCCCGGGGATGATCTGAAGTCCATGTAGCTCTGATCAGGACCGGCGTTTGCGCGCTGGTTCGGGAAGGTA
>JAABUN010007969.1_pt1 | contig 11096 bp, 9 predicted proteins | sample 5559311 | NCBI WGS metagenome assembly JAABUN01 (sample SAMN10711877, study PRJNA513370) | rock metagenome | isolation source: Antarctica rocks | place: Antarctica: Victoria Land, Siegfried Peak sud | reverse complement strand
GACGGGGTGGCGATGAGGAACTGGATGTAGTCCTCGGCGTCGGCGCGGGCGGCGTTCATGCCGCGCAACCTACCGGCCGGGGAGATACCGCGCAAGGGGAAACCGCGGCCAACTGCGTAACTCCTAGGGGATATTACCGGGCAGCCGACTCGGGTAGACCCCCGCTACCCGTTCCCGCTGGAAAAGCTGCCATTCGTTCCGCCACGGCGTCCCTCAGACGGCGGGCCGCTGCCGTTCCCGCTGCCGGGTGGCTCATCGGGCATTCCGCCGAGCTAGCAGGCCGAGATTCCGGCCCGGCGGGTAATTCGCCCGCCGGGCCGGTTGCGTTATCCTCGGCCCGTCCCTGGATTCGTGTTGCCAGCATGGAGGCTATCATGTGTCACGGTCGGTTATACGCGCATCTGCTGTGTGGTTGTCTGTTCGTACTCATGCCGGCCGGGCTTTCGGCCGTCGCCGGGGAACGAAGCGACGATGATCTCGTCGCTGCCATCGTCGAAGACCCGGCCGGTCCGCTGCCGCGGGGTCTCCAGCCTGATCTACTAATCGGCATGTGCGAACGAGTCATTCCGAAGCTGATCAGTCCGGCGGACGGGCGAAAAGTAAGCGCGCTGCGTTTCGCCCAAGCTCGGGCCTACGGCACGACCGGGAACGACGACAAAGCCCTGGAAGCTTTGAAACGAGCGGTAGAAGCCGACCCGGCCAACATCCGGGCGAAAATATTGCATGCAGACTTGTTGTCGTACTGTCGCAAGGAGTACAGCGCCGCCCACCGGGTCTGGGAGGATTACCCGACTGACGCCCGTGCCCTGGCAGTGTGGGCGCGGCACTCACCGGACGGTTTAGAGGCTCGGGCGAAGCTAGCGGAACAGGCCGTGCGGTTGGCAGGGGCGGACCCCGAAGCGGCCGCCATCGCCGCTGAGTGCAAGGGCGAGATCGACGCATCGGCCGGCCGGTATCGGGATGCCCTTGCTGCCTGGGACCGGGCGCTAGCCAACCCCGAGCCGGCTGCGTGGGGCATCAACCTTACCCAGCTCTACACCCGGCGTGGGCTTGTGCATCTCGAACTCGGCGACACGGACCAGGCGCTGGCGGACCTTGGCCTCGCTGGGAAGCTCCGCGCGCCCGACCGGGCCGTCCCGCGGGGCGTCTGGCTGGCCCACGTCCGGGCCGGCAAGTTCCGCGTCGCGCTCGGGCTGGCGGACGCATACCAGACTACATACCCTGATGACCCCTACGGCAAGGTCATGCGGGCCGCGTCGCTCACCCGCCTCGGCCGGTACGCCGAGGCGATTCAGGAACTCGACGACTGCGAGCCGGATGTCCACACCGACACCGAACTCGCCGCCGCCCACCACCTGAAGGGGGACGTGGTGACCGCCGGCAAGTTCCTTGACGCGGCGCTCGAGAAAGATTCCACTCACCTGCCGGCGGTCTTCGCCAAAGCCGTCCTGCTGCCGATCCTGACCGTTGCCCCCGGTGGGGTCGAGCCGACCCAGTCCTACAACAAGGAAGTCGTCGCCACGTTTGCCAAGTTGGTCGGTCCGGACCCGAAGTCCGCGCCGGCGGCCGTCGCCCAGATGCTCGTCCACGCGGCGGCCAAGGACTACCCGAAGGCCGCGGAGGCCGCCGGCGACGCCTTGGCCAGCCGGCGGGTGGCCCCGTGCTACCGCGACCCGCTCCTGAAGGCCCTGGCCGCGTACAAGGCCGGCCGGCCGTATGCCGCCCCGCCGGAACTGCTCCGGGTCGTATACCAGCCGGCGGTGCTGTTCAATTGACGCCCCGGCCGGGCCGGGCGAGCGAGGTGCCCCATGCCCGACCCGGCACGCTGGATTTCCGACCGCGCCCACGCCACCGAGGTGTCCGGCATCCGCCGGGTGTTCGACCTCGGCAAGTCCCTCAAAGACCCCGTCAACCTGAGCATCGGCCAGCCGCACTTCCCAGTCCCGGAGCAGATCCGGGCGGCCGCCAAAGCCGCCATCGATGCCGGCAAGAACGGCTACACCGTCACCCAGGGGTCGGCCGACCTGCGCGACCGGCTGACCGCCGACGTGAAGGTCCGGTTCCCGGGCCAGGACCGGCCGGTCCTCGTCACCAGCGGCACCAGCGGCGGGCTGCTGCTGGCACTGTTGGCGACGGTGAATCCGGGGGACGAGGTCGTCGTCCCAGACCCGTACTTCGTGGCCTACCCGAACCTGGTCCACATCGTCGGCGGGGTCATGGTGCCGGTCGACTGCGACCCGCCGGGGTTCGCCGTCGATCCCGACCGGGTGGCCGCCGCCATCACGCCGCGGACCAAGGTCGTCCTGCTCTGCAGCCCGTCGAACCCGACCGGGGCCGTCACCCCGCCGGACGCCATGCGCCGCATCGCCGAGGTGTGCCGGGACCGCGGGGTGCTGCTCGTCAGCGACGAGATCTACCGGGCGTTCCACTACGACGGCCCGCCGCGGTCGCCGGCCGAGTTCGACTCGGACGTGCTGGTGGTCGAGGGGTTCGGCAAGACCTACGGCGTCACCGGCTGGCGGCTCGGGTTCGCCCACGGGCCGGCGGCGGTGGTCGAGGAAATGACCAAGCTGCAGCAGTTCACCTACGTCTGTGCCCCGGCCCCGTTCCAGGCGGCGGCGGTCGCGGCCCTCGACTTCGACGTGTCGGGGATCGTCGCCGACTACAAGCGGAAGCGGGACTACTTGGTCGAGCGGCTGCGGCCGGCCTACGACGTGGCGAGTCCCGGCGGGGCGTTCTACCTGTTCCCCCGCGTGCCGGCCGGCTACCCAGACGGGACGGCGTTCACGGCGGCGGCCGTCCGCGAGAACCTGCTCGTGATTCCGGGCGGGGTGTTCGGCCGGCACGACACGCACTTCCGGGTGTCCTACGCCGCCCCGGACGCGGTGCTGGAGCGCGGGGCGGAGATTCTGCTGCGGATGGCGCGGGCGGGTGACCGCTGATCGCGGTGATGCCTAACGACCCAGATCAGCAGCACCGCCGCCCCCGTCGGGGGACGACCAATAACACGGCTCACCCCCCGGCGGGGGCGGCTGGCCACGGCTTCCCGCCTGGACTGGGACGGACCGCGGAGATAGAATGAGCATGCGGGCACGACTTCGGGGCTGGGAAAAGCAGATGAATGAGTCACCGCTCCGGGAATGGGCCAAGGCAATCCCATTCACCCCGTTCGCGGTCACCCTGTCGAGCGACCGGGTCGTCCAGGTCGGCGGGCCAGAGATGATCATCCTCGGCCGCCGGTGGGACACGGTGGCGTTCGTGGACGAAGACAGGTAAGACCGGACGGTCCTCATCCGCCACTCACACATCAACTCGATCGACGCTTACGACGGGTCCAGTCTTCCACGCCTCCCGAGTGAACCTCGCCATCGCCTAGCGACACAGCCCGTCAGCTGCGGGGGCTGAGGAGCCTCGAGCCATAAAAATCCGTCATGCCTCCACCGTCTGCAGCAGCGCCGGCTTAGGCGCGGCCGGCTCGACCCGCCAGATAGTGCCTGGCGTCCTCGCGGACGCTCGCCGGGCAGCCAGCATCCGCTGCGACCCGGCCGAGCAACTCCAGCAAGGGCACTCCGCCGACCTGCCGGCGGCCGCCGTTGACCAGTCGCTCGACCATGTACACCGGGAACCGGGACGGCCGTGACCCCGCCGATTCGGCCGCCAGCGGCTCGTACCCGGCCACCGACTCGATGCGGTGGAGGACCGACCACAGCGACTCGTACCCGTCGTCCTCGGGGAACCGCTCGAACAGCCGGAACCAGACGCCGAGGTGGTCGGCGGCGGCCGGGTGGGCGAAGAACGCGTCCCGTGCGTCGCCCAGGGCTTTCAGTTCGTCGGCGTCGTCGAGTGACCAGATGGCATCGATCCGCGCAACGATCGTTTGGATGCTCCCCATCAATCCCTCTGGTCGGCGGAACAACACGGCAACCGCGGCGACTCCCGCGGTGACGCAGCCCACGACAATCAACCGGCGGCGAGTAAGCATCTGTCCTTCGTCCTTCTGCTGCCTAACCTCTGTTTGGTTTGCGGCCTCACAACCTATCGTAGGCTAACGGGCGGCCCCATCAGGCGGCCGTCGGCCATGCTAACGACCCGTCCACCCTGTCGCAATAGCCTACCCGCGAGAGCGGGGCCGAGGTTTCGGCTGTAACCTGACTCCCCGTCCGCGGTCGTGTTCCCCCTCAGTCGAAGCGAGGAGGGAGCGGCAAGTACGGTTCTTGGGCACGAGTCCCCGCGAGACCGTATGACGCCGATCCGAGTTGACGGGCCGGGGGGGCGTGTCAACAATATGGCGTCTGCCCGCCCCCGGCGCATCCGTGCCGACCCACAGAAGGAATCGCCCCCATGATCCGTGTCTGGATGGCCGCCTGGGCCGTCGCGGCCCTCGCCCTTTTCCCGGCGGCGGCGAAGGCCAAGGCCGACGACGCCCCGGCCGGGCCCCCGCAGGGGGCGTTCGTCGTCGTTGTCGGGGTCGGCGAGTTCACCGACCCGGCCATCCAGCCCCGGCCGACGGCCGAGGCCGACGCCCGGGCGCTTTATGACCTGTACGCCGACCCCGCGTACTCCCCCGCCGCCGCCGGCCGGGTGATCCTGTTGACCGCTACCCCGGACGACAAGCGGAAGGCCCGGAAGGCGACCCGGGAGAACGTCGTCGCCGCCCTGCACGAGGCCGTCGCCAAGACCGGCAAGGACGACACGGTCATCGTCGCCATGTTCGGCCGCGGGGCGTCGAGCGGCGACCAGACGTGTTACTTCACCGCCGAGACCAACTTCAAAGAACGGGCCAAGACGGGGATGCTCGGGTCGGACCTCGAAGCCGAGTTCAAGCCGGCCAAGGACCGCAAGCTGTGCCTGATGCTCGACATCGCCTTCCGCGGGTTCGACGCCGGCAAGGAGACCCTCGCGGAACCCGGCCTGCGGGACGTGCTGACGGCCGTCTTCGGCGGCGAGGACAAGGGCGGGGACCAGCCGCCGCCGCAAGACAAGGTCGTCCTGCTCGCCACCGTCCCGGCCAGCTCGCCGCTGGCGGTCGGGGCCAACGGCCTGTTCGCCACCACGGCCATCGAGGCGCTGAAGGGGGCGGCCGACACTGACGGGTACGAGCCGGACGGCTTGGTCGTCGTGGACGAGTTGGTCAAGTACGTCGAGAAGAAAATCCCCGAGCAGGCCCGGGCGCTCGGCAAGACGGTGGAAGAGAAGGAGGCCGTCCCGTTCATCGTCGGCGAGGAGACGGCCCACTTCGCCCTGGCCAAGAACCCGAAGCTGACGGCCCAGGTGGCCGGGCGGGTGGCCGCGATGGCCGCGCTCGAGAAGGCCGGCAAGCTCGACAAGGAGGTCGCCGACGAGGGGCGGAAGCTCCTGACCCGGATGCCCAAGCTGAAGGGGCAACAGAACCTGCGGCGGGAGTACCAGAAACTCGCCGACGCCACGATCACCCCCGAAGCGTTCGCCACCGCCCGGGCCGCGATCCAGGCATCCCTGAAGCTCCCGGCCGAGGACGCCGACAAGTACGCCCGGACGGTGATGAAGGCCATCGACGCCGTCCGCAACGAGTACATCAAGGCCTACGAGCCGGGCGAGTGGGCGGCGTTCGCGGTCAAGGGGCTGTACCGGCGGCTCGAGGAACCGCTCGCCGACGAGGTCAAGGCGACGATCCAGAACCCGAAGACCCTGACCCGGAATCAGATCGCGGAGGTTCTGCGGGACGCCCGGACGCGGCTCGGCAAGCGGGAGGACATCGAGGGGGTCAAGGATGTCGACACCACGATCCTGATGATGTTCGCCGAACTCCGCGACCCGTACACGACCTACTACGACGCGGCCCTCATCAAGAAGATGGACTCCCAGTTGCGGGGCGAGTTCCGGGGCGTCGGCATCCAGATCCGCCGCGACCTGGTCCGGGACGGGCTACTCGTCGTCACGCCGATCAAGGGGAGTCCGGCGTACAAGGCCGGCATCCGGGCCGGCGACTTGATTACGGGCATCAAGCGCGATTCGGACCCGGAGGGCAAGCCCCTGAAGGCCGACGCGGCGGCGGAGATTTCGACCAAGGGCATGAAGACCGAACAGGCCCTGGAGGTCATCCTCGGCAAGCCCGGCGTCCCGGTCACGCTGGTGGTCGAGCGGGACGGCCAGTCGACGGACTACACCATCAAACGCGGCGTGGTCGGCGTCGAGACGGTCCTGGGCGTCAAGCGGGACGAGTCCGACGAGTGGACGTACTTCGTCGACCCCGACGAGAAGATCGGGTACGTCTGCCTGACCCAGTTCGGGCCGAAGACGGCGGCCGACCTGGCAACGGCGGTCGGCAAGATGAAGGCGGCCGGCCTCAAGGGGTTGGTCCTCGACCTGCGGTTCAACCCGGGCGGGTACCTCGATAGCGCCGTGGCTATTAGCGACCTGTTCCTCGACGGCGGGGTGATCGTGACGGTCAAGTCCCGGACCAAGAAGCCCCAGACCCTGTCCGACGAGGGGCGGGCGGCCGAGACCGGGTTCCCGATGGCCGTCCTGGTCAACGGCCAGAGCGCGAGCGCGGCGGAGATCGTCAGCGCGGCCCTGCAGGACTACAACCGGGCCGTCGTCGTCGGCGAGCGGTCCTACGGCAAGGGGAGCGTCCAGCACGTCAAGCCGTTCGACGCCACCGGCGGCGAGATCAAGATGACGACCGCCCGGTACTTCCCGCCGCTCGGCCGGAACATCGACAAGCTGTCGACGAAGGGGACGCCGGAGGAGGAGTGGGGGGTCAAGCCGGACGCTGGGTACGAGGTCAAGCTGTCCCGCGAGGAGGCGCAAGACCTGCTCGAACACGTCCGCGAACGCGAGGTCATCAAGCCGCCGGCCAAGAAGGCCGCCAAGGTGTTCAAGGACCGGCAACTCGAAAAGGCGGTCGAGTACCTCCGCGGCCAGACGAAGACCGCCAAGGCCGCCCCGGCAAAATCTGACGGTTGATCCGGCTGAAGGGACTGGGTCGAGCTGGGACATTGCACCAAACCGGCCGGCGGGCGAAAGTCCGCCGGCCGGTTTGTTTGGTAGGGCGCGGTTGTCCAAGTCTCCGGCGGCTGCCAAGATTAACTCAAGTGGAGGGGCGAATCCTCCGGGGGCGTTTCCCCCGCGTCACCACCGGCTGGGCCTACACCATGCGGCGTCTCGGGCTGTGCGCGATCCTCCTGGCCATCGGTAGCACCGGCTGTCGCTCCTGCGGCGACCGGGACAAGCCGCGGCTGTTGGACCGCTTGTTCCACCGGGACGAGGACGGCCCGTCTTCCAAGTCGGCCCGCGACGCCGAGCCGTGCGACCGGCGCGCCCCGCTGTTGGGCGCGCCGGTCAGCTACACGACCCCGGCCCAGGCACCGGTCGCGCCCGCCGGCCCGGCGTTCGCCCCGGACCCGATCCCCTACGCCACCCCCAGCCCGGCCGCCCCGGCGAACGAACTGCCCTTGCCGTCGTACATCTCGCCGCAGAACGTGCCGATGGGACCGGGGGCGGGGCGCTGAACGTGGGCCGCTCGCTCCGCGAGCGGATTCGCCCCTACTACGGATTTGTGAACGGCCGGTTCGCCGCCGGAGTCGCCGGCACCGTGTGCTGCACGGGGGCGACCGTCTGCTGCGGCACCATCGCCCCGCCCGGCTGGCCGCCGGATGGGCCGCCCGATGTGTTGCCCACGCCGGGCACGCCGAGCGGGTCGGCGTACCGATACCCACCGACGGCCGGGCGGGTGTACCCCATGACCACCGGCACCACCGACCCGGTAACCCCGCCCGCCACGACGCCGCCGGCCGAACAGCCGCCTTGGTGCCGGCAGCTGCCGAGGCCATGCAACAATCGATGGACCGCCGACCCGTGGCCGCACCCGGTGCCGCACGCCGCGGCGAGGGTGTCGCAGCCGCCGTGATACCCGCTGGTGCCGCTGCCGACGCACCCGGCCGGGAGCGGCACGCTGACCGGCCCGACTTCGCAGGCGATTTCCCCGGTCGTCGCCCCCACTTGGCTCGGGCGGGCGCACGCCCCCAGCCCCTTGTGCTTGGGGGCCGGGCAGCCGTCCGGCCCGCACCCGGACCCGGTCCCCAGGCCGAAGCGGTCGGCCAGGGTGGGTATCGGGCCGCCGGCCGCGCCGCCGTTCACCCCGCCGTTCGCCCCGTTGCCGCAGCCAAGCCCGCCGGCCCCACAGCCGTTCGCCCCGTTGCCGTAACTCAGGCCGCCGGCCCCGCAGCCGGCGTTCGGCTTACAGGGGAAGAACGTCCGAACCGGCGGGTGGTACGGTTCCGGGACGCATGTCGGCACCACCGGCGGCCCCGGCTGGAACGCCAGCCACCGCTTGAACCGATCGACGCACGGCCCCAACCCGGCCCCGAACGGCGGCCGCCCCCGGTCGGCGTCCGTCGCGCACCCGCCGGGGACATCACACCCCGCGGCCGGGACGGTGGGCGTCGTCGGCAACATTCCACTGGTCAGAAGTCCCGGCAGCGGCATCAGCGCGGCCGACCCGGTGCCCGACGACACCGGGGGTAATGCGACCGGGGCGGCGGGGGGCGTACCGGGGGCGGGAACGGCCGGCACGTCCGGGGCTTGGTGCGCCGCCTTGAGAATCGGGTTCGGGGTCGCGGCGCGTGGTGGCCACTGCGGCGGGTCGGCGGCAAACGCCAGGCCGGGAACGACGAGGGTCAGGCCGAGCGCAAGTACGCGGTTCATCGGGCGGTTCCTCCGCGGGTGGGGCGGTCCATCGCAGAGGGTCAATCGGCGGCCGGCGGACGGGCGGCGCGGGATCTAGAAGGGATGCGCCGACGCACGGGCCGGCGGGGGCCGGGCGACCGGCAGGGGTTACCTAAACTGGTCCGCCTCAGCCACGTCGAACCCCGGCAGCGTCAGTTGCACGGCCCGGATGGGTTTGACCAGGCCGACGAGGGGGACTGGCGGCGTCGGGGCGAATTGCGTCGCCGTCACCACCCGCGCGGCCGGGGCGACGCGGGCCAACGCGGCCGTTCCGGCCCGGTGGGCCAGCGCGGCCGTGTTGCAGTCCTTGCTCAGGTGCAACTGCACGAGGGCCGTGAACCCGTCCGGCCCGGCCGACCGGGCCACGGCTTCGGTCAGGGTCGCCGCCTGGGCGTTCGAGAGGTGCCCGCGCGGCCCGAGGACGCGGTCGACGAGGACCGGGTGCCGGCCGCTGGTCCGTTGCAGTTCCACGTCGTGATTGAACTCGATGGCCAACACGCCCACGCCGGCGAACCCGGCGATGACGGCCGGGTCCGGGTGGCCGCAGTCGGACGCATACCCGAGCGACCAGGTGCCGCCGGTCCGGGCGTCGGTCCCCTCGACCCGGAACCCGAACGTCGGGTCCGAGTCGTGCGGGACCGGGACGGGGGTGGCTCGCATCGCCGGGCCGAGGCGGATCGGCAGGCCGGCCTGGTAGTCGCGGATCAGCCCGGCCTTGTGGAGCGGATCGAACGACGGGGACGAGGCGAGCCGGGCGTGGTGCCGGGGGTGGGCGTAGACCGGGACCGACGCCTGCCGCAGCGCCGCGAACGTGTGCGGGTTCCAGTGGTCGCCGTGGGTGTGGGTCAGGACGACCGCGGAGATCGCGTCGAGCCGCACGCCTACCCGGCCGAGGCGGTCGGCCAGGTCCGGCGGGCGGAGGCCGCAGTCGATCAGGAGGCGGAAGCCGTCGGCCTCGACCAGGCCCGCGTTGCCGGAACTGCCGCTCGCCAGGACGATGAACCGCGCCGCCATGCCGGGTGCCCTGGCCGAATCGGGAAACGCCCCTGTCCGTTGTACGCCGGCCCGGGCACCGAATGGAAGCGGAGTCGCCGGTTTCCCGGCCGTCCGTACCCTAACCCCCGCCCCACTAGCCCGACCGGAGGCGGCCGCCATGCCGGACCGAAAGACGATCCTCATCGTGGACGACGACCGCGACCTGGTCGACGGCCTGCGGGCGTTACTGGAGCGGGAGGGGTTCCGGGTCGTCCAGGCCCACGACGGCCACCAGGGCAAGCAGGCCGTGTACAACGAGCGGCCGGACCTGGTCATCCTGGACATGATGATGCCGCGGATGGGCGGGTACCCGGTGCTGGAACACTTCAAGGGCAAGCCGGACGCCCCGCCGTTCATCATGATCACGGCGAACGAGGGGAGCCGGCACAAGATGTACGCGGAGGTGCTGGGCGTCGTCGAGTACATCCGCAAGCCGTTCGCGGCCGAGAAGCTCCTCGACGCGGTCGCGAAGGCGTTCGGGCGGGAGCCGACGGCGGGTGGCTAAGCCTGGGCGGACGGCGACGGGCCGGATCGTGTCCTAGACTACGCCACGGCCCCGGACGGGGGCAACCCCCGGGTGGCGAGGCGGCCATGAACGAGTCCACATCGATTGTCCCGGTTCGGCCGATCGGGCCAGCACTCGCCGATTCTGGTGAGGCCATACTGTCCGACACGCGGCGGCTGGCCCGGTTGCCCGTCCTGGCGGACGCGGGTGCCGGGCCGCCGACGGCCATCAACCCCGGGGCCGTCCTCCCGGGCCAGTCGGTCGGCCGGTTCCAAATCGAGCGGGAACTCGGCCGGGGCGGGATGGGGGTCGTCCTGCTGGCCCACGACCCGGCCCTCGACCGGCCGGTGGCCCTCAAGCTCCTGCGGGTGGAAGACCCGCAGACGCTGGCCCGGTTCCGGCTGGAGGCCCACGCCCTGGCCGGCCTGGTCCACCCGAACGCCGTCCGGGTGTACGAGTTCGGCGAGCACGCCGGCCGGCCGTACCTGGCGATGGAGTACGTCGCCGGCCGGTCCCTGTTCGCCGCCCTGCGGGACGGCCCGCTCGACCCGCGGCGGGCGGCGGGTCTGGTGGCCGCGGTCGCCGGGGCCGTCCACGCCGCCCACAAGGCCGGGGTCGTCCACCGCGACCTGAAGCCGGCCAACGTCCTGCTCGACGCCGCCGACGCCCCCCGGCTGACCGACTTCGGGATCGCCAAGGAACTCGCCGGCCCCGCCGGGCTGACGGAGACGAACGCCGTGGTCGGCACCCCGGCGTACATGGCCCCGGAGCAGGCGGCCGGCCACGCCGCCGACCGCCGGACCGACGTGTACGGCCTCGGGGCTACGCTTTACGAGTGCCTGACCGGCCG
>JAABUN010007968.1_pt1 | contig 11096 bp, 16 predicted proteins | sample 5559311 | NCBI WGS metagenome assembly JAABUN01 (sample SAMN10711877, study PRJNA513370) | rock metagenome | isolation source: Antarctica rocks | place: Antarctica: Victoria Land, Siegfried Peak sud | reverse complement strand
ACACCTGAAAGCGAGCATGGACGACACTCGAAGATACGCCGAACCAGTCGCGGTGCAAAGCTTTCCACTGACAACCCGTCCAGAGCACGTACCAGATGGCGTTGACAACGGCTCTATCACAACAGCGAGGTCGTCCACCTTGCCTTCTCAGCTTGAGTTTGGATTTGGGTAGGCATTTCTTAAGCTTGCGCCACAGCGGGCGCGGTACTTGAAAGTAATCGACGTTTTTCGGTTTGCTAGACTTATCCAAGGCGCATCTCCAGAATTGAGTTTCAGCAACCCTATTCTGTATGGATGCGCCTTCCTAACTTCGTATCAGAGGTTTTCGGATAGGCTCTAAACCTGAAAAAGGCTGCATCAAAATACTCTCGAGCCATTGATCTATATCCATAAAATATTCGCTCCTTTGGGTTCACTCGCTTACTGGCTCTGAGAAGTCCGTATCGGGGCAGAAAGTGATGCCAAAGTATATAGTCCTACTACACCAGCAGAAATGGTTAAAATTCCCGATATAATATATGTTAGTAATGTAAGTTGTGCTCCTAGTAATCCTCCCATCAAGAAGCCAAGCAAGATAGCTACGTTCGACACAGCCACATAAATTGCAAAAACGCGACCATGCAGATCGGCTTCGACTTTGGTGTGCAATAGGTTCCGAACAGCGACATTGTGAACTCCGTTTGCAAAACCACCTATGATAAAAGCTAGGATTATCACGATCAAAACTGGGAATACGCCTGTTATTGTCAGAGCTAATCCCATCAGAACTGCTCCCGCAAAAGCTGCTGACTCAGCTTTTTCCTGTAATAAAGATGTGCCGCCAAGTAAAGACCCACCAAGCATTCCTAATCCCCAGGAAGCAACAAGCACTCCGAACACAACACTTCCGCCATCTAAAACGTTTCTCACAAGAAAAATGTAAACAACATCCGAAACTGAACTACTAAAAACAACTACTGCTAAAATACTTATAAGCAACAATAATATCTTATTGCTGTAGAGGAGCCTTGCGCCATCGAACATACCCACATTATGAGTTTCTGCTCCCTGGACTCTTTTAGGTCTTCGTTGTACGCCTGAAAATATTATAAGCAATGCGACAACGGTAAATGTGACTGCATCAAGTGCAAAAGCAAACGATGTGCCTCCGGTAGCAACTAGTACGCCTCCTATAATCGGACCGATAAGAGTTCCTGCTCCGCGAACGAACTCCATAATGGAGTTCGTTCGCGCTATAGTTATGCGATTTAGTTCTGCTACTTTTGGCAATAGACTAAAAACTGCAGGGCCACTAACAGCAAAAGAACAACCCAGCAGAAAAGCAATGGAAATTACAAATACGGCTGAGTTCGCAAAAATTAGACATGCGATCAACGCGGCTTGGCAAAACAAAGCTGTGACAGCTACTCTAGAGGTCTCAAACTGATCGACTACTTTACCGGCTATCGGACTAAGTAGAATCATAGGTATAAGCTGAGCAGCAAACAAACCTGCAACAGCTATACCAGATGAGTTCGCGTCAGTTAGCTTGAAAAGCAATGCGACTAGGGCTACTTCGTCGCCCAGGGTTGAAACAAATAAACCTGCGAACAGTCCCCAACCTATCACTTTACTCAATTAGCGGGTACATTCCATCTATTTCCTTGCTGGGAAAGTTGTCCTTTGCCAGAAAATTTATAACTACCCAGTTGATCAACGATTTGTCCCATCCATCCCATCAAATCTTTGCCATCCGATCCCAAATTTGATGTGCTACGCTCGGTATTTAGGATTTCGCTGAGGTATCTTGCTCGTTCGTAAGAACGAATTAACCGTTTTTCGATCTCTTCTCTACCTAAATTTTGTAAGCCTTCGTCTTCCTCGAAATGTTCTAAAGCAGCCAGGTAGAGAAAAGAGATATGTACGTATACATGACATGTCGCAATTCCCCTTGCCACACTGAAGGGTCTTGGACTTTCAACCTTTGGCCAAGGCAACGGGATATCGGCCCGAGCCTCGCTTTCCAGATCATGGTAAGACTCTTCGAGAAGATTAGACGTTAAGCGAATGTCTGCTAGCTTTTGATGAAGAGCTTCATGAAGTATAGCATCGGCAGCCATCAGCGGATCCGCTAGCTGTGTTACGTTGATCATATATGTGTAAGGATTTTCGTTTATATAACCGCTACTGATACCACCCTCTATGAGGGAAACAGCGTTTGCTAGAGGAACTGTACTAGATGTCAGATTGGGAATCAAGGAAGAGAGCAGCTTTCTTGCTTCACCAATAATAGCGAGTTGTTCATCACTAGGTTCGACAGTAGCTACTTTCACCCCTTCATCGGCCATAGAGTAAACAAATTGCTGTGATATTGACATTAGAAATGGATTTGCGTCCCACTGATCTAGAACTAGTAAATCATTTATTTTGGGGTGTTCAGGATACGAAGATACCGTATCGATCCATTTCTTGATTAACGCGATATCTTCTTTGATCTCGGGGAGTACTTCTGCTTGCTGTTTCTCTAGTTTTGAGAAACACTCATCGAGTGCTCGGCGCACCACGATCTTAACTTCTGTAGGTGTATTCTCTTCAAGCTTAGGTACTTGTTCGCCGATCCACGACTCGAGAATCTTACCTATACCTCTGTATAACTTAATCAGATGAGTACTAAGGAACTTTTCGTCTCCAAACCTGCCACTTGAAAGCTCTTCGTCTAAGAGCGCAACAAGTGGCAGGCTGACTGTAGAATTCACAAATCAACCTGCCTTAACTGTATTTGCTAGCTTAGCTTGCTGGTAACAATAAACCGATTGCGGTTAGGTGTTAGGGTACTGCGACCGGGCACGTTCGTTAGGTCCGACCATCAGCTTTCCAGTTGAAGGTGCAGTACTTTTTGTTAAAGCCATTTTCAGTTTGGCAATCACTTGTTCTTTAGCCATTTTTTTCTCCTCACTGGATCTTTAGTTAGTTTCTTCGGCAGCCACAAGATCACGTCCTTGTAAGTCTTCTATAATTTGCTCAAGAACTTCTCTTGCCTCTACCTTTTCGATTATACCTTTAGACGCTTCCAGAAAGCAACTTTCTACTGTGTCGAAATCTGTATCATTACATAACTCCAAAGTCAACCATGAGAGCGAGTCAAGAATTAAAACCGACGGTGGCTCGTTACAGAAGACGTATGCAGCTGATGAATCGTTAAAAGGCTCTATGTCAAACTGCCGGGTGTATCGGAAGGTTGTGCGTGTTAAAGACAAATCTTTTCCTCCTTGTCCATACAACTTAGTTGTACTCAAAACTAATTCTATCTTACGTCTCTTGTTGACTCAGCTTATGGTGCTTTGGTCGAGGCGCTACCCTTATGTGATGCGATTAGTGATCGCAAATGGGTGTTTGACTTTGTGATCTTGATTAGTCAGTATAGATCCTGGGAAGGCTTGAACATAACAATAATGATACTCAAAAGGTTTTTGGATAACAAAGGCAAGGTTGCTATTTATCCATCAAAACTCCGCTCCAAACACATTGTCCTAGAGTACTTATCTGAGAAATTTGACAACGAAGTCGTTTACTCAGAGGCTGAAGTGAATGAAATTCTGAAAGAACATCACACATTTGAAGATTGGGCTCGTTTACGTCGTGACTTAGTTGATTTCAAATACATGTCCCGCAGCCAAGATGGTGCAAGGTATAAGTTGCAAGAGTCGAAATAAACCGTTCAAAGTAGCATTATAGCTAGGTGCTCTAAAACAGCCACAAGATAATTGAGACTTGGTTTTTAGCTTAGCTCGAGGTAAGTTGAGTGGCAATAAGAGGAGTCTTATGAATTAACTTCTAGCAGCGCCGGACGCTGACCCGCAGCCAAATGTTGAACTTCCAACCGTAGCCAAACGATTGGAAGCTCTGGGCGTCTAAACTCTGTACTCAACATAAACAGAGTAAGCGCCCAGGTCGTTTCCGTCAAGTCTTTTTGCTTACAAACGGAGATCTAGAAATGGACTTACTCGAAAACGGCGCGAGTGCGTCGGCGCAACACCCCGAAGTAACCCGACTTCAAAACCTACTCAAAGGCACGTCAGCGACGCTCTACAGGGCGCTCCAGGCAACCGCGGCGACCGCAGCGACCGCTCGGAGCTACGTGCCAAGCACAACGCACGTTACGGTACATATTCCGGTTGACATTATGGCCCAATCGCTCGGACGGCACCGAACGACCATCTGGCGAGCGTCTAACAAGCTGCGGACGCTGGGATTGGTCGATGCACGAGCGCACAAGACGTTTGCACCCGGAATCAGCGACAAGAGCGACGACGTAAACGACGGGACGCTGTGGTGTGTCCGCTTAAACCCGGACGAGGGAACCCCGGCGAAGTTGACCTTTGAGGAGATGAAACACGCGGGATGGCGTGACCTAAGCGGCGACCGGAAACGGGGCCGGACAGCGCATAGAGCCGTGCGGGAGCACCGCGAAAAACAAATGCAACAGTCATGTAAACCCCAAGAGGGATTTGACATAGAGCTTTTACTAGCTTGGGCGTTACCCCCTGAAGACTTAGAGACCCCGTTATCTAATGACTGTTGCATTTCATCACGTGCTGACTTTGAGACGGTTTTGGATGTTCGATTTGCCGACAAGGACGACCGGCCCGAAGCAGTAGACGGCGCTGCTAGGGCGCTTGCTATGGGTCTTGGGGATGTGGGCGGGGTGATGTTCTACCGGTGGCTGTTATGGCAGCTCCTACGCCACGCTGAGCAGCAGGGCGGGGATTACTGGCACTTCGTCTATGAGCAGGCGCGTCGTGCGCGTACAGACGCACAGGAGGGCTTTGCACGGAAGCCTGGGGCACTGTTTACGGCACGGCTTAAGCAAGCGCCGTGGTGGGAGGCGGTGAGGCGACAAGCCACGGTGCGGGTAGGGCCGAGACCGATGAAAGCGTGAGGTGGCTCGAGGCTGGTGGTAGCTTTCGAGAGACTTTAGCTTTTCCCAGGGCTGTGCTCTACTTTAGCGATGGGCTTAATTTGGGATCGCATCAACTTGCGGAAGATTCTGGCGCACCGGGTCGAGCCCGCTGAGGTCGAGGAAGCGTTTACCGATCCCCAGGGCAGCTTGAGACGGGTCAGGGGCAGCAGCAAGCAGCTCCGGCGGTATCAGTTGATCGCTAGGAGTGAGAGCGGTCGCTACTTACGGGTGATCTTCGAGCGACTTCCAGAAGGGGTCAGAGTTGTTACAGCGTTCGACGCGGACGATAAAGACTATCGTCTATACTGGCGGCAATGAGCACGCTTAAAAGCAGAAACTTTCGGGATACCAAGCGCACGCTGGTCTCTTCAGCGGATGAGCTGCCCGACTTTGAGACGATGACCCGTGAGCAGGAAGCGGACTGGTGGGACACCCACGACGTTGCCGACGACCTGTTCGACGAGGGGCCAGAGGTAGATGCCGAGGTTTACGAGGCGCTGGGGATTCCTAACCCAAAAACTGTTAGCTAGCAAGCAAGCTATGTTGCTCGTTTGTACGCTCGAGCGGTGGCTGGCGACGCGTCGGTAAATTACTTACAACCGAAGTCAATATCTAGGGTTTTACACGCACCCTTCTACTCACTGCTAGGCTCACCGGCTCCCTCACTCGAGGCAGCTTCTTTAGGTTCAAGCCCCATAAATTCGCGTTCATTTTTACCAGTCACATACTTGTTCAAAACATGAGCTAAGAGCGCCTGACTGACCATGCCATCGCGCGTAGCAGCTATCATCGCCCCCCCGGTAATAATCTTCCGCCGAGCATCTTCTTTACGGGTTTTATATTGCTGCTGATGCTTTAAGCGTTTGGATTTCTCCTCGAGTTTTTTCTGCTGCGCTTCAAGCTTCTCAAGCTCTTCGGGTATCGACTTAGCCATAGCTCCCACCCTACTCTAAGGCGTGCTACGATGTGAGCATTGCGAACCTTTGAGAAACAAAGCGCACTTATGCGTTTCTAACGAAACGCTTTGTGCTAGGAACTAAAACCCACGGTTTCTGAAGGAACTCAAAAGGTTGACCGGAGAGAAAACACGAGGGAAGAGAAAAGGCTCGAGCCCCCTCAAACGAAACGAACCTCGAGCCCAAAATGAGCCTCGAGACCCCAGTTTCTCCGACGACGACTCGAGCCCATTTCACCCCGAAAGGAGGAATCCAAAAGATGGCGATCTATCACCTCTCTGTCCGACCCGGCACCCGCGCCAAAGGTAGCGTCGCTTCGCGCAAATCGGATTACATCCAACGCGAAAACCAGTACGAACACCAACCCGATAGATGTATTCACCGAGAGTCCGAGAACATGCCTGAATGGGCTGACACCGCCCGCGACTACTGGAAAGCTGCCGACGAACACGAACGCGCGAACGGTCGTTTGTACCTCGAGGTCGAAGTCGCTCTACCTAGAGAACTAGACCAAGCGCAACAGATCGAACTGGCTCGAGAGTTTGCTCGAGAGATCACCGAAGAGAACAACTTGCCGTACACTCTGGCGGTTCACGAAGGCCGGGGACGAGATGGACAGGGAGACAACCCACACGCTCACCTAATGATTTCCGAAAGACAAAACGACGGGCTCGAGCGCGACGAAGACCTGTGGTTTAAGCGTGCTAACTCCCAGGAGCCTGAACTCGGCGGCGCACCCAAGTCAAGAGAGTTTCATGGCCGTGAACATATCCACGAGCTACGCGAGCGCTGGGCCGACGACCTCAACGGAGCCCTCGAGCGTAATCATGAACGCGAGTACGAAAGGGCGCATGAATACCTCTATGACGGAGACCGAGAGTACACCCAAGACCATCCCGAACCTGAATGGGTTGACCACCGCTCGTTAGCAGACCAGGGCATCGACCGAGCGCCGGGGCTGCACTTAGGCCCAGGCGTCTACGCCGAGTTAGAGAAGGGCAGAGAACCCGAACGCTACTTAAGACACCAGGAAATCCAACACGAGCTTGGAAATACCGAACGGGAGCTGGAGCATGTCCGAGAGTTCGCAAGAGACTATCAGGAACGCGTTGAAGAACGCCAGCTTGACCGAGGCGGAGATCTCGACCTGGGTTATTAACCTCCGCAAATATCACGAGGAAGAAACGAAACGCCAAAGCGAGCGAGCGGAAGAACTGGCTGAGGTCATCGAACACCATAAGCTAGCGGTCAACAACTTCACCCTCGCGCAAAAAGAACTCAAAGCTGAACACCAAGCACTCACAAGAGAGCGTGCAGCGCTGGCCCAAGAGCGTGAAGCGCTAGCTCGAGAACGGCAAAGATTCACCAACGAGCGGGAGCAGCTCCATAGGACGATTGAGGGGCTCGAGGGTGACTTTGTAACGAAGCTGCTGATTGCGTTCTTAGGTGCAGGTATCGCCTTGGTGCTGCTCACCCTTGCAGTGCGGCTAGGGCCGTTGGTAGTGAAGTGGGTAAGCGGGTTGTTCTAAAAAATATGCTGCAGTGTATCTCTACCTCAAGGCTTATGGTGAGGTCGGAGTGTCGGTTAGGCAGCTCGCAGAGCTTTTAGGTATCTCTCATTGAAGCGCAGCAGATACATTAGATAGGACTTACAGGGCTATGTCTATTGGAAGGGCTTGAGTTAGGAGCAAACCGGATAGGACGGTATCAAATCAAAAAAGATTACAGAGCAATAGTTCAAAACAGCGGGTAAAATGATCGGCTAAAACTAAGCATTCTTTACCTACTTCCTGCATCTAGGCTATATTGACGCATATGCGACATGTGCGACGGTTTGTAGCATGGCAAAACTAAATATTACCCAAGCGGCGCACGCTGTAGGAAAACACCGTAGTACGCTACAGCGACATATTAAAGATGGCACGCTGAGCGCAGAAAAAGACGCTGCTGATAACCCTTTGCTTGACGTTTCAGAGTTGCAACGTGTTTACGGTCATGTCGAAAATCCGACAGACGCGGCAGCGTCGCAAAGTACAGTAATGCGGCAATTTGATATGCCCCATAGTGCCACAAAAATTGAACTGCTTGAGGTCAAATTAGCAGCAGCAGAGCGCGAGCGCAATGAGGCCGTCCGGCGTGAGCAAGAAGAGAAGGAACGGCACCGCGAAACGCGCGAGAACCGTGACCGCTTGTTAGGGGTAGTCGAGGAGCAGAGTAAAACGATTGCTGCTTTACCGGCGGTCAGTGCTGTAAGCAATAATACTAGTACAACCGAAGCGACGGTAAAACGCGGTTTATGGAAACGACTTTTCGGTTGAGTGGATAAGTATTGTGGACTTACTCAATCGCTATGGAGCAGTTCTTTAAGTGGCGAGGCTAGAATTGGGTTTCGCTCCTGCAATGCTAACGAACACCTCCACAAACGATAAACTTACGGCATGGACGAAAGTAGAGTCATAAGCACGCTCGAAAGCAAAAACCTTACTGATGTCACCCGTGTTGGAGACACCTCAAGATTTATGGCAAACTTTGAGGTTGGTGGCATAGTTGAAGAAATCGAAGTAAATATCTCGACGGATGAACCAGCTTATAACTCTCTAACTGGCTACAAGTGCAGAGTGCTTGCCACTGACGGAGCACTACTTATTTACGGTAATCCTTACGGAAACATCCAGTACTCTATAAGTGAGGTCAACTGGAATGATCTAGCAGGGAAAATTGAGCTATGGCGAAAGCAGAAGAAAGGGAAATAACAATGGCTGACGACAAGCCGAGGTTGAGTACGCTTACCTATTTGGGCTTTTCGGTAAACTTAGCCATATCTCATGGACATGGTAGGTCGATCTCTTTCGATGAGATTTACGAAAGCTTGGACAAAGGAACTATTTTGGAAGACCTCGATGCAGAAATCCCGGATGAGTTCGACTTTAGCCTCTTTCCTGTTGAAAGCGAGCAGTCAGTGGCGCTAAACAAGGCGATCAACCAGATTGCTGGCGGTTTATAGGGACGTGAACGCCGCAAGCTTGGAATTGAGGAGTCGGGATTATATCTCCTGCTAGCCTTCGTACTCGAAGCTGTGCAGCAAGGTTATTGGGTAACATCGAGCCCAACTGGTTGAAACAGTCTTGACTAGACTGTTTCAAAATGGGACGGTTTGAGGGCTCGAGACCACTACTCGAGCCCCTTTTACGTGTCGAAACTGAAACAAAACTGATAAGATGTGTTTACGGGGAATATTCAGGTGGGAACGCTTGCAGTAGCGACCAAGAACACTGCGATCTGCCGCGTCGAGGAACTTGGGGTGTGCTACGAACTCTATCAACTTGGCGACCGCCCCGGCTACTCCTTTATCTTTGAGCGTGGCGGGTACGACGGTTTTAGCCCCCACGATGTCGAGCTGTTTCTCGAAGTTACCGGCGCAGTGTTCAAGAGCATCGAGAGCTACCGCTTTACGGATGTGGGACAGCTCTTAAAGGACTTTCTCGCTGGACGCTTCGGTGAGGCGTTCAACAGCCCGGTAGCACAAGCATGACTGAAGAAGCCTTTAGCTTATGGGATGAACAGGGCCACCGGCTCTACCTGACTGCCGATGAGCGTGCAGCATTTAGGGCAGCCGCTCGAGCCCATGACGACCGCAGCGCTCGCACCTTCTGTCAGCTCCTCCTCTTTACCGGTTGCCGCATCAGTGAGGGGCTCGAGGTCACACCGGAACGGTTCGACTGGCAAGACCAGGCAGTAATGTTCCGTACTTTGAAGAAAAGGGGCAGAAAAGCACTGACGAGCTACCGAGCGGTTCCCTTACCGGCTGATTTTCTGGATGAACTCGATCTAGTGCATCATCTCAGGGGACGGGGTAAGAGTGACTCCAAAACGAGACTGTGGACGTGGAGCCGACCAACAGCGTGGCGACGGGTCAAAGGGGTGATGGAGGCCGCAGGGATCGAAGGTACTCATGCCAGTCCCAAAGGACTCAGGCACGGCTTTGGGGTAGTTCATGCGCTGAACAAGACGCCCTTGCCGACCTTGCAGCGTTGGATGGGCCACAGTGACCCGAAGACGACAGCAATCTATATGCAGGCAGTGGGGGAAGAGGCGAGACAGCTGGCGGGGGCGGCGTGGTAAGCGCTTGCTACCTTAGTTCAAGCCTTTATGGTGACATACGGAAGAAGGGAAAAACGTCAATAGCAACAGTCGCTCAAGAACGACGTGAAGCAGATAGATTTATTCGTGTCTGCGATAGTAAACGTTATGATTACTTTAGGAGGCAGAAAACCTTACAGCTGTTTTGCTGCTAAAAGCATCACGTTAAAACCACCAGCTCCACCTCCACTGATTTGACAATTTTGCCTCTCTACAATCTGAAACCCGTTTCTTTCTAAAGCTATTTGTACTGTGGGTAGCGTCCAAAGCTTTTCCTTCAGTGCTGAAAAGTGGTACTCATTCTTATCTTTTTCTTGTGACGGTAATTCTACAAACCAATTCTGTTGAAGTACTTGTGTGCTTTGATCAAATTTTGTAATTGTCCACATAAGACGTTGCTCTTCGGACTCGTCAACAAAAGGGGTAGCGTGATAACTTCCTTCTACAGTGCCATCATACATAGACATTTGCTTTGCGGCTTGCTCATCAAACGCTCCGAAGCAGAAAACGCCATTGGGTTTTAAGAACTTCTTCACCTTCGTCAATAAGTGATCTATAAGCCTATCGCTCCAGAATAGGTTTAAGGACAAGTTACCGAGCAATACTGCATCAAATTCACTGTCCAAAACCTGAGTATCTAAAAAGTCTCCGACAATTATGGAAATCTTGTTGCTAAGTTCTGGTGATTTTGATAGAGCGAGTTGTAGGCGCTGTATACTTTTCTCTGAGTTGTCTATACCAGTCACCTTTAGTCCATGAGACGCTAGATAACTAGTAATTCTTCCACTCCCACATCCGATTTCAAGAACTGTCTCACCGTACTTTTTTATTATTTCTTTAGTAGGCTGTAAGTCCCATTCCACCTCTGAAGATAGAGACTCCTCGAAGTGGTCGAATGGGCCGGTAAAATAAGGGTGTAAATGCACCCTCTCAAGCCTTTTATATAAGACCCTATCCGAAAACCGCCATGTTGAAGAGGATGTGGGCACAAGCGAACTGAACGAGAGCCAACCAGTTAGCGGTTTTCTTAGACCAGCGGGTACGAATACTGCGGCGTTTAG
>JAABUN010007967.1_pt1 | contig 11098 bp, 8 predicted proteins | sample 5559311 | NCBI WGS metagenome assembly JAABUN01 (sample SAMN10711877, study PRJNA513370) | rock metagenome | isolation source: Antarctica rocks | place: Antarctica: Victoria Land, Siegfried Peak sud | reverse complement strand
TGCAGGCAGGTCGAGGTCGAGGTGGTTGCGAGCGACTCGGCCTGGACCCGCGATTGCGAGCCGGGGGAGCGGCTCTCGATCCCGGTCAAGCACACGACCGGCCGCTACTTCGCCCCTCCCGAGATGCTCGCCGAGCTTCGGTCGCGCGACGGGGTCGTCCTGCGCTACGCGCCCGGCCACAACCCGAACGGGTCGCTCGAGGACATCGCCGGCGTCAGCAACGAGGCGGGCAACGTCGTCGGTCTGATGCCCCACCCCGAGCACGCCGTCGACGAGCTGACCGGCTCGGTCGACGGACTGCGGCTCTTCGCCTCGGCCGCCCTCGCGCCGGCCGCCGCGTAGCGCCCCTCCCCGCCGGCCTGCCATCCTGCCCGCTTCCATGCGAGTCGGAATCTGCGCCTTCTGGTTCAACCGCGGGCAGGGCGTCGTCGCCCGCCAGCTCCGCTCCGCCCTGGACGACCTCGGGCACGAGACGTTCGTGCTCGGGCGGCCGACGAAGGAGAGCTTCCCGATGCCCCAGGACGCTCGTAGCGACGACGTCTGGGCACAGCCCGGCGTCACGCCGGCCTCCGACTTCTTCATCCCCGAGGCCGAGTACCTCGAGTGGGCCGCGGAGAACTCGCTCGAAGTCTGCTTCTTCGACCAGAACTACCAATTCGACGAGCTCGCGAAGCTGCGCTCCGAGGGAGTGCGCACGATCGGGCGATTCGTCTGGGAGCGCTTCAGCGACGAGCACGTCGCACCGGCGCGGGAGGCCTACGACCTCGTCTACTCGATGACGCGCGCCGAGCAGGAGCGCTACCGGTCGATGGGGATCGAGGCTCCATACATCCAGTGGGGCGTCCACCCCGAGTACGACGAGATCACGCCCCGCCGCGCGGAGGGGACGGTCTCGTTCCACTACCACGCCGGGCTGCTCGGCAAGCGCAAGCCCTTCAAGGAGGTCATCCGGGCGTTCTCGGCGACCCGCGAGCCGGAGCTCCGGCTGATCGTCAAGGCGCAGATCGAGCGGCGAATGAAGTTCCTCGAGAGCGCCGCCGCGGACGACCCGCGAGTCGAGCTCGTGCTCGCGGACCTGCCCACCGACGAGCACCTGCAGATATTCGCCGACTCCCACGTCTGCATGGCGCCCGCCCGCTGGGAGGGGCTCGGCCTGCACCTCTACGAGGCGATCGCCTTCGGGATGCCGATCGTCTGCAACGACGACCCGCCGATGAACGAGCTCGTCGTCGACGGCGTCAACGGGCTGCTCGTGTCATCCCACGACGATGGCCTGGCGAACTCCGGGATCCCGGCCAGGACGGTCGATGTCGAGGGCCTGACCCGGGCGATCTCGCGGCTCGCCGATCCGGGGCTGCGGGCCGAGCTCTCCGCCGGGGCGCTGCAGACCCGCGAGGAGCGGAGCTGGGAGCGAACGACCCGGGACGTCGCCGAGTTGCTCGGCTGAGCCGCCGGGGCTCCGCGAGCCCTCACCCGCGGGCGCGTTCATGGCACCCTAGGTCCCGCCATGGCCCTCCTCTCCCGTAAGCCCGCCGAGACGTCGCGCCCGCCGGCGCCGTTCATCGTCGGGGTCGGCCGCTCCGGCACGACGATGCTGCGGCTGATGCTCGATGCCCACCCCGAGCTGACGATCCCCCCCGAGACCCACTTCGTGCCCGAGCTGATCGCGGCGATCGAGGGCGGGGCGAGCCCCGAGCAGGCGGTCGAGACGATGACGGCGGTGCGGCAGTGGGGCGACCTGCATACCGAGCCCGCCGACGTGGTGGCGCGCTGGCAGCGGCTCGAGCGCTTCGAGCCGGGTGCGGCGCTGCGCTCCTTCTACGAGATGTACGCCGAGCGCCAAGGCAAGCCGCGCTGGGGGGAGAAGACGCCGAGCTACGTCAAGAGCATGCCCGAGATCGAGGGCGCGCTACCCGAGGCCCGCTTCATCCACGTGATCCGCGACGGGCGCGACGTGGCGCTATCGCGCTGGAAGCGCTCGCTCGGCAAGGACCCGGCGCCGGCCTCCCGCGTCGCCGAGACGTGGGCGCGGCGGATCCGGCGGGCCCAGCGGCAGGGCGGAAAGGTCGGCCACTACCTCGAGCTCCGCTACGAGGATCTCGTCACCGACACCGAGTCGAACCTGCGGCGGATCGGCGATTTCATCGAGCTCGACTGGGACCCGGTGATGATGCGCTACTACGAGGGCGCCGCCGAGCGCATGGCGGAGATGGCGCGCGACCTGCCCGCGACCGACGGCAAGCCGACGCGCCCGGGCGAGGAGCGCATGCAGGCCCACGCGATGACGCAGAAGCCGCCGGATCCGAGCGCGATGTACCGCTGGAAGGAGAAGATGTCGGCCGAGGACGTGGCAGCCTACGACGCCGCCGCGGGCGACCTGCTCTCCGAGCTCGGCTACGAGGTGGGCTCCGCAGCCGGCTCCTCCACCGCGTGAGCGGGGCGGGCGGCAAGTTCACGGCGCTCACCGACGAGCTGCACGACTACGTCGTCCGCCACGGCGCCCGCGAGGACGCCGCATTGGCGGGCGTCCGCGAGCGCACGGCCGAGCTCGGCGACATCTCGGTGATGCAGATCTCCCCCGACCAGGGCGCGTTTCTCACGCTGCTCGCGCGGCTCATTGGGGCCAGGCGCGCGCTCGAGCTCGGCACCTTCACCGGGTACTCGGCCATCTGCATCGCTCGCGGGCTCGCCGAGGGCGGCGAACTCGTCGCCTGCGAGCTCGATCCCGAGCGGGCGGAGGCCGCGCGCGCCAACTTCGAGTCGGCTGGAGTGGCCGAGCGGGTCGACGTCCGCGTCGGTCCGGCGGCGGAGACGCTGGAGGAGCTGCGGGGAGGCGAGCCCTTCGACCTCGCCTTCATCGACGCCGACAAGACGGGCTACGCCGGCTACTACGAGGCCTGCCTCGATCTCCTCCGAAGCGGCGGGCTGATCGTCCTCGACAACGTCCTGCGCGGTGGCGAGGTGCTCAGCCCCGGCGGCGGCGACGAGGGGACGCGGGTGATCGCCGAGCTGAACGAGCGCATCCACGCCGACGAGCGGGTCGAGATCGCCATGCTCGGCGTCGCCGACGGAATCACGTTCGCGCGGAAGCGATGAGGGTCGGGATCGTCTCCAAGTGGGTGGCGAGCGGCCAGGCGATCGTCGCGCGCCAGATCCGCTCGGCGCTCAACGAGCTCGGCCACGAGACCTTCGTCCTCGCCCGCCCGGGCTCGGGCCCGCGGGCGCAGGGCGCGACCGGCCCGGCCGACCCCGTCTGGGAGCAGCCGGGCGTCACCCAGGGCTCGGCCCACGATCTGCCGACGCGGGAGTACGAGGACTGGGCGACGACGAACGGGCTCGAGGCGATCCTCTTCGACGAGAACTACGACTTCGAGTCGGTACGCGCCCTGGGCGAGCGCGGCATCCGCACGATCGGGCGGTTCGTCTGGGAGTACTTCGCGGCCGAGCACGCGGCTCCCGCGAGCGAGGCCTACGACACGATCTACTCGCTCACCCGCTGCGAGCGGGAGCGGTATCGCGGCATGGGGATCCAGTCCTCCTATGTGCAGTGGGGCATCCATCCCGAGCTCACCGCCGCTCGCCGGGTTCATGATCTCCCGTCAAGCAGCACCCCCTCGTCCGACCAAAGCGGACGCGAAGCGGAGCATTTGGTCGGCAGTGATCTGGTGTGGTTCTACTTCCCGGGGTCGTTTCTTGGGCGGCGCAAGCCCGTCAAGAAGGTGATTCGGGCCTTCGGGAAGGCGCAGGGCGAGCACCTGCGGCTGCTGATCAACGCGCAGGTTCCGAGGAACGACGAGGCCCTGCGCGAGGCGGCGGCAAGCGATCCCCGGATCGAGCTGATGCTCGACGACGAGCCCGAGGAGGCCCACCGGGAGCGCTTCGCCTCGTGCGACGTCTGCCTCGCTCCCTCTCGCTGGGAGGGCCTCGGGCTGCCGCTGTACGAGGCGACGGCGTTCGGGATGCCGATCATCACCAACGACAAGCCGCCGATGTCGGAGATGGTGCTCGACGGCCGCAGCGGCATCCTCGTCCCCTCCGAGCAGAACGGGGAGGCGCGCTCGGGCATCCCCGCCTGGGACCCTGACATCGGCGCCCTCGCCGCCGCGATCGAGCGGCTCGGCGATCGCGAGGAGCTCGAGCGGCTGCGCGAGGGCGTCGGTGAGCTGCGCGAGCAGCGGGCCTGGGAGCGCACGGTCGAGGACCTGGCGCAGCTCCTCGGCCCGTGAACGTCGGCATCGTCTCGAAGTGGTTCAACCGCGGCCAGCCCGTCGTCGGTCGCTACCTGCGCTCCGCGGTCGACGAGCTCGGCCACCGCAGCTTCGTCCTGGCCAAGCCGCGGCGCGAGAAGGGACCGATGGCCGGGGCGCTCGAGCGAACGGGGATCTGGGACCAACCCGACGTCACGGCCGCCTCCCGCTTCGAGACGCCGCTGGAGGAGTACCTGACGTGGGTCGAGGCGAACTCGATCGACGCCGTCCTCTGCGATCAGAACTACCAGTTCGCGGAGCTCGCCGAGCTTCGGCGGCGCGGCGTCCGCACGATTGGGCGCTTCGTCTGGGAGCACTTCACCCGCGACCACGCCGGGCCGGCGCAGGGGGCCTACGAGGTCGTCTACTCCGTCACGGAGGCCGAGCGGGAGCGCTACCGCGGCTGGGGGATGGAGACCCCCCGCGTGCCCTGGGGCATCCACCCCGAGCTCCTCCGGGTGCCGGTCGAGCGCTCGACCCATGATCTCGTCCGCTTCGTCTTCCCCGGCGGCTTCCTCGGCCACCGCAAGCCCGCCGAGCCGGTGCTCGAGGCCTTCGCGCGCACGACCGACCCGCGGCTGCGGCTGCTCGTCAAGGCGCAGGTCGAGCGCTCCCGGCTGGAGGCGCTCCTACCCACGATCGAATCCGACGAGCGGATCGAGCTACGGCTCGGCGACGAGCCATGGCCCGAGCACCTCGCGGCAATCGCCGCCAACGACGTCAGCATCTCCCCGTCGCGATGGGAGGGCCTCGGGCTGCCGCTCTACGAGGCGGTCGCGTTCGGGATGCCGACGATCACCAACGACGATCCGCCGATGAGCGAGGTCATCGTCGACGGCGACAACGGCCTGCTCGTCCCCTCCCACCCCGACGGGACGGCACGTTCGGGAATCCCCGCGAGGCGCCCGGACGCCGACGCGATGTCCCACGCGATCGAGAGCCTCGCCGAGCCGGAGACCCTGGCGCGGCTGCGCGCCGGGACCGAGCGCTCCCGCTCCCGCTTCCCCTGGGAGCGGACGGTGGCCGGGGTCGCCGATCTGCTCGAGCGCTGAGGTGAGCGGCACTGCACCCGCTCGAGCGCGGGCGGGCTACAGTGTCCGCGCGATGACGGGAATCGGGAGAGTCGGAGGGGGTCGTCCCGCGTCGCTGCGCGCAGCGGTCGCGATGCTTGCCCTCCTGGCAGCCGGGCTGATCGCCACCCCGGCCGAGGCCGCCGCCGCAAGCTCGCCGACCCGCTACTCGCTCGTCAAGAACTGCTACGGGCTGCGCTCGGCCAAGACCGGCAAGCTCGTCACGAAGACCCCGAGCGGCTACGCGGCCACGGCGCCGGGGCTTGCGCAGGCAGAGCTCTTCCGCATGCAGGCCACCGACCTCGGCAGCTACCTGCTCTACGGCGAGGCCCGCGACTTCCTCGGCATCTCGCTGCTCGGCCCCGTTCGCCCGGCGAGCACGCCCAGCCCGAAGAGCGACTGGAGGGTGAGCGGCTCCGGGAGGTCGTTCAAGCTCACCTCGATCGGCACGGGCCAGGGTCTGAGGACGGGCCCCGGCGGCGTCCTCGAGGTCGGTCCCGCGGGCTCGGCGGGAACGTTCTCGTTCGTCCGCGCCTCGGGCTGCCCGACCTACCCCAAGATCGAGGTCAACGCAGTCGGCAAGCCCTCGACCGGCTCCCCCTCCTACGGCGAGGTCTCCGGCCTCGTCGAGGGCCACATGCACGGGATGGCGTTCGAGTTCCTCGGCGGGCGGGCTCACTGCGGCAGGCCCTGGAGCCGCTACGGCGCGCCCTATGCCCTGGTCGACTGCCCCGACCACCAACCGAACGGGGCCGGGGCGATCCTCGAGAACACCGTCTCCTATGGCAACCCCCTGGGCACCCACGACACGGATGGATGGCCCACGTTCGAGGGCTGGCCCGACTCGCAGTCGCTGACCCACGAGCAGTCCTACTACCGCTGGATCGAGCGCGCCTGGCGCGGCGGGCTGCGGGTCTACGTGAACCTCCTCGTCGAGAACCGGGTCCTCTGTGAGGCATACCCGCTGAAGAAGAACTCCTGCGACGAGATGGACAGCGTCTACCTGCAGGCGCGCGACATCTACGCCATGCAGGACTACATCGACGCCCAGGCCGGCGGGCCGGGCAAGGGGTTCTTCCGGATCGTCACCAACCCGTTTCAGGCCCGGAAGGTGGCGAACCGCGGCAAGCTCGCCGTCGTCCTCGGCATGGAGGTCTCCGAGCCCTTCGGCTGCTCGGAGCGCAACCACAACCCGAATTGCAACCAGGCCGACATCGACCGCGAGCTCGACCACCTGCAGCGGATCGGGGTCAGCCAGCTCGAGATCACGAACAAGTTCGACAACGCGCTGACCGGAGTAGCCGGCGACAGCGGCAGCACCGGGACGCTCACGAACCAGGGCAACTTCATCGCAACCGGCCACTACTGGGACATGGAGCACTGCGAGGACGGCGAGAACAGCGACCGCGCGCCCACCACGGTCCACAACGACGACGCGGTGATCTCGAACGGGCTCGATGTGCTGCTGCAGCCCGGCGCGACCCCGATCTACCCGTCGGAGCCGCTCTGCAACAAGCAAGGCCTGACCAACCTCGGCGCCTACGCGATCCGCCAGATCATGAAGCGGAAGATGATCTTCGACCCCGACCACATGAGCGTCTACGCGCGCGATGCGGCGCTCAACCTGCTCGAGTCGCATCACTACTCGGGCGTCATCTCCTCCCACAGCTGGAGCACGAAGGACACGCTGCCGCGCATCTACAAGCTCGGGGGCGTCGTCACGCCCTACGCCGGAGGCTCGACTGACTTCGTCGACAAGTGGCGCCAGATCCGGGGAGAGTTCTCCGGCAAGCAGTACTTCGGGGTCGGCTACGGCGCCGACATGAACGGGTTCGGCCACCAGGGAGAGGCGCGTGGCGCCGACGTGCCGAACCCGGTGCATTACCCCTTCCGCTCCTTCGACGGCAAGGTCAAGATGCTCCGCCAGCGCTCCGGTCAGCGGGCCTACGACATCAACACCGACGGCGTCGCGCACTACGGCCTCTACCCCGACTGGATCGAGGACCTGCGGATGCTCGCCGGCAAGCCGATCATCAACGACATGGGGCGAGGCGCTGAGGCGTACCTGCAGATGTGGGAGCGGGCCGAGGGGATCAAGCCCGTCGGCTGCCAGTTCCGGCGGGCCTACTTCTTCACCGGCCGCGGGCTCGGCCGCCAGATCAGCCTCGGCGACGATCCCGGCCACGCGCTGCGCCGGGCGGGCCAGCCGGTCACCCGGACCCGGACCTGGCAGTGGTGCATCAACCGAGACCATCCGCGCTCCAGCCCCCGCAACGTCTCCGCGGTCTTCGATCGCGGCGCGATCCAGCTCGTCGTCAGCACGATGCGGCGCAACCGGGCGGGAGCGGTCGCTCCCGAGATGCCCGCCCGCCGGCTGCGCGGGCGCGCCAAGCCGATCGGCGGCGGGCTCTGGGTGCGCCCGACGAAGCTCCACCGCTCCGAGTTCATCTACGGGGTCGAGGGCGGGCGCGTCAGCTTCGCCGGCGTCACGAAGCGCTCGATCGCGCGCCGTCCGGCGACGCTGCGCCGCTACGTGAAGCGCTCCCACATCCGCTAGGCGGTCACCCGCGGAGCAGTCGGAAGGCCGCGCGGCCCCGGGGCGCCATCGGACCGGCGCCAACTGATGGTCCGCGGTGAGTCCCTGGTGTCGTTGCGGACCACCAGTTCCACTTGGCGGGGACGGGGGGCCCTCCAGCCGGGTGGTTGGTTGCGCTGAGGTCAGATGCGACCTCGAGGCAGCCCCGCAGCCCGGGGTGGGCCGCGGGCGGCGTCCAGGCTCGAGGAGACCTGCGGGAAACGCCCTTCCCGGGATCGCGAGCCGGGAGGCGGGCGCATACAATCCTCGCCTGCCCGCGGCCCTCGGAGGGACACTCCGCCCGGGCGATCGGCTTCGCTCCACCCATCGGGGGCGGGCCCTCAACATGGCGCTCCCAAGCCCACAACGCATCTGGCGAGAGTCCAGGACCCACCGCGCCGCTCGCCGCGGGGACGCGCGCCTGCCCGCTCCCTTCGTCGTCGGCGTCAACCGCTCCGGGACGACGCTGCTGCGGATGATGCTCGACGCCCACCCCGAGCTGACGATGCCGCCGGAGACGCACTTCGTCCCCGAGCTGATCGAGGTCGCCGAGCAAGGGCCGGCGACGCCCGAGGCGCTGCTCGAGACCATCACCAGCCAGCGCGAGTGGGGCGACTTCGGGCTCGCCGAGGAGGAACTGCTCGAGCGCTTCGGGGCCTGCGACCCGCTCACCGCCGGCGAAGCTCTGCGCGCCTTCTTCGAGGCCTACGCCGAGCGGGTGGGCAAGCCGCGCTGGGGAGACAAGACGCCGATCTACGTCAAGAGCATGCGCAAGATCCAGCGAGCGCTGCCGGAGGCGCGCTTCGTGCACGTGATCCGCGACGGCCGCGACGTCGCGCTCTCGATCCGCGACCGCGCGGTCAAGGAGCACACGATCGAGGCGATCGCCGAGCGCTGGGTGCGCCGGATCAGCCGCGCCCGCGAGCAGGCGAAGGGGCTCGACCACTACCGCGAGATCCGCTACGAGAGCCTGATCCTCGACACGGAGCCGACCCTGCGCGAGATCTGCGAGTTCTTCGCCCTGCCGTGGGACGACGCCGTGCTCGACTACCACGAGCGCTCCGCCGGCCGCCTCGAGGAGATGAAGCGGGAGCTGCCCGACGACGGCAAGCGTACGACGCTGAGCGTCGAGCGGCGCATGCAGACGCACGCCCGCACGACGGAGAAGCCCGACCCGCGCCGGGTCAGCCGCTGGCGCGAGAGCATGGACCGTGGCGAGCGTGAAAGGTTCGAGTCGATCGCCGGGCCGCTGCTGAGCGAGCTCGGCTACGCCGTCGGCGACGGCGCGGGCACCGAGCCGCGCGACGCCACTCCGGCGAACGGCGCCGCAGCCGGAGGTGGAGCGTGAAGCTCCCCGTCCCGTTCTCGCGCAGCCGCAAGCCGGCCGGCCCGCCGGCGCCATTCATCGTCGGCGTGACCCGCTCGGGGACGACGCTGCTGCGGTTGATGCTCGACGCTCACCCCGACCTCGCGATCCCGCCCGAGACCCACTTCGTGCCGTCGCTGATCAAGGCGACGCGCAAGCGCGGGACGAGCTGCGAGGAGGCGCACGGAATCGTCACCGGCCATCGCCAGTGGGGCGACTTCAACCTCGACTCCGGCGAGCTCCTGCGACGCTACTGCGAGCTGGACCAAATCGACCCCGAGACGACGGTCCGCGCCTTCTTCGAGCTCTACGCGGAGCGGGAGGGCAAGCCGCGCTGGGGCGACAAGACCCCCAACTACGTCAAGCGGATGAAGCAGATCGAGCGCTGGATCCCGGAGGCGAAGTTCATCCACATGATCCGCGACGGACGCGACGCGGCCCTCTCGCGGTTCAAGCGCGTGCTCAAGGACCCGCCGCCGATGGAGACCGTCGCCGAGCGCTGGGTGCAGAAGATCGAGGGGGCGCGAGCCGACGCGGCCGGCCTCGACTACATCGAGGTCCAGTACGAGGAGCTGGTTCGCGACACCGAGCCTCAGCTCCGCCGGGTCTGCGAGTTCCTCGAGCTGCCCTGGGACGACGGGATGCTGCGCTACTACGAGCGGGCCGAGGACCGCCTTGCCGAGATGCACCGCGACCTCCCGGCCGAGGGCGACCAGCCCCTGCGGCCCGCCGATCACCGCAAGGAGGCACACGTGCTGACCTCCAAGCCGCCCGACCCGAGCCGGCTGGCGCGCTGGAAGGAGGAAATGGCCCCCGAGGACGTCGCCGCGTTCGAGCGCGCCGCCGAGCCGATGCTCCGGGAGCTGGGCTACGAGGTCAGCAGCGCGGCGCCCGCTCGCGAGGGCACCGCGCGATGAGCCCGGGACCGGTGGCGCGGGCGAGGGGCGCTTCGGGCTACGAGGCGGGCGTCGATCGCCCGCCGGCGCCGTTCGTGGTCGGCCTGACCCGCTCGGGTACGACGCTGCTGAGGATGATGCTCGACGCCCATCGCGACCTCACGATCCCGCCCGAGACCCACTTCGTCCCCGACTTGATCAAGGCCGCGCGCGACGGCGGCGGCGCCCCGGCGATGCTCGAAGCGCTCACCTCCAACCGCACGTGGGCCGACTTCGGCATCGACGCGGACGAGATGCGGACGCGCCTCGAGCGGGTCGGACGCGGTGACGCCGCGGCCGCCGTCCGCGCCTTCTTCGACGCCTACGCCGAGCGCCAGGGCAAGCCGCGCTGGGGCGACAAGACCCCCGCCTACATGCTCTCGGTGCAGCGGATCGGCCGAGCGCTGCCGGAGTCCCGCTTCGTCCACCTGATTCGCGACGGCCGCGACGTCGCGCTCTCCCAGCAGGCGCGGGCGCTCAACGAGCAACCCCCGCCGGCCGAGCAGGCGGCGCGCTGGGTCAAGCGCATCCACAAGTCGCGCGAGCAGGCGCTCTCGCTCAAGGGCCCGCGCTACGTCGAGGCCCGCTACGAGGACCTCGTGGGCGACCCGGAGGTGACGCTGCGGCGGGTCTGCGAGTTCATCGAGCTCCCCTGGGACGCGGGGATGCTGAGCTACCACGAGGGCGCGGCCGATCGGCTCGAGGAGATGGCGGGAGGGCTGCGGGCGGTCGGAGAGCACAGCGAGCAGGAGGCGGGCTACCGGATCGACAACCACGCCCCGACGACGAGGCCGCCGGACCCCTCGAAGCTCGACAAGTGGAAGCGCGAGATGGCGCCGGAGGACGTGGAGGCGTACGAGTCCGTGGCCGGGGGCCTGCTGGCCGAGCTGGGGTATGAGGTGGGG
>JAABUN010007966.1_pt1 | contig 11102 bp, 7 predicted proteins | sample 5559311 | NCBI WGS metagenome assembly JAABUN01 (sample SAMN10711877, study PRJNA513370) | rock metagenome | isolation source: Antarctica rocks | place: Antarctica: Victoria Land, Siegfried Peak sud | reverse complement strand
CGAGTTCCGCCCCGGCCCGATCTTCGCGAACGTCGCGCTCGTCGACGAGATCAACCGCGCGTCGCCCAAGACGCAGTCCGGCCTCTTGGAGTGCATGCAGGAGCGACGGGTCACCGTCGACGTCCACTCGCACGAGCTCGCCCGGCCGTTCGTGGTGCTCGCGACGCAGAACCCCATCGAGTTCGAGGGCACCTACCCGCTGCCCGAGGCCCAGGTCGACCGCTTCATGGCCCGGGTCTCGCTCGGCTACCCGACCCCGCGCGCCGAGGCGGAGATGCTCCGCAACCACGAGTCGGGCGACCGCACCGAGAGCGTGGAGTCCGTCGGCGGCGCGGCCGACCTGCTCGCCGCGCAGGACGCGGCGCGGCGCGTGCACACCTCCGACGCGCTGCGGACCTACGTCGTCACCCTGCTGCGCGCCACGCGCAAGGATCCGCGCTCCGAGCTCGGGGCGAGCCCCCGCTCGGGCCTCATGCTGCTGCGCGCCGCGAAGGCCCGGGCGCTGCTGCACGGCCGCGACCACGCGCTGCCCGACGACGTCCAAGCGCTCGCCGCGCTCGTCCTCAGCCACCGCGTGGTGCCGGCCCCGGAGGCGCTCGACGCCACGGGCGGGCGCATCGTCGCCGACGCCCTGGCGGCCACCGCGGCGCTGTAGACGCCGGAAGGCAGCGATGCGGCCCGCCGTCCTGACCGTCGCCCTCGGGGTGCTCCTGCTCGTCGCAGCCGGCACGTTCGACGCGGAGCCCCTCTACGTCCCCGGGCTGGCCTTCACGCTGCTCGGCCTGGCCGCCGAGGCGTGGGCGGGCCTCGGCGCGCTCGGCGTGGCCGTCGAGCGCGAGGTGGGCGCGCGCACCGTCGTCGAGGACCAGCCCGTCGCCGTGCGCGTCCGGGTGCGCGCCGGCATCACCCCGCTGTTGACCGGCGCCGTCGAAGATCCGCTGCTCTTCGCCGGCGTCCCCCTCGCGCTCGGCCGGAGAGAGATGGCGCTGCGCATCGACGCGAGCTTCGCGCGCCGCGGGCTCCGCGTCCTCGCCCCCGTGCGGGTGGTCGTCCGCGACCCGCTCGGCCTGGCGACCCGCACGCTCGTGGCGGGTGCGCCCGCCGAGGTGCTCGTGCTCCCGCGCGTCCATGCCGTCACGTCGCCGGCGGGCGACGGCGAGCACGGCGTGCTCTCCGCGCGTCCGGGGCGTCCCCGGATGGCCGCCGAGGTCGAGCTCGACGGGGTGCGTCCGCACCGCACGGGCGCCCCCGCCTCGCGCATCCAGTGGTCGGTCTTCGCACGGACGGGCGAGCTGTGGGAGCGACGGCTCGTCGCCGACGCCGACGCACGTCCGCTCATCCTGCTGGACCCGCGCACCGCAGGCGCCGAGAACCCGGACGCGGCGCTCGACGCGGCTGTGCGGGCCGTCGCCTCGCTCGTGGTCACCCTCGCGGGGCAGGGCGGCTGCGCGCTCCTCCTGCCGGGCGACCGTCGCCCGCTCCTCATCGAGCCGGGCCTGAACGCGTGGCCGCGCGCGCACGTCCGCCTCGCGCTGGTCGCCAGCGGCGACGCGCCGCCGTCGCTGGCCGGGGTGGCGGGCCGCACGGGCGCTGTCGTCTACGTCGCGGCACGGACGGTCACTGCGACGCTGCGAGCCCTGCAGGGCGTCGGGGGCGGCACCCGCATCCTCGTCGTGCCGGATGCCGCACGGACGGCGTCGGCCGGCTCTGCCCATCCCGGGCGCCGCGCGCTGTTCAGCGTCGCGGGCTGCACGGGCTACGCGCTGCGCGACACCCGTCAGGCGGCCGCGTGAGCACGCTGCTGGCTCCGCCTCCGCTCCCCGAGGTCGTCCTGGACGCCGATGTCGGCCAGCGGGCCCGGCGCGCGCGCCGCCCCGCCGGGGCCGATCGCGCGCCTGCCCGCCCGCTGCGCTTCGCCGCGTTCGCGGCACTCGTCGTCTACGGCTGCCTGCACTGGGTGCGCCAGGTGGCGCCGACGCAGCCCGGCGTCGCGCTGCAGATGGCCGGTGTCGCGATCGCCCTCGCCCTCGCGCTCACGCCGCTCGGCCGGCTGCCGGACGCGCGCCGGCGCCGCGTCGTGGTCGGCCTGCTCTGCGCCGCCGGGCTGGTCGCGGCGCTGACGGCCGCGGGGATCCCGCTCCGCTTCGCCGGCTGGCACAACTGGCGCGAGCTGGCTGCCGGGGTGGCCGAGGGGCTGACGACGCTGCCGAATCTCAACGTGCCCTATCGGGGCCTGGACGAGTGGGTCCGGTGGACCGTGCTCTCGGGCGCCCCGCTGCTCGGCGTGCTCGCCGCGGTGCTCGCGTTCGCCCCCGGGCGGGCGGAGCGCCCGCTCCGGCGCGTCTCGACGGCGCTCGCGCTCGCCCTGCTCTACGGCGTGCCGATCGTCGAGCGCAACCCCGAGGCCCCGTTTCTCTCCGGGGTGGGCTTCGCCGCGCTGCTCGCACTCTTCCTCGGTGCCGATCGGCTGGTCGCCGTCGGCGGCGCGCGCGCGCGCCTGACCGCGCTCGGTGCCGGCGCGGCGGCGCTCGGTGTGGCCGCGCTCGTCGCCCCGCGACTCGACGGCGGCGCCCCGTGGGTGGACTACCGCTCGCTGGCCGGCGAGCTCGGCGAGCGCAGCCAGGTCGCGTTCAACTGGAACCACAGCTACTCGCCGCTGGACTGGCCGCGTGACGGCCGCGAGCTCCTCCGGGTCAAGGCGAGGAGGCCCGCGTACTGGAAGGCGACGGTGCTGCGGCGCTTTGACGGGGTGCGCTGGGTGCGCGAGCAGGCCTTCGACGCCGACCTCGTCGACACGCCCCAGCCCCCGGGCAGGCCGGGGTGGTACGGGGACATCGAGGTGACCGTGCGCGGGCTGCGCTCGGAGGAGTACGTCACCGCGGGCTTCGCCGCGGCGATCTCCGAGGTGCCGCGGCCCGCGCGGCCGGCGGGCTCTGGCACGTTTCGCACCCAGGGCCGGCCGCTGCGGCCCGGGGACACCTACACGGCCTCGGTGTACACGCCGCGCCCGACGCCGGAGCAGCTGCGCCGCGCCGGGACGGGCTACCCCGACTACGTTCGGAGCGAAGACCTGGCGATCCAGCTGCCCGAGCGCGTCGGGGGCCCGAAGCCGGGACGTCCCTCGCCCGACGCTCCCCGTTTCACGACGATCCTCTTCCCGGCCTTCGGCACGGACACGCGGCCGACGTCCTACATCCCGGGCCGCGGCGCGTTCGTCGGCGGGGAGCGGCTCCTCGAGCGCTCCGGCTACGCCCGGACGTGGGCGGCCGCGCAGGAGCTGCGCTCCGCGGCCAGCTCCCCGCTCGACCTCGTGCGCCGGGTGCGACGGCGCGTCCAGCTCGGCGCGCGCTACACCGAGCGCCCGGCCCAGCGGCGGGTGCCGCTGGATGCCTTCCTCTTCGACACCAAGGAGGGCTACTGCCAGCAGTTCTCCGGGGCGATGGCGCTCATGCTGCGGATGGCCGGGGTCCCGGCGCGCGTCGCCTCGGGCTTCGCCCCGGGAAGCTTCGACTCCGACCGCGGCGAGTACATCGTCCGTGACCTCGACGCTCACTCCTGGGTCGAGGCGTTCTTCCCCGGCATCGGATGGGTGACCTTCGACCCGACGCCGACGGTCGCCCCGCCCGCAGCACAGGCCACGGGCGACGGCGGCGACGCTGTGACCGACTCCGGAGCCGGCGCGGGGACCTCGCCCGGCGACCTCCCCGAGGCCGCGGCGCCCGCCCCCGAGGGCGAGGGCGCGGGCGGCACCGACGCGGGTGGCGGCTCGGCGCCGGTCGTCGCGCTCGCCGGCGGTGCGCTCGGCCTCGCGCTGGTCGGCTTCGGCGTCTGGCGCTGGCGCCGCCCGCGCCCAGCTCTCTCCCCACTGGAGGAGCTGCGCCGGGCGCTGCGTCGCAGCGGCCGGCCGGCCCCGCCCGAGCTGACGCTCCAGGCGCTCGAGCGCTCGCTCGCCGGAACCCCCGCCGCGCAGGGCTACGTGCGCAAGCTGCGCCTCGCGCGCTACGCCGGACGCGAGGAGGCGCCGACGCGCGGGGAGCGCGCAGCGCTGCGCGACGAGCTCGCCACGGGGCACGGGGCCCGAGGTCGCCTGCGCGCATGGTGGGCGCTGCCGCCCCATGTGCCGCGGCGCTGAGCCGCGCCGGGCCCGCGTCTACAATCACGAGGCGCATGGACTCTGCGTACGACCTCTTCCGCAACGGCACGCAGCTCCTCGAGCGCCGCGATTTCCACGCCGCGACCGTGTCGCTCTCCCGCGTCCGCGCCCTCGAGCCCGACAAGTCCTCCGTGCGCGAGGCGCTCGGCCGGGCCTACTTCGGCGCCCAGCGCTACCGCGAGGCCGCGGAGGAGTTCGCGGCGGTCGTCGCGCACCACCCCACCGACGACTATGCGCTGTTCTGCCTCGGTCGCAGCCTGCAGCAGCTCGGCCGCCACGCCGAGGCGCGCGCACCGCTGACGCTCGCCGCGACGCTGCGACCCGAGCGCGCCGACTACCGCCACTACCGCGAGCGCGCCCGGCGCCAAGCCGACGCCGCCTGAAGGATCCCCAGCGCGACGCGACTGGCCTTGATAGTCTCGACGGACAGCTTTCGTCGGCGCGGCTCAGCCGCGACGGGCAGGACTTGGAGGCGGGCGTAGGCCCGCCTTTTGGCATTTCTAGAGGCAGGAGAGAGGCGATGAGCAACACCATACAGCGCGAGGTCGAAGCCACGCTGGCCTCGACGGCGCCGGACGTGGAAGTGCTCCTCGCCGAGGTGGTCGGCGGCGGCACGCTGCGCCTCTACGTCGACCACCCCGAGGGCGTCACCCTCGAGGTCTGCGAGCGGGTCACCCGCGCGCTGGAGGACGTTCGCGAGCGCTACGCGCTCGAGGTCAGCTCCCCCGGCACCGCTCGCCCCCTGACCAAGCCCACGCACTTCCGCCGGTTCCTGGGCCGGCGCGCCCGGGTCCGTACGCGGGACGCGCTGGCTGGTCACAAGTCCTTCACGGGAGAGCTGGTCGGCGCCACCGACGCCGAGATCACGATCGCGGCGGAGACCGGCGTCATCGCCATCCCCTACGCCGCCATCCACCGTTCCAACCTGGTCGAGGAGTAACCCGCATGTCACGTGAGATCCTGGAAGCGATGAGCGCCCTCGCCCGCGAGAAGGGGATCGCGCCCGACAAGCTGCAGGCCGCACTCGAGGACGCGCTGCTCTCGGCCTACAAGAAGCAGCCCGACTCGGCGGCCTACGCGCGCGTCGAGCTCGACCCCGAAACGGGCGACTACCGCGTCGTCGAGCTCCTGGTCCCAGAGCGCCTCGAGGCGCACCTCATCGTCGAGACGATCGACGAGAACACCTACCTCGACGAGGAGACGGGCGAGTTCGTCGAGCCCGAGAACGTCGAGATCGACGCGGAGAAGCTCGCGGAGTACGCCGACCAGATCGGCGAGCAGGACGTCACGCCGGACGACTTCGGCCGGATCGCGGCGCAGACGGCCAAGCAGGTCATCCTGCAGCGCATCCGCGAGGCCGAGCGGGACATGATGTTCGAGGAGTACCGCGACCGCGTCGGCGAGCTCGTGACGGGCATCGTCCAGCAGAAGGACGCGCGCTACACGCTCATCCAGCTGCGCGAGCGCGTCGAGGCGCTGCTGCCCAAGAGCGAGCAGGTCGACGGGGAGCGCTACGAGCACAACCAGCGCGTCAAGGCCGTCATCAAGGAGGTCTCGGCCTCCACGAAGGGGCCGTCGATCATCGTCTCCCGCCGTGACTCCGAGCTGATCAAGGCGCTCTTCGAGCTCGAGGTCCCCGAGATCGCCGACGGCCTGGTCGAGATCCAGAACGTCGCGCGCGAGCCGGGATACCGCTCGAAGATCGCGGTGGTCTCCCACGCCGACGGCGTCGACCCGGTCGGCGCCTGCGTCGGCCCGCGCGGCTCGCGCGTCCGGATGGTGGTCTCCGAGCTGCGCGGCGAGAAGATCGACATCATCCCCTACAACGACGAGCCCGCCCGCTTCGTCGCCAAAGCGCTCTCGCCCGCCCGCGTGCGCGAGGTGCTCGTCGACGACGACGCGCGTCAGGCCACGGTCATCGTGCCCGACGACCAGCTCTCGCTGGCCATCGGCCGCGAGGGGCAGAACGCGCGGCTGGCCGCGCGGCTGACGGGCTGGCGGATCGACATCAAATCCGAGACCGACTTCGCGCAGGACACGGGCGACCGGTCGGGCGAGGACGGTGAGCAGCGTGCGCAGGACGACGGACGCTGCCACGCGATCCTCGGCACGGGTCGCCGCTGCCCGAACGCGTCGCTGCCGAGCACCTACTTCTGCGGACTCGACGCCCACCAGGCGCTGGCTCGCTTCGACACGACCGACGCGTCGGTCATCGCCGACCTGAGCGCGAGCGAGCTCGCCGAGCTCGCCGACGGCGGGACCGACGAGGAGCGCGTGCATGAGCTCGTGACCCGGGCGATCGCGTCGCTGGCCGCCGCGAGGGCCGCGGGGGCGCCGGAGGGAGGGGACGTACTCAGCGTCGATCCGGGGGCAGATACCCCCTTGCCGCAAGCGGCGTCGGGCACAGGTGGCGCTCTCGAGCCGCAGCCCGAGGCCGGCGAGCCCGACGCACTGGCCGCCGATGAGCCCATCGAGGAGGGACTGGCCGCCGAGGCCGATCCCGCCGGAGAGCCGGCGCCGTAGCGCGGGGCCACGTCCCCACCCGGCGCTGCGTCGGCTGCGGTGCCGTCCGGCCGCAGGCGGAGCTCCATCGTTTCGTCCTGGTCGCCGACCCGGCTAGGCTCGACGGCTCTTTGCACGTCACGCGTGATCGCACCGGCACGGCTCCCGGGCGCGGGGCATGGACGTGCGACGCGGCCTGCACCGAGCGGGCCGTGGCGCGTCGAGCGTTCCCGCGTGCCTTCAGGCGCGTCGTCCACCTACCCCCAGACCTTCTAGAATCGATGAACAGTGGCTGAGAAGAAGGCAAGTCAGATCGCCAAGGAGCACGGGATGTCCGCCATGGACCTCCTCGTGCAGCTCCGCGACGCTGGAATCACCGTGACCGCAGCGTCGGCACTCGTCGACGAGGACCGGGTGGTGCAGACCCTTGGGCTCACGAAGGGAGCAGCGCCCACCGCGGCGTTCGAGTTCGGGTCGACCAAGCAGGCCGTCGCGGCGCCGCCCGCGCCCGATCGCGCGCCCGCCAACGGGAGCGGCGCGCCGGCCGCGGCCGCCAACGGCGGTGCCGTCGCCGATCTCCCGCGGCCCGCGCCGCCGGCCCCGGCCGACGAGCGCCCCACCGGCAAGGGCGGCAAGGCCGTGGGCCCGAAGGTCATCGGCTCCGGGGAGTTCGTGCCGCTCCCCGCACCGCCCGTCCCGCTGACGCCCATCCGCCGCGCGGGGCCCCCGCCCTCGCCCGCGCCGGCCTCCGCGCCCGCCACTCCGGAGCCTCCCGCTGCGCCGGAGCCGCCCGCCCTGACTGAGCCCCCGGCCACGCCGGAGCCGGCCGTCGCGGTGGCTCCCGCGGCGCCCGCCGCGGCGCCCGCGGCGCCCGCCTCCACCTCCACCGAGGGCCCCGCAACTGCCGCCGAGGCCATCGATGCGGCGACGACGGAGGCCCCCGCCCCAGACGCCGCGCCGGAGACCGTCGCGAAGGGCAAGAAGGGCAAGGCCGCCGCCGCGAAGGACGAGGCGCCCAGCCTGGTCCCGTCCAAGGAGAAGCCGCGGCCCGGGTCTGGCCCCCGCATCCTCGCCGTGCCCGAGCCGCCCAAGCGCCCCAAGCGCGACGAGTCCGCGAACCTGCCCCGCACAGCCGCCGGAGCGGGCGCCGGCGCCGCCGGCCGCCGCCGCGTCGTCATCGACTCCCAGGCCGCCCGGCGCGGTCCCGGCGGTCCGGGTGGTCCCGGGGGCGGTCCCAACCAGCCTCCGCGCCGCCAGCGCCGCGGCCGTCGCCGTCGTGGCGTCTACAACGACACGATCGCGCCACTCGACGTCGAGGCGCAGTCGTCGATCGACACCGTCCGGGTCACGTCGGGCTCCAACGTCAAGGAGGTCGCCGAGTCGCTGGGCGTCCCCGTGCCCGACGTCATCAAGAAGCTCATGATGCTCGGCCAGATGGCGACGCTCACGCAGACGCTGTCCGACGACGCGATCGGGATCATCGCCGACGAGTTCGACCGCACGGTCGACATCACCACGGTCAGCGACGAGGACGCGGACGCCCCCGCCTACGAGGACGATCCCGCGGACCTCTTTCACCGCCCGCCGGTGGTCACGATCATGGGCCACGTCGACCACGGCAAGACGTCGCTGCTCGACGCGATCCGCGAGGCGGACGTCGTCGGCGGCGAGGCCGGCGGCATCACCCAGCACATCGGCGCCTACCAGGTGCACCACGGCGACAACGCGGTCACCTTCCTCGACACGCCGGGCCACGAGGCGTTCACCGCCATGCGTGCCCGCGGCGCGAAGGTCACCGACATCGCGATCATCGTCGTGGCCGCCGACGACGGCGTGAAGCCGCAGACCCGCGAGGCCGTCGACCACGCGCTGGCCGCGGAGGTCCCCGTGCTCGTCGCGGTCAACAAGATCGACAAGGAGGGCGCCGATCCGACCCGCGTCCGCACGGAGATGACGACGCTCGGCCTGCAGCCCGTCGAATGGGGCGGGGACATCGAGTTCGTCGACGTCTCGGCCAAGGCGCGCACCGGGCTCGAGGAGCTCCTGGAGACCATCCAGCTCGTCGCCGAGCTCGAGGACCTGAAGGCCAACCCGAGCGCGGACGCCTCCGGCATCGTCATCGAGTCCAAGCTCGACCCGGGTCGCGGTCCCGTCGTGACCATGCTCGTCCAGCGGGGCACGCTGAAGGTCGGCGACCCCGTCGTGGCCGGCCCCCAGTGGGGGAAGGTCCGGGCCCTCACCGACTACCACGGCACCCGCACGAAGAAGGCCGTCCCGGGCGACCCGATCGAGATCCTCGGCTTCGACGGTGTCCCCGACGCCGGCGAGCAGGTGCGCGTCGTGGCCAACGACCGCGTGGCACGCCGCGAGGCCAACGAGCGTGAAGTCCGGCTCAAGAGCGAGGCGCTCGCGCGCCGCTCCGGCCGCAAGGTCTCCCTCGAGGACGTCTTCAAGCGCCAGGGCACCGGCACCAAGGAGCTCGCGGTCATCATCAAGGCCGACGTCGCCGGCTCGGTGGAGGCGCTCGAGGACGAGATCGCAAAGCTCCCGCAGGACGAGGTCTTCGTCGATGTCATCTCGTCGGGCGTCGGTGGCATCACCGAGTCCGACGTCATGCTCGCCTCGGCCTCCGAGGCGATCATCATGGGCTTCAACGTGCGCCCGGTGGGCGACGCCCGCGCCGCGGCCGAGCGCGAGGGCATCGAGATCCGCCACTACTCCGTCATCTACAAGGCGCTCGACGAGCTCCGCGACGCGATGACCGGGATGCTCGATCCCGAGGAGGTCGAGGACACCGTCGGTCAGATCGAGGTGCGGGCCATTTTCCGCGCGTCGAAGATCGGCGTCATCGCCGGTTCCTACGTGCTCGAGGGGAAGGTCACGAGGGGAGGCCGGGTGCGCGTCGTGCGCAACGGCACCGTTGTGGCCGACACGACGGTCGCGGGCCTCAAGCGCTTCAACGACGACGCCCGGGAGGTCTCCGCCGGCTTCGAGTGCGGCATCACGCTGGCCAACACCCAGGACATCACCGAAGGCGACGTCCTCGAGGCCTACGAGACGCGCAAGGTCGACCGCGAGCTCGCGTGAGCTCGCGGCCATGACACCGTTCCCGTCCACCCCGGGGAGGCGGTAGGGTGAGCACCGACCGGATGCGCCGTGTCAACGAGGCGATGCGCGAAGTCCTGAGCGACGTAGTGACGCGCGAGCTCAAGGATCCCCGGGTCGGATTCGTGACCGTGACCGCCGTCAAGACCAGCCCCGACCTGCGCCACGCGCGCGTTCACGTGAGCGTGCTCGGCGACGAGACGGTCCGCGCCGACAGCCTCGAGGGGCTGCGCTCCGCGCACGGGTTCCTGCAGGCGCGCCTCGCAGCCTCGCTGCGGATGAAGCACACGCCGCAGCTGGACTTCGCCTACGACGACACCGCGGAGAAGGCCTTCGCGCTCGAGGCGCTCATCCGCGAGCAGGAGGCCCGCGGGTGACCGCGACCGAGCGGGCAACCTCCTCGCGTGCGCTGGTCCTCGACGAGCTGCGCAGGGCCGAGCGCTTCATCCTCGTCACCCACGAGAACCCTGACGGGGACGCGCTGGGATCGCTGGTCGCGATGCACGGCGTCCTCAGCGCCCTCGGCAAGGACGCCGTGATGTTCATGGGCGCCGACGAGTTCCCGCTGGCCTACGAGTACCGCACGGTGGTGCTCGACGGCCTGATCTCCGAGGCGCCCGCCGACCTGCACGAGCGCACGGTCGTCTTCCTGGACTGCGGGAACATCGACCGGAGCCCGGCCGAGATCGTCAAGCGGCCCGGCGCCCGCATCCTCAACGTCGATCACCACCACGACAACACGCGCTTCGGCACGGTCAACCACGTCGTGGAGGATGCCTCGTGCACGGCCGAGATCGTGTGGGACCTCATGCGCGCGCTCGACGTCGAGCCCTCCCCGACGGTCGCCGACGCGCTCTACGTGGGCCTCGTGACCGACACGGGGAAGTTCATGTACGAGAACACCACCGCGCGCGCGCACGTCATGGCCGCGGAGCTCATCGGTGAGGGCGTCGACGTCAACGCGATCTACCGGCGCCTCTACGAGGGAATGCCGTTCTCCAAGCTCGAGCTGCTCTCGCGCGGGCTGGCCAACGTGCAGCGCTTCGACGACGGTCGCCTGACGATCGCGCAGCTGTCGCGCGCGGACTTCGATCAATCCGGGGCTCAGGAGAGCTCCTCCGAGGGGGTCATCGACCATCTGCGCTCTGTGCAGGGGACGAAGGTCGCCGCGCTGGCCCGCGAGCTGCTCGCCGCGGACAAGGCGGGCCTGCGGAGGGTCTCGCTGCGCGCCACCGACGGCGCGGTCGACGTGTCGGTCATCGCTCGCGCGGGCGGCGGCGGCGGCCACCGCCAGGCCGCCGGCTTCACGACCCGGCTCGGGACTGTGGAGCTCGTCGCGTTC
>JAABUN010007965.1_pt1 | contig 11103 bp, 6 predicted proteins | sample 5559311 | NCBI WGS metagenome assembly JAABUN01 (sample SAMN10711877, study PRJNA513370) | rock metagenome | isolation source: Antarctica rocks | place: Antarctica: Victoria Land, Siegfried Peak sud | reverse complement strand
ACCGGCGGGGCCGGCGGGGCCGTCGTGGTACCGGGGGATTCCGGCAAGTCACGCCTGTACACCATGACGGCGCACGACGAAGAACCCGTCATGCCGCCGTCGAAGACCAAGATACCCGACGCCCAGCTCGCGCTATTGAAGCTCTGGATCGACCAGGGGGCGCGGGAGAACTCCGGCAGCAAGGCCGTCGTCGCCGCCAAGCCCAAGGTCGAGATCGGGCTGAAGGGCGTCACCCGCGGCAAGCCGGACGGGCCGCCGCCGATGCCGCTGGCCGGCAAGCTCCGGCCCGAGCCGATCACCCGCACCCGCCGGCCCGGGGCCGTGCTGGCGCTCGCGGCCAGCCCGTGGGCACCGGTCGTCGCCGTCGGCGGGCAGAAGCAGGTGATCCTGTACCACGCCGACACCGGCGATTTGCTGGGGGTGCTGCCGTTCGAGTACGGGCAGATCAACAGCCTCAAGTTCAGCCGGAACGCGAAGTTCCTGCTCGCCGCCGGCGGCCGCGGCGGGCAGTCCGGCAAGGCGGTCCTGTACAACGTCGAGACCGGGGCCAAGGTGACCGAGGTCGGGTCGGCCGAGACCGACGCCGTCCTCGCGGCCGACTTGAGCGCCGACCAGACGCTCATCGCAGTCGGCACCCCGACGAAGATGGTCCGCGTCTACGCCGTGGCCGACGGGGCGGTGGTCCAGTCCATCAAGAAGCACACCGACTGGGTGACGGCCGTCGAGTTCTCGCCGGACGGGGTGCTGCTCGCCACCGGCGACCGGGCGGGCGGGGTGTTCGTCTGGGAGGCGGCCACGGCCCGCGAGTTCCACGCCCTCCGCGGGCACACCGGCATGGTCGCCGACCTGTCGTGGCGGGCCGACTCGAACGTCCTAGCCACCGCCAGCCTCGACGGGTCGGTCCGGCTGTGGGAGATGGACAACGGCACGCAAGTCAAGACGTGGGCGGCCCATGCCGGCGGGTGTGAAGCGGTCCGGTTCGCCCCGGACGGCCGGCTGGCGACGACCGGCCGGGACAAGGTCACGAAGCTGTGGGACGGCAACGGCGGGGCACTCAAGCTGTTCGAGGCGTTCCCCGACATCGGCCTGCGGGTGGCCGTCAGCCACGACAACACCAAGGTCATCGGCGGCGACTGGGCCGGCGGACTGAAGGTGTGGGCGGCGGCCGACGCCCGGGTGGTAGCCGCCCTCGACACCAACCCGCTCCCGGCGGCCGAGCAGTTGGCGGTGGCCGGGCAGGCCGTCGCGGCCGCGGAGGCCGTGGCCAACCAGGCGAAGGCGGCCGCCGATGCGGCCCAGGCGCAGGTGAAGCAGAAGGCCGACGCCCACGAGGCGGCGAAAGCCGCAGCGGCCAAGGCGGCCGGCGAGCTAGCCGCGGCGCAGAAAGCCGTCGCCGACCAAACGGCGGCCGTGGGCAAGGTGACCGCGCAACTGCCACTGCTCAAGGCCGAGGCGGACAAGGCGGCCGCCGGATCGATCATGGCCGCCCAGGCGAAGGTGGCTGCGGGCCAGAAGGCGTTGGCCGACGCCCAAACCGCCCTCGCCGCGGCGCAGAAGCAAGTGGCGACCCTGCCGGCGCAGGTGAAGGCGGCCGCCGACGCGGTCCCCCGGGCGGCCGCCGAGTCGGCCGCCACGACGAAGGCTGCCAGCCCGACTGGCGCGGCGGCGGCGAAGGCGGCGGCAGGGCTGAGTGCGGCACAGGCGCGGGTCGAGCGGCTGAAGGCGAAGAAGTAAGCCGCCACTCGGCACCACGCCCCGCCGGATTTCGCTGGCGGCTGGCTGAGGCTTGTTGTACTGTCGGCGGCGACTGGTCGAACGATCCCGAACGGGAGAACCCATGAACACCGCGACGTTTGGTGCGTTACCGGCCGCCGAGGCTCTCGCCGCCATGCTCGATGGCCTCGCGGACCCGCGGGCCGCTCGGAAGGTGTCCCGGCTGCTCCAGGACTTCAACGCCGGACTGTGTCACCTGGCGGCCGTCCCCGACGCCGGCTACCGGGGCCGGCTCGCCCTGTTGTGGCGGGAGGACTTCCTCGGCCGCGTCGCCATCGACCCCGAGGTCGACAAGTTCCTGCGGAACGTGATCTGCACCCGGGCCAAGCGGCTGCTGGCCCCGGCCGCCGCCTGACCGGACGTAACACGGGAGCCTCGGCATGGGACAGTTAGTCGGCCGGGCCTGCGTCTTGTGCAGCCGGCGCATCCCCTGGGAACTCGACGCCGGGTTCTGCCCGGCGTGCGGCAGCCCGGTCCACACCGCGTGCCGGCAGCAAGCCCTCGCGACCCCGCAGGAGGGGAGTTGTCCGCAGTGCGGGACCCCGCCGGAAGTGCTGGAAGGCCTGGTCCGGGAGCGGCACGAGCGGCAGGAGGTCGCCCGCGACCGGGCCGGGATGAACTCCATCATGCTCGGCTTCGCCTGGCTGGTCGGGGGCCTACTGGCCACCGTCGTGTGCAGCGGCCTCACCCTCGGGGCCGGGACCGGCCGGTTCGTGGTCGCCACCGGAGCGTTCGTGGTGGGAATCGCGTTCATCGTCCGGGGGATGGTCCAATCCCGCGGCCGGTGAGGCGCTGTGGAGCAGCCGAGATGAAATCGGTCCTCGCCGACCACCTGTTCACCGTCGCTGGTCTGCTCACGCCGGGCGAGTGCCGCGCCCTTATCGACCGCGGCGAGGCCTTCGGGTTCGAGCGGGCGGCCGTCCGCACCACGTCCGGCCCACAGATGCGCCCCGGTATCCGCGACAATGACCGGGCCGAGTTCACCGACCCGGGGTTGGCCGCCGAACTCTGGCGGCGGTGCCGGCCGTTCGTCCCGCACGAGTTCGAGGGGGCGACGGCCGTCGGGCTGGACGAGTACTTTCGCTTCTACCGCTATGATGTCGGCCAGCGGTTCAACCGGCACAAGGACGGCGTGGTCGCACGGTCACCGACGGACCGGAGCCGGCTGACGTGCCTGTTCTACCTCAACGGCGGGTTCACCGGCGGCGAGACGGTGTTCTACTCCGACGCGGTGGTGGACGGCGTCCGCCGGGAGGACGCGGTCGTCGTGCCGCGGGCCGGCGACGCCCTGTTCTTCCGGCACGAGTGGTGGCACGAGGGGCGGGCGCTGGAAGCCGGCCGCAAGTACGTGCTGCGATCGGACGTGTTCTACCGCTCCCCCGACACCAGGCCGGCCTGACCCGGCGCTAGCCGTTCGGCGTCACGGGGGCACCGCACCATGAAGCGTTCGACCCGGCAGGAACTCGCCCGGCAGACCGTCGACATCGTCGGCCGCGGCTCCTACACGTCCGCCGCCGGCCGCGCCGTCGATATCGCCGACGCCGTCCGCGTCTGTCTCGACGCCACGCGGTTCTTCCCGCCCGAAGAAGTGGATCGCGTCTGCCAGGACGTTCTCGCCCGGCCGACGGGCGGATTCGTCACCTCGTTCGAGGTGGTCAACGAGACGACCCTGGCCGGCATCGCCCGGGTCCTCTCGGACGGGCGGGGGCCGGTCGCGGCCCTGAACTTCGCGTCGGCCAAGAACCCCGGCGGCGGGTTCCTCAATGGCAGTCAAGCTCAAGAGGAGTCGCTGGCCCGGAGTTCGGCCCTGCACGCTTCGGTGCTGCGGGCCGGGGAGTTCTACCAACAGCACCGCGCGTCGCCGTCGTTGCTCTACTCCGACGCGATGATCCTGTCGCCCGGCTGTCCCGTCATCCGCGACGACGCCGGCGCATTGCTGGACGAGCCACGGTTGGCGACGTTCCTCACGAGCGCGGCCCCCAACGCCGGGGCCGCCGCAGCCAGCCGGCCCGCGGAAGTGCCGCTCATCCCGGACGTGTTCCGCCGGCGGTCGGAGTACGTACTCGCGTTGGCGGCGGCCGGGGGGTATCCCCGACTCGTACTCGGCGCGTGGGGTTGTGGCGTGTTCCGCAACGACCCGCGCGTGGTGGCGGCCGCCTTCACGGACCACCTGCGCCGGGGGACGTGGGCGGGCCGGTTCGAGCGCGTCGTGTTCTCGGTCCTCGACACGTCCCCGGCCCGAGAGACGTTCGCGGCCTTTCAGGCGGCGCTGGGCTGACGCCCGTTCGCACCTTTCGCCCCCAGCCACAACTCCCGCCCGGTCCCGGCGGCCCGTGGCCGGCGTGTGCTAGTCTTTGACGTTTCCCGTCACGGCACACACGCGAAAGGTTCCGTTCATGGCCGCCGGCCGGTGGCTTCTGGAAGTGGCGGCCCTGGCCGTCGCCTGCCTGGCGACCGGGTGGACGGCGGTCGCGGCCGCCGACTCGCCGGCCGCCATGCCGGTCTGGCCGCCGGTTGGGATCGCGCTCGTCGCACTGTACGCCCGCGGCCGACGGCTGTGGCCGGGGGTGTGGGCCGGGACGTTCGCCGCCTTGGTCGGGCCGGGGGGTCTGTCGCCCGGTGTGGCCGCCGGACTGGCGGCGGCGGCGGCGCTCCAGGCGGCGGTCGGGGTGTGGCTGCTGCGGCGGGTCGTCGGCCGGGTCGCGCCGCTGGTCCGGCAGCGGGAGATTCTGGGCTTCCTGGCCGTCGCCGGGCCGGCCCACGCCGCCGTCGGGCCGGTAGTCGGTGGACTGGTCGCCGTCGCGGCCGGGGGCGGGATGGGCGCTGCGGTGACGGCGGTCGGATGGTGGGGGGCCGGGGCGGCCGGCGGGTTGGTGTTCGCGCCGCTCACCCTGGTCGTCCTCGGCCGGCCGCGGGAGGTCTGGCGGCCGCGGCTGCGGACCGTCGGGTTGCCGCTGGCGGCCACCGTCGGACTGACCGCGACCGTGTTCGTGATGGCCCGGGGGTGGGAGGCTGACGCCGCCCGCCGGCACTTCGCCCAGACTGCGGCCGCGGCCGTCCGCGAGGTCGAGGGGGAAGCCCGGACCCTCGAGGCCTCGTTCGCCCGGTTTCAACTCACCGGCCAGTGGTCCGTACTAAACGTCCGGTTCGAGCCGACCGTGGCCGGGGAGCGGGCCGGGCAGTTGTGCGCGGCCGGCCCGGCCGTCCGGTCGGCGGCGGTCGTGGCCGTCGTGCCGGCGGCCCACCGGCGGGCGTTCGAGCGGCCCCCGGCACAACCGGAGACGCGGCTGACCGAAGCCGGGGCGGACGGCCGGTTGAGGCCGGTGGCGGACCGGCCGGTCTACTACCCGGTCGTCTACACCCACCCGGCGGCCGCCGGGACCGCCGGGCAGCCGGTCGGGTACGACTTGGGGGCCGAGCCGGTGTGGCGGCCGCTCGTCGCCGAGGCCTCCCGCACCGGCCGGCCGGCGGCCGCCGCCCCGGACCTCTCTGCCGAGCGGCCCCTCATCCGGGTTGTGGTTCCCTGCCTAGGTGAGTCCGACCCCGGCCAGCCACTGCCGCGGACGGCGACCGGCCGACCGGTGTGCGGGTGCCTGATGGTCGAACTCGACCCGGTCGCGATGATGGCCCCCGCCCAGGCCCGGCTCGGTGCCGAGGTGACGGTGGCCGTCGCCACGACGGCTCCGGCGGACGGGGCTGGGGTGATCGACTCGTTCTCCCTGGCCGGCCGGCCGGTGGTGGTGAACGCCGACGCGACTCCGGCGTACCTGGCCGGCCTCCGCCCCCGGTACGCCGCCGCCGTCGGGTGGGCCGGGGTACTCCTGGCCGTGCTGCTGACGGCCCATCTCCTGGTCGCCACCGGCCAGACGGCCCTGGTCGCCGAGGAGGTGACGGCCCGGACGGCGGCCCTGAACGCCGAGGTCGACGCCCGCCGGGGGGTCGAGGCGTCGCTGCGGGAGAGCGAGGCCCGGCTGACCGAGGCCCAGCGGCTGGCCCGGCTCGGGTACTGGGAGTGGCACCCGGCGGCCGACGACATGTACTGGTCCCCGGTCCTGGCCGAGATGCTCGGGTTCGTCGGGTCGGACCGGCGGATGCAGTTCGAGGACTTGGTGGCCCGGGTCCACCCGGACGACCGGGCGTTCTTCCGGACCGTCGTCGCGGGTGCCCCGCATGGCAGGACCGCGACCCAGCCGGAGTTCCGCTCCCAGGGGGTCGACGGCCGGGTCCGGTGGCTGTCGGCCACGGTTACCGCCGTCACCGCGCCCCGCAGCCGGGCGGGCGGCGGGTCCGTCCGGGGGACGGTGATCGACATCACCGAGCGGAAGCGGCATGAGCTGGCCTTGCGGGACGGCCAAGCCCGGCTCGGCCTGGCCCTGTCGAGCGCCCGGATGGGGACGTGGGAGTGGGATCTGGATGCCGGGGCCGTTCGGTGGGATGAACGCCAGGAGGCACTGTTCGGGCTTCCGCCCGGCGGGTTCGACGGCCGCATGGCCACGTTCCAGGCGAGTATCCATCCGGCCGACCGGCCGGCCGTCGAGGCCGCCGCGGCCGCCGCCTTGACCGGGTCCGACTTCCAGGCCGAGTTCCGCGTCCTGCGGCCCCCGGCCGGGGGCGCGGGCGGCCCCGAGGTGCGGTGGCTGGCCGGCCACGGTCAGTTGCTCGCCACGCCGGACGGCCGGGGGCGGCGGATGTTCGGCGTCAACTACGACATCACCCCGCGTAAGGAGGCCGAGCAGGTGCTACGGGCGACCGAAGCGAGTCTGGCCGAGGCCCAGCGGATCGCCCGGACCGGGTCGTTCGACTGGGAGCCGGCGACCGGCCGGACGTGGTGGTCGGACGAGATGTACCGCATCCTGGGGTACGAGCCGCAGTCGGTCGACCCGACCTACGTGGCGTTCGTCGCCCGCGTCCACCCGGCCGACCAGCCGCGGGTCGCCGCCCGGATGGCCGCCACGATGCGGCACGACGCCCCGTACCAGTTCGAGTTCCGGGTCGTCCGGCCGGACGGCGAGACCCGGGTCGTCCGGGCCGACGCGGCCCTGGTCCGGGACGCGGCCGGGGCCGTCACGCACTTCCGCGGCACCAACCAGGACGTGACCGAGCGGCGGGCCGCCGAGGAGGCCGTCCGGGCCGGCGAGGCGCGGCTGGCCGAGGCCCAGCGGATCGCCCACCTCGGGAGTTGGGAAACCGACCCGGCGACCGGCGAGTTCTGGGGGTCGGCCCAGGCGTTCGAGTCGTTCGGCCTGCCGGCCGACCGGCCGGTCCGGGCGGCCGCCGTGTTCGCCCTGTTCCCGCCGGCCGACCGCGGCCGGGCCGACCGGGCCATCGCCGCGGCGCTGCGGGACGGCGGCCGGTTCGAGTTCGAACACGTCCTGGTCCGGCCGGACGGGGACGCCCGGCACATGGTCACCAGCGGGGTGGTAGCCTACCCCGAGGCCGACCGGCCGCGGATCCTCGGCACGTCCCAGGACGTGACCGACCGCAAGCGCGAGGACGACCAGCGGCGGGCGTTCCAGGAGCGCCTGCAGCAGACGCAAAAACTCGAGAGCCTGGGCATCCTGGCCGGCGGGGTGGCCCACGACTTCAACAACCTCCTGACCGGCATCCTCGGCAACGCCAGCCTGGCCCGGGAGACGATCCCGGCCGGGTCCGACCTGCACGATTACCTGCGGCCGATCGAGAGCGCGGCCGAACACGCCGCCCAGCTCTGCCTGCAACTCGTGACCTACGCCGGCCGCGGCGGCACGACCCGGGGTCCGGTCGACCTGAACCGGCTGATCGACGAGTCGGCCGACCTGTTGCGCCTGGCCACGTCCCGGCGGGCCGGGCTGCGGGTCGAGTTGGACCGCGGGCTGCCGTCCCTGGTCGGGGACGCGAGTCAGTTGCGGCAGGTGATCCTGAACCTGGTCCAGAATGCGTCCGAGGCCCTTCCCGCCGGCGGCGGGACGGTGACGGTCCGGACCGGGGTGGCCGGTCATGCCCCGTCCCACGACCCGGCCACGACGACCTGCTCCGGCCCGCACCCGGCCGGCGAGTACGTCTGGTTCGAGGTGGCCGACACCGGGTGCGGGATCGACCCGGCCGGCCGGGTCCGCATCTTCGAGCCGTTCTTCACGACCAAGTTCACCGGCCGCGGCCTCGGCCTGTCGGCCGTCCACGGGATCGTGCGCGGCCACGGCGGCGTCATCTGCGTGACCAGTACGATGGGCGAAGGGACGACGTTCCGGGTGGCCGTGCCGATCGCCCCGGTTCCCGAATCGGACGACTCGGGGGGGGAGACGCCGCCCCCGGCCCTCACCCCCCGGCCGGCGGTCTGGGCCGGCCCCGAGGGGCTGGTGGCCCTGGTGGCGGCCGACGACCACACGGTCCGCGGGCTGGCGGCGGTGGCCCTGAAGGCCCTCGGGTTCCGGGTCGTCCAGGCGGACACCGGGGCGGCCGCCGTCGAGTTACTTCGGGCCGACCCCGACCTGTACCAAGTCGCCCTGGTCGACGTGGCCGCCCCCGGCCCGGCCGGCCGGCCAGTGGCCGATGAGTTGGCCGACCTGCGGTCGGACTTGCCCGTCGTGGTACTGAGCGGTGACCCGGGCGATCCGGCGTCCGGGCCGGCGCTGCACGTTTTGCAAAAGCCGTTCCGGGCCGTCGACCTGACGGCGTGCGTCCGCCGGGCGATGGGCGCGACGGCGGTCGAGCGGTGAGGCTCGCCGTCGGAGCCGCGCCCGTCAGGAAGCGGCCGCTGGCTGAGCGAGGTCACAACGTCGGTGGTCAGGGGCAGTCCCGGTCGGGACCGTCACTCGTGAACAACGGAGTGGCCTCGCTCAGCCGCAGGCCGCTTCCTGACGGGCGCGGCTGTGCAAGTCGGCATCCCGCCCGCCGAACGTCACCTTCACGGCATACGCCCAGTGCCAGATGGCCGCCGCGAACGCCGCCGCGTACAGCAGTGGGGCGGCCCGGGGGACCGCGGCCGCCGGCAGGGCCAGGAGCATCATGCCGACGCCGTACCAGTAGAACCGGCCCCAGTGGGTGGTCCCGATGACGAAGAACGCCAACCCGGTCCCGGCCGCCAGGGCCGGGTAAATGGCGAGCGCCTGCGTCGCCGGGCCGGTCAGCGGCAAGGTGGCGGCCGAGTAGATGACGTGCGCGACGACCAGGCCGACGGCGACCATGACCGAGTGCTGCTCGGTCGCCGGCAGCCGGGTGAACTTCTGGGCCATCGTCAGTTGCAGGGCGGCCAGCGATCCCGTCCACGCCCCGAGTTGGGCCAGCCACACGACGCCCACCGGGCCGCCGGCCAGGACCGCGGCGGTGACGGCCGCCTGGCACGCGACCATGATGACGCCGAACCAGACCTTGACCTCCCAGACGTACCCGGGGAACGGGGCCGGGGTCTTGCGTAACTCGCGGGCGAACCACTCGGCGATGCTCGGCGGCCGGACCGAGATCGACTCGCCGCGGCCGTACCGGGCCAGGTCATCGGCGGCCGCGGCGGCGCTCGGGTAACGGTCGCCCGGGGCTTTTTCCAGGCACTTCAGGCAGATCGCTTCGAGGTCGCGGTCGACACCGGCGGCGACGGTCCGCGGCGGGGCCGGGGCGTCGACGGCGACCTGCCGGAGGACTTCGGTAACCGTCCGGCCGTCGAACGGTGGCCGGCCGGTCAGCAGGAAGTAGAGGATGGCCCCGACGCCGTACACGTCGAGAGCCGTCGTCGGCCGGCGGTCGCCGCAGGCCTGCTCCGGGGCCATGTAGTGCGGGGTGCCGACGATGCTCCCCGAGAGGGTCAGGCCGTTGGCCGCGTCCGACCGGCGGGCCAGGCCGAAGTCGGTGACGTGCGGGGTGCCGGCCGCGTCCATCAGCACGTTGGCCGGCTTCAGGTCGCGGTGGAGGATGCCCTGGGTGTGGGCGTGGTGGACGGCCCGGGCCACCCCCTCGACGACCCGGGCCAGGGCCGTCGGGTCGACCGCCAGGTGGCCCCGGAGGGCCGACAGCTCGCCGCCGTCGACCCACTTCATGGCCAGGTACGGCAGGCCGTCGATGACGCCGCCGCCGTGGACCGGGACAATGTTCGGGTGGTCCAGCCCGGCGGCGGCCTCGGCCTCGAACTGGAACCGGGCGAGTTCGACGCCGCCGGCGACGGCCCCGGCCTGGAGGACTTTGACCGCCTCGACCCGGTTGAGCGCCCGGTTCCGCGCCCGGTAGACCATGCCCATGCCGCCGGCCGCGACCTTGGTCACCTGGTCATACGGCCCCCACTCGGCCGGCAGGTCGGCCCAGACGGCCTCCGGCGGGGCCGCCGCCATCTGCTCGGGCGAGAGTACTAGCGTCGGCTGGTCGCGCGTCATGTCGCCTCGCCTCGGTCAGTCGGCCGCCGAAACCGCCGCCCCGGTCAGCCGGACCGGGTACTGCTCCGGGTCAGCCCGGTTGAGCGCCAGCGTGCCGGTGAGTTTGACGACCTGCCGGGTCGGATCGGTCGTGGCCCCCGCGGCCAGTTCGACCACGAGGGTCCGGGTCGGCCCCGGGGTGTCGCAGAACCAGCACCCGACCGGGTTCTCGGTGAACAAGAACCCCGTCAGCCCGCCCTCCGCCTTGCCGCCGGAACCGCCGCCCAGGGGGGTGACGAACCCGGTCACGCTCACCCGCTTGCCGTCCAGGTCGTCGAGGTAGGGCAGGAACCGCGGCTTGCCGCCGGCCCCGAGTTCGGTCTCAGTCACGACCGCCCACGGCAGGGGCGTGACCCCTGCCGGGCGGATCGGCGGGAGCTTCGAGGGGTCGATCGCCCGGACCAGCACGCGGGACGACTGGAACGAGCCGCCTGCCGCCCGGTGGTCCCCGGCCGCATCCGCTGCGTCGGCGGCCGCCCGGTACGCCTGCCGGCGGGCGCGGATGTCGGCGGAGTCCAGCCCGAACTCGGTGACGCAGCCGTCGAGAATGAAGGCGGCGGTGCGGACATCGCCGCCGGCGTTCGCCAGTTCCGCGAGTTGCCAGAGGATTCGCCCGTCGGCCGGCAGCCAGACGGCCAGCCGCTGGACCAGGGCGAGGGCATCCGCGGGCAGCCGGGCAGCCTGGGCCGGGTCGATGGTGCCGGGCGACGGCCGGCCGTCGGGTCCGGTGAACGGGACGCCGAACAGGTCGTCCCGCCCGCCCCCCTTCCCAGCGGCCGCTCGTAGCCGGACCAATTTGCGGTGCAACGCCTCGGCGGGCCGGAGGGCCGGCGGGGCGAGGCGGACGGCCTCGTCCAGCGCCAGGCCGGCCTGGGTCAGTTCGCCGGCGAGTTGCCAGGCGGTGCCGAGGTTGGCCGACAGGCGGAAGTGGGACGGGTGCGCCCGGGCGGCCGGC
>JAABUN010007964.1_pt1 | contig 11103 bp, 9 predicted proteins | sample 5559311 | NCBI WGS metagenome assembly JAABUN01 (sample SAMN10711877, study PRJNA513370) | rock metagenome | isolation source: Antarctica rocks | place: Antarctica: Victoria Land, Siegfried Peak sud | reverse complement strand
ACCTTGACAACCTCCTGGCCCGGCTCGATCAGCACCAGGCCGAACCGACCTCGGCCAACGTGGTGTGACCCCCACGAACTTCCAGGGCAGACCACTAAGTGACGAGCGACCTGAGCTTTTTCGTCCACTTCATCGCCGGGCGCTCCTACCAGCCGGACGGCCCGACCGGTGTGCTGGCCGAGGCCGGGCTCGTGCTGGTGGTCCTCGCGAGCCGCACCCGGCTCGCGCGGGCGTCGGCTGCCCGTCGGGTCGACTGGGAGCGGTGGCTGCCGGACCTGCCGTTCTGGGTCGCCGTCGTCGCCGCCACGAGCCTGGTCGTCCGCGGCCGGCCCCTCGGCGGGGTGACGCTCGCCACCGGCGTGCTGGTGGCGGGTCTGGTCGGGCTGCGACATGCCGTGGTGAGCCGCGACCAGCAGGCCCTGACGCGGCGCCTGTCGGCGCGCGAGCGGCTGTTCCGTTCCCTCGTCACCTCGGCCCCGGACCTCATCTCGCTGTACGACCGGAACGGCAATCTGCTGTGGGCCAGCCCGTCGGTGAGCCGGGCCCTGGGCGCCGAGGTCGACACGCCGGACGTGCCGGGCGGTCCCGTCGAGGGCTCGGGCAACATGGGCGTGCACGTGCACCCCGAGGACCACGCCGCCCTGTCGGCGCTGTGGGCCCGTGCTTTGTCTCGTCCCGGCGTGTCGCACGAGGGCGCCGTCCGGCTGCGTTCGCGATCGGGTCGGTGGCGCACCTGGCAGGTAGTCCTGCGCGACTGCGGCGACGACCCGGCCGTCCGAGGCGTCGTGGTCAGCGCTCGCGACGTCCACGACGAGCGCCGGCTGTCCGCAGAGCTCGCACACGCCGCCTACACCGACGCCCTGACCGGCCTGGGGAACCTCGCCCGGGCGCGCCAGGTGTTGAGCGAGCGCTACGCCTGCGCATCCGGGGGCGCCACCGTGGTGCTGCTGGACCTCGACGGCTTCAAGACCGTCAACGACAGCTTCGGGCATGCCAAGGGCGACGCGGTGCTCGTCGAGGTCGCCGCCCGGATGCGCGAATGCCTGCGCAGCGGCGACGAGGCGGCGCGGCTCGGCGGCGACGAGTTCGTGCTCGTGCTGGAGGGCGATCCCGGCGAGGTGCCGCAGCGCCTGCTCGAGGCACTGGCCCGGCCGGTGCAGGTCGACGGCATCCCCATGACCATCAGCGCCAGCATGGGGCTGGCCGACACTGCGGCCGCCGGTTCGCCCGACGACGTGCTGCGCAACGCCGACCTCGCGATGTACGCCGCCAAGGCCGAAGGACGCAACCGCGCCGTCGCCTTTGCCGCCGGCATGCACGAGCGGGCCGTGCAGCGGTTGACCGTGCAGCAGGGCCTGCGCCGGGCCCTCGACCGCGGCGAGCTGGACCTGCACTACCAGCCGATCGTCGAGCTGGCGACCGGTCGCCTGGTCGGGGTCGAGGCGCTCGTGCGCTGGAACGACCCGGGTACCGGTCCGGTGTCTCCTGAGGTGTTCATCCCGCTGGCCGAGGAGAGCGGTCTGGTGCTCGACATCGACCGCTGGGTGCTCGAGCGGGGCTGCGCCGACCTCGCCCGCTGGCGCGCCGCGGGGCTCTCGGCGCCGCGGCTCAGCGTCAACGTCTCGCGGCTGTCGCTGGCGGCGGACCTGCCCGCGCTCGTCGCCGGGACGCTGCACCGGCACGCCCTGGCGCCGGGCGAGCTGTGCGTCGAGGTGACCGAGAGCGCCGTCGTGCAGGATGCCGCCATCGCCTGCGCGGCACTGGCGGCGCTGCGGGACTGCGGTGTCGCGGTCGCGCTCGACGACTTCGGCACCGGCGAGTCGTCGCTGTCGCAGCTGGCCCGGCTGCCGCTCGACGAGGTGAAGATCGACCGCTCGTTCGTGCGCACCTGCCATGTCGACCAGGCGAGCCGCCGGCTGCTGCGCTCGATCATCGGGGTGTGCGCCGCCCTCGGCCTGCCGGTGGTCGCCGAGGGGATCGAGGACGCCGACGTGCTGGCCGCGCTCGACGGCATGGGCTGCCGGCTCGGCCAGGGATGGCACTTCGGCCGGCCGGTCCCCGAGCCACAGCTGCGCCGGCTGCTCGTGGCTTCCGTACCCGACCCGCGTCGGCCGGCCCGGGCGCCGTCGCCGCTGCGCAGATGACGAGGCCGGATCAGACGGTGATCTCGATGCGCCAGGGACCTAACCGCACCGCGAGCCCGGCGCCCTGCTCACTCGAGTCGAGCCTCGGCAGGGACCAGCGCAGGGGGGTGAGCCGCACCGACAGCGCCGGCGTGCCGATCGCCGTCGGCACGTCCGGCAGCGGCGCCCCGGGCGGTGCGCTGGGCAGCGGCGACGGCGCGCTGCTCGATCCGAGCTCGGCCGCCAGCTCGGAACGCAAATCACCGCCTCGCTCGTCACCCACGTCGCCGCGCATGCCGTGACGTGCCTCTTCGCTCATGTCGTCACTCCTCGGGGTTTCACGTCACTGACTGACTGACTGACTGACTAGCTCGGCGTAGGCGGCAAGCACCTCGTCGGTGAGCGCCACATAGGCCTTGGCGACGCTGCTGTTCGGGGCGGCGAGCACCACCGGTCGCTTCGCCAGCGTCGTGCTCGGCACGCGGCGCGAGGCGGGGATGCGGGCGGCGAGCACCGGCAGCCCCGTGCCCTCGAGGGCCGCGAGCACCTCGCGGGCCGCGGCGCCCTGACGGTCCCACAGGGTGCAGGCGACGCCCAGCAGCACCGCGCTCGTGTTCTCGAACCGCCGGTGCTGCTCGAGGAACGACGCGACGCGCGCCGCGCCGAGCGCGGAACCGGGGTCGCTCGTGAAGACGGTCAGCACGCTGTCCGCCGCCGCGACGGCAGCGAGCGTGAGGTTGCCGAGGTCGCCGTGCGTGTCGAGCACGACGTGCGCGTAGTCGTCGAGCAACGGTCGCAGCACCCGACGGATCCCCGTGACCAGGCCACCCTCGGCGGCCAGCGAGACCCCGACGGCCGACAGGCTCGGGTGCGCCGGCAGCACGTCGAGGCCCGCCAGCACCTCGCGCCGCACCACTCGGTGGGCGTCGGCGTCCGGGTCTTCGAGCAGGCCGGCCAGGCTGTCGGTCCGCCCGGCAGCGACGACCCCCAGTGCCCGGCCGAGGCTGTCCTGCGGGTCGGCGTCGACCGCGAGCGTGCGCCCACGGGTGCCGAGCACCGCCGCCAGGTTCGCTGCCGTCGAGGTCTTGCCGACCCCGCCCTTGGACGAGCACACCACCAGGCGCACGCCGCGACCCCCTCTTCCGACGGCCATCCTCGCAGGTCCGCCCGCGGCCACGGATCAGCCGTAGCCTCGCGGGGATGAGCGTGGCCGTCCGGGTGATCCCGTGCCTCGATGTCGACGCGGGCCGGGTGGTCAAGGGCGTCGGCTTCCAGGGCCTGCGCGACGCCGGTGACCCGGTCGAGCTGGCCCGCACCTACGACGCCGCGGGCGCCGACGAGCTGGTCTTCCTCGACATCACCGCCAGCAGCGGCAGCCGGGAGACGACCTACGACGTGGTGCGCCGCACCGCCGAGCAGGTGTTCATCCCGCTCACCGTCGGCGGTGGCGTGCGATCGGTCGACGACGTCGACCGGCTGCTGCGGGCCGGGGCCGACAAGGTGGGCGTGAACACCGCGGCGCTGGAGCGCCCCGTCCTGCTGGCCGAGATCGCCCGCCGCTTCGGCAGCCAGGTGCTGGTGCTGTCGGTCGACGCCCGGCGCGCCGCCGGGATGGCGAGCGGCTACGAGGTGACGACGCACGGCGGCCGGCGCGGGACCGGCACCGACGCGATCGCCTGGGCGCGGCGGGGTCAGGAGCTGGGCATCGGCGAGGTGCTGCTCAACGCGATGGACGCCGACGGCACCCGCGACGGCTTCGACCTCGCGCTCGTCGCGGCGGTGCGGGCGGCCGTGCACGTGCCGGTGATCGCGAGCGGCGGCGCCGGCGCCCTCGAGCACTTCGCCCCGGCGGTGGAGGCGGGCGCCGACGCGGTGCTCGCCGCCAGCGTGCTGCACTTCGGGCAGCTGACGATCGGCCAGATCAAGCAAGCGCTGCGACAGGCCGGCCACCCGGTGCGCTGACGGGTCGACGGATCGCGGGGCGCCGCCGCCCGTGGTGATCGTCAGAAGCTTCCGTCACTTTCGCGGCGGGGGAAGCGATGGATGCTTCTGACGATCATGGCGTTCGGGAGTGTGGTGCCGCGCGACGGCACGCCGCAGGCAGGGGTCACGGGGGAATGCCGGCCGGCGCAGCGGTGTCAGCACCTGAGGGCTCGTGCGAGACGGCTCGACCGGGATCGCACCGGACGCGGACCGCCGCCACGTCGCCCACCCGCAGCCACTGCTCAGACGAACGGAACACGTGACCCACCCGACCGCCGCCCCCGCTGCACCGAGAGCCGTCGTCCGTCGCGGGATGGCCGTGCTCTGGCAGGGCTGCCGCGAGCAGCCACGCATCTTCGCGCTGGCCACCGTTGGAAGCGCCCTGTTCGCCTTCACCACCATCGGCCAGGCCTACGTGTTCGGGGCGATCACCGAGCGGGTCATCGTGCCGAGCATCGATCGGGGCGAGGTCAGCACCGCCGCGCTCGCGCTCTCCTTCGTCGCGATCATGACGATCGCCGTGCTCAAGGTCGTGGGGGTGATCGCCCGCCGGGTCGGCGCCGGAATCATGCAGTACCGGCTGCAGGCCGCCTACCGCCGCCGGGTCACCCGCCGCTACCTCGAGCTGCCGCTGTCCTGGCACGCCCGGCACCCCACCGGCGAGCTGCTCTCAAATGCCAACAGCGACGTCGAGGCCACGTGGTACCCCGTCGCGCCCTTCCCGTTCGCCGTCGGCGTGGTGCTCATGCTCGTCACGACGCTCGGCCTGCTCTTCGTCACCGACCCGGTGCTGGCGCTGGTCGGCTCGATCGTGTTCCCGGCCATCGCCGCACTGACCGTCTTCTACTCCCGGGCCATGTCGCCGCTGATGACGAGGGCGCAGCAGCTGCGCGGCGAGGTCAGCGAGATCGCCCACGAGTCCTTCGACGGCGCGCTGGTCGTCAAGACACTCGGCCGCGAGGGCGAGGAGACCGCCCGCTTCGACGACTGCTCGCGTGCGCTGCGCGACACGATGGTGCGGGTCGGCCGGGTGCGCGGCACCTTCGACCCGGTGATGGAGGCGCTGCCGGTCGTCGGCGTGCTCGCCGTGCTGCTGGTCGGCACGAGCCGGCTCGGCAGCGGGGCGATCGACGCCGGCCAGCTGGTGCGGGTCGCCTACCTGTTCACCCTGCTCGCCTTTCCCGTGCGGGCGATCGGCTGGGTGCTCAACGAGCTCCCCCGCAGCGTCGTCGGCTGGGACCGGGTGCAGCGGGTGCTGCAGGCCGGCGGCGCGCAGGAGCACGGCGTCGAGCGCGTCCCCGGCGCGGGCCCGACCGGCCTCGACGTCGCGGCGGTCGCCTTCGCCTACGGCGACGCGCCGGTGCTGCGCGAGGTCAGCTTCGCGGTCGCGCCGGGCCGCACCGTCGCGCTGGTGGGCACCACCGGCAGCGGCAAGTCCACGCTCGCCTCGGTGCTCGTGCGCCTGCTCGACCCTGAGTCCGGCCAGGTCAGCTACGACGACGTCGACGTGCGCACCGTCGCGCCGGGACTGCTGTCCGAGGTCGCCTCCCTCGTGCCGCAGTCGACGTTCCTGTTCCACGACACCGTGCGCGGCAACGTCACCCTCGGCGCCGAGCTGCCCGACGAGGACGTCTGGGCCGCGCTGCGCATCGCGCAGGCCGACGGCTTCGTCGCAGCTCTGCCGCAGGCCCTCGACACGCTCGTCGGCGAGCGCGGCACGACGCTGTCCGGCGGGCAACGTCAGCGCCTCGCCCTGGCCCGGGCCGTCGTGCGCCGCCCGCGGCTGCTCGTGCTCGACGACGCGACCAGCAGCGTCGACCCGCAGGTGGAGCAGCGCATCCTCGCCGGGCTGCGCGCGAGCGGCGCCGCGAGCACCGTCGTCGTCGTCGCCTACCGGCGGGCGACGATCGCACTGGCCGACGAGGTGGTGTTCGTCGAGGACGGCTGTGTCGCCGCGCGCGGCACGCACGAGCAGCTGCTCATGACCAGCCCCGGCTACGCCGACCTCGTCCGGGCCTACGAGCGGGTCGAGGTCGAGCGCGAGCTCGACGGCTACCAGGAGGTGTCGGCATGACCGCGGGGACCGTCGCGCCGGGCATTCCCGAGGCCGACGAGCGCGGCTCGTTCGCCACCCTGCTGCACGCCCTGCGGCTCACGCCCGAGTTCCGCGAGGGCCTCGGCGTCACGCTCGCACTGGCCCTGCTCGCGACGGCGGGCCGGGTCGTCGTGCCCGTCGCGGTGCAGCAGACGATCGACCGTGGCCTGTCCGGTGACGCCGGCCCGGACCTCGGCCTCGTCCGCGTCGCCTGCGGCCTCGCGCTGCTCGCGGTGCTCACCACGGCGGTCGCCGGCTACCTGACGAACGTCCGGCTGTACCGCACCTCGGAGAACGGGCTGGCGGCGCTGCGGGTGCGGGCCTTTCGGCGCGTGCACGACCTGTCGGTGCTGCACCAGGCCGCCGAGCGGCGCGGCTCGCTCGTGTCCCGGGTGACGAGCGACGTCGACACGGTCAGCACCTTCATGCAGTGGGGCGGCCTGCTGATCATCGTCTCGAGCGCGCAGCTGGTGCTCGCAACGGCGCTGATGGTGTTCTGGTCGTGGCAGCTGACGCTGGTCGTCTACGCCTGCTTCGTCCCGCTGGTGTTCGCCGTGCGCGCCTTCCAGCGCCGGCTGCACCTGGCCTACCGGCTGGTGCGCGAGCGTGTCGGCGCGATGCTCGGCGCGGTGTCCGAGTCGGTCGTCGGGGCCCAGGTCATCCGCGCCTACGGGGTGCAGCAGCGCACCGCCGCCCGCATCGACGAGGCCGTCGAGGACACCCGGTGGGCGCAGACGCGGGCGCAGAAGCTGTCTGCCGTCACCTTCTCGGCCGGCGAGCTCACCGCCGCCCTCGCCACCGCCGCAGTGATCGTCGCAGGGGTGCTGCTCGGCGTCGCCGGCGGCATCACGACCGGTGAGCTGGTCGGCTTCCTGTTCCTCGTGACGCTGTTCGTCCAGCCGGTGCAGGTGGCCACCGAGGTGCTCAACGAGGCGCAGAACGCCATCGCCGGTCTACGCCGGGTGCTCGGCGTGCTCGACACGCCCACCGACGTGGCCGACCCGGGGGAGCAGGGCCTACCCCTGCCGCCCGGCCCGGTGACGGTGCGCTTCGAGCACGTCGGCTTCGCCTACCCCGGCGGGCCGGACGTGCTGCACGATGTCGACCTCGAGATCGCGGCGCGCACCCGCGTCGCGGTCGTGGGCGAGACCGGCAGCGGCAAGACCACCTTTGCCAAGCTGCTCACCCGCCTGATGGACCCGACGCGCGGGCAGGTGCTGCTGTCCGGCGTGCCGCTGCCCGAGATCGGTTTCGCGTCGCTGCGCTCACGGGTCGTCATGGTGCCGCAGGACGGCTTCCTGTTCGACGCGAGCGTCGCGGCCAACGTGCGCTACGGCCGCCCCGACGCCACCGACGCCGAGATCGAGCAGGCCTTCGCCGCGCTGGGCCTGGCCGACTGGCTGGCCCAGCTGCCCGGCGGGGTGCACGCCGAGCTCGGCGAACGCGGCGGCTCGCTGTCGGTGGGGGAGCGCCAGCTCGTCGCGATCGCCCGCGCCTACATCGCCGACCCGGACCTGCTCGTGCTCGACGAGGCCACCAGCGCCGTCGACCCCGCGACCGAGGTGCGCCTGACCCGGGCGCTCGACTCGCTCACGCGGGGCCGCACGACGCTGTCGATCGCGCACCGGCTCTCGACGGCCGAGGCGGCCGACGAGGTGCTCGTCGTCGATGCGGGCGTCGTGGTGCAGCGCGGTCCGCACGCCGCCCTGCTGCGCGAGGACGGCGTGTACGGCGAGCTGCACGCCTCCTGGATCAGCCAGTCGCGATGACCCGCACCATGCCACCGATCGCGGGCGGCGCCACAGCCGCGGCCGAGCGCGCGGCCCTGCTGCGCACCTTCCTGGTGTTCGGCGCGTTCTGGGGCGCCTGGGCCGCGGTGCTGCCCGACCTGCGGGCGCAGGTGGGCGTCGACGACGGGCAGCTCGGCCTCGCTCTCGGCGCGGTCGCGGTGGCCGCGCTGCCCGCGATGCCGGTGGCCGGACGCCTGATGGACAGCAGGGGACCGCGCCGGCTGCTGCCGGCCTCCATGCTCGCCTTCGCGCTGGCCTCGGCGCTGTCGGCCTTTGCGACCTCGCTGTTGCAGCTGGTGCTCGCGCTGCTCGCGGTCGGGGCGGTGACCGGCGCGTTCGACGTCGTGCTCAACACCACCACCGCCTCGTGGGAGCGGTGCCGGGCGCGCCCCCTCATGGCGCTCGGCCACGCCGGCTTCTCGCTGGGCGTGCTCACAGGCAGCGTGCTCACCGGCCTGGCGCGCACCTTCGGCGCCGGACCGCGCACGGTGCTCGTCACCGTGGCGGTGCTGCTGGTGGCCGGCGCCTTGACCCAGCCGGCCTACGAGCGCGAGCCCACCGTCGCAGCGCCGGGCGGGCGGGGCAGGTCGTCGATCGGTCCCGCGCTGCTCGCGATCGGCGCGCTGGCGGCAGCGGCCTTTTTGCTCGAGGACGCCGTCGTGTCGTGGAGCGCCCTGCACCTGGAGCGCACGCTGGCCGCCCCGCCGTGGGTGGGCGGCCTCGGGCCGGGGCTGTTCGCCGCGGCCATGGCGGCCGGCCGCCTCGCCGTGCACCGCCTGACCCGGCCCGGCCGGGAGGCGCGGATCGTCGCTGCCGGCGCCGCGGTGCTGGTGGTCGGGGTGCTGCTGCTCGCGCTCGCACCGGTCACCGCCGTCGCGCTGGTGGGCATGGTGCTGGCCGGCGCCGGTGTGTCGGTGCTGGCCCCGACGCTGCTGTCGGCTGCCGGCGCCCGCAGCGCGCCCGGGCGGCAGGGCGCGGACCTCGCGCTCGTGACGACGCTCGGCTACGTCGGCTTCGTCGCCGGGCCACCGGTCGTCGGGGTGCTGTCCGCGGTGACCTCGCTGCCCACGGCGCTGGCGCTGCTGGCGGTGCTGCCGGCCGCCGTGCTGGTCGCCGGCCCGACGGTGCTGCGCGCGCCCGCCTCGCGATAGGCGTCAGCCAGCATCAGGTAGGCACCGACGTTGACGCGGGGGACGTCCGGCACCGGCCGGTCGAGCACCTTCGCGGGCACCCCGGCCACCAGCGCGCCGGCCGGTACCTGCGTCCCGGCGGTGACGACGGCGCCCGCGGCGACGACCGCTCCGGCGCCGACCACCGCGCCGTTCAGCACCACTGCGCCCATGCCGATCAGCGCGTCGTCCTCGACGGTGCAGCCGTGCAGCACCACCCGGTGACCGACCGTCACCCGCTCGCCGACCACCACGGGCGAGCCGGGGTCGGTGTGCACGACGGTGAGGTCCTGGATGTTGCTGTCCGCGCCGACCGTGATCGCCTCCACCTCCGAGCGCAGCACGCAGCCGAACCAGACCGACGCGCCGGCGGCGAGGCGCACGTCGCCAGCCAGCACGGCGGTCTCGGCGACAAAGGCGCCCTCGTCGATCTGGGGCGTCAGGCCGTTGACGGTGAGCGGTGTGGTCATGGCGACACCCTGCCAGGCGCCGGCCGGTGTGGCGCCGCACGTCGGGGACGAACTCGGGCAGAATGCACGGTCGTCGTCGTCTCGCGAGAGAAGGAGAGCCGTGCCCGTCCCATCGCTCACCCGCCGCGCCCTGGTTCTCGGAGCCCTGGCCGCCGGCGCCGCCGCCTGTTCGTCGGGCCGGACATCGACGCCGGACCGCGCCGCCGCGGCCAGCCCGTCCGGTGGGTCGCCGAGCGCCGCCGCGTCGCCGTCGCCATCGCCGTCGCCCAGCCCGGCACCTGCTCCGGCGACCCCGGCGGCCATCGCCGCGCGAGCCACCGTCCCGGTGCTGTGCTGGCATCAGCTACGACCGTGGCGCGCCGGCGACAGTGCCTACAGCAAGCGGTTGCTGATCTGCCCGCCCGCGAACTTCCGCGCCCAGCTCGACGCGCTGTCGGAGGGCGGCTACACGACCATCTCGCCGGACACCTACCTCCAGCACCTGCTCACCGGTGCGGCGCTGCCCGCCAAGCCGGTGCTGCTCAGCTTCGACGACTCGCAGGGCACGCAGGCCACCGAGGCGCTGCCGCAGCTCGTCAAGCGCGAGATGACGGCCACCTTCTTCGCCATGACGGTGGTGCTGGGAAAGAAGGACTGGCTCTCGGCCGACGACCTGCGCCGCATCGACGCCGCCGGCATGACGGTCGCCGCACACACCTACGACCACCACCGGGTCGACCGGTACTCCGGGGGCGACTGGGCCGAGCAGCTGCAACGGCCGCGCGCCGAGCTGGAGAAGATCGTCGGCAAGCCGGTCGAGCACTTCGCCTACCCCTACGGCGCCTGGAACGCCGCCGCGCTGCCGCAGGTCAAGGCCGCCGGCTACCGCAGCGCCTACCAGCTGATGGACGACAAGCTCGACCCGGCGACGCCGCTCTACACGCTGCGCCGCGTCCTGATGGACTCCACCTGGAACGGACGCCAGCTGCTCGCGAACATGACCGCCTGACGGGGCGTTCCCGCGGGAACGCGGCGCCGCCCACCACGTCCGAAGTGAGGGCCATCCGGGCAACGAGTCTGCGGCGACCCGCAGGCGTGTCGTGCGTGCGACGGCGCTGTGAGCGGATGCACCTGATCCGGGCGCTTGCTCTAGCAAGCAGCGGGACATACTGGTGGTGTCCGAAGCCGCCGGCACTGTCCCGCGTGCCGCTCCGCTCCGCTAGACCCGCCACGACCACCACGACGGCCGCCACCAGAGCGGCGTCCCCCACTTCTCGAGAGGCACTTTCATGGCTCAGGCCAAGTCCAGCACCCCTTCCAAGGCATCCGCCTCCACCAAGGCACCCGCCACCGCCCGGGCGACCACCGAGACCGAGACCGTCGTCGCGACGGTCGACCTGGCCGTCCAGCCCGGCGATCAGGGCGTCAAGGGCCCGAACGGTCCGGTCGGCCCGGCCGGTGAGCGCGGCGAGCAGGGCCCCAAGGGCCCGATCG
>JAABUN010007963.1_pt1 | contig 11103 bp, 11 predicted proteins | sample 5559311 | NCBI WGS metagenome assembly JAABUN01 (sample SAMN10711877, study PRJNA513370) | rock metagenome | isolation source: Antarctica rocks | place: Antarctica: Victoria Land, Siegfried Peak sud | reverse complement strand
CGGCACCATCGGCGCCCCCTGCTCGGCCGGGCCCAGCCCCGCCCGCACCACCCGCGTCGCAGCCCGCAGTCGCACGTCCCCGTCCATGCGCCGAGTCTGAGCCATCAGCCCGTCCACAAGCCGAACGACCAGCGGGACGGCGTTGCAGTGAGGAGGGGGTAGCGGCACCTACCCTTCCCGGGTGTATCCCCGGGCTGACGTAGACACACAACTTGGGCGACGTGCCGTCGCCGACTTGGAGTCTGACCGCCCGTGATCGGCCTCGGCGTGCCGCTGGCCCTCCTCGCGAGCGTCGGCTACGGGCTGAGCGACGTCCTCAGTGGGACAGTCGTCCGCCGCCACGCCACTGCCTCGCTGGCCCTGTGGGCGCAGGTCACCGGCCTTGTACTCCTCAGCGGGGCAGCGGCCGCTCGGCGGCCGGAGGTGTCCGGACCAGGTCTCGCCTGGGGCGCCTGCGCCGGCGTTGTCGGTGGCGTTGGCGTCCTCGCCTTCTACACGGCCCTGCAGCGGGGCAGAACCTCCGTGGTGGCTCCGGTGGCGGGGGCAGGGGTGGTCCTGCCGGTCCTCGCCGGGGCTTTCGGCGGAGACGCGCTCAGCTGGCGCTCCGGTCTTGGGGTGGCCGCCGCCACGCTCGGCATCCTGGTGGTAGCCGCCGCCCCGGACGCGGCCGACCTCTCCGACGCCGCCCTCCGGGTGGCGCAGCCGGTCCCCGGCCGGACCCAGCCCATGCCTGCGTACGACGGGTGTGTGCCTGGCCGGACGTCTGGATCCGGCCGCTCGTCAGTCCTGCTGGCCGCCTCCGCGGCGGTCGCCTTCGGCCTGTTCTTCGTCGTCCTTGAACGAGCCACCGAGCGAGCTGCGCTGCCGCGGGCAGGCCAAGACGCCATCGACGTCGCGCTGGTCGTCGCCCTAGCCGTGCAGGTGGGCGCGCTGGCGGTCACCCTGGCCGCGGCTACCCGGCACACTCGATCGTGCCTTCGCCCCGGACGCTCGCTGCTCGTGCCGGCCACGGTCGTGGGACTCTTCGACGTCGGTGCCGACCTGCTCGTCACCCTCGCGGTCGACCGCGGACCGCTCTCCGTCGTCGGACCGCTCGCGTCGCTGGACCCGGTCGTCTCCGTCCTCGTCGCCACCGTCGTACTGAGGGAGCGGCTCCGGCCGCTGCCCGCCGCCGGCGTCCTTGTCTCGCTCGTCGGCATCGTCCTCGTCGCGACTGGCTGAGCCGCAGCATGCCTGCATGACCGCCCGTCCGTGCGGGCGCTCCAGCCCGTGAGCGGTGCTGCCGAACCACCGGGCATGCCGGTTCCGGTGCCACGGGTAACGCCGGCTATCAGCTGCGCGCCCCGTGTCCCGGTAGCCCACCGTCTATCGGCAACGCCGCAGGTCAGCCGAGTGTCGCCGTGGCGGTGTCCCGTATGACGTGTCCGGAGCAGGATCCCGCAGACCAACGCTTTCCGACACACTTCCGAGGTGTCCAGGCTGGTGGTCGGCTACGCGCGGACGTCGTTGTTCGGTGACGACGCCCAGCAGCAGCGCGGTGAGCTGCTCGCGCTCGGGGCAGCGCCCCGCCCGACCCGGTGTACCTCGACGCGGGGCTCGTCGGCATGACCAGGCCGCGCCGGCGCTGGGCGAGGCGCTGGCCGCCCTGGGCAGCGGTGACCCGCTGGTGGTGACCGCGCTGTTCCGCCTTGCCCTCTCCACCAGGGACGTCGCGAACATGGTCGAGCGCCTGGTCGCCAGGCAGGTGCAGCTCGTCGTCGGGAGACGTCCGTTACCCGATGGACGTACCGGCGCTGCAACTGCTCGTCGAAGGGCTCGAGGTCGCCGGCGCCCTCAGCTCAGGTCCACCAGGCACAGCTGGCAGACCAAGGAAGGCCTACGGGCCGCACGGGTCGCCGGACAGCTCAAGGGCAGACCGCCGAAGATGAACCCGATCCGGGAGGAGGGCGTCCTCGAGTGCTACCTCGACGGTCGCTTCGGCGCCACTGACCTGAGCGAGATGTTCGGCGTATCGCGCTCCACCGTCCACCGTCTACCGCGCCCTGCGCAGAGCTGAAGCCGCAGCAGCGCCGGGCTCGTAGACCCTCAACGGGGGCCGCTGGCTGCCCGTGCCCGAGCGGGACGCAAGCCTGTGCCTGAACGCCTGCCGCACCTCGAGAAGGCGCAGGTGGAGGGCTTGCGTGAACAACCCGAGGGGAGCCATGAGCGACGCTGGCGCGCAGCTGGCTACAAGGAGCGAGGCCCTTTGCACCGTCGAGCGGCCGCGGAGCGTCACGCCGTCAGTTAAGGGTGGCGTAGTCAAGTCACCGTGGGCACCGTCGCGGCCTGTGGATTCAGCGGTGTCCTCTACAAGGTCATCACGAGCCCGGCCGTGCTGGATTTGCTGAAGCAGGTGATCTCCAGGGCCTTCAAGCTGTCGTTCTGAATCAGGTCCGTCCGCCCCGGGTCGGTCCGCCGGCCCGGGGCCCTGCCTCAAAGGAGGTGCGGGTGAAGGGTGTCGAACGTGACCGTGGCTCGGTCACGGCGGAGGCGGTGATGGTGCTGCCGGTGCTGCTGATCGTGCTGGCCATGGCCTTGTGGGTGTTGGCGGCGGTCAGCGCTCAGCTCCGGTGCACCGATGCCGCCGCTGTCGGGGCCAGGGCCGGCTGGCCGGGGCGACATGCCCGGTGCCGTGGTGGCTGCGGCCCGCACGGTTGCGCCCTCAGGGGCGAGCGTGCAGGTGTAGCCGGGAGAGCTCGTGGTGCAGGTGGTTGTCCGTGTCGAGGTCCGGCCGCTGGACGGGGCGCTGCGGGCGCTGCCTGGGTTCGTGGTGTCCGGCCGCGCTGTCGCTGCCCGGGAGGACCGGGTGGGTGCCCGGTGAGCAGCCCTGCCCGGTGAGCAGCCCTGCCCGGTGCTGCGCCCGCGAGCCGGCCCGGAGGTTGGACGACGGCTTCGCGAGTCTCGTGGTGCTGGCGCTCGCGGGCCTGGTGGTGCTGGTGGTCGGCGTGCTGGTCGCTCTCGGCAGCGTCTCGGTGACCCGGGCCAGGGCGGCATCTGGGGCCGACCAGGGGGCACTGGCCGCCGCTGCGGTCCTGCTGAGCGGCCCGGCGGCTGCATGTCGGTCCGCGGGTCGGGTGGTGACGGCGGCCGGGGCGGTGCTCGTGCGGTGCCATGTCGAGGGTGAGGTCGCCGAGGTCGAGGTGTCCCTGCGGCCGGCCGGGGCGCTCGGCGGACTGGGGCAGGCGCGGGGCCTGGCCCGGGCCGGACCCGCCGCACTGGGCTGACCGCCTCGACTACCCGGGCGGTGGGTCGTCGTTGGCGGTGCCGGAGACGCTCGGCAGGGGGGCGGCCCGGTGCCGTGCCGCAGCCGGGCGGGGCCTTGGCACGGGCGAAGGCGGTGCCGGGGAGTCGCAGCGGGCGGCGCGAACCGTTCCGTTCGCGCGGGCCGTCCGTGCGGGCCGGGCCGGGCCTGGTCATGGGGCAGTCCGTCGCGGAACTGCCGGAGCACCTGGCCGATCCCGGCCGGCACGGCATCCGCGCTGTTGCCGTCCGCGGCCACCGGCTGCGGCGGGAGGGCTGGCTGCCAGAGGCTGCGGCGCCAGGCGCTGTGACCTGTCAGGGCTGGGATGGGGACAGACGTTGACGCCGCGGAGGAGACGACGCTGACGGCGGCTGGCGTGCCGGCCGGTGAAGTACGGCAACGTTCCACGTCATGCCTCCCAGCAGCAGGTGCACGGTCAGGACCGCGAGATCGGCGCTTCGCCGAAAAGAGAGCTGGAGGTTTGACCGCGTGGGGGAGCGGTCAGGACTCGACGGCAGCCCGACCGGGCCCGTCCGCTCCCCGGCTCGCGCCTGCTCCTGCCCTTGGAGGCTTGATGACCCTCGCCCCGCCTACGCCGACCGATGACCGCCGAGCTGGCCCCGACGCTCGCCGGTCCCCGGGGCGGGAGCCACGGCTATAAGAACCCTCGAGCAGGTCGCGCCGGGCGTGCACCGCTGCGCGGACGGCATCGTGAACTGGTACCTCGTCGAGGACGGCGGCGAGCTGCTCCTCGTCGACTCCGGCTGGCCGGACAGCTGGTCACGTGTGGTAGCTGCGGTCGCGCAGCTGGGCCGCCGTCCGGTCGACCTGCGGTCCGTACTGCTGACGCACGGGCACGGCGACCACCTCGGTGCGGCTGAGCGGCTGCGGCGCGAGTGGGGCACCCCGGTCCGGACGCGCGCCGAGGAGGTCGACCGGGTCCGCGGGCGAGAGCGCGGCGGCTCGTCGTTCGCCCTCGTCCCGCACCTGCTTCCGCACCTGTGGAGGCCCTCGGCGTTCGGGTTCGTCCTACATGCGACGCGGCACGGATTCCTCACCCCGCGATGGGTGGAGCAGGTTGAGCCGTTCGACGACGGGGAGGTCCTTGAGCTGCCTGGGCGCCCTCGCGCCGTGGCGACGCCCGGCCACACCCGGGGTCACACGTCCTTCCTGCTCGAGGACCACGGGGTGCTCTTCAGCGGCGACGAGCTCGTCACCCTCGACGTGCTCACCCGCGAGCGCGGCCCCCGCCTGATGCCGCCCGCTGTGAACGACGACGCGGAAGCCGCGCGTACGTCGCTGGCGCGGCTCGAGGCGCTGCAGGCCGAGCTGCTGCTGCCCGGGCACGGCGACCCCTGGCCCGGTTCGCCAGCCGATGCGGTGGCCGCGGCGCGTGCCGTCGAGTCACGCCGCTGACGGCGACGATGTCCGGTCGCACGAGTCGCGACCGGTACGGCGTGACCGGTCCCGCTCGAGGTGTCCTGGGGACGCCGAATAGGACCGCACGGGCCTGCCGCCAGGTCGGCCAGCCTCCGTCCCCGACCAGCACGCCCTGACCTCGCCTCGTTCTCAATCGCACCGTCGAACTCGGCCTTGCCGCGGATCGTGGCGTGGCCGTGGATCACTGGGCCGGAACCCCTCGATGTACTGACCGTCGGAGGCGGCAACGTCGCCCTGGTCGCCGGCGGCCGACAACACTTCCTCTTCTGTGACGTATTTCACCTGGTGCGGGTGGCCGTTGACGCGGCGGAACTGCTTGCCGGCCTCGACATCCCGGCGTCGCACCAGCGCAAGGCCATCTGCCCGTCGGGCTAGCGGGTGACGTTGCTTGAGTGCTCGCGGCAGATCGAGATCATGCTCTCGATCGCGTTCGTGGACCGCAGCGTCCGGGCCAACGTCGGCGGCAACCCCAGGCGCAGGACGGTCAGGGTTTCGGGTAGACCCTCGCGCAGGCTCGCGGCCGCGGACGGGTGCGTGCCGTCCAGTTCGCGGGCCAGCTCGGTCAGCAGCGCCTCGGCGGCCAGCGCCGTCTCGGCGCGGTAGGCCGCGCACATCCGGCCGCCACGATCGGGCGCAGCCGCTGCGGGAGCTTGTCCCGCACGTTACGGATCTTGTGGAGCTGGCAGCGGGCCAGCACCGGGAAGTCGAACACGTCCAGACAAGCGCCATCCGGACGAGTCGTCGTGGGCGCAACCCTAACCAGTGCTGCCGTAACGCGCTGTCTTGCCCTGCCTGACGAAGTTGGTCGTTCGGCATGCAGATCGGGCGGAGTCGCTGGGTCCTGCCGTGGAGGGCCGGCACACCCTGCGACCGCTCGGCTCGGCTCGGCGAGGGCCCGGCCGACTCCGCGTCGGGGCTACGTCGTCTCGTACTTGAACGACAGCTGGATCTTGCTCCGGTACACCAGCTGCCCGTCGTCACCGACGACGATGTCCTGCTTGGTCACCTCGGCCACGCGGAGGTCGCGCACCGACGCCCCGGCGGTGGTGATGGCCTCCGCCGCCGCCTCCTCCCAGGAGGTGGTGCTGGTCCCAATTACGTCGATCACTCGGTAAACGCTCATGACAGCCTCTCGTCGCCTCGGTGAATTCGTCCCCGCGGTGGAACACCGCGCACACCGGAACGACCACCGCCCCCGTCCATTCGGAAGGGTGTTGGCGCCGCTGGTCCCGGTCCCGGGACCCTAGCCTCGATCATTCGTGATCTTGTCGGCCGGAGGGTCGGGCGGCTGGTGGTGCCGGTTGACGAGTGATTGTGCGTGGTGGGTGTGACAGATCGCCTGAGGTCGCTCGGGTGGGCGTCGGTGCCACGGGCCGGGGCGGTGCTGTCGTAGGGGCAGGACGGTGCGGTTAGCGGGCGGGACCGGCGAACGCCGTTGCACGTCGAGCGGCCGCGGGGCGTTACGTCGACCAGTTAAGGGTGGCGTGACTGCGCCACCGTGGGCACGAGCGCGGGCTGCGGCTCCACCTTGGCACCCGACGACCTACGGGTACCCCTCCGGGACAGGCCCGAGGACGCGCATCGAGGCACGAGCGGGCGATGGCCGCGAGGTCCTCCGGTGTCAACGACCTCTCCTCCGTGGTCGTGCGGCGTGCACCCCCGCTCGCGGCCAGCCGAACCCGTCGAACCGCTCACCGCCCGGGAGAAACAGGGCCTGGTCGCAGCCCACCCGCGGTCGGACCAACCGCGAGATTGATGACGGGCTGTCCATCAGCCTCAAGCACCGTCAAGCGTCAAATCGCCCCGCTCATGCGCAAGCTCAACGTCCGCAACCGCTGGCACCCCGCCGTCTGTACCGCTACCCCCAGCACAGGGCATGCTTCGCTCGTGGCACGGTCGGCAGTCCTGGTAGCGGCCACCGCGGTGGTGCTCGCCGCGCTGGTGCTCGCTGTGCTGTGGGCCTTCCAACGACAGCTTGTGTACTTGCCGGACCGGGGCCCGGTGCCTCCGGCGGCGGCGATCCTTCCCGGAGCCCTCGACGTCGTGCTCCAGACCGAGGACGGGCTGGAGCTGGGCTCGTGGTACCTGCCTGCGGCGGCAGCAGGGGCGCCGGCCGTCCTGGTCGCCAGCGGCAACGGCGGGTCCCGCGAGCTGCGCGCCCCGCTGGCACGCGCCCTAGCTGAGCAGGGCCTGTCCGTGCTCCTGTTCGACTACCGCGGCTATGGCGGCAACCCTGGAAGTCCCAGCGAGCAGGGCTTGGCACGCGACGTCCGCGCGGCTCGCCGCTTCCTGCTCGAGGTGGCCGGGGTGCCAAACAACCGCCTGCTGTACTTCGGCGAGAGCCTGGGAGCTGCCGTGGTGACCGAGCTGGCGACCGAGCACCCGCCGGCGGGGCTCGTGCTCCGTTCGCCGTTCACGGACCTAGCGGCCGTCGCCAGGGTCCATTACCCACTGCTGCCAGTGCGAGCCCTGTTGCGGGACCGGTACCCGGTCGCGCAGCACGTGGCCGAGGTCGAGGCGCCGACCACGGTCCTCTACGGCACCGCGGACTCCCTCATCCCCCCGGAGCAGAGCCGCAGCGTGGCGGCCGCCGCAGCAAGGCTCCACTGCTTGGTGCCGGTCGCTGGCGCAGACCACAACGACCTCGTCCTGGTTGCCGGCGACCGCGTCGTCCAGGCGGTCGTGGAGCTCGGCCTTTCAGCGAGTCCTTGGCCTCGGCACGCAGCAGGAGCCCACTACCTACGAAGAGATCGCGTCGGAGGGGCCCGGCGCCGCCCGACGTACAGCGGAGTTAACCGGATAAGCATGAGACGCGTTACACACCCAGCGCGCTCACGTCATCTACCTGACCGGCCGGGGGGCGCACTACCTGCTGACCGTCAAGGCCAACCAGCCCACCCAGTTGCGTCAGCTCCGGGCGCTGCCTTGGACCGACGTCCCGATCGCTGACGCCACCACCGACACCGCCCACGGCCGGCACGAACGGCGCACCCTGAAGCTCACCGCCGTCACGGCTGGGATCGGCTTCCCGCACGCCGCCCTCGCCCTGAAGATCACCCGCCGCAGCCGCCCGCTGGGCGGCGGCCGGTGGCGCACCGAGACGGTCTACGCGATCACCGACCTGACCGGCGACGAGACCAGCCCCACCGAACTCGCCGACGCTGCGCGCGGGCACTGGGGCATCGAGAACCGACTGCACTGGGTCCGCGACGTCACCTACGGCGAGGACCTGTCCCAAGTCCGGACCGGACACGGCCCGGCCGTCATGGCCACCCTGCGCAACCTGGCGATCAGCCTGCTGCGCACCGCCGGCGCCACCAACATCGCCGCGGCCTGCCGTCACCTCAGCCGACACCCCGCCCGCGTCCTAACCATGATCATGTAACGGGCAGATCAACCTTGCCGGGGCCCTGCTGCGGCGAGGGACGGCTGGCCGCATGTTCTCTACGCAGCAGATCGACGAGTTGCTACGCAGGCGCGCGAGCAGGGCCTGGACGTCGCTAGGCAGGGCGTTTGCTTCCGCAGGTGGCGAAGGTGGTGGCGACGGGGGCGCAGCCCGAGTCCGACTGCCCGGTCGTGGGCGACCCGGAACCCACATGCGAGGCGTTCGGCTCGCGGCCGGGACAACCCGAACCACCGTCCCGGTAGCCGAACCCGGTCTCAGCCTGGATGCACCGTCGAAGTAGGCGCTTAACCCCGGTCTTTCAGTAGTCCTCCGTGACGTTGATCAACTCACATAGATGATCTTGGTGGAGTGGGGCGCGGTGGTGGGCATGACGATGGCCCGGCGCGACGTCCGGTGTCTCCGTGCTCTTCGTCGTTGGTGCGGAGGCTGGGAGTGCTGGGCCCTCAGGCCGGGAGCGGGATGAGCCGTAGTCGCCGAAACGCTCGGGCCAGCGCGAGGGCCCAGGGCCAGTGCTCGGCCAGCCGCAGGAACACCTTGCGCTGACCTCGGGTGATGCGCGCGGCGGTGTGCAGCAGCCGGTAGCGCAACGTCTTGGGTTCGGCGCGGTGCAGGTCGCTGTCCTCGGTCAGCAGCATCGACTGGGCGAAGGCGAGCAGGTCCGCGGCGATCAGCGCGAGCTCGGTCCAGACAGCGTTGATCTTCTCGTGCCGAGACGGCAGGTGACCCAGCCCGGTGTCCTTGCCGGTACGGATGCGGTCCTCAACCCGGGCGTGCGCCCGGTGCCGGGCCTGGCAGGAACGCCAGCTGCCCGCGGGCGGTGTTGGTGGTGAACGCCTGGTAGCGGAAGCCGTCGCGGATCTCAAAGGCGTCCAGGGTCGCGCCGGGGTGTGGCAGCTCGCGGCGCACGATGACCCGCAGGTCCGGGCAGCTGGTCCTCCAGCGGGACAGGTCCAACAGCGCGGTGACGTCCACGACGTCGGCGTGTTCACGCAGCCCGCCGTCGGCGTTGCTCGCGCTCTGCCACGCCCACGCCGGCACCGTGCTGATCGCGTCCCGGACCGCTTCGGTGACCGGGTAGCCGACCGAGAAGTCCAGCCCTGCCGTGGAAAGCGCAGGGGACCGCTGTGAAGAAGTACCAGAAGACTGCCGTCGACACGCCGGACGAGCTCGAGTTGAGCGTGCCGGAGCAGGTTCACGTCGCGATGGCCGAGATCACCGGGAACATGAAGGACGGCCTGCTGGCGTTGGCGGTCGGCGCCGGGCTGCAGGTGATGAGCGCGCTGATGGACGCCGATGTGGCGGCCCTGGCGGGTGCGAAGGGCCGGCACGATCCCGGCCGGGTGTCGTCGCGCTCGGGATCACGCTGGACGGCACGAAGGTTCCGCTCTCGCTGGTCGAGGGCTCGACACAGAACGCGACGCTGGTGACCGAGCTGATCGTCGGCCTGCGGGAGCGTGGGCTGGACGTCACCCGTCCGGTCCTGGCGGTGCTGGACGGCAGCAAGGCGCTGCGCCGGGCGGTGTTGGACGTGTTCGACACCCCGGTGATCGCTCGCTGCCAACTCCACAAGATCGGTAATGTGCGGGACAAGCTCCCCGAGCGGCTGCGCCCGACGGTCGGCCGCCGGATGCGCGACGCCTACCACGCCCCTTCCGCGCTCGAGGCCGAAGCGGCCGCTGTCCGCGCTGGCCACCGAGCTCGACCGGACCCACCCGTCCGCCGCCGCGAGCCTGCGCGAGGGCCTGCAGGAGACCTTGACAGTCCTCCGTCTGGGGGTGCCGCCGACGCTGGCCCGGACGCTGCGGTCGACCAACGCGATCGAGAGCATGATCTCGATCTGCCGGCAGCACTCGGGCAACGTCAAGCGCTGGCGCGACGGTCAGATGGCCCTGCGCTGGTGCGCCGCCGGGATGATCGAAGCCGAAAAGCAGTTCCGCCGGGTCAACGGCCACCTGCACCTACCGGCGCTACGCGCCGCGCTCGAGCGCGAGGTCGCTGCTGCCAAGAATGTCGGACCCGTGGTGCAAGATGACCTCGTGAACGTCGCCTGAGGTCACCGGGCCGCCACCCAAGTTCCACGGACTTCGGGACAACCTCCCGCGCAGATGCAGGAACCGCAGCAGCGAGCGCAGGGCCGTGCCGGTGCGCTGCACTGTCGCGGGCGACATGCTCTGGCTGCGGGCGAGCATGAACCCGATGACGTCGGCGGCGGTCAGCGAGTCCAAGCCGAGCCCCTCACCGGCGCCGTCGGCCCGAGCAGACAGGAAGGGGCGCACCAGGTCCATCTCGCGTCGGACGGTTTGGACCGTCAGGCTCCTCTCACGCCCGAGGTATCGGGCGTAGTCGTTCAGCAGCGCCTCCACCGGGTCGACGACCTGCTGCTGCCCGAGCGGCGGGGCCGCTCCGACCTCCCGCAGGTACTCCAGCAGCGGTCTGAGCGAGCGGAGCGACCGGCCGCCCCGGTGCCCGGCACCACGACGATCCGCCAGGAACGCCTCCGCAACCGGCCGGCTCAAGGTCGAGCAGTCCAGCTCACGTTCCTGCAACCAGCCGCTCAAATCCGCCATCAACCGCAGATGGCCCGCCCGCGACTGCCGGGCGTAGCCCAACACCTCCAACCGGACGCCGAACCCCTCCGCCACCGCCGACAACGGGCCCTGGACGTGAACCAGCGCAGGATCTCTCATGCTCTTCCCTCTCCCTGAGTGGAAGAAGGGCAACTTCGACCCCGCGCAGGCTTATGCCGACAACCCGGCGTCGAGAGACCGCCGCCAGCCGCGGTCTCGGGCAGCAGGTCGGCATAACCCGCAGGTCCTCATAAGACGCGTCATGCCTATCCGGTTAACTCCGCTCATGCTTATCCGCTTCGGTCCGCTGCCCCCTAGCGCGTCAGGGGATTGACGGGTCGAGCACTGGGCTACGGCTGCCGGGGCCCTGGGCGTAGATCTGGCGGTAGGTCGTCGGTGGCTGGTGGCCG
>JAABUN010007962.1_pt1 | contig 11110 bp, 10 predicted proteins | sample 5559311 | NCBI WGS metagenome assembly JAABUN01 (sample SAMN10711877, study PRJNA513370) | rock metagenome | isolation source: Antarctica rocks | place: Antarctica: Victoria Land, Siegfried Peak sud | reverse complement strand
CGACAAGCCCGTGGCTGTCGTTGGCCCCGTCGAACTCACCAAATAATCCGTGTACAAATCGAGCGTGCAAGTCATTTCAAGCGCTTTAAACGGCCAACCTTACCTTACCACTGCGTAACAGCAGTTACTTAGCACGCCAGGGCAACGCCTCGCCTACCCGCCGACGGCCCTCAGGGGGTTTCCTGGTAGGAAGGCGGCGCATCCTGGGCGGCCGCGCCCCAGCTTTTGTTGGGCGTGGCGCGCATGTCGAAATCGAGCACGCCGCCCGCTTGGTTGAGCGTGGCCCAGTCCAGCCACAGGCGCGAGGTGGGCTGGCCGTTCACGCGCAGGCCCTGGATGTAGGGCGCCGCCGGGCCCGCGCCCTTGCCGTTGATTACCACTGTTTTGCCATTGGGCCGCTGCAGCGCCACCTGCTCAAAGACGGGGCCAGTGAGGGTGAAGCCGCTTTCGCCCGGCACGTAGGGGTAAAGGCCGAGGGCCGAGAACACGTAGAGCGCCGACATGGCCCCCACGTCGTCGTCGCCGGGCAGGCCATCGGGCCGGTTTTTGAAGTAGTTGCGCGCAAGGCGGTGCACCTGGTACTGGGCCTTCCAGGGCGCTCGCAGGTAGTTGTAGACGTAGCTGGCCCCGAAGCACGGCTCGTTGCCAATCCAGTAGTGCGGCTTCTCGGGGGCCCAGCCGGTTTCGACGGTGGCCAGGAAGCGGTCCAAGCGGCGCTCCACGGCCGGCCGGCCGGCCAGGGCCACCAGCCGGGCGGTGCTCTGCGGCACGCTCCAGAAGTACTGCGTGGCGTTGCCCTCATTAAAGCCCTTGGTGGTCACGCTGTCGAAGGGCGTCTGGAAGCGGCCATCGGCCGTGCGGCCCTGGAGGAAGCCGGTTTGCGGGTTGTAGAGGGTGAACACGTTTTGCGAGCGGCGCAGGTAGTAGGCGGCGGCCGGGGCGTCGCCGGCCGCCTGGCAGATTTTGGCAATCGCGTAGTCATCAATGCCGTACTCCTCGGTCATGGAGGTGCCGAGGCCGTTTTTATCCACCGGCACGTAGCCCAGGCTTTTGTACTCGTCCAGGTTCAGCCAGCCGTGCCGGCCCTGGCAGCCCTGGTAGGTGGTCGATACCTTTTTCATCATCTCCTTCACGGCCACCAGGTCGAAGTCGGTGGCCCCCATCGCGTGCAGGTTGGCGATGTAGGGGAAGGGCGAGTAGCCGTTCATCACCCCGTATTCCTGGTTGTTCATGCTCCAGTTGGGGAACGCCCCGCCCTGCTGCGCGTCGAGCAGCAGCGAGCGCACGAAGTCCGAGGCCTCGCGCGGGGCCACCAGCGCCTGCAGGTGGGCCGAGGTGCGGTACACGTCCCAGAGCGAGAAGTTGACGTACTTGCTGTGGCCGGGCTCTATTTTATGCCGCTGGTAGTCGAAGCCCACGTACTCACCGTTCACATCCTCAAATACGTTGGGCTGCAGTAGGTTGTGGTAAATGGCGGTGTAGAAGCTCGTGCGCTCGTCGGGGGTGCCGCCCGCCCGGATGGTGAGCTGGCTCAGGCGCTGCGCCCAGTCGGCCTGGGTTTGGCGCCGTACCTGCTCAACGTCCCAGCCCGGAATCTCGGTGCGGGCGTTGAGCTGCGCGTTGGCCACGCTCACGAACGAGATGGCGGCCTTCACGCGCACCGGCCGGCCCCGCCGCGGGCCAAACGTGAGGTAGGCGGCCAGCTCCTTGCCCGAAACCGTATCGGCCCCCGGCCGCTGCTGCGCGCCCTTCCACACGCCGTGCTCGGTAATGGGCGCGTCAAACTCCAGGGCAAAGTACACCGTGTAAGGCTGCAGGGCGGGGTCGCGCCAGCAGAAGCCGCCGGTGGTCATCTGGCCGGTGAGCGTGCGCCGGGCCGCATCCACGCGCAGGTTGCCGGCGCTGATGCCGTTGGCGCTGTTGGTGGGCGCAAACACGAAGCTGGCCGGCCCGGTGCTGCCAAACGTGAGCTCACCCAAAGCCGCGCGCTGACGGGCCGCAAACTTTACACTGGCCTGGTAGTCGGGCAGGTCTACCTGGTAAAAGCCGGGGCTAGCGTGCTCGTTGGTGTGCGAAAAAGCGCTGGTGTAGGCCTGCTTATTGTGGACGGGCGACTTGGCCAGCGCCCCCGCCACGGGCATAAACAGCAGGTCTTGCATGGCGTGGCAGCCAACGCCGCTGAAGTGCGTTAGCCCGAAGCCGGCAATGCGGTCGCGGGTATACTGGTAGCCGGGGCGGGCAAAAGCGTCGTCGTAGTCCTGAAACGTGTTGTTGGGGCTCACCGAAATCATGCCAAATGGTGCCTGCGCCCCTGGGTAGGTGTTGCCCCCAGCGGTGCCGATAAAGGGGTTTACGTAATCGAGAGGGGCTTTTTGCGCCAGGACGGCCAGGCTACTCAACAGCAGCGCGGCGGCCAGCAGCAGCCGGTGGAAGCTAGCTTGGGGCATCGGAAATAAAGTAGTTAGTGGAGCAGGCCGGTCAGGACTTTTTGGGACCGCGCCAGCCCCCAAAATAGGGGTGTCGGCCGGATGGCCGGGCGGCCGGGCCGCTAATCACGGGTTCTGTATAAGCTTTAGCGGAAAAAATACCAGTATCGTGCCTGCCGCAAAACCGACCTTTGCCCACTCCCTAGCTAACCGACATGTCCCGCCCCCGTTCCTTGCCCGCCCGCCTGCTGTTTGCGCTGCTCTGCCTGGCCGGGCTGGCCCTGGCGCCCCAGGCCGGGCGCGCCCAAAACCCGCTGCTGCCGGGCTACTTCGCCGACCCTAGCATCAAGAAATTTGGGGATAAGTACTACCTATACGTCACCACCGATGGCTACCAACCCTTTGGTAACCTGGGCCTTACCTTTGTGTGGACCTCCACCAACCTCCTCGACTGGCAGCCCGAGGTGCTGGATGGGCTGCCCTACAAATCGGTGTGGGCGCCGGCCGTGGTGAAGGGCAAAAACAACAAATACTACCTCTACTGCCAAAGCTCGGTCGATTACACGGGCTACGTGTACGTGGCCGATACCCCCACGGGCCACTTCACGAAGGCGGGCTTGCTGGGCGGCTTCGACCTGGAGCCGTTTACCGACCCGGTGTCGGGCAAGGTGTACGTGGTGTCGGCCACGCAGGAAATCTTCGAGATGGACAACGACGCGGCCTCGCCCACCTACCTGACCAAGATTGCGCGCCGCATCTCGATTAAGGGCCGCTTCGACTTCACCGAGGCCCCCTACCTGTTCTACCGCAAGGGGCTTTATTACCTCATGTGGGCCGGCGGCCGCTGCTGGCAGAAGAGCTACAACGTACGCTACGCCACGGCCAAGTCACTAGAAGGCCCCTACGTGGATGCCCCCGCCCCGCTGCTGCAAAACGACGAGGCGCACGCCGTGCTCGGGCCGGGGCACAACTCCCTGCTCGAAGCCGGCGGCCGCACCTTTCTGCTCTACCACCGGCAAGACGTGGAGAAGGCTCCTACCTGCGGCTTTCGCTTTACCTGCGCCAGCGAGGTGGCCTTTAACCCCAACGGCAGCCTGCGCTTCGTGCGCTACCTCGACAACCTGGGTGCAGCGCTGGGTATGAAAAGCCCCTACGTGAACCTGGCCCTCAACAAGCCCGTGTTTGCCAATACCGAGGAAACCCTGCACCGGGCCATCAGCGCCGTGGATGGCCGCAACGACTCGCGCTGGACCACCGGCCCCAACGAGCCGGGCACCCTCACCGTGGACCTGCTCAGCGAGCAAGCCATCAAGCGGGTAGAAACCGCCTTCGAGTATCCGGATAAGTTCTTGACTTTCAAGGTAGAGTATTCGTCGGACAACCTGAATTGGACGATACTGACCGACCACTCCAAGGAGGCCATCATGGCCTACCAGGCGCTGGCTACCGACCAGGATTTTCGGGCCCGCTACGTGCGCCTGACCGTGCTCAACTCCGAAGACCGCAACGCCTCCGTGTGGGAGCTGCGCGTGCTGGGCGAAAGCCGCGCCCACTAAAGCAGTTTCTGTGTTCGTATACAGCAACTTGCCCAACAGCTCTTAATCCTGCTTCGGTGGCGGTGGCAGTGGCGCTGCCGCTGCCGGTTCCTCCTGCTGCGCCCACTCTTGCTGCGCCCACTCTTGCTGCTGTGCGGCGGCCCGCGGCTGGGGCACGTCACCTTTAGGGTAGCGCGAGAGTGGGAGCAAAATACCCCGCTAAAAACTTCAGCCAAGTAGGGGTCCGCTCAGAATTCGGGGACTATCGCACGTTATACTCGTCGCGAAGAGGAAAGCGAATTCCTGCTTAAGATTGTGCCATGAAGGTGAGTCTTCCTGAGGCGGAGCGGCAGTTGCTGCGGCAGGCGCAACGCGCGTGCCGAGGCAAAGCGGGGTACGTGCCGGTGACGGCGCTGCTCATGCTCGACCGGGGGCGGGCCGTGGCCGCCGTGGCCGAAGACCTGGGCTTGGACGAGGCGACGGTTTACCGCTACGCGCAGACGTACCACCTGCACGGCTTGGTGAGCTATCTAAAGGCCGAGCAACCGGGCTACTGGGGCCTGCTCACCAGCGCCCAACTCGCGGGCCTGTGCCGCGAGGTGGCCCACACCCTGTACACCGACTGCCGGGCTATTGCCGCCTGGCTGCAGACGACCTACCACGTGGCGTACTCCGTCTCAGGCCTGACCGACCGCTCGCACCGGCTGGGCTACGCCTACAAACAGACCACGGCCGTGCCCTGCCAGGCCGATGCGGCGGCGCAAACCGCCTTTTTGACCCAGACCCTGGCCCCGCTGCTGGCCCAGGCCGAGGCCGGGGAAGCGGTGGTCTATTTCGCGGACGCGGCCCACCCCACCCACAACACCCGCGCCACCCATGGGTGGACCGAAACGGGCAAGGAGCGCCCGCTGCTCCCCGTCAGCGGCCGGGAACGGGTGAACCTCAACGCCGCCCTCAACGTCTTCGCCCCCACCCAAGTGCACGTCGACGAAACTGACTGCGTCGATGCCCAAAGCGCATGCAGGCGCTACCAGCAGCTGCTCGCCGCCCACCCCGACAGCCCCGTGTACGTCAACTGCGACAACGCCCGCTACGACAAAAACAAGGACCTCAGTGCCTGGCTGGCCGACCAACGCCTGGTGCAGGTCTTGCTGCCGCCCTACTCGCCCAACCGGAACCTGATGGAGCGCTTTTGGAAGTTTTTGCGCCAGAAAATCATCGACACCGCCTTTTACCGCACCAAAGGCCAATTCAAAACGGCCGTGCTAGATTTCTTTGACCGACTCGACGAGTTTGGTCCAGAACTCGCGTCCCTGCTAACCCGAAAATTTCACGTTATCGATGCGCAACCCACTTCGTGATGGGTATAACAGGCATAGGCGAAGATACTTTTTCCGCGCTGTTGGGAGGACAGGCAGGCGAAGTACCTTTGCGCGCTCAGCTGCTTATGCGCTTTTTTCTGGCTTTTCTATGCGCCGTAGGTGTCGCCCGGCTAGCTTCCGCGCAGCAGGTCGTGCAGCGCGACTATCGGTCTTACTTTGAGGCCCATGACGTAGCCGGCTCCTTTTTGGTGCTGGATGCGACCGCCAACCGGTACACGGCCTACAACCTTCCGCGGTGCCGGCAGGGCTTTTTGCCCGCCTCGACGTTCAAAATTCCGAACACCTTGATTGGGCTGGAAACGGGCGTGCTGCGCGATACCAGCGACCTCTGCCACTGGGATGGCCTAGTCCGCGGGCGGGCCGAATGGAACCAGGACATGACCTACGCGCAGGCCCTGCGCCGCTCCTGCGTGCCGTGCTACCAGCAGTTGGCCCGGCGCTTGGGGGTGGCGCAGTACCAGCAGTGGCTGCCCCGCTTACGCTTCGGGCACCCGATGGTCAACCCGGCGACGCTCGCTAACTTTTGGCTGACGGGTACCTCCCGCATCACCTCATTTGAGGAGGTTGCTTTCCTGCAACGCCTGCAAGCCAATCGATTGCCCCTCTCGGTTCGCAGTCAGGAACTGACCAAAGGCCTGCTGGTGGTTAAACGGGGCCCCGGCTGGGTCCTGCGGGCTAAGGGCGGCTGGTCGGAAGCGCCGGGCTACAACAACGGCTGGTGGGTGGGCTGGGTGGAACAAGCGGGACGGGCCTACTTCTTCGCCCTAAATATGGAGCCCCGCGCCCACCGCCCGGCCGGAGCCGACTTCGCCCGCAACCGCCAGCTGATTGCCGAGCAAATCCTGCGGGAGAAATTTCAGCTCCTGCCCTAGCTTACCCCACTAGCCAAGCTGCCCGACAGGCTACAGCCGGGCAGGGCGAATACCCCCACATCGTATGTCGCCTGGGGGACCTCGATTTGCGGTATTCATTCATTGGCCCATCGGTTGCGAAAAAAGGGTCAGCGCTTTTTTTAACCCATCGCGCTCCGTTTCGGCCCGAGCCAACTGCGCCCGTAACTGCTTGTTTTCTTGCTCCAGGGCACCGCTGCCGGCTGGGCGGGCCACGTCGGCCCGGGCGGTCCGTACCCAGCGCCCCAGTAGGGCCGCACTCCTGCCCAGCGCTTGCGCTACCCGCGTCGCGGGCCGTTTGTCGTGGCGCACGCGGCGCACCGCTCCGGCCCGAAAGGCCGCACCGTACTTCTTTTTTTGCCGCTTGCCGGCTACGTTGACTTCTTCTATGACCCGGGAAAGTTATTTTCGCCCTGTCCACTTTTATCCGACCACCTCAGTCACGTCCTGGCAGGTATGCAGTGGCAAGTACTCGCCCTCAGCGAACTGCCCCAGCTACCCAGCAAAGCGCTAGCAGCCCGCCCAAGCCCGCCTCAGCGCGATTCAACTTTGTTAAGCTCCGTTTGGCGGTTTTTGGCCAGGTTGAGGCGCTGGAAATCTGGGTGCGTAGGTAGCTCAACGCTGAAGGTAGGCAGCTCGTCCACGGCCACCGTCACGGAGTCGGTTGTAAAATCCAGCACGTGGCCCCCAGCTTGGTGGTCGGCCGTGAGAAAGTGAAAATGATACCCCGGAATGTTGATTCCTTGCAAGTAGGCTGGCAAGCGGTAGCCCACGAATGTACCCCGAACCTGGTGGTGCTCAAAAATTTTCTGCCCCCAATGAGCGCGGCCACCGGCGGATACGGCCGCTGGTAAACCGGCGGGTTGCTGCGGGCCTTGACATAGCGGAAGCGCCCGGTTAGCTTAATAGCCAGCAGCTTATTAGTGCCGCGCACGGCGCTATCCAGGTAGGCGAAAAGCTGGGTCTGAGGCAGCCGCCGACGCAGGGAAAACGTGGTATCGGGCCGAAAGAAATTGACCACGGAAAACGGGGTCCGCAGCGAGTCGGTCGCCGCGTAGGCGTGGCCGTCGGCTTTCACCTGGTAGAGCTTGCCATCGAGCAGCAGCAACTCCCCATCGAAGTTATTAAACGCGCCCAGCCCAAAATCGCCGTGCTGATGCAGGCCCCCGACCCGGTAGTTCCCGTTGAGCATTCCGGCCAGGAAGGCATCGACCAGGCCGGTCTGGAATAAGGACGCCGAGCGGGTGGTGCCCTGCTGCGCGGTAGCGGCGGCGGGTGGCCCGGCAGCAGGGCCGGGTTGACCGCTGCCGCAAGCGGTGAGTAGCAAGAAGCCGAATCGGCTTAGGCGGGAACAGATACGGGGTAAGTTCATGTGAAGATGGATAATACCTGAAAGCTACCAAAAATCCGAAAACCGGCAAGATAAAGCGTACTCCATGTTACGCACGGCACCGGGCGCATGGCGACGCCCTCAGCCAGCAGGTAGCTCTTCCGGCCTGCTACCGACCCATCAGGGGTCGCACAAGGGCGGATTCACACGTTAAGCAGTAAGTCACCTAATTTATTGATTATCAGGGCTAACGCAAGCGCTCTAACAGAAAATTCTACTAAAAAAATATAATTAAATGTAAATAATTTATAATAAATTTAATCTGATTTTGGGGCATGGGTGGGCGTTGCGTCTCGTAATAGGGGTTCTCGTTACAACGGGGCGGAAAATTACTATAAGCCCCAAGTTGTTGGTCATCAACTCACTTTGCTAGCGTCTTACTAACTGATGTTACGCACCGATTGCGTTTAGGCTTCACAAAGACACTTTCGCTGCTTCAGAAAAGGCCATTTCCAGACAGTGCGTTGAAGTGGTGCGTAACATCAGTTACTAAATGCTCCTTTCAGTAAACGACAGAAGCCAACCCTACCCCTGGTGGCCAGCGTGCCCCTACAGTGCGGAGCAAGTTTACGAAACCCGTCTACGATTCCTCGTTCACGTAATGGCCCGCAGGGATATGTTTCGTAAACACTGCGTCAAACGCTTTCACGGCCACACGCAAACAGGATTTTGGGGGCAGTGGAGAAGTACTAAAAGTCCCGCCTTCATCCCGGAAAAAGTACTTAACGTAACAAATCGTCGAGGACCAGTCTTGGAATCAATGCGGTTTTTACCCGGTTGCCCCTAAATCTCAAATGTGGTACTTTGCTGCCATAAGCATTACCCATATGAGTTACTGTAAGCTCCCCCTTAAAGTGAGCCAGTCAAAAGTAGAGGTCAAGCAGCTTGACGAAACTCAATGGGGGTTAAGAAGTTAAGGGCCTCATGGGGCCGCAGGTGATTATAATCGTACTGCCAGCTCTGGCACTGTTCGCGCACCTGGCGCAGGCTGGTGAAGAGGTAAGCGTTGAGCAGCTCGCGGCGAAACGAGCCGTTAAAGCGTTCAATGTAGGCATTTTGCGTCGGGCTCGCCGGCTGAATCCAGTGTAAGTCAATCTGCTGGTCCCGGCACCAGGCCTGCAGCACCTGGCTGATAAGTTCGGGGCCGTTATCCACCCGAATCCGGGCGGGCAGGCCGTAGCGGGTGACCAGGCTGGTGAGCAGGGCCACCACGCGCGTGGCCGGCAGCGAGAAGTCCACCTCGATACCGAGCACTTCCCGGTTCCAGTCCTCGACCACGTTCAGCGTGCGGAAGCGCCGGCCGTCGGTTAAGGCATCGCTCCTGAAGTCCAGCGACCAGCACACAGTGGGTTGTAGCGGCACCTCCAGGGGCCGCTTTATGCGCTCGGGTAGCCGTTTCTTCTGGCGGCGTTTGCCCAGTTGTAAACTCAGTAACTGATAGATACGCCATAAGCGCTTGTGATTCACCACGACGCCCAGTTTGCGCAGCCGGTAGTAGTATTTCCAAAATCCCCAGCCGCTATGCCGCTGGACCTGCGCCTGCAGGTGGGCCACCAGTTCGGTGTCGCCAGGCTGGAGTCCCCCACGGCCCCCATTCGGGGGCGGGGCGTAGCTGCCGCGCGCCAGCCCCACGAGCGCACAGGCCTGCCGTCGGCTCAGGCCCCGCTCGCAGGCGTAGTGGGCTACTTGCCGCCGGGCCGTGGGGGTGACTACTTTTTTCGCAAGACCTCCTTGATTACCTGGTTTTCCAGACTGAGCTCGGCATAGAGCTGCTTGAGGCGGCGGTTTTCGTCCTCCAGGTGCTTAAGACGCTGCAACTCGCTCACGCTCATGCCGCCGAACTTATTTTTCCATTGGTAAAACGTGGCTTCGCTGAGGCCGTGCTCCCGGCAAATCTGGGCCACGGTCTGGCCCTGGTCCTGTTGGCGCAAAATGCCCAGTATTTGGGCTTCGCTGAAACGACTTTTTTTCATGAACGGGTAAAAATAGAGAAAGTGAAAAGTTACTACTTCTCTCTACTTTTGACTGGCTTACTTTTAGGGGAAGCTTACATTACGACCTAATGGTTTTCAGCCAAGAGGCAGCGCCAAAAACTAAGCCTGAGTTTATGGCTTGGTATGACACCCAAACGGAATGGGCAGAGGAGCACACCTACAATGACCCGGCTATAACCACCCCTGCGCTTCAGGCTTGGTTACTAGAAATGGAGCAGACATTTCCGAATATGAACGGTCCTAACGTGACTAATGACCACACGAGTGCTTATGAAACGGACTATAGCATCGGCCGCGTGGTTATCTATGCCGCCTTTAGCTGGTCCCTGACAGAGGAAGCGAACGAGACGGCTCATCGGTTGGCGCAGAAGCATCAAGTTGGCTTCTGGGACCCCAGTTTTGAGGGTCCTATATTACTCCCTAAAAACGGCGAATTGAGGCCAATGGAAGAAGTTGACAAGCAGAATCTGGACCTGAAGAAACCTTGGTGGAAGCTGTGGTAGTGGATAGCAGTGATTGCGTTTTACATACTGCAAACGGTCCTTTACAATATGTAGAATCACTAGCTTGGCCATCCACTCCTATATAATAGGTGTATTCCGGCTACTCGCTCCGTTCCCTACTGCTGGGTGAGCACTGCTCATCAGGGGCAATCCGGTCTGGGGCTCGACACGCAACCTCCACTTCGCATTCTTCTTCACGGGTAGCGCATCGAGTGTGAGCCAATCTGAAGCTAACTGCTAACGCTCAAAAACATTCGCCAAAGAACACAATGGCGGTTTTTGCGGCCTTACTTAACGGTTGAACCCCTGGTGGTGAGCCTATGCTGAGCCAATTAAGTGGTACTCGGTACCAGCCCCACGCGTACCGATTCTAACTAGGTAGACCCCTTTCTCTAGCTCACCTAGGTAACGGGTGGCGGTAGGCTTTGAGGTTAGACCCATTATCCACAAACTGAATAGATAGCCAGAGTACAGTTTATCGGCTGCCCAGTTAAAATCCGCACTTTGGAGTTACACCAGCAACTGCTGGTATCAAAAAATAATATGTTGATAATCAGTTTCTTTTGGTTATTTCGGGATGAAAAGCTTTGAAAAAGCATTTTTATTTGCCACATTTGATAAATAAAGTGTCAAATACAATCTACCGCACGTGGCAATTCGAGATTACCAGACATGGGCAGGCACTCCGCGTGAAGCAACTCAAGAGGTAGCGGCCTTGCTGCTCATTCACCATTCTGGGGTAATACCTCCTACAGAGCGGGTGGTGCGTAAATGGCGGCAAGAGGAGGTTTTGAGCCGGGACAGCCGGCGCTTCACGGGCCGCAATGTGCTGGAGGCTGTATATGTAGCCCGGCAGCGGCAGGAAGGACATGCCCTAGTTGTATGGTCCCGGAGGATGGGGGAGGGGTTTTGAGTCGTAACTTTCAGGCAACCTTATGGGAAAACTACCACACGGCTGCGCCACGACAACGCCGGCAACTCGGCGCCTTA
>JAABUN010007961.1_pt1 | contig 11111 bp, 10 predicted proteins | sample 5559311 | NCBI WGS metagenome assembly JAABUN01 (sample SAMN10711877, study PRJNA513370) | rock metagenome | isolation source: Antarctica rocks | place: Antarctica: Victoria Land, Siegfried Peak sud | reverse complement strand
GCGGCCCAGCCCGCGCACCAGCGGGCGCAGCCCTGCAGGCGGCCACCCCGCGCGCGCCAGCGCCAGCCCGGCGTCGTCCGCCTTCACGATCAGCGCCACCCCGCCATACACCAGCGCGGTGATCCCGACGCCCACCACCGCCAGCACCACGGCCTGCACGACGAAGCCGGAGTCCGGCACGGTGCCGAGGGTGATCGCCATGATCTCCGCCGACAGGATCAGGTCGGTTTGTATGGCACTGCGCACCTTCTGGTCCTCGAACGCCTTGGCGTCCACGGCGGCCGGCGCCGCGTCCGTGCCGTGGGCGCCGTGCTGCGGGCGCAGGGCGTGCAGGACCTTCTCCGCCCCCTCGAAGCAGAGATAAACGCCGCCCAGCATCAGCAGCGGCGTGATGGCCCAGGGCGCCAGCAGGCCGAGCAGCAGCGCAGCCGGCAGCAGATACAGCAGCTTGTTCCGCAGCGACCCCAGCGCGATCCGCCCGACGATGGGCAGCTCCCGGGCAGGGGCAAAGCCGGTGACGTAGGTGGGCGTCACCGCGGCGTCGTCTATCACCACGCCCGCCGCCTTGGCGCCGGCCCGCGCGGCTTGGCCCGCCGCGTCGTCCAGGGACGCCACGGCGACCTTCGCCAGCCCGGCCACGTCGTCCAGCAGTGCGATCAGTCCTATGCTCACGTGCGGTCCCCTGCCGGCCTGTTCCGGCAGGACGCTTGGGCGGGGGCAGGGGTTCCTGCTGCGACCTACTCCGCCGCCGCCTGCAGGCCGTCATGGTCCGGCGCCGGAACCCGCCCGGTGGCCGACCGCTCGATCCGGCCGAGGCACGGCAGCAGGTAGGCGACCTCCCCGTGGACGACGTGGTTGCGGTTCAGCTTGCGGGATATGCTGTTTCGAAGTCCAACGCCTGCGCGAAGGGGGTTCCGCCGCCTCCTACAACGGCCGCTGCCTCTCCACCCCGCCGCCGCGCGGCAGCACGCCTTGACCTTTGAGGCACGCCAGCCGCGCGCGCTGCCGGGCCTGGAGCAGAACGTCGTTGTTCTCCAGCTTGAAATGCTCGCTGCCGGCGCCCTTGAGGATCAGGTCCTTCACCACCGGGTCGTTGTTGACCTGCGCGTCGCAGGCGGCGTCCGGCGTGCCGTCCCGGGCGCAGCCGGCCAGCAGCAGGAGCAGGATCAGCGGCAGCTTCGTGCCCGGGGTCATGCGTGCGCCATCCAGTCCTCGATCAGGCGGCGGGCGATGCTGTCCCGGCGCGGCAGGCTGAAGCCGTGGGCCGCGGGGTCGGCCAGCTCGGCGCGGCTGAACCAGCGGGCGTCGCGCAGCTCGGCGGGGTCTATGGTGATCTCGCTGCTCAGGCCCTCGGCGTGGAAGCCCAGCATGATGCTGGCGGGGAAGGGCCAGGGCTGGCTGCTGTGGTAGTGGACGGCGCCGACCCGGATGCGGCTCTCCTCCATCACCTCGCGCGCCACGGCCTCCTCCAGGCTTTCGCCGGGTTCGACGAAGCCGGCGAGGGTCGAGTACATCGTGGCCTTGGGGAAGCGGGCGGAGTGGCCGAGCAGCACGCTGCCGCCGCGGTGGACCAGCATGATGACGGCCGGGTCGGTGCGCGGGAAGTGCTGCGCGCCGCAGCCGGTGCAGGCCAGGGCGTTGCCGGCGCTGCGCGGCAGGCACGCCGCGCCGCACACGCCGCAGAAGCCGTGCCGCCCGCGCCAGTGCATCAGGCCGCGGGCATGGGCCAGGACGGCGGCGTCGTCGGGCGGCAGGCCGCCGGGGACGGTGCGCAGGTCCTCGAACACCCCGGCGCCCTCGGGCACGAGGGGCAGCGGGTCCTCGACGGCGCCTAGGTCCACGGCGAACACGGCGCGGTCGTCCTGGATGCCCAGGAACGCCCAGGCGCCCCCGGCGGCCAGGGCCGGGGCGGCGTCCGGGGCAGGGAGATAGACGGCCTGCAACGCGCCGTCCCGGTCCCGCAGCAGGCTGCGGCTGCGCCAGACCGGGACGAAGCGGGTGCCGGGGTCGTGCAGCCGCGCGCCGATCCAGGCGTCGTCGTCCCGCCGGTCCGCGGCGCGGTCCAGGGGGCTGCCGGTATAGACGTTGGGGCGGCTGGCGGGGATGGGGGGCATCGGCCCCCGCATCGCATGAGGGCCGGCGCGTGCCAACCCCCGGCGCCCGTGCTCCGCGCCATGCGCCCTTGAGAGGTCAACGTGCGCACGCAACGGCGCCGGCATGATGCAGCGGCGGCGGGTGCAGGCGTGATCCGGCACGTCCTGCGGAACGCTATCCACCGGCGCAGCTTGGCAGCATGATGACGGGGATCGAGGGGCAGCATGGACAACCCGGAGCAGCACACCCGCCCGCCCGCTCGGCCGCCCGCGTCCGATCCCGGCGGCGCGGACGCCTATGACCGCGATTTCCACGCCTGGGCCACCACGCAGGCGGCCCTGCTGCGCGCCGGGCGGCTGTCCGAGGCGGACGTGCAGCACATCGCCGAGGAGATCGAGACACTGGGACGCGGCGAACGGCGGGAGCTGGTCAGCCGGCTGGCGGTTCTGCTGCTGCACCTGCTGAAATGGTCGCATCAGCCGGACCGTCAGGGCAAGAGCTGGCGCCTGACGGTCGAGGAGCAGCGCCGGCAGATCGCCCGGCATCTACGCGACAATCCCAGCCTGCGCGCCTGGCAGGACGAGGCGCTGGCCGATGCGTATGGCGACGCCGTGCTGCGGGCGGAGCGGGAAACCGACCTGCCGCGCGACCTCTTTCCCTGGGCCTGCCCCTACAGCTTCGAGCAGGCCATGGATGACGGGTTCTGGCCCGGGCCGGGATAGGGCCGCAGCGGCGCTGGGCTGCCCATCTGCCCTCGTCGTCCAGACGTCACCGCCCCGCCCGCCAACATGGTCCATGACTTGGAACGACATCTTGCCGAGCCACATTGTTGCTGGGTATATGTCCAGTAATGACGGAGCATCCGGGATGAGCAACCCAGCGCAGAGGCGTGCCCTCGCCGCCTATCGTGATCGGCTTGATGCGCGCGGCATGGCGCGGTTCGAGGTGTTGGGGCGCGATGCCGACCGCGACCTGATACGCACCTTGGCCCGCCAGCTTGCGGAAGAGGGGTCAGAGGCTGTGCGCCTCCGCGCGACCGTGCAGCGGATCATCGCAGGGGAGCCGCCGCGCCGGGGCGGCATCCTCGCTGCGCTGCGCCGCTCGCCCCTCGTAGGCGCCGGCCTTGACCTGACCCGGCCGGTCCTGCCCGGCCGTGCAACGGATCTGTGACCCGCTACCTGCTGGATACCAACGTCGTCAGCAACGTCACCAAGCCCACGCCGTCGCCGCAGCTCCTGGAGTGGATGGCCGGGCAGGTGGATGAGGACCTGTTTATATCGTCCCTGACAGTTGCAGAAATCCAACATGGCGTGCTGGGGCTGCCGGCTGGCCGGAAGCGGCGTGTCCTGGAAGCGTGGTTTCGTGGCCCGGACGGCCCGCAGGCCCTTTTTGCCGGCCGGGTGCTCGCCTTCGATGGAGCGGCGGCCCTGGCCTGGGCGGGGCTGATGGCGGACGGGTCCGCCAGGGGGCGTCCGCGCAGTGCGCTCGACATGATCGTTGCCGCAGTTGCTGCGGTGAACGGCTGCCGGGTCGTCACGGACAACGAGCGGAACCCTGCCGGCCTGGACATCCTGAACCCGGTCCGGCCGGCATCCTGAGCAGGGCGTTGCCGCCGCGTCCTGCTCGGATGCCGGCCAGCGCCTTTCAACCAAAGTTCGGCTGCGTTTCCTTGTAGGCCGGCAGCGCCTGCACCCGGTCCCACCACTCGGCAAAGCCCGGCACGCCGAACACGGCCTCCGCGTCCGATGTCATCGCGACGTAGGACAGGATCGGCGCCAGGTACAGGTCGGCCAGGCTCAGCTCCCCGGCGATGAACGGTGACGCGCCCCGGGTCTTCATGGCGAACTCGATCACCTTGCGGCCGTTCTTGATCCCTGCTTGCCGCATGGCGTCGTCCTGGCCGCCGACAAAGCCGGGGAACAGGTGGTAGGCCGCAACGCCTCCGACCAGCGCGCCATAGCCGTAGGAGTCCACCAGCCCCACGATCATGTCCATCCGCGCCCGGTCCTGCGGCGTCCCCGGCACCAGCGACGGGCCGGGCAGCACGTCGTTCAGGTAGCGGACGATGGCCGAGGTTTCCAGGATGCGTAGGCCGTCATGATCCAGGACGGGGACCTTGCCGAAGGGGTGGCGCTCCAGGTGCTCGGGCTGCTTCGGCTCGCCTTCAAGCACGTTCAGCGGCACCTGGCGGAAATCGGTCACGCCCTTCTCGGCCAGCAGCATCTTGACGGTGCGGACGTAGGTGGAGCCGTCGAAGCCCCATAGGGTGATGTCGGACATGGATGGATTCCTGTTCGTCTGGCCTGGGTCGCGCCGTGCGGCCCGGCGCCGAAGGCTTATAAACCGGCTCGCGCCGGGCGCCACCTGCGGACCTGGCCGGTCATGCTCCTTGTTTGGATGCCACCCCGCGACGCTTTGCCCGCCTTGAACGCGCCGCCTTGAACGACCGCCTTGGAGGTTCAACCAGCGTGGCGAAGCCGGACGTTGAATGACGACGCGGACCAGTGGCGTCCTTCCACCCACGACCGGGGACACCGGGAGCAAGGCGGGCAGGGTGCCGGTTTCAGACGACGATTGCGGTGGGAAATGGACAAACACGATGCGCTGCCAAAGTCTTCTGACCACCCACCGACCAGAAAACGCCGTCATCAACCCGGCATCCCACCAAGAAGCGGTTGCAGCGGCAAGCTTCCAGAACGGGGAACATTCTTGATGGATGCACCCATGCGGAGGAGATGAGGCTTATCCCCGCAGGTTTGCATGTGGCTGGACGGCACGGTCGCCGCTGTCACGCAACTACTCGGGCCAGCGCCGTTATAGGGTGATGGAAAAAGCGCCCGCCATCGTGGTGATCGGTGCGTCCGCCGGCGGGGTGGACGCCATACGCCTCCTGGCTGCCGCGCTGCCGGCCGACTTCGCAGCCGCCGTGTTCGTCGTACTGCACATCGGCGCGCACAAGAGCGAGCTGCCGTGGCTGCTGAACCAGACAGGGCCGCTGCGGGCGTGCCATCCCGGGGACGGCGACCCGATCCATGCCGGCCACATCTACGTGGCCCCGCCGGACCATCACCTGCTGGTCGAGCCTGGATGCATGCGCCTGACCCGGGGACCGCGCGAGAATTGGGCGCGCCCCGCCATTGATCCGCTGTTCCGCAGCGCGGCGCGGGCTTACGGTGCCGGCGTGGTCGGCATCATCCTCACCGGGGGGTTGAACGACGGGACCGCCGGCCTGTTCGAAGTTAAGCAGCACGGCGGCACGACGGTCGTCCAGGACCCGGACGAAGCGGCGGACCCGAGTATGCCCCGCAGCGCGCTGAAGCACGTCGTAGTAGATCATTGCCTGCCGTTGGGCGGGATCCCGACGCTGCTCTCGTCGCTGGTCGGCAAGAAAGGAGCTTATGCTCCGGTGGGACACGTGCGTTCAGCGGCACCCGGGACACGGAGGCGGGAGATGACGGCGGAGTAACAAGCTCGACGATCCCGTCGCGGTGACCTGCCCGGATTGCGGCGGCGCGCTGCTCCGCACCGAGCTTGGCACCCTGACCCAGTTCCGCTGCCACATCGGCCATGTTTACACGGCGGAGGTGATGGTCGCCGCGCAGTTCGCCGCGCTTGAGTGGGAGCTCGAAGCGGCGATGCGCGCCCTGAGCGAGCGCGGGGAGCTATGCCGGCAGATGGCGGACAAGACCGGGAGCGCGGGCGACGCGGGCACGGCAGACCAGTGGGAGGCGGCGATGCACGAGGCCAAGGAGCGGACGGGCGTGCTGCGGGACCTCCTCGGGAAGAGGTGGACGCATCCCGGTGACATCGAACCCCTGGCGCCGTCAGGCGGGTGACGCCAGCGTGGGGCTGACGCCCTCCTGCACGCTGAACAGCAGCCGCATCCGTGCTTCAATCTCCTCGTACGTGAATGGCTTGGTCAGGCGCGGCTGGTTGCGGAAGGCTTCGGGCAGCGCCCAGTCGCCGTAGCCGCTCGCCAGCACGAACGGGACGCCGCGGGTCCGAAGCCGCTCGGCAACCGGATAAACCTCGCTGCCCCGGATGTTCACGTCCAGGATGGCTGCGTCCAGCGCCTCGCTGCCCGCCAGGCGCAACGCGGCGTCCAGCTTGCCGACCGGCCCAACCACGACGCAGCCAAGCTCCTGCAGCACCTGCTCGATCAGCACGGCGATCATCATGTCATCCTCGACCACCAGGATGCGGCGGCCCGCCAGGCTCGTGGGCACGGTCATGGTGTTTCCCCAGCGTTGCCCGCCGGCTGCAGGCGGCCGAACTCATCGGTCAACGGGACGACCACGGCGCATCGCAGGCCGCCGGGCAGGAACTCCCTGGTCACCTCGGCATCAAGCTCGTGCGCCAGGCTGCGCTCGATCAACGTCGTCCCGAACCCCCGCCGTGTCGGCGGCGACACTGCCGGGCCGCCGGTTTCCGTCCAGGCGAGCGCCAGCGCCTGGGCGCCGCCATTGTCCGCGGTCTTCCACTCGACCTTGAGCCGGCCGGCACCCGTCGAGAGCGCGCCATACTTGGCGGCGTTGCTCACCAGCTCGTGCAGCGCCATGGCCATGGCCAGCCCGGCCTTCGGGGTGAGGGCGATGTCGGGTCCGGATACGACGAGGTTGCCGCCGCTGCGGTCGTAGGGCGCCAGCTCCGTTTCCAATATCGTACGGAGCGACACCTCGCCCAGGCCGGATTGCGTCAGCAGGCTGTGCGCCTTGGCGATGGCCTTGACCCGGCCGCCGACCTCGATGGCGAACGCCTCCGGCGTCGTGGCGGTCCTCGGCGTCTGCGAGATCACGGCGGACACGATGGCCAGGATGTTCTTCACACGGTGATCGAGTTCGCCGAGCAGCAGGGCCGCCTTCCGCTCGGCCGCCTTGCGGGCGCTGATGTCCGTGGCCACCACCGATACGCCGGCGAGACGCCCGTCGCCTGCACGGACCGGCGAGACCGTGACGGCGACCTCGATCTGCTGGCCCGTGCCGCTGGTGCCCGCGCACTCGAAGGACGGCAGGTGATCGCCACCCCGCAGCGTTTCCAGCATCCCCGGCCAGTCCAGTGGCAGGGCGTCCCTCAGCAGCGCCGGCATCGCCCGGCCCATCGCCATGCCGGCGGGGGTGCCGAGCAGCCGCTCGGCGCCGTCGTTCCAGCTCGTGACGAGGCCGTCGAGGTCGTGGCCGATGATCGCGTCCTGAGAGGACTCGACGATCGCGGCCAGCTTCGAGCGGGCCTGCTCGTGCCTCTTGCGCTCGGAAATGTCCACGAAGGTGATGACGGCGCCGTCGATGACCCCATTCAGGTCCCGGTAGGGGCGGACCTGCATCAGGTAGCTCATGCCGGCATCGGCGACGGCCACCTCGCGCTCGCTAGGGGTCAAGGTCCGCAGCACCTGCTGCACGTCCTGCGCCAGCCCGTCCCGGCTCAGGTGGGTGACGATGTCGCTGATCGGCCGTCCCTCGTCGCCCTCGCGCACGTTGAAGATGTCCAGCAGCCGCGGCGTGAAGCGCCGGATGCGCAGGTCACGGTCAAGGAACAGGGTGGCGATGGAGGTGCTGTCGAACAGGTTGGCCAGGTCGCTGTTGGACCGCACCAGGCTGTCATTGCGGTTGTTCAGCTCGGCATTGATGGTCTGCAACTCCTCGTTCAGGGATTGCAGCTCCTCCTTGGACGTTTCCAGCTCCTCGTTCGCCGACTGCAGCTCCTCGTTGACCGAGAGGTACTCCTCGTTGGAGGACTGCAACTCCTCGTTGGCCGCCTCCAACTCCTCCGACACGGTGCGCAGGCGCTCCTTGATGCCCAGGAAGTCCTGGCTCAGCGCCTGGGCGGCTGCGTCCGCGTCCCCGTGCTGACCCGGTGGCGCCGCGTCCCTTGGCGCGGGAACAGCCGGCGCGGCCTCCTGGAACGCCACGAGGAACAGGCCACCCTTGCCGGTGGCGGGCAGCGGCTCGACGATCAGGTTGACGGTCTCGAAGCCCTCGCCCGCCTCGATGCGGAGCGCCTCGTGGACGACGCGCTCGTTGGTCGCGGTCGCCTCCTTGAGCGCGGCGCGCACGACCGACCGCAGGTCGGTGTGCAGCAGGGCGAACAGGTTGAGGCTTGCGACGCCGGTCGCCGGCTCCAAGAACCTCGCGGTCTGCCCGGAGAACCGCAAGATGTCGTGCTGGCGGTCCACCACCAGGAAAGCCGGCGCGTAGCGGGCGATGACGCGGGCCGCCCGCTGGTCTATGTCGTCGGCGCCGGGCCGCGCTACCCGCTTGGATGGCGCCACTTCGTCGGGCGTGCGGGACAGGGGAAAGACCGGAACGCTCGCCACCACGTCCCGGCGGACATAGATGCGGTGCCGCTTCTCGAACGGCGCGAACAGGTGGGCCAGCGAGGCGACGCTCTCCGACGGCCCCAGGAACAGGTGACGGCCCGGCCGCAGGGCGTAGTGGAAGGTGGTGACGACCCGCTGCTGCAACTGCGGCTCGAAGTAGATCAGCAGGTTGCGGCAGCACACCAGGTCGATGCGCGAGAACGGCGGGTCCTTGACGAGGTCGTGCGCCGAGAACAGGCACATCTCGCGGATGTCCTTGACCACGCGGTAGCTGCCGTCCTCCTTGACGAAGTTCTGCTCCAGCCGCTCCGCCGTCAGGTCCGAGGCGATGGACCCGAGGTAAAGCCCGGCCCGCGCGACGGCGATGGCCCGGTCGTCCACGTCGGTCGCGAAAACCTGGATTGGCCGGCGGCACTCGGACCGCAGCAGGGCCTCCTTGAGCAGGATCGCGACCGAGTAAGCCTCCTCGCCGGTGGCGCAGCCGGCGACCCACGCCCGGATCGGCTCGGTGCTGCGCGGGTCCGCCAGCAGCGCCGGGATCACCTTGGCCTCCAGCGCCTCGAACGCCTCGCGGTCCCTGAAGAACCGCGTCACGCTAATGAGGAGTTCGCGGAACAGCAGCTCCGCCTCGTGCGGCAGGGTGCGCAACTGCTGGATGTAGTCGGGGACCTCGTTGGTCTGCAGCACGTGCATCCGGCGCTGGATGCGGCGCATCAGCGTGCCAGTCTTGTAGTCGTTGAAGTCGCGCCCGAGCCGGCTGTGCAGCACGGCGCAGATCGTCGCCAGGTGGCTCGGCAGGTCCTGGCGTATGCCGTCCGAACCCTTGTGGGTGTCGCAGATCGCGCGGTGGTGGCGGTAGTCCAGCAGGGCCTGCGGCATGGCCTCGACCGCCAGCACATGGTCCACGAAGCCGCCGGACACGGCGCTCTGCGGCATGCCGCGCTTGGCATGGTGGTCGAACTCGGCCTGGCTGAGCGTCAGGCCACCATGTTCCTTGATCGCTGCGATGCCAAGCGCGCCGTCGCTGCCGAACCCGGACAGGATGATGCCGACGGCGTTCTCGCCCTGGTCCTCGGCAAGCGAGGCCAGGAAGGTGTTGACCGAGGTGCGGCGGGCAGCCGGGGGCGCCGGGCGGGCGACATGGAGGACGCCGCCCGTGATCGTCAGGATGGCGTCGGGCGGGATGACATAGACCTGGTCCGGGCCGACCAGCATCCCGTCCTCGGCAAGATGCACCGGCATCGCGGTGTGGCCGGCGATGATCGTGACCAGGGAGCTGGCGTAGTTGGGGTCGAGGTGCTGGACGATGACGAAGGCCATGCCGATGTCGGCCGGCATGTGTGAGAAGAACGCCTTGAAGGCGTCGATGCCGCCCGCCGACGCGCCGATCCCGACCACAAGCTGGGTCCGGTCCGGCGTGGGGGCAGGAGGGACATCCCCGCCGATCCTGGCATCCTGGCCTGCCGGCTCGTGACCGGCGGCGTCCTCGGCGCGTGGTCCGATGGGGGAGGTCGGATCAACAGACAAAGCGTGACATCGGTTCTTACCCCGTTTCATGGCCGTCCATGGAACGCCCGCACGGCTGTTTGGCTGGCGGAAGGAGCGTCGAGACCCGGCAGGGAACCCGCCGTGACCACCAGCAATACGTCGTATCCCTGACGCTTTCTGGCAAGTCACACGCCCGTGCTCGGCGATGGGTTGCAGACGGCGGTCGTGTTGCGTGGGTGCGGCCGTGGCAGTGTCGCTCGGCAGCCCCAAGCTGGCTGGCAGACACGCCGACGAACATGCCGGCCCCGACCACGCCAAACAGGCCCGCCACGTCCGCGCCGAAACGGAACAAGGACGCCGACGAACACAGGGGCGCTCAGGTGGAACCCGGCCGTAGCGCTAGACGGGCTGCAAGGCCCAAACGCTGCGCCCGCCTGACGCCGTGATCGTTCTTACCGCATACCGTGCCGGGCCGCCCGCTCCGGCGTCCACCCAAACCGCCGCCCGCAACGGGTCTGGCGTGATCGGGACGCCATTCCGCGTTACCTCGTAGCCGTAGAGCATCGGGTCCGTGCTGGGCGTCCAGCGCAGCAGGGTGCCGGCCGCATCCCGCCGCGCCTCGATCCAGCGCGGCGCCGCGGGCGTCCCGGCCCGCACCGGCGTGATCCACACCAGGGCGGTGCCGAACGGGCCGAGCGTGATCCGCTCCGGCCCCGGCCTCACCCCGCGCCGGATGGGCGCGGCCACGCCCAGCTCCGCCGCGCGCCGCAGTTCCACGGGCGCCATGCCCGGCGCCGGGTTGGTGTGCCCGGCGTCTATGCGGAACTGCACCACGTTCACCCGCCGCCACGGCACGTCCGCCGGCGTCCAGTCGAACGACGCTTCCCCTTCGCCATAGCGGGTGAACAGCGCCGCCACCCCATGCGGCCCGGCCGTGACCAGCGCCGACACCCCGGGCGGCACCGGCCCGGACGGCAGCCGGCGCGGCCCCATCAGGCGCAGCAGCTCGTAGAAGCCATAGACCGGCAGCTTCACCAGGTCGTCCACCCCTGCGGCACCCGGCGCCGGCGTCATCAGCATCCGCCGCCCGTCGAACGGCCCCTGCGCCAGTTGCTGGTTGGCGTTGTCGCCAAAGGCGCGGAAGCGGATGCCGTGCGGCGCCCAGGCCCGATCCAGCGCGTCATGCGCCACCAGCGACGCCGCCAGCCACGCCGCG